>Ga0302320_10014948_pt1 | contig 15998 bp, 7 predicted proteins | sample Bog_T0_3_FD_202130 | JGI IMG/M metagenome (GOLD analysis project Ga0302320, IMG submission 202130) | Peat permafrost microbial communities from Stordalen Mire near Abisko, Sweden - Bog_T0_3 | ecosystem: Environmental > Terrestrial > Soil > Wetlands > Peat | place: Sweden: Abisko, Stordalen Mire... | reverse complement strand
ACTGTCGCAGGTAGTGTAGCGCCGCCTCACGCCCAGATTGCGTCAGTCTGCGACTTTTCGGGGGCGCTGGTGGCTGGCGCGCGAGCCCACAGCTTTTCCCTAATCCCTAACCCCTAAACCTCTGGCCGCTAACAGCTCACAGATGACAGCCAACAGGAAATACGCACTCCCAAGTCTCCAATCCCGTGTCCCGCTTCCCGCATCCCTTGTCCCTTGTCCCGCCATTCGCATTTTGGCGCAATGACCAGGGTAAAGCTTTTTCCCCTAGAGCCCCTTGTTTTTCCTGAGCTCGCCTATCAACTTTGACAAGGGTGGGGGGAGGGGAATAGGATACAATGCTATTACGACGCGTTGGCCATAAGCAGTGGCGATAAGCCACGCCCCCATGACGATAAGGGTGTTTACTGGGACCTTTGGAAAGCCCTGTAATATGGACAAGAACCGTACCACGGTCATTACACTTATCGGCGTGCTGCTTGCTGTTGGAGCGCCGATATCTTCCGCGATCTATCTTTCCTACAAGCAGGCCCGCGAAACGGAAACGACGCTAGCCCTCTCCTACGCAAGAGACATCGTGCGCCGGTCTGACGGCACCGGAGACCAAATTCGAAGTGACGTGGCGGAACTGGCCAAAGCAGGCGGCGAGGCCCCCTGCTCAGACGAGATGCTCAAGATCATGCAGCAGGATGCCCTCACGTCCAGCTATCTTCAGGGAATCGGGAAAGTTTCCGGAGATCGCCTGATTTGTTCATCGTTCGGAAATCACGGTGAGGGGATACCCCTTGGCCCGGTCGATTACGTCTCTTCAACTCAAGCCGCATGGCGAACCAATGTTGAGTTTCCCTTCGCCAAGGGGACGAAATACCTTGTGCTCGAGTCCAGGGGCTACGCCGGGATCATCAACAAAGACGTTGTGCTTGACGTGATGACGGAAGCGAAAGACGTCTCGCTTGCAGCGTTTTCATCGGACCACGGAACCATTCTTACCAAGCGGGGCGTCATCAACCCGGAGTGGATCGCCACCCCCCGCAATGGGAATGAAGCCACTTTTTTCGAGGGCAGCCACATCGTCGCGGTGGTCAGATCAGGACGCTACGCCGTCGGCGCGGTCGCCGCCATTCCCTCCTCCCACATCGCTGAGCAAACCAGGGCGACGGCGATTGTCCTCCTGCCGATCGGAGTTCTAGCCGGCATCGCATTGGCGTTGGGGATTGTGCAGGTGGGGAGGCTTCAACTGCGCCGGCAAGAGTCTGTCAAGGCGCTGGAGGAGAGCGAAGCCAAGTTTCGATCCATGTTCGATCGCGCGGCGATGGGAATTGCCATCGTTGGGCCGGATGGCCGCTTCTTGCAGACCAATCCCGCAATACAAAAGTTTACGGGCTATGGCGAAGAGGAACTTCGTCGGAAGAGTATTGCGGATATTACCTACCAGGGCGACGCAGGGTCGAGTTCCGATCTATTCGACTCGCTTGCCGCGGGGAAACTCGATGGCTATCACATCGAAAAACGATACATCACCAGCACCGGCGCCTTAAAGTGGGGACGCCTTACTGTTTCCCTGGTCCGGGGCGGCGACGGCCGGCCCCTTTTCTCCTTCGGCATGGTGGAGGACATCACCGAGCGGAAGCAGGCGGAAGAGGTGGTGAGAGCAAGTGAAGCCCAGCTTAAGGAGGCGCAGCGGATCGCCCACATCGGCAGTTCGATGTGGGTTGTGGCGACCGACACCACGGTGTGGTCCGACGAGCTATACCGCATTGTGGGGAGAGACCCGCGCCAACCTCCCCCGCGACATCAGGAGCGGGCGTCGTTGTACACCCCTGAGAGTTGGGCGCGGTTGCAGAGCGCCGCGCAGCGGACGCTCACCACGGGCGAACCCTACGATTTGGAACTGGAAGTGGTCAGGCCGGACGGTGCGCGCCGCCATACCTCCGCCCGGGGCATGCCGTTGCGCGACGCTGACGGCCGCATGGTGGCGCTGCAAGGCACGCTACAGGACATCACCGAGCTCAAGCAGGCAGAGAGAGCGCTGCGACAGAGTGAAGCCGCTCTGAAAGAAGCATTGCTGGCCGCCCAGATGGGTGTATGGGATTTCACCATCGAGACCGGCGCCGTTGCCTGGGATGAAAACCTCTATCGCCTCGCGGGGCGCGACTCCAGCCAGCCTGCGCCTAACTACCAGGAACTCTCGCAAATCTATACCCCAGCCAGTTGGGAGCGATTGAAGCCGGCAGTGGAGAACGCCCTCACCACCGGAACCCCGTACGAACTCGACCTGGAAATACTTCGCCCCGATGGCGCCAAAAGATGGTGGATCAGCCGTGGGGCGGCTGAGCGCGATTCGAGTGGCCGCATCATTCGGCTCCGAGGGACGGTACAGGACATCACTGAACGCAAGCGCACGGAAGAGATGCAAAACTGGCTCGCATCTTTCCCCAAACTGAGTCCGGTTCTCATCGTAGAGATGAATCGGGACGGGGGCTTCGAGTTTATAAACCCTGCCGCCGAACAATTACTTCCGGATCTGCGCCAGGCCGGCCTTGGGCATCCGTGGCTGACAGGGTTCCAGGAGTTTGAGCAGTCCTGCCAGGACAGTGAAACGAATCGGTTCAAGAGGGAAGTCTGCGTGGGAGAGAGTTGGTTCCAGCAGATGGTGCACTACGTGCCCGCCCTGCACCGCCTGCGCATTTACGGCTTCGACATCACCGACCGCAAAAAGGCGGAAAGGGCGTTGCGGAATGAGAAGGCCTTTACCGATTCGATCATTGACAGCCTGCCCGACTACTTTTTTGTATTGGATTCTTCCGGTCGGTATAGCCGCTGGAACAAGAATGCCGGCAAGGCTCTTGGATACACCGTGGGAGAGTTGGCCAATACTCCAGGGCTTAGCCATGTGGCTGAGGAAGAAAGGCCGCTGGCTGCCCTCAAATTGCAGGAAGCGTTTACCCGGGGCAGCGCGACGGTGGAAATCCACCTGCTCACCAAGGACGGAAAGAAAGTGCCCCACATCCTGACCGCCACACGGGCGGAGATTGGCGGCGCCGACTACATTTTGGGCGTGGCCGTTGACATCAGTGAGCGCAAGAAACTGGAGGAACAATTCCAACAGGCCCAAAAGATGGAAGCCGTGGGGCGGCTGGCAGGTGGCGTGGCGCATGACTTTAACAACCTGCTGACCATCATCAACGGGTATTCCCAGTTGCTGCTTGAGATTTCCGAGCCCAACGACTCGCGCCGCCCCCACCTGGAGCAAATACTGGAGGCGGGCGAGCGAGCGGCTTCCCTAACCCGCCAACTTCTGGCCTTCAGCCGCAAGCAGGTGATTGAGCCGCGCGTTTTGGACCTGAATGGCGTGCTGAAGAACACGGAAAAGATGTTGCGCCGCCTGATTGGCGAAGACGTGCAATTGCGAACCGTGATGGAGCCGCAACTCGGCCGGGTCAGGGCCGACCCCGCGCAAGTCGAGCAGGTGATCATGAACCTGGCCATCAATGCGCGCGACGCCATGCCCCGTGGCGGGAAGCTGATCATCGAAACTTCTAATACCGAACTGGACGAGGGTTACGCTCGAATTCATGCCGAGGTCACTCCCGGAAACTATGTCCTGCTGGCGGTGAGCGACACGGGCAGTGGGATGAGCGCCGCAACCCTTGCCCACATCTTTGAGCCCTTCTTCACCACCAAGGAGGCCGGCAAAGGCACCGGGCTGGGGCTGCCTACGGTTCATGGAATTGTGAAGCAAGCGGGCGGGCATATCAGTGTGTACAGCGAGGTTGGGCAGGGAACAACCTTCAGGATTTATATGCCGCGCCTTGACCGGCCCGTTGAAAAAACCGGAGTGAAACAGGTAACGCCGGTATCGTTATCCGGCTCCGAAACCATCTTGTTGGTCGAAGATGAGCCGGCGGTTCGCACGCTCATCCGCGACGCACTGGAGCCCCGAGGCTACCAAGTGCTTGTGGCAGGCCGCCCGGAAGAAGCTCTCTCCCTTGCCGCGCAGCATGACGGCGTGGTCCACCTGCTGCTGACGGATGTCATCATGCCGGGTTTCAGTGGCAAGGAACTGGCTGACCGGCTCCTGATCTTGCGCCCTGATCTGAAGGTATTGTTCATCTCCGGCTACACCGCCGACGCCATCGCGCATCACGGAGTTCTGGACGATAGCGTGAACTTCCTCCCCAAACCTTTCACCTCCGATAAGCTCCTCCGCAAAGTTCGGGCGGTGCTGGACGAGCAAAAACCGGCAAAGTGACCGTCGTTGTTCAACCGGAAAACCCAATGTTTGTAGGCCGAACGGGGACACGCCCCACGTTTCCTAAACGTGCCTTGGCCATCCCGATCAAAACCATTGGGATAGGTCTTGGCGATGTTCCCCTTCATGGGCGGGACCCCGATGGATCGGGGCAAGTTGCCCATGGCACGACAGTGGGAGCGGTTCGGAAACCGCCCTTTGATTTTGGTTTTTGGATATTCTTGCGAGATTGGCGTTCAGGCGAAAGGTTCAAAGCGACAGCTGCGCGGTCGCAGTCCAAAGTCACTGCGTGACGAAGGGCCAGAAACGGTACCGGTACCGTTGGAGCCTGAGACGTTCACGTCATCTTCTGATTCTTCTGGCCGAACCCGGCGGCGGCACCCTGAATGAAACGGTACCTGGAAGAAAAGGTAAGCAGGTACCGCTTCCTTTTAGCGCGGTCAGACCTGGTGCGCATTCTCTTGAGACACCCCGCCCGCCACGTTTTCAAGGTCCTGGTCGGTAAGGTGTCCTGCCGAGGTTGCATTAAAGCTCAGCTCGTGGATATCCTTGCCCGTTGCGTCCCTCACTTGCTTCTGTTGATCGGCCGTCAGCGCGATGGTAACTTTGTTTCCTGCCATGGCAATTGCCTCCTGAAATGAATTGGCGGGTGGAATGCCCGCTTCGATCGGACTTCATGTAAATGTGGGGCCCTTTTTTAGCGCAAAATTCTTTCAAACTTTGGATTTGCCCGGAGACGATCAGCAATCCGGACTTACCTCGAATCCGAGCGCGGACGCCCGTCGCGGGGATTAGCCATTGCCAAAGCGAGGCCGAAGACGGGTGGCGGAGCCGCCAAGGGCTCATCACGCCCTTGCGACCACGTTGCCCCTGCCGCTTACAAGTTCCGCATCTATAGGATAAGGCGAAGAAACAGGGGAAATTTTGCGCGGAAGGAATGATTTTTGCAAAAGGAATCCGGAGGGCCAGAATCGGTACGAGGCACCGTTAATTCCACCTTCGCCGTCTCGAGTTGATCGAGCGGGCGTGACCCCCTCGATCGCCAGGGCAGCACCAGGTTAGCCGCAGGTAAACTTCGCGCGCGCGAGCCTCCGCACTCCTCGACAACAAGATGGGTCCTGACTCCATATGCCCCTTTGCGTAGCTGCCTGGATGGAGATCTTATGTGCAGTTTTGACCAGACCAGAGGGGCGTCGGAATGAAACAATAGACTTTGATTTCCTGTACGCCAAGTCTGCGGGGGCGTGTCGCGCATCTGTTCAGGAAAGTTTGCTTGATCCCAGGACCTCGCCATAAGCCCAAAGGAAGTGAACTGTATATCGAAGACTTGGGAGCATTAATACAACAATTCTCGTCACAATGAGCGCGCGGTCTACCATAACCAGGAAGCAGCGCTGTACGACAAGGCGGAGGATCACGAGAAGGCCGCGCAGCACGCCTTCCCTGCCCACGAAGAGAGTCCACACGCAATTCATCATGACGCCTAAGGGGCGAAACTGCATGCCGGGCAATGCGACCGCTCTCTGGATTCCGCATGCGAACAGGAACCCAGGAAAAAATGGCAACCCATCTGCACTACCGTGCTTGCTCAGGGAGTTCGTTGGTCGATGGCGCCCTGCCCACCGAATGCCGGAGCAGTGTAGCGGCATGAAACGGATCACTCCATTTCTCTGCCTGATTTTGGCCGCCCTCACTCGCTTATCGCCGCTGGCCCTGGCGCAGGGCGGACCACCCTTTCGTTCGGACGATCCTGACACTCCAGAAAACAGGAATTGGGAGATCAATACGGTTCTCACTGGCGACCGCAATCCCTTCGAAGGCTTTTATGAAACACCCAACCTTGACATCAATTACGGCCTTGGCAACAGGATTCAGCTCAAGTTCGAGTTGCCTCTCAGCATTCACGAGACGCGGGAGCCTGCCGACCATTTTGCCGCCGGTCTCGGAAACTCATTATTGGGGGTTAAGTGGCGTTTTTATTCGCACCATGCGGAAACCGCAAAGCCAGACGCCAACGGTAAGAGGGAGTCCAATTTTGCCATGTCAGTCTACCCTCAGCTCCTGTTGAACAACCCCACCCGCTCCGTGCGCCGTGACATTGTGGACACGGGTCCCCAATTTCTCATGCCCATGGAGGCAAAGGCCAGCATCGGCCCCATCCGCATCTCCGGGGAGTTTGGGTATTGGTTCACCAATAAAGCGGACCCGAATTCATGGATACGAGGCGTCATCATTGGTCACGAGTTCAAAAAGAAAACAGAAGTCGACCTTGAACTCTACGATCAGGCTGCCACAAGAGCGACTGTCGATGAACCTAAAACCCGTGAATCAACAATCGGCATCGGCCTCCGCACTCCGCTTGCCAAAAATGGATCGGTATGGTTCCTCGCGATGGTGGGCCACAGCCTTGTACCCGCCAACCAGACCAATGGCCAGCCGAGTTGGATCGCCTCCCTGGGCCTTCAATTCACAACAAGTCATAAGAGAAGAAACAGCAGCGATTAGAGTTTCATTCGCCATCGCTGCGAAGCTGCCGCTTTGGGTTTTGATTATGGATTCTCCACACAGCGACATAAATTGTAGCGTCGATCTCCGATCGACGACGGCGGTCGGAGACCGCCGCTACAGCCGAGCGCGCGAACACTTATGTCGCTCGGGATGGATATTCCTGCGAGATTGGCAGTTCAGGCTAGAGGTTCAAAGCGACAGCTTCGCAGTCGTAGTCCAAATCACTTCGTGACAAGAGTGACGGGAACTTGGGGCGTTCACGTCATTTCCTGATTTTTCCGGGCGAACCCGGCGCCGCCTGGACCGCACGGACACGCCATATCGTGCCCGTGCGGTCTCCCGATCATTCCCAAGCGATTTCCATCCGAGGGTTGATTCCCCGACCTTGCTACTGCCTGGGTTCCGGCTTGATCTACGGCTTCGGTCGCCTTGCCGGTCCTGTGCGCTGGGTGTTAATCAGAGTCAGGGCGTCTTTGGCATTGAACGGGTACCGGCGGGTGGACTGCTGCCCCGTACCCCTGAGGACAACATCCACGCGGCGGTTCTGGGCCAGGGCAATCTCCTGCATATTGCCACCCTGAAGGAGTTGCTGCCGATCCTGCGCGGTCAAGTCAGGATTCTGTTCCATCTGCTCCTTCACCTGGGTGGCGTCCAGAATTTGCTCTTTGCCAAATGACCGGGTCTCGATGCTGCCTTCGGGAACACCCTGCCCAACCAGGAAGCTCTTGCTCAGTGCCACGCGCCGCTCCGTGAGGGCCTTATTGTAATCAGCCGATCCGCGCTGGTCCGCATGCCCTTCGAGCGTCAGGTGGGCATTCGGCTTCGCTCCAAGGTACTGCTTGAAGTCGGCAGCCAGTGTCCTGAGGGTGTCCTTTTGGCTGTCCATCAGGCCGCTGCTGGGATTCTCGGACGTCGGTTGAGCCGTGGGGAAATAGATGCTGTGAAGGGCAAGCCTTTTCTCCAATTCAATGATCATCGGAGAGGCTTGAACCACCTGCACGTCGAGGCCGACGGTGCATTCGGCCGCGTTGCCCCGGCCATCATCCACATGGCCGGTCACGGTGGCGCGGCCCGGGGCCAGTCCGGTGCTATCGAAAACCACCGATGTCCCTGAGCCCGAGATCTGCCCGCCGGTGGTGCGCCAGGTGTAGGTCAACGGTGCGTTGTCCGGATTATTGGCCGTCGCCGTAATCTCCAGGTGGTCGCCCACCAGGATGGAATGCCGGTCCGCCGTGCAGCTTATCGTGGGCGCGTGAATGGGTTTTGGATCGACGCGAATACCCACGGAACAATTTGCCATGCCGCCCCGGCCATCGTCCACTCCCACTCTTACCGAATAGCTTCCCGCGGCCACGCCGGAGGAGTTCCATTGGACATCAGGACCGGTGCCCACAACGGCGCCTCCAGTTGTGGTCCACGTATAGGTGAGTGGATTGCTGGCGGGACTGGTGGCCTGCGTGTGCACGCCGATGACATCCCCTGAATCCACAAAGACCATCCCCTTGTCAGCGGAGCACGTAGCCATGGGCGGCTGAGGGGGCGGAGGTGGTGGCGGCGGCGCGCGATGCTCACCCCCGAAGCGGAAGACGATTCCCGCCGAGAGGCGAACGTCGTTCTGCCGGGTCGATGATCCCGCGGCGGAGGTGGGGTCCTTGAAATTGGTCATGACGTATTCGACTTGAGGCAGGCGCAGCGCGAAGTGGCGGGTCAGCGTGATGTCAAGCCCGCCTCCCGCGGAGAAGGTGAACGAGTTCTCGAACGGGAGAGGCGTGCATCCAATCCCGGAACAATTGTTGATGGTCACGTTGCTGGCGTGCAGTCCTCCAAACAGAGCCTGGGCAAAGGGGGTGAATCGATCGTGCCGCAGGGAAAAGCGCGGACCAAACATGTAAGTATAGACGTCTCCGTAGGAGTTCACGATGCCGCCGGCGGGAGGTCCGTTCGGGCCGAAGAGGGTATCATGGTAAGCGCCAAAATCGCCGACAAACCCCACATATCGATTCGCGTTGATGGCGAACGACGTGCTTCCGCCCGATAGCCAGGCAATGCGGTTTCCCGGGTCACTCAGCGCACGAAAATTTGAGTAGCCAAGGAAAAGCTCGTATCGGGGAAAAAAGGTTTTGGACCTGTCGATCCCCGTTGCGGAAGTGTGCGATGCCGTGGTTGGCCGGGCCTTGACCAAGGCGCCAGGGGCACTCTGGGATTTAACAGCCCCATCCTTTTTTGCAGTGGCTGCCGACTTTGCCGTGTCGTCCGCACAGAGTAAAAGTGTAGGCGCCAGTAAGAAAGCAACCGCCATGGTGGTAATAATACGGGTTCTTAATCTCATTGTTGCCTCCTGAATTGTGCCTACTCACTGAGAGTCGCGGGAAAAAGAGTGTCACTTCTCAGCCGTTTGTAACTCCTCAACTTACTTTCAATTCAATCCTGCAAATTCTTACTGGAAGTGAGACCGCCCGCCCTGGAAGGCGGTCTCATCCGTGGAGCTCATCCTCACCCTATTGCCCCGGTACGTTGATGACGGTGTTCACCAGGGTTGTTGATGCGTGCAAGGCTATCAATCTGCCATTGATGGTGGTAATTGCGGCGTTGCCGGCCGTCGAGACTGCAATTCCCGCCGAGGAGATTACGGTTCCCACAAAGGTTCCGCCTCCCGCGGCGTTGATGGTGGCGGAGCTGCCGACTTGCCAGAAGACGTTTGCAGCCTGGGCGCCGTTGATCAGAATCACATTGCGAGCACCCAACGGCCCCGCGAGCCCCACGGTGAGTGAGGTCGCCATCTGGAATACCCAAACTGCATTGGCGTTCCCCTGGGCGTCGAGTGTGAGATCCGATCCCGCTATTCCGAACGCTCCCGAGGCTGAAGCATAGACGCCCGGAGGAATGGTCAGCCCGCCCAGGTTTTCGGTGCCGCCGGTTGGATCCGGACCGGTAGTTGGCATGAGCGCCAAGGTGTTGAACGTCGCAAGCGCGGCGTTGTAAGCCTGGAGTGCGACGTAGGCAGTGGTGCCAGGGAGAGTCGCCGGACCGGTTCCCTCATTCGGACATGTAATCGTGGGCGGCGGAGGATCAGTGAAGATCTCGCCGTTGACCGTTCCCACGTTCAGCGTGGTTTCGGTATAGATACATCCGGATGAAAACTGGATGTAGGGCTCGGTGGTATCGTGGAACCCCGTCATCGTGGTAGAGACTCCGGTGGTCCCGATATCACCGTTGATCACAGTGCTGATCCCCGAGTTGGTCATCCCGGCGCCACCACCAAACCCTCCGAAGGGCGAGGCCGCTCCAAGGGCCGGGGTTGGTATGCAGGGGGCCGACGCGGTAGTGAAGGTCCATGGGTTCGGCGCGCCGGTATTCGCCAACGGATTGCCTGCCAGATCAGTGACAGTGTTGGAGATTGTGACCGTATAGATGGTATTCACCGTGAGAGGATTCAAGGGCGTGAAGGTGGCGATGGTGCCGGTTACGTCGAAGGTGATGACTCCGCTGATAACCGTTAAAGCAGGATTGGTCACGACGAATGTTGCCGTGGTGACCGTCGTCTGGTCCATGGCCGTACTGAAGGTTACGTTGACGGTGGCGTTGGGACAAACCCCGGTGGCAAGGTCCGCGGGGGTTGTGGAAACGATTGTGGGTTGGACGCCGATGGGGCCCGCTGTGGTGAAGCTCCAAACATAGGGCGCGACCATGAAATTACCCGCCAGGTCGGATGCCCCGGTGGTGATCGTGGCCGTGTAAACCAACCCGGCCGAGAGATTACTGTTGGGCACAAACCTTGCGGTGTTGCTACCTGCAATATAGCTGACCGTGCCGAGTACCTGCGTTGCCCCCTGGAACAGGGTAAACGTTGTGGTATTGATCGTATTATCGTTCATCGGCTTGCTGAAGGTCGCGGTAACCAACTGGTTGAGAGGAACGTCGGTGGCGAGGTTCAACGGGTCCGTGGAGATTACCGTGGGAGGCGTGAGATCCGGGGCCGCGCCAGTGGTGAAGGTCCAGATAAAGTTAGCTGCCAAAAATTCAGTGTCGGGCAGGTTTTCGGCTGCGGTGGTGACGGTGGCGGCATAGCAGGTTAGGGGCGAAAGGACGCTCGTGGGCACAAGGGTGATGATGTTGTCCGTGGGATTAAAGGTGACGGCGCCGCCGATGGAGATTGCGCCAGCTCCTCCGCAGGGAGCAGTAAGTGTGGGGGCGCCTCCGGATGTAAGCGTAAAGGTGGACGCAATCATCGTTGCAGGGTCCATCGCCTCGTCAAACTGCGCGGTGACAGAGGAGTTGAGCGCGACGCCGGTGGCAAGATTGAGAGGGGTCACGGCGGTAACGGTGGGCGGCGTGGCGCTTGTGGTCGTTCCGGTGGTAAAGCTCCAGGAATAAGGGGTCAGCAAGGCGGTGAATCCCGGCCCCGGTTGTGTCACCCCGACTGCAATCGTGGCGGTATAGGTGGTGGAGGGGGCAAGCAGGGCGGCCGGAGTAAAGGTCGCACTCGTCGCACTCACTCCGGTGCAAGCTACGGTTCCCGTAACCGTGGCGCCTCCCGTTTTTCTGAGCGTAAAGGTTGTTGTGGTGACGGTTGTGCAGAGCACCGCGTGATTGAAGATGACGGTGAGGTACTGATCGGTTGGGACAGCCGTTGCGAGATTCGTGGGGACCGTGGCGCTCACCACAAGTCCTCCCACGGTGGCAAAGCTCCAGACATAGTTACTCACCAGTGGTGCGCCTGCCCCATTCGTAGCCCCGGTGGTAATCGTGGCCGTATAAACGGTGGAGGCGGCGAGAAGGGCAGTAGGTGTAAAGGTCGCGCTGGTGCCCGCACAGGCCACGATTCCTGGCACGTTAACCGGTCCAGGTGCGCTCAGCGTAAACGTTGCGTTGGTGATGGTCGAACAGAGCATCTGCTCACTGAAGGTGGCGGAGAGCACCTGATTGACCGGCACGCCGGTCGCGCCACTGGCGGGAAGGGTGGAGGTCACGGTCGGATTAAGCTGGGTTGCAAAGGTCCACACATAGTTGCTGGCCAGTGCTGCGCCTGCCCCATTCGTAGCCCCGGTGGTAATTGTGGCCGTGTAGGTGGCATTGGAGGTCAGGAGGCTGGTGGGCGAGAAGGTCGCGCTCGTCCCGGAGCAAATGACTGCTCCCGTTACGGCTCCCCCCGGTCCTGCCAGAGTAAAGCTCGATGAGGTGATCGTTGAACACTTCATGGCCTGGCTGAAGGTCGCCGTAAGCACCTGATTGATGGGGACGCCGGTTGCGCCATTGGCGGGGACGGTGGAAATCACCGTGGGAGCAACCCCGGTGGTAAAGGTCCAGACATAATTGTTCGCCAGGGGTGCGCCTGCCACATTCGTTACACCGGTGGTAATCGTGGCCGTATAAATGGTATTGGCGGCGAGAAGGCTTGTGGAGGTAAAGGTGGCGCCCGATCCGGAGCAGGCGACTGTTCCTGCTACAGCTCCACCAGGGCTCGTCAGGGTAAAGCTGGAGGTCGTGAGGGTTGCACAGTTCATCGCCTCACTGAAGGTTGCCGCAACGACCTCATTGACAGGGTCGCCCGGTTCGCCCGCCGCGGGAATGGTGGAAATCACGGTGGGAGCAAGCGCCGTGGTAAAGGTCCAGACATAGTTGCTGGCGAGTGCCCCGCCTCCCACGTTAGCCGCCACGGTGGTAATCGTTGCCGTGTAAACGGTGTTTGAGGCGAGAAGGCTTCCTGGCGTAAAGGTGGCGCTTGATCCGGAGCAGGCGACTGTTCCTATGACGGCTCCACCAGGGCTTGTCAGGGTAAAGCTGGATGTGGTGAGGGTTGCACAGTTCACCACCTCACTAAAGTTAGCCGTAAGGACCTGATTCACCGGAACGCTGGTCGCGCCGTTGGTGGGGATTGTGGAAGTTACTACAGGAAGAGGCGCGGTGGAAAAGCTCCATACATAGCTGGTCAGCAGAGGATCGCCCAGAGAGTCCTGCACGGCCGTTGTCAGCGTGGCGGTGTAAGAGGCATTGGAGGCCAGATGGCTGGTGGGCGTAAAAGTGGCGGTCGAGCCCGCGCACGTGACCGCTCCGGGTACGGTTCCCGCTGGTCCCACCACGGTAAAGCTTGACGTGGTGACCGTTGCACAGTTTACCGCCTGGCTGAAGGTTGCGGAGAGCGCCTGGTTGATCGGTACGTTGGATGCGCCACTGGTGGGGATTGTAGAGCTCACCGAAAATGCTGAGCCTATGGTATAGGGCACCGAATTGGTGGTCTGGCCCGAACTCGTCACGCTGATGTTCACGACGCCGAGCGCAGCATTCGCGGCGATGGTGAACGTCGCGGTGATCGTGGTGCTGCTTACCACGGTCGCGTTGCTGACGGTGATCCCCGCGCCGGCCCCATTAATCGTGGCGCCGGTGGTGAAACTTGTTCCGGTCAGAATGACGGGCACCGTCTGTCCCTGCGTGCCCCTATTCGGAGTGATCGCGGTCAGCGAAGGGAAGATGGTTCCCGACTCGCGGCCGCACCCGGCCATCGATACAACCAGTAGGAGTGCCATAAACCACCACTTGCTAACTTTCTGTGCGCCCATATGTGGCCTCTCTTTTTTTGAAGACATGGCGTTTCCTTCCCGGCGCAGTGGCCGTTCGGCATCAAGATTCCTTTTTACGTGCGGTATTTTAATAAAGTGAATTTGACCTGTCTGTTCATAAGAGAACACGGTGGTGTTCAAATTTGAACACTTTGCTTATTGAGGTGGAACTACAGTGCGGAACAATAGAAAACGCCGAAATCTGGCATTTACACAAGAAAAAGCCGGATTTGCAATTCTGTCAGTGGACCGTCAAACCGGGAAAAAGGGGCGACCCATGCCGCTGACCGGCAGGTGGGTGACGCGGTAACCTCGATCTTGTAGCGGCGGGTTTAGAGCATTTTTGATCTAAGGGTTGGCATAACCACAAGAGGCGAAGCAGTTGGAGCATTCGCCTGGGGAGACAGTATCAAGCAATGTTCCGATTTCCTGCCAGAGGGAAATCTCTCCTGGCGGCTTTGCGGAGCCACGCTTTGAGTAAGGTGGCAAAGAACCACGCTCGCTCAGTGACCTCTTGATCCTTCATCCGTTCCGAGCACGACATGTGATACAGCAGGCACCCTGTGTCGTCAAGGAAAAAGGCGGCGGAGTGGTAAACATGGCTGAGAATTCTGAAAAGGCGGAAGGGTTTAGAACCTATTTCAATTGGTAAAACTGGGCGGGGAGAATTTGACCCTTCAACGGTGCGGTCTCCGCAAGAAGGGGCAAGAATCAGGAGATGACGCCCGGGGTTCCCCCGGTTTTACATTGTGCGAACCATCTTTGATAGCGTTTGCCCGTCCCTCCTCCCTCCGAACCGGACAGGCGGATTTCCTGCATCCGGCTTTTCAGCCGGTGGTTTTACCTCGGAGATGATTGACCGATCTGAACCCGAACGGTGCGGGGGGGGCCGCCCAAGGTGAACCCGGATTGCGCTACCTCTTCGGCATCCCCACGGGGATCGTCAACATGGCCAGTGAGGGCATCGTCGGTGGAATGCCAGTTGCGCTGGCCACGATGTTTCCGGATCGCTCAGCCCGGGACACTTCCGCCGGTGTCGTCTTCCTCGATTTCCCTTCTCGCCATCCACCTTCCTGCATCCCTTTGCTCCGGACCCACCACAGCGCCTTCTTCGCTCCTGTAGACAATCTGACCCCTGCCCCTTTCGCTCTTCCGCCCCTGTCTTGTACCAAAATTGCGCCAGACCTGGTCAGAAAGGCGGCGGCTACGTCGGTTTAGCGGCGGGCAATGCTCAGCTAGTCCCCTCGACATCGTGCGGGACTGCCGGCCAGGGCGGTTCACGAACCGCCCCTACTCTGGCCGCGAAAACCCCGCGGCCCTCACAGAATTTCGGCTCATGTTTTCATCGGAAATTGCCGATAGGTTATTAGGAGAATTGTGCCCCGCAGTAAATATACGCGGCCCCCCTGTTGTGGGAATCGGCAGAATCGCGGACAAACGTGAACATTTTTCGCTAAGGAGCGGCCGGCCGCACGTGCAACAACAAAAGCACAGACAGGAGTGCCTGTGCCAGCCACGAAAGCCAGCCTCCCCAAAATTTTGGCTCATCTTTTCACTGCAAACTGCCGATAAGTTGTTAGGAGAAGTGTGCGCCGCGGGAATTTTACGCGGCCCCCCCTTGTTGTGGGGAATCGGCAGAATTGCGGGCAAGCGTGAAGATTTATTTTGCATGCGCTGCCCGTCCCAACTGATTTCCCTCCAGCCTTGATGGGGAAATGCCATGGGGCTGGGCATGGGTACGGCCCATCTTGTGGCACAGCCACTCCTGGCTGTGAAATCCGGGTCGGCCGCCGGCCGCGCGGTCAGCAACATTTGCACACGCCGGAATGCCTGTGCCATGTATGCCGGAAGTGATCGCGATCCGGCCCCACCTCAACACCGAAAACCCCGCTGCCCTCCCCAAATTTCGGCTCATCTTTTCACTGCAAACTGCCGATAAGTTGTTAGGAGAAGTGTGCGCCGCGGGAATTTTACGCGGCCCCCCCTTTGTTGTGGGGAATCGGCAGAATCGCAGGCCAACGTGAACATTTATTTTCTCGTTGCAGTGCTGCCCGCCCCAACTGAGAGCGGGCCGGCGAGGGCCCCCCCTGGATGACGGCACGCTGCAAGCTACCCAACCCGGCTGGCAGATGCCACTCGTCGGTTACCAAGATTCAGAACGCTGTCATCATACGCCGCTCACGTGCCGCCCCTGCCGGTAACCACCCGGTCGCTTCCGCTCCGGCCCCTCCTGAACCAGGAGGGGGGCTTTGCTGGTCCAAATCCGGGGAACGACTTACTACAATCGCCCAGCTCAATGTGCATGCGTGTGGAAAGAGCGCAGTGGCTTCTGTAGCAGGGAGGGCGCCAGACATGGATCAACGCCCCGGTCAGCCCCAGCCCCAAAGGGGCTCGATATCACAGCCCAGGGCAACGCCCCATAAGCGCTAACTTGAGGCTTTTGGATTGGTAATGGCGCGAAGATGCCAGAACCCCGTATCTTGGGAGCTTGAGTGCCAGAGGCGCTTCTACGGTTTGGCGACAATACAGCCAAGTGATCGGAAGCAGGTACGGTAAGTTCCCAGATGGGGACTTGAACGAAGCCGCCCGTGCGGCGGACGCTACGCGTGCGTGATGCCAGGCGGAGTGCCGTAATCAAGGTATCGTCGGGTCATAAGGAGGTTCCCTATGACCCGTTTACGCCA
>Ga0302320_10014947_pt1 | contig 15998 bp, 15 predicted proteins | sample Bog_T0_3_FD_202130 | JGI IMG/M metagenome (GOLD analysis project Ga0302320, IMG submission 202130) | Peat permafrost microbial communities from Stordalen Mire near Abisko, Sweden - Bog_T0_3 | ecosystem: Environmental > Terrestrial > Soil > Wetlands > Peat | place: Sweden: Abisko, Stordalen Mire... | reverse complement strand
GAAGAAGCGGAAGCTTCGCAAGAGCTCAGCGAGGAGGCCACCGAGCCGGACGAAGATGCCGTCGCGCCCGATGCCGCCAAGGCTGAAGCCGAGGCGAAACGCGCGGCGCGGTTGCGCGATCGCGAGGCCCGCGGCATCATCAAGCAACTGCTCGACGAGTTGATCGCCGAATACGCCATCGATGGCCGCGGTGTTGAGATTCGCGAGATCGCCGGCGGCTACCGCATGGCGACCAAGCCAGAGTGCCACGACGCGGTGCGCTCCTTCATCAAGGGCTTGAAGCCGGCGCTCAAGCTTTCGTTGCCCGCCCTGGAAACTCTGGCGGTTATTGCCTACAAACAGCCGGTGACCGCGCCTGAGGTGAACGAGATTCGCGGCGTGGATTCGTCGGGTGTCTTCGGATCGCTGCTGGCGCGCAAGCTCATCGTTACGGCGGGACGCAAGCCCGTCGTCGGGCGTCCAATTCTGTACAAAACCACACGTGAATTCCTGCTACGCTTCGGGCTGAAGGATGTGTCCGAGCTGCCGTCGATGGAAGAGTTCGAGAAGATGGCGGCGAGCGAACTGGAAGAGCCGGAAATTGCGGAGGCAGAGATGGCGGGCGGTGCAGTGGCCGGGGCCGCCTCCGAGTTCAACCCCGATCTGAGCACCGAAACGAATGGAAACGGCGCCACTCACGACTCCGAAAATCAAGACACAGAAACCGAGATGCAATCCCCACAAGCCGCTCGCGCTGCCTCAGGCAGCGACGCGGAGTAAGCAAAAGGTCAGGTTCCCCCATGGCAGTGAAAAAGACAACGAAATTGGCCGCGCCCGCGGCCAAATCCGCGCCGAAGACAAAGAAGGTTGTTGCCGCGAGCAAGACCGCTGGCGCGAAATCCGCAAAAGTAGCGGTGAAATCGCCGGCAGCCGTGAAGAAGCCCGCCACAACAGCGGAGAAATCTCCCGTCAAAACCAAGGCGCCCGCGGCAAAGAGCAAGAAAAGCGCCGCGAAGCTGGAGCAGGAAACTTCGAGCCGAATTGGCGAGCCGGTGCTCGATCCGATCGGCGACGTGAGCGATGGCGAAGGTCAGGCGCTGCTCGACGACGTGAAGGATTCGGCGCGCAAGAAGACCAAAGCCGCGGCGGCAAAGACTGAAGCTCTCGAATTTGGACCGGGGTTGAAGGCGGCCGCGAAGGCATCGCAGGCGGAAGATGCCGACGCGACAGCCACTCAAATAGAAGCCGCCGCGGAAGAAGAGGAAGCCGAGGTGGAGTTGAAGCCGCTGCCTGCACCCAGGCTCGAGCGGCTGCAAAAGATTCTCTCGCAGGCGGGAATTGCCAGCCGCCGCCACGCCGAGGAGATGATTGTTGCCGGGCGCGTGATGGTGAACGGCCAGGTGGTGGCAACGCTGGGCAGCAAGGCCGATGCCGCGCGCGATCATATTCGCGTGGACGGCAAGCTGTTGCACGGCGCGGAGCGCCATCGCTACTTTATGCTCAACAAGCCGCGCGGCTACGTGACCACGATGAGCGATCCCGAAGGCCGGCCTACGGTGATGGAGTTTTTTGCCAAGGCGCGGGAGCGGGTGTATCCCGTCGGCCGGCTGGATTACCTGAGCGAAGGCCTGCTGCTGATGACCAATGACGGCGAACTGGCCAATCTGCTCACCAAGGCCGGTTCGCGCGTCGAGAAAACATATCTCGTCAAAACTGCCGGACAGCCGAGCGCGGAAGAGCTCGAACGATTGCGCGGCGGCGTGACCATTGATAAGGGCGAGCCGGGTTCGGATCGTGTGCGCACGGCGCCGGCACGCATTCGCCCGTTTCGCGAGGGCGACAATCCCTGGTTTGAAGTGGTGCTTATCGAAGGGCGCAATCGCGAATTAAGGAAGATGTTCGCGGCCGTGGGGCATTTCGCCGAAAAGATTCGCCGCGTTGGCTACGGGCCGCTGGTGCTTGACCTCGAGCCGGGCAAGGTGCGCGAGCTCGACGAAGAAGAAGTGAAGGCGCTGCGACTGACCGCTGAAGGCAAGATGAAACCGCGCAGCCCCAGGATCGAGAAGTTGCTGCCCAAGAAAGCCGGCCTGGCGGCAGAGAAACGCGACCTGGCGAGAGGGCGGAAATTCGATCGGCCGCCCGGCCGCAGTTTCGACCGGCCCGGCCGCCCGGCGGGTCGTCCAGACTACACCGATCGTCGACCTTCGAGCCCGGGTGCGCGCACTGAAAAGCCACGCTGGAATCAAGAAGAACGCGACCGGAAGCGGGAGTGGAAGCCGCGTGGTGAGGAGTCTCGCGGCGAGCCGGGAACCCGGCCGCAGTTTCGCCCCGCTCCAAGGCAGGATCGCGGAGAGAATCGCTTTGGCAGCGCGCCACGCCCGCCGTTCAAGCCGCGCGGCGATCGGCCGGAATTTCGTCCTGCGCCACGACGTGAAGGCGGAGAGAATCGTTTTGGCGGCACATCACGCCCGCCGTTCAAACCGCGCGGCGATCGGCCGGAATTTCGTCCCGCTCCGCGGCGCGAAGGCGGGGATAATCGCTTCGGCAGCGCACCACGCGCACCCTTCAAACCTGGCAGCGATCGGCCGGAATTTCGTCCGGCGCCACGACGTGAAGGCGGAGAGAATCGTTTTGGCAGTGGGCCGCGCGCACCCTTCAAACCTCGCAGCGACCGGCCGCAGTTTCGCTCTGGTCCGCCGCGACAGGAAGGCGGGGATAATCGCTTCGGCAACGCGCCGCGCGCGCCTTTCAAGCCTCGTGGCGAACGTCCGGAATGGAAGCGCGACGACGCACCCAAGCCGCGCCTTGAGATTGAGCGAACCAGTGGGCCGGAGAAGGCCTCGAGTTTTGGCGGCGACAAACCGAAGCCTTCGTTCGGCGGCAAGCCAGGCTTCAGCGGCAAACCAGGCGGGTTCGGCAAGTATCGCGGCAACACCCGTGGCGGCCCGAAGCGCGGCGCTTCGCGGCCCGGCGCACCGCGCGGCGGACGCAAACGGGGCTGAGCAAACAGAGGTCCTCTTCCTCCCCGCGCAATTCACACTGAGGTCTTATGGCAAACACTTTTCGCACCGACATTCTCATTCAGGCGCCCGATCCCAAGGCCGCCGCAGAGTTCTACGTGAAGCAACTGGGCTTCACCATCACCGGCGAACACGATAAGTGGATCGATCTCCACGGCAACCACATCAATCTGTTCATTGAGGAAGGGCCCGCGCTCGGGCCTGTGCTGGAAGTGACCGTGGACAACGTGGAGCAGGCGAAGCAGCGGCTTGTGGCCAGCGGATGCAAGGTCGTGAAGGACGAGCCCAACTTCCCGCGCTGCTACGTGCAGGATCCTTTCGGACTGATCTACAACCTCGCCTCTTAAGATTTCGCCGCTTATTCTTCGCGCGCGCGGAAGCGCCTGATACGCCCCACGAGCGAGGCCGGCCCGCTTACCGACAGGCGAACAAGATTGCCTTCGTACGCGCGCGTGCGCACAATCATGCCGGCTTCAATCGCCGCCAGCGTTGCGCCCTCGTGCTGCGGAATGCGCAGCTCCGCTTCCACGATGGGATCGGAGTGAAGCGCGACATCGATGGCCGCAAGCAAATCGTCCACACCTTCACCGGTCAACGCGGAAACCGCAACTGCCGCGCCGGCGCCGGGTGCAACTTTGCTTTTTGGACTGGAGTTTGTGCGGGCGAGAAGCGCCGCCCGCTCCTCTTCAGAAAGCAGATCGATCTTGTTCAGCACTTCAATGCGCGGCTTTGACAAACTCTCGAGCTCATCGAGCACCTTCTCCACTTGCATCTTCTGCTCTTCCCCGTAGCTTGAGGCGGCATCGCGCACATGGATCAGCACCTCGGCCTGCGCCACCTCTTCAAGCGTGGCGCGGAAGCTGGTGACGAGCGTGTGCGGCAGGTTGCGGATGAAGCCGACCGTATCCGACAACAGAACGCGACGCCGGCTGGGCAGCTCGATGGCGCGCAATTTGGGATCGAGCGTGGCAAACATGCGCGCCGACTCCAGCACTTGCGCGCCCGTGACTGTATTGAAGAGCGTGCTTTTGCCGGCGTTGGTGTAACCGACCAGCGCGACCGTCGGCACGGGGACGGCCTCGCGGCGCTGGCGCTGCTGGCGGCGCACGCGGCGCACGGCTTCCAGATCGCGCTTGAGCTGATCGATGCGTCGCTGGATGGCTCGGCGGCCGGTTTCAAGCTTTGTCTCGCCCGGTCCGCGCGTGCCGATGCCGCCGCCCAGTTGCGACATGGCTTTGCCCTTTCCGGTGAGCCGCGGCAGCATGTATTCGAGCTGCGCGAGTTCGACTTGCAACTGTCCCTCGCGGGTGCGTGCGTGGCGCGCAAAAATGTCCAGGATCAACTGCGTGCGGTCGAGCACGCGGCATGGCAATGCCGCCTCAAGATTGCGCAGTTGCGTGGGCGTCAGGTCGTGATCGAAGAGAACCAGATCTGCGTTGGTTGACGCGGCGATGCCGGCAATCTCCTCTACCTTGCCGGAGCCGATGAGGGTTGCGGGGTCGGGACGCGGGCGGCGCTGCACGAGCTCGGCCACCACCTGGCCGCCGGCGCTGAGCAGCAGCTCGCGAAATTCGGCGAGAGATTCCTCGGCGTCGAGGCCCTGCGCCTCGCGCGCAGCCTGAACCGAGCGCTGAGGGCGCGTAGTTTGTCGAAGAGTAGCCGGTAGCGGAAGGGGCTCATCAGGATCGAGGCACACGCCCTGCGTATGCGCAGCCATCGCACTTGCACGGTGGTCACGCGAGCGGACTCCAAGGTCCACTCCCACCAGAACAGCGCGCTCGGCTTGTCCGTTCCCGCCTGTAGCAGCGCTGCCGGTCTTGTACGCCTCGCTTCCCAACCGAGGACGCCTCGCGGCTATCGTTGTTCCGCAGTCACCTGCGTTGCCGACGGTACCGCTACGGGAGCCGGAGCAATGCCCGACGACACAGCACCCGGACGGTGTTCACTGTGCATCACGCTCCGGTTGCTTACCACAGTTGAAATCGCGTGTTTGAAAATCAGTTGTTCCTGGCTATTGTTCTCCAGGAGCACGGAATACTTGTCGAAGGAGCGAATTTTCCCCGTCAGCTTAACGCCGCTGACTAGATAAATCGTGATGGGGGATTTGTCCTTTCGAACCGTGTTCAGAAAGGTGTCCTGAATATTTTGTGCCGGCTTGTTCTCCATGTGCCGATCTCCTGCTTTCTTGATGAAGGTTGTTGGTGCACTTTCCCTTGCTACATACATCAGATGCACGGGACGGCTCCGGAAACCCCGGGAACCGGTTCATCCCGCAATGTGTCAAGATTATAAGGCTTTTAGCTCCATTTCAACTCCGGGGACGCGTTGCCGGGCTCGCAAACGGTTACGGAAGGACCCGGCCGGCGCAAGCTGCGGGACGCCCAACTTCCATGGCTGATAGCATCTAGGAGTGCCAGATGCCGCGATTTCGTCTCGCGCCGCGGCCCCGCCGGGACCGACAACGTCCCAGCCCGTCCCTATGTTGGACCTGAAACGCCAGTATGCTCCCCTCCACGAGGAGCTGCTCGCCGCGCTCGACCGGGTGCTCCAAACGCAGCAGTTCATCCTTGGCGGCGAGGTGGCGGCTTTCGAAAAATCCGCTGCGGAGCAGTTGAGCGTATGCCACGCGCTGGGGTGCTCGTCGGGCACCGACGCCTTGTGGCTGGCACTGGCCGCGGCTGGTGTGGGTCCGGGGCAGGCAGTCATCACCACGCCGTTCAGCTTCTTTGCTTCGGTCAGTTCGATTCTTCGTGCCGGCGCGACGCCGGTGCTGGCAGACATCGATCCCTTGAGCTTCAATCTTTCGTCCGCGGCAGTGACTGCTGTTCTCGATGGCCCGCGGGGCGCGGCAGTCAGGGCGATCCTTCCTGTGCATCTCTATGGCCAGTGCTCGGATTTGTCTTCTGGTTTTGGTCGTGAGCGTGGACTGACAATCATCGAGGACGCCGCCCAGGCCTGGGGCGCGGAATGGCATGGCGTGAAGGCGGGCGGCCTGGGTGATGCAGCCGCATTCAGCTTCTACCCGACCAAGAACCTGAGCGCCGCCGGCGACGCGGGCATGGTGACCACGAATTCCGATGCGCTGGCCGAGCGCGTAACGATGCTGCGCCAGCACGGCATGCGTCGCCGCTACTACCACGATGAGTTGGGCTGGAATACGCGCATGGATGGCTTCCAGGGCGCGGTGCTTGCGGTGAAGCTCAAATACATCGGCGCATGGAACGAGGCGAGGCGCGCGGTGGCCGCACGTTATCACACTCTGTTCGCCAAAGCGGGGTTGGCTGAGGCCGGACCCTATCCCGAGCACGGTGTAATTTTGCCCAGGGAGTTGTCCGGCGCGCGCCACGTCTGGCACCAGTATGTGATTCGCACGCCGCGCCGCGACGCGTTGCGCGACTTTCTCACCGTGCGCGGCATCGGATCGGAGATTTACTACCCCGTCCCGCTTCATCTCCAGGACGCACTGAAATCGCTCGGCTACAAAGCAGGCGATTTTCCCGAGGCCGAACGCGCCGCGCGTGAAGTGCTGGCCCTGCCCATCTTCCCCGAGCTGCGCGAAGACGAGCAGCACACCGTGGTCGCGGCCATCGCCGAGTTTCTCAGCTAAGGCACTTTCACCTCGACATGCGACGCCTCTTCCACAAATGTCGCGATCGCCGAGTGGTCGCAATCGCCCTTTCCATCGGCAATCAGCGATGAAATCATCTGCTGCACTTGCGCGGTTAAAGGCAGGCAAACGTTGTTGGCCTCGGCCGTTTTGAGGGCATTGCGCAGATCTTTTTGATGGAGACTGATCCGGAATCCCGGCTTGAAGTTGCGCGCGATCAGCATAGGGCCCTTGGCGTTGAGCACGGCGCTGCCCGCGAGGCCGCCTTTGACGGCGTTCACCACCACTTCGGGATTGAGCCCGCACCGCGTGGCCAGCGTGAGGGCTTCGCCCATGGCGGCAATGTTGCACGCCACCATAATCTGATTGGCCAGCTTGGTGGTGTTGCCCGCGCCCACCGGCCCCGTGAGAGTGACACTTGACCCCATGCATTTCAGAATCGGCTCCGCCCTCGCGAAGGCCGCGTCGCTCGCGCCCACCATGATGGCCAACGTGCCGTCGATGGCCTTGGGTTCGCCGCCGCTTACTGGCGCATCAACAAAATCCACGCTCTTCTCCGCGCAGGCCGCGGCAATCTTCTGCGAGACCAGCGGGCTGATCGAGCTCATGTCGATGATCAGCGAACCGGACTTTGCGCCCGCGAGGATTCCACCGGCGCCGAGCACAACTTCTTCGACCTCAGGCCCGTCGGGGAGCATGGTGACGACAATGGAGGCGCGCGCGCCAACGTCGGCATTCGACGCGCCACGCTGGGCGCCGTCCGCCACGGCGGCGTCGAGCTTTGCCGGGGTGCGACCGTACGCCACCACCGTGTGGCCGGCCTTCAACAGGTTCCTGAGCATGGGGCGGCCCATGATGCCGAGCCCGACAAATCCAACGGTTGCCATCAATGGTCTCCTAAGGGGAATTTGGCCTAAGGGGAATTAGGATTGAAACGTGCTTAACTACTTTAATTATTTTACCGAGATCGAGGAGCGCTTTCAGCAGCGGCGCGGGGCGCTTTTGCTGCTATCCACGCTCGATTGGGCTCTGATTGAGACCTGGCGCGAGGCCGGAATTCCCCTGGAGGCGGCGTTGCGCGGCATCGATGCGGCCTTTGATAAATACGAAGCGAGGCAGAAGCGGGGCCGAATGCAGCGCATCAACGGCCTCGCGTGGTGCGCGCAGGCGGTGATCGAGGCCGCCATGGAGATGAGCGAAGCGGCAACCGGCTCGGCCTCAACGCCGTCTGCAGCCGCGCAGTCCGGCTTCGAGCACGAGCGCATCGCGGCGCATTTGACCGCGGCCGCCGAGGCGCTGGAAGCCGCAACAGTAGCGACAGAGGCGTGCCACGCAACGGCCGCGCGGCTGCGCGAAATGGCAGCAGAATTCGCTCCGGCAAGTGGCGGCAAGAGTGCGGCCGTGGACCTGGAAGCGCTGGAGCGCTCGCTGACCGTGCTGGAGGAGAAGCTGTTTGCCGCGCTCACCGCTGCCGCGCCCGAGGAGCTGCTTGTGGGCCTGAAGGAGCACGCCGCCCGCGAGCTGGCGCCCTACCGCATCCGCATGGGCGCTGTGCAAATGCGCCAGGTGGAGCGCCAATTTGTGCAGAAGCAACTGCTGGTGCACTACAATCTGCCGCGGTTGAGCCTGTTCTATATGAGCCAGCAATGAAGAAGCGACCGCAGCGCAACAATTCCGGAAAGGCAGTGCCCGCTCGGGCCGCCGGCTCGGCGTCATCTCAACTCGTGCAGATCGAAAAGCCGATCTACGGCGGCGCGTTTCTGGCGCGCATCGAGGGCAAAGCGGTGTTTGTGCCGCTGGCTCTTCCCGGCGAACAGGCGCGGGTGCGCATCGTGGACGACAAGCGCGGCTACGCGACCGCCGAGGTCGAAGAAATCGTTGCGGCATCGGAGCAGCGCGTCGCGCCCGCGTGTCCGCACTTTGGCGCGTGCGGCGGCTGCCAGTATCAGCACGCAAATTATGCCGCCCAACTCTCGTATAAAAAGGAAATCTTGCGCGAGACGCTCGAGCGCGGCGGCGTATACCCTCCGGAAGATATTGCGGTGCTGGCCGGAGAGCCCTGGGCCTACCGCAATCGCATTCGCCTCGCATTCGACGCCAATGGAAATGCCGGTTACCGCGGCCGGCGTTCTCATGCTATCGTCCCCATCGCCGAGTGCCCCATCGCCGCGCCGCTCCTGGTGCGCGCCGGGCTTGCAGCCGGCAGACTTCTTGAGGAGATTCCTGGAAACGCAAGAGCTAGCGAGATTTCTCTCTTTTGCGATGCCGCCGAGACGGCGTTGCTCATGAGCGTGACGCTTGCGGGCGGCGGAAAGGATGGTTTCGATGTCTTTGCGCGAGCGTTCGCCGGCAGAATCCCAGAATTGACAGGCGTGGAGTTTCTCGCCGAGGCCGGCAAAAGCCAACCGCCGCGCAGAGTGGCGCAGTGGGGAGAGAACTCTCTCGTCTACCGCGCGGCGGGCGTCGATTATCGCGTGGATCAGGGCGCGTTCTTCCAAGTCAATCGCTGGCTCGTGGACGCCCTGGTCGAGCGTGTGATCGGGCACGCTCGCGGCGCGCTCGCCTGGGATCTCTTCAGTGGCGTGGGTTTGTTCGCGCGTCAGCTCGCGCAAAACTTCGCGCGCGTGATCGCCGTGGAGTCCGCGCCCGCATCGATTGCTGCCTTGTCGCAAAACCTGAGCGGGACCAGTGCATCCTCAGTGAAAACGGCAACACTCGATTTCCTGCGCAGAGGCGGCGGCGGCGACCGCCCGGAGCTGATCGTTGTCGACCCGCCGCGCACCGGCCTCGGCGCTGAGACCACGGCGCTGCTCGCAGAAATTGCCGCGCCGGAGTTGGTCTATGTCTCCTGCGACCCGGCTACTCTGGCGCGAGATTTGCGTGCGCTCGTCGATTCTCGCAGCGGACCCGGCTACGTTATCGACCAAATCACTCTTGTGGACCTCTTCCCGCAAACCTTTCATCTCGAGACGGTCGTTCGACTTCGCCGCTAGCCGCGCACCCAGCACACTGCACACGACTCCGATTCCTGATAGGCTTGAAGCCAAATTCACATTGACTCCGGGCCCCATGGCAATCGCCTCCTCCAGCTCCGCGCAGCCTGTAGCCGGTCTGACGGCCGTTCCGCTTTTTCACGCGGCATGGCTGTTCGCGGCGGGAATCGCTCTGGCTGGGCGCGTGTGGTTGCAACCCAGCGTTGTCCTCATCGCGCTGGCGCTCATCGTGGTTGCGTGCGTCGTCGCGGCGTACGGCGCGCAGCGCGTTGCCTGGCTGCCGCTGGCCGCATTGTGGCTGCTGCTCGGCGCATGGTGCGGAGAGATGGAACCGCACCCTGCACCGGCGCCCGCGCTCGCCACGCTTTCCGATGGGTTGCTGCGCACAGTCGAGGGAACCGTAAGCGACGCCGGCCCGGTGCGCACCGAGCTCGAGCAGAATGTCGAAGAGGCTTCGGCCACGTCTCCCTCACAGCGCGTGGACCTGCGCGTGGAGAGCGTCGAAGTGGTGAGCGAGGAGAGCGATGCACAATCGCCGACGGGCGGCGGCGTGCGGCTAACGATACGCTGGCCGGCCGGTACGCGCGCGCAGGTATTGGCGTGCGGGGACCGCGTGCGTGCCGATGTTCGTTTGCTGCCTCCGGAGATTTATCACGATCCCGGGGTCTGGAGCCGCGCGGATCTTCTGTTGGACCAGGGCATCACGTCGACGGCAACGGTAGCTGTTGACCGTGTCGATCGTCTGGGGCGCGCACCCGGCGCGTTCTTTTCCTGCCGTGTGCGCGGGTGGCAACACGCGTCCGCCGCGCGGCTGCTGGCGTTGCCCGCTGCGATGCGGAACTTGCCCGCGCCCCTGCGCCTCTCTGAAGACGACGCCGTGATGCTTTCCGCCATGGTGGCCGGCGACCGCACCAATCTCACGCATGCGTTGCGTGTTGGCTTCGAACGCACCGGCTCATTTCACATGCTGGTGGTTTCCGGTCTGCATCTCGCCATCGTCGCGGCCTGCCTCTTCTGGATCTTCAAGCGGCTGCGCCTGCCGCGCGTCCCGGCCACGCTGCTTACCATCGCCGCCTCCTTTGCCTACGCGCTCTTCACGGGCTTTGCCACGCCGGTGCAGCGCTCGCTTTGGATGGTGACGCTCTATCTCGTCGGGCGACTGATCTACCGCGAGCGCAGTACGTTGAACACCATCGGATTCGCCGCACTCTGCCTGATGGTCGTGAGCCCGCGCAGCCTCTTCGACTCGAGCCTGCAAATGACGTTGCTGGCGGTGGTCGCGGTTGGCGGCGTGGCGGCGCCTTTGCTGCGAGGCAGTATCCACCCCTACGCAGCCGCAACGCGCGACCTGCAGTTAGTCGCCATCGACATCAAACTCGCGCCGCGACTCGCCGAGTTCCGCGTCATGATGCGCATGGTGGCGGAACGCCTGCAGCGGGCATTCAGCAGCACCGTCGCGTGGCGCGTCTTTCCGTGGTGTTTGCGTTTCGCTGTCCGGGTCGCAGAACTCGTGGTGATTTCGTGCGTCGTCGAGCTGGCCATGACGTTGCCCATGGCCGTCTACTTTCATCGCATCACTATCTTTGCCCTGCCGGTGAATCTGCTGATTGTGCCGCTGCTGATTTTGCTGATGCCGGCGGCACTGCTCACGCTGATTGCGTTAGCAGTGTGGCCTGCAGCGGCAGTTGTGCCGGCGATGGCGGCAGCGCTGGTAATGCACGCCGGCGTGGCGTTGGTGCATTGGTTCGGCTCTATGGCCATGGGGGACTTTCGCATCCCCGGACCGCTCGAGTGGCAGGTGGCGGCGTTTTGCGCACTTGGGGCAGCGGCGATTGCCATGGCGCAACAAGGCCTGCGATGGCCGACCTTTGGCCGGTTCAATCCGGTTGAGGCAATTGCCATGCACCCAAGAGGAATCAAGGCATTTCTTTGCCGGCATATTTTGCGAGTTCGTTTTGGCACGCCATTTGAATCGACAGATAGCGAAAGAGGCCTGGGACGATGGCTGCGGCGCGGAGCGTGGGCAACTCTGGCGCTGGCGGCGCTCGCCGCTGTGTTGCCTCGACCCATCGATCGGCCGCACGGCGCGCTGCTGATGGAGGCGATCGACGTGGGCCAGGGCGACTCGCTGCTCCTCATCACGCCCGACGGCAAAACCTTGCTGGTCGATGGCGGCGGATTCGGCGGCGGCCCGCGCCAGGCGCCTCAGGATTTCGACATCGGCGAGGAGGTGGTCTCGCCTGCTCTGTGGGCGCGCGGCATCCGGCATCTCGACGCGGTGGCGCTGACCCACGCGCACTCCGACCACATGGGCGGACTGCCCGCCATCCTCAGAAATTTCCATCCCGACGAGTTGTGGGTGGGCAACAATCCGCATATTGCGGCCTACAACGCGCTCCTTGAGGAGGCTGCATCACTGCATGTCCGGGTGCGCAGTTTCCGCGGCGGTGACGAATTCACGCTGGGCGACGCGCAGGTCAATGTTCTCGCGCCTTTTCGCGGGTATCAGCCCGGCGCGGAACCCGGCAACAACGATTCGCTGGTGCTGCGCGTGGCCTACCGCGCAACCTCCGTCATGCTGGAGGGCGATGCGGAAGCGCCCGTCGAGCAAGGCATGCTTTCCGAGCCGGGGCTCCAAAGCACCTTATTGAAGGTCGGCCATCACGGCAGCATCACCTCCACGCGGCCGGAGTTTCTGGCGCGCGTGGCTCCGCAGTGGGCCGTGATCAGTTGCGGACTGCATAACCGCTACGGGCATCCGCGCGAGGAGGTGCTGGAAGCGCTGCAGCAGGCGCACGTGCGCACCTACGAGACCGACACCAGCGGCATCGCCTGTTTCCGCCTCGATGGGAAAAGCGTTGCGGCCGAGGTAGGTTGCGGCGAACCATAGCGGCAGTGAAGATATAGTGTGACTATGCAAATCCTGAGGAAGCCCGGGGTCTTCAACCCGCATGAGACTGCGCGCGCTGAATCGCTGGCGGGCGTGCCGCTTGCCCCCTTCGGCCGGCGGCTGGCTGCGCTTCTGATCGACATGGTGCTGGTCTTTGGCACGTACAAGCCGGCGATGGCTGGATTACATTTTCTGCTCTTCGACGTAATGGGGATGCATGAAGATCTGTATCACTCAGCCCACGTGCACGCAGAATTTCGTTTTGACATGATGGAAGAATTGGCGTGGGCACTGTGGTTGGTGCTCTACTTCGGTCTCTGGGTTTGGCAGACCAATGGGAAGACGCTGGGCAAGTGGCTGCTGCGCATCCGCATAGTTTCGCTCACGCACGAGCGGATTGCGCTTTGGCAATCAGTAGAGCGGGCTCTGGGCTACGGGGCCAGCGCTCTCGAAGCGGGCTTCGGGTTCCTGCAGTACTTCCTCTATCCGAATCACCGCTGCGTCCACGACCGGATTGCGGAGACGATTGTGATTGCGGAGCCCGCGAAGAAATAGCTGTTGACAGCCTACCTAAACGGCAGCCGCGGCATGTATCGCCAGCAGCGTCTCCAGCAGCGGCTTCAGCAGCTTGAGATCAAGCGCGTTCGCCCCATCCGACTTCGCGTTCGCTGGGTCGTCGTGGACCTCAAGGAACAGTCCATCTACTCCCGCGGCAACCGCCGCGCGCGCCAGGAGAGGAATGAACTCCGGCTGGCCGCCGCTGACGCCGTTGGCCGCGGAGGGCTGCTGCACGGAGTGCGTGCCGTCAAAAACCACCGGCGCGAGATTGCGCATGATGGCGAGCGAGCGAAAATCCACCACCAGATTGTTGTAGCCGAAGCTCGATCCGCGCTCCGTAAGAAACACGCGCTCGTTTCCCGTGGAGCGGACCTTTTCCAGGCCGTGACTCATGTCCCACGGCGCAACGAACTGGCCTTTCTTGATGTTGACGGCGCGCCCGGTTTTGCCCGCGGCCACCAGCAGGTCGGTCTGGCGGCAAAGGAACGCGGGAATCTGCAGCACGTCGACGGCCTCCGCGGCAACGTCGCAATGGCTGGGCTCGTGCACGTCGGTGAGCACTGGCAGGCCCGTGTCTTTTGCAATCCGGCCCAGGATGCGCGTGCCCTCGCGAAGTCCGGGGCCACGATAGCTCTTTACGCTGGTGCGATTGGCCTTGTCGTAGCTGGCTTTGAAGATGTACGGGATGCCGAGATCGGCAGCAATGCGCTGCACAGCCTCAGCGATGCCGCGGGCATGGGTCTCGGATTCGATGACGCAGGGGCCGGCGATGAGAAAGAGCCGGCCCGCGCCAACTTCGACCGGCCCGATTTCGAACGAAGCACTCACGAGGACGATTCTACCCTCTCGCGCGGCTCCGGCATGCGGTTATCCCGTGTGACTCCGCGTCCACTCCCACAGTGCGCGATCGAGTGTACGCAACGGCGTGGGCGCCGGCAGATCGCTCTGCGGGCTCACGATGTTGCTCTCGGCCAGGCGCTTGCAAAAGGCCAGATACTCCTCGTAAAAGTGCACGTCGTGGCGGGAGTGCCCCAGCGCTTCAAGCGCACGGTAATCGAGCACGGTGTAACGCTCGGGATAGATCGCCGCCAGAATCGCCGATGCCACGGGCAGATCCACGCCGTGCAGCTCGAGCAGGGCCTTGACGGCGGTTTCCGTTGTCGCATCGGGCGTGGCGGCTGTGGCCAGCGCGCGCCGAATCTTCTCGCTGCTGTTTCCGATGAGGTATTGCACCGCGCGCTCTGACTTCCAGCGCACGATCGCTTCCAGATTCGCTAGCGTGAAATCGCCATTGCGGATGGCTTCGCCGGCTTCGAAGGCGGCTTTCTCCAACTCATGCTCTTTCTCGCCGGTTGTTTGCCAATACTGCTCCGCCAACTGCTGCAGCTCCGCTTCCGCGGGTTGCAGCTGAAAATAGGCAACCATGTTTCCAAGTCCTTTCCTACAGTTGTTACCCCAAAACCTAGTCACAATAGGCCCCCACGAAATCTTTGTCAATAACCCATAGAGGGATTTCGATCGAGGCGTACCGGACTGGTCCAAAAGGTAGATGCAAAGCGGTGTACCCACGTTTCCCGCGCGAGCCGAGAGGGCTTTCGGGGCAGTTCGGGGCTGATAGAAACCTTTCCAAAGTAAGTAGACGAGATTGCGCGAGAGACTGTTTGAAAGAGCGAGACCATGGAGAAGAATCTTCGGTAAAAATTGCCGATTGCGGGGCGGGCATTGGCAGTCGGGCGCGATTTTCATTGCAATCAAAAGAGTTAGCATGTTTACGCATAAATACATAAATATGCTAATATGTGAATATGCGCACGAGCATTGAGCTCCCCGATCCGGTCTACCGCGAGATGAAGATCCGTGCTGCCAATGAAGGCACCACCATCCGGGAAATCATCCTGGAAGGCGTTGCGCTACGGCTTCGCGGCGGGAACTCTGGGACAGCGCCCGGTGATCGGCCGCGATTTCCGGTAATTCGCTCCAAACATCCCGGCTCACTCAAGCTGGGAGAGGAGGGTGTTTACGAGTACATTCCTTTTCCCTGATGTGAACGTGTGGCTGGCACTGGCTCACGAAATTCACCCGCACCACAAGGCAGCCACGGAGTGGAGTGAGTCGCTGGCGAGTGATGCGGTCGCGTATTTTTGCCGGTTCACGCAGCTCGGGCTGCTCCGCCTGCTTACGAATGAAGCCGCGATGCGGGCCGATGTGCTCACGCAGCGACAGGCTTGGGAGGCGTTTGATTCGCTTACCGCCGATTCGCGCAACCGGATGATGGGCGAGCCGACGGGAATCGATCCCGCCTTTCGACAGCAGACCGATAGTCAACTGGCTTCGACTAAACAGTGGGCCGATGGGTACCTTGCAGCATTCGCAGAGACGGCGGGAATTCAGCTCGTCACGTTCGATCGCGCGCTGGCGGGGAAGGTGAAAGGGGCGGTGCTGCTCAGCTAACTGGAAGCAGCTTGGATTGCTCCTGAAGCCCGTTTGATCCGGATTGCCAAATGTGGGCGATGAAGCTGCCGTTAACTCCGCTGTCCTCGTTATAGTCTATGAAAATATAGGTTTCTCCCCGGAGATGGTGGCCGTAACAGTTGAGATCATTTTCGAGCTTACGCCTGATCTCCTCATTTGTGAAGCCCCTCTTTTGACTCGAGAAAATCAGCAACTTAAACGCGCTCTTGACAGCAAGCAGCTTTTCGAAATCCTTCAATATCTCATTTACGCGGTGACGTGAATCATCGAGTTCGCTCTCTACAGCCAAGATAATGCGTTTCGGAAATTTCAGTTCTTCGATCGTTATGTCAAGAGTTAAGTATTCGCCCTTCAGGGCAATCGCATTTGGAATGATTGGAGCACTTGCATCGATTTGTCATCCTGAGGAGCGCAGCGACGAAGGATCTGCGGTTGCCTTTCGGCCTATTTCCGGCACGACGGCGCAGTTTCGACATCGC
>Ga0302320_10014945_pt1 | contig 16000 bp, 25 predicted proteins | sample Bog_T0_3_FD_202130 | JGI IMG/M metagenome (GOLD analysis project Ga0302320, IMG submission 202130) | Peat permafrost microbial communities from Stordalen Mire near Abisko, Sweden - Bog_T0_3 | ecosystem: Environmental > Terrestrial > Soil > Wetlands > Peat | place: Sweden: Abisko, Stordalen Mire... | reverse complement strand
ATGGATGTCACAGCCGATTACAGGCCGCGATTACCTTGCATACTAATCACCGTCCTCTCTGACTACTCCCTTGAATGCCGCTGCAATCGCGCGTGAGCTAAACCCTATGCCCGCCAGTTGCTCGCGTAACGCGCTCAGCTCCTCGGCCTCGACCTCAGCAAAGTATCCCTTGTCCGAATCACTCTCAATACCCCAGAGCCCGCCGGAAGTAATTGTCTGTACCGTGGCCACGCTTTGAGCAAGCGAAGTCTTAGGCAGCACAAATACCTCCGCTTCGGCTCGCACGCCCACGAAACACCACTGACCGCTATTCAATGACTCCATCCGCTCATAGTCCTGTCGGCAGTACTTGCGGATGTTCTCTTCCGTGTCGCCTTTGTAATTCTCATGGTTGGGATTGAAGTACCTGTATTCCCTGCCAGACCATCGCCCACTTCGGCCACAGTCACACTCGTTATCCCGAGTCTCATACAGAATTTCCAGCGCGTCATTTACTCCGGTGTAGATTGCCGATACGATACAGCTACACTCTGCCGCATCGCTGAATCTGTAGGAGCAACCCTGTGAGTGCTCAAGCTGACCCTCTTCTTCGGATTGCAAGTCTTCCAAGTATTGAACGGCCGAAGCTAGATGGGCGTCGGCTTCAGACGTTATGGGCGTCTGAGAATTACAATCTGTATCGTGCGCACGGTCAATGGCGTAATCCGACCTCGCGCTATTCCCGTACTCGCCTAACCAGCTTGTATCCGGACTCTCGTCGACCATCCGCTTAATTGTTACCTTGTGAATGCGTTTTGCCGTTTTCGTTGCTTGCTTCGCTGATACTGGCATCGTCTTTTCTCCTTAGCGTTGGTCGCTACCCTCGATTCGTATACGATTGTATACAGCCATCCGTTATTCATTGTCAACGATAATCGTACCTGCTACGGGACAATTGATCAGCAATAGATTTTGCCGTCATCGCCGATATACAGGTCACACTCGCCAAACACCTTGCTTGCCTTTGTGAGTGCATCTCCGATCTCTTCCGGATAATCGCCATCCCAGAATCCCGCGCCATGCCCATTCCGCGTCAACCAGAAGTCATGAGCGATATGCGCGATACTTTGGTGCTCAGTTGCTTGCGAGATCAGCTCCACATTGTCCGCGCGGAACTTATCGCAATCGAGTTTGAACCGCGATACCGTTTCCTCTGCCATGTCCGCATCGATACTGTCTAGCGGAGTCCCGTTATCGTCTGTACTGGACCAAAGCGCGGATTCCAAATAGGCTGCCGTAAACTTATCCATTCCCAGGTAATTCAGTTTCGATGTGCTCATAATCGGCCATCCTCAGTGGGAACAATATTCCCATACACGCGCGCGTCACTCTATTCCCGTATGCCCGCATTGCGCGCGTGTTTCGGCCTATACCACTTGCCTAGTCTTCCCTACTCTTCCCAATCCTTGACCACGGTCTCCCTTGACCGTACCCAGTATCCTCCGCCATACCGTACAAACTCGATTACCCAGCCATCCGCGCGCATCTTCTTAAACAATTGACCACGTTCAGTTCGTCCCATACGCGATACGGCGCCGTAATGACAATGACACCTAAAATCGGTATCGGTCATATCGTCCAAGTGGATCTCGCCGGTATTGACCAGATTCCACGTGGTCGCTAGTGTTTCCTTCCGAATCCCAGCCAATTCTGCTACCGATCTCCTACCGCTACCGTGACAACGCGGGCAATCCTTGACCGCGGGATATCCCAGTGTTTCGCTGGTAATCTCTTCCCGTTCGACCTTGACCACGCGAATCAATCGCGGGCAATCGTCCGGCATTATGACATCGGTACTCTCAGGAAACTGCCAGTGTGGGGAATTGGGCTCAATACCATCGGTCAACGGTTGGAAAGCGGTTGGCCTACCGCTCATACCGTGCGATTGTCTAACCGCGATACCGCGCGGCAGCCATCCCATTACGGTCTCTACTTGCGCGGGTTTAACGTGGATTGTGTAGCGCGGCCCCCAGCCGATAGGAGTGTCGACCACGTATAGAGGAATTGTGAATTGTTCGCGGTCATCCGCGATTACGGTAGGATTCGGAGCAAGTCTAACCGTTACAGTGTCGCGGTCAATGCCGATTACTCTTAGCCATGACCACGGATTGAGACCACGTTCCGTATAGTCGGCGAACATTGACATCTTGACCAGTTTGCCTACATGCGGCCGATACTGCCTTATTGTCGAGTCATTACGTTTGTCGAGTGTCATTAGCGTTATCCTCATTAGCGGTTGGTCGCTACCCAATTTGATTGTCCGATCTCTCTCTATCCACTATCCACTATCATTCGCCGACATTACCGACTATCATCGGCGAATATTGTTACAACGATTGTCGTTATGCCGACTAATCAACCTTGTCTAGTTCGTTTACCGCGAAACGTGTTGACCATACCGTTGAAATCACGCTCTGTGAGCGGTTGTTTGCCTTCTTTGGCTGCATAACAGTCGAGACAGGTTCCGCCCGGAAACACGGCTAATGCGTCCGTTTGCTTCCCGCATCGCTTGCAAGTTACTGTATCGTTAGTGTTAGTCATTGTTAATCCCTTCGTGGTAACTATGGTTAATGACCTATCGATTGGTTTGCTTGCGTCCAATAGGCAGAACGTAACATCGATAGGTAGATTGCGAGACACTGTGAGAATGCCGGAAGTCTTGCGCTGTTCAAACTCCAAGGCGCGAATATTGTCGTTGATGTTGACCATAGGTGCACTCCAATCTAACTGTGATGTCACTATGCTCCCTTTCAATCGTACCTGTCAAGGGAAATCGTACACAATCGTGTACAATCGTAAACAAATATCAATCGATGTCACACTGTACCGATGATAGGTATAGTCGGCATGGCATGGCGGCCGATAGTCGGCGAACAATCGGACCGCATATATAAGGATGGAACGATTGACCATGATCGATTGACCGCGACACTGGCACACGATACTGTCCAGCGCTGGCACACTGGTACATGTACCGATGGCATCTTACGGCGCCGTCCCGTTGCAGGTACAGTTGACCGTATGACCAACCTAGTTGCACTCGCCGACACTCCTACAGCTCCATTGCCGATAGTCGTGGGCAAACCTAGACCGGCATATGCCGATGGCTCTCTCCGATCTCCCATTGACTATTGGATTGATCTCGCCGACTACCACTTCCGGTGTGAGACCGATCTAGAGTGGATTCGCCGATAACCGTGCTGATCTGTACTCGCTATGCCGGCATATCGATGCGGCCGCCGTCCGATCTCCCGATCTATTCGCCAATGATCGGTATCGCGGCCGTCCGGTCAAGGGGTATACCCAGGGCCTGACGTACCCTCGTGGAAATTGCTGGGGTCAGCGATATTCCACCAAATTTTTTAAAAATTTCCCCATAATTCAACGCTGAATAATTTCCTTGACAATCGACTGGCCCTGATCTAATATTTCCGCAGTGAATAATTCAGTCGTGAATTTAATCCACAAGTGGCTGCACAAACTGTCCGGCGGTCGATGGCTGCGGCATCGTCTGGACGGTGGATGGTGCCCGTGGTGCGGGATGATCGCGCATTACGATTACAACGAGGGCGCGGACGAGTTGTGGTCGGTAAGATGGGAGCGCGAACAGTGACCGAGGATCAACTCAGGCTGGATTTGGTGGCGCGCAAGGGGTCGATGGATTTGGAGCAATATCGTGACCAGATCAAGCGCGTGACCAAGGTCGAGGTGTCGGCATCGCATCTGTCGAACATGATGCGCGGGGAGCGGACGCTGAGCGACGTGGTGTTGAAGTATTTGGGTTGGGAGCGGGTGACGGTGACGACGTTCAGGAAGGTCGGCAAGTAGATGCCCTGCGATTGTGGTGGTCCTTGGCCGACAATGTGCCCGTCGTGCGGGAGTACTGATCCTCGGGTGTGGTTGTGCGCGAGATACACGCCGACGCTGCCACCATCCAGTCACGTACCGCACACCGATACCTGCGTCGTGTGTTGTGACGAGTGGCATGGGCAGATAGTCGGGATAGTCGGGGTTGTGGCGGATCAGTTGCCCGATCTGGCGAGAAGGATACGGAGACGCCGCCGTCGACGGGCGAAGCGATGGGCAGGCAATCAGTCTCCGAGTCGATCAACACTTTGGGTGGTCGTATCGGTGATCGGGTACGTAATCGTCTATCTTGGTTTAGGGTTGCTGGTGTTTCTGCTGGCCTTGCTGGCGAGTCTTTTGTGGAGGCATTGATAATGGGCGTCGTATTCACCGCGTCTCCGAAAGTGTCAGCCTGCGTCGACGAGATCGTCAGGTATATACGACCGTCGGACGGGCTGGTCGAGGACTTGATGCGGGATGGTATTGGGGCGATAGTGACGCGGCACATGGAGCCGGATGCGTGGGCCGAGTTTGAGCGGGCGGAAGAGAGATACGAGCGCTTATGGAGAGAGGCTACGGACTGATGACCGATACCAATAACGAGTTCTACATCGACTTTAATACCACGCAGCAGCCCGGCAAACTTCAGGCCGTCAAGGTCACGATTGAACTGGTGACGATCACGGACATGAATAAGAGTCTGGCGATTGGGTTGTGCGACCACCCGTTGTATCCGGAATTGAAACGTTACGTGAAGGCCAATCCATGATCGACGCGCTCACGAGCTACGGCACATTATTCTCGGGCCGCCGCAAGCCTAGTCGTCTGACCAACGCCGATGCCGAGCGGGAGTTGTTGGCGGCGATCAATGGTGAGTCGACGGCCAAGGCCAAGGTCAATGTCGCCGAGCGGTGGTATCGCGGACTGGGTGGCACGGTCGTCGGGGAACGACGGATTGGCGATGGGCCGTGGGAACCGATACCGAATATCGCGTATCACGGTCGGGCACCGTATGTTATTTTCCCGAAAGGCTAACAGTCGATCATGGGCACTCTCAACATTAACCGCGCGTTCCGTCCTCGGCACACAATCGACCTATTACGTATTCGTCGCATCGTGGGTGCGGTGTGTATCGGCCCGATGAGCGTCGCGGATGTCGAGAGGTTGTGGGAAACATACAGCCGGGATTTGAAAGCGCAATCAGGGTGGGTGCCCGTGGTCGATGAGAGTTTGGCAGACTTTGAAAGGTGGCTACGAGTATGACTGAATCAAAACGTCTCCCCATATTGTGTCTGGATTTCGATGGCGTGTGCCATTCGTATACATCGGGATGGAAGGGCGCCGACACCATCCCCGACGAGTACGTCCCCGGATTATTCGAGTTTCTGGAAGCCGTCAAAGATGATTTCGACGTCCAGGTGCTGTCATCGAGGAGTCATCAACCCGGTGGCCGGGAAGCGATGATGGTTTGGTTCATTGAGCAGCGCAAACTGTGGCGGTCGCGAGGTGGTATGCCGCCGGAAGACACACCGCTGACGATTGGGTTCCCGACGGAGAAGCCGCCAGCCGTGGTGACACTGGACGACCGAGGATTGTTGTTTACCGGGGTGTGGCCGACGGTCGATGAATTGAAATCGTTCAAGCCGTGGTATCTGAACCGTAAGGACGAGGCGGATATGGATGAACAGACGATCACGGTGTCGTTCACTAAGGGTATTCGACCGGACGGCGAGCTTGCACGCTTTGTGATCACACAACCGGGCTACGGGGAGTTGCGGCTAACGCTGCCACAAGCCAAGTCCCTTATGGAGACGTTGGCAATGAGGCTGCCTGTAGGTATTAGTAGCGCTTCGCAGGGAAGTTGATGGCGCACGACAGGTGGGCGAGTTGGCATCACGGAATCATGTCAGCACCAAGTTCAAAGGAGAACAATATGCAGCCACATCAAGAAAGAGTTGTAGCCGAGAAGACCGAACTGGACTCCAAGATCGAGAAACTAGACACCTTCCGGCATGGCGATATTTACCACACCCTGACGGTGGCCGAGCGGGACAGACTCACTCGGCAGTACGCTCACATGAAGGACTATTCGAACGTGTTGGGTGAACGCATCGCAGCTTTCTAACGAGGAGCCACTGGATATGCCGATTAGTCTCAACGCCAAACTCATATTCACAACCATCGCCCTGATGATCGTGTGGGCAGTCGAGAAATGGCTGGCATATTAGAATGGCGACCGATCACAACCATGATCATGATCATCCGCTGCCGATCTACAATGTCCCCGGCCGTGGCATGACGTGCCGATATTGCCACGAACTCCTGCTGGTTGGGCCACACAAGTATCTGGATCGCGTAAACGAATTACTGACGGGACGGTATCTGGTTACTCATTCCGAGCGTCAGGACTGGGAGTTGGATTCGAATCACGAATTAGAGTTTTGCCCAAACAACGCTCGGCAGTGGATCGTGGAGCCGTATCAGCCGAAGATATACCCCGTGGACGTGGTGACGGGAGAGATTGATACGTTTGGGGGAATGGTGTAGCGATGGCTGGCCGATTCAAATCCGAAATTGACGACGCAGAATTCAATCGCGCCAATCAGCGAAAAATTGAAGCCGCTGTCGATGCCGTTGGCCGCGATTACCAAAATCTGATTGCGTCTCGAATTCTTGATCCGTCAGGTGAGATGTTCGCGGTGGTCAAGGATATCAAGACTTTGCTCGATGCGTGGAAGTGGCTGCACGCCGGGTATCACCATTTTCAGAAGTATCACGCCGCCGACGCCGACGCGTTCGATCACGGCCAACACTATCTGGGAACGGAGTGCGTGAATTGCGAATACTCGCGGTCGCAGCTACGGGCGATCGTCGAACATCTTAGAAGGAGTGGATGATGATACGCTTTATTGATATCGGCAAACAGATCGCCGTGGACGAAACCGACCCGGACGAGCCTCGCCAATTTGCGTTCTTCAACACCATAGACAGCCAGTTTTTGAAATTTGACGGTGAACAGGTCTGGAGTACGTGGGACGAATTCGTCGCAGCCTACGCGGCCCATTATGCGGCCCACTATATATCCAGGGAGGCCGATCCGTATGTGGATCGGGAACTCAAGAGATTCGAGGGGTTGTGTCACCCGTGGGCAAAGGAGGAAACAAAGTGAGCGATTACCAAACCAAACTACTCTGTTCGGCGATGAGGACCAAGATGCGGATTGATCTCAAATATCTGAACGTCGCATACCAACACAATATCCGGATGCTAGACATGCGTATTGGCGTTCCATGGTCGACACACTGGATCATCAGGCTATTGTGGAACTCGCCCGTCACCACGACCAACCAACTCCTGCCGCTATTCGTCAAGAAGTCCACGTTCAGATCAATCTGCATTGTTCACCCAAACGGTGGTGGCGCGGCCAAATTAGTCTGCGAATCGTGCGGTGCCGAGTACCCGTACATAGCGCATCCGAGTGCGTGTGAGTTTTGTGCGGTGATGAAAGAGTCGGGGATCATGATGTGCGTCGGCCATCGACTACGGGAGTGGCTGTGGTCGGATTGGGGCTGGACTATCAAGCAAAACGGATATTACCTGGGCACGATGACCGAGCACCCGATCCCCCCGGCGATTATGCCGACAATCTATCACGCTAAGCACAAAGCGCATGCCGCGGCCTCGAAAATAAAGTATGCGGATGTCGAGCCCCGTCCAATCGCACCATTTCAACCCGCGCCCGATCCGATCAGGGAGTCATTGATGAGGACAGTCAGATCATGAGCCACATCACTATCGGTCAATCCGACGGTCGCAACCTGAAACTCGACGTCGACACCCTGCTCACGAGCCGTCTCCTTCTCCAAGCCAACTCCGGCGGCGGGAAATCGTGGCTGCTTCGTCGCCTCGCCGAACAACTCTACGGCCACGTGCAAACCATCATCATCGATCCCGAGGGCGAATTCTACACTCTCCGTGAAAAATATGGCTACGTTCTAGTTGGCGATGGTGGCGAGACTCCGTGTGACGTCCGCTCAGCCGCTATGCTCGCCGAGCGCTTTCTCGAACTCAAGGCGTCCGCGGTATGCGACCTATACGAAGCGTTTCGATCCCGACCCATGGACCGTCGGCAATGGGTGCGGATATTTATCAACGCACTCCTCGACGCACCCCGATCCATGTGGCACCCGCTGATCGTGATCGTAGACGAGGCCCACAAATTCTGCCCCCAGGAGACACCGAAAGCCGGAAACCAGTCCGATCGCGAGATCATCGGCGGGTGCAAGGACGCAATGATTGCCCTGTCGACGACCGGGCGTAAGCGGGGGTTCTGTCCGATCTGGGCGACACAGCGATTAGCCAAGGTCGATAAAGACGCCAGCGCGGAAATGTTCAACCGCATGGTCGGCATGACGATTGAGGACGTTGATGTGGACCGCGCCGCCGATCTGATGAGTGTGAGCCGGGAAGACAAACAGGAATTCCGTCAGTCGCTGCGGAATTTGTCCCCTGGACAGTTTTATGCGTTCGGTCGCGCGATCACGAATGAACGGAAGCTGGTCACGGTCGGCCCGGTGTTTACTCATCACCCGTCGACCGGGATGGCAGCCAAACATGAGACGGCACCGCCGATGCCGGACGATGTCAAGAAGTTTTTACCGCAACTGGCTGATCTGCCGAAAGAGGCGGAAGAAAAAGTTCGGACGATGGCGGGTCTTCAGCAGGAGATTCGGGAACTCAAGAAGCAACTGAAACAGCGACCGACCGATCCCCCGAGGATTATCGAAAAATCATCTACCGCTGATCGCACCACTTTGCGTCGTCTCCGTCAAGGATTGGAACAAGCTATGAAAATTATCGCGAATATCACCGCTATCGGATTCGACAATTCGTCTGTACACCCCGAAGACGTAAGATCGGCTCTCGATAAAGCCGCGACGGAAATCACTCGGCTTGCGGAAGCGGGAATGAGTCGCAGAGTGCGGGATTTCGATAATCTCAAACGTAGCGCCGAATCCTTGCTCAAAAAATTGGAGGGGTTGATTGCCGGAGAGGATATCGAACTGAACGTCAGCGTTACTCGCAATGAACCTGTCACTGTTCGTCCCGTCGTGCTCCGATCGAAGCAGCTTACGCCGTCATCGAACTCCAACGGCAACTCCTCGGGTCTCCCTGTCGGTGAACGCGCCGTCCTTATCGCCGTCGCCCAGTTCGGATCAATTGAGCGCGAACAACTCACAGTCCTGACCGGGTACAAGCGATCCTCCCGCGATGCCTACATTTCCCGGCTTGTGGCCCGCGACTACATCAATGTTGCTGGCCGCACTCTCACGCCCACGCAATCCGGTATCGACAATCTGGGTACCGACTACTCCCCTCTGCCCACGGGGTCCGCGCTCTGGGATTACTGGCGGAATCGGCTCCCAGAAGGCGAATTAAAAATAATGACCATTCTGGTCGATAGGGGACAGTCAGTCGAACGGTCAACGCTGGATGATGAGACAGGGTACAAACGGTCATCGCGTGACGCTTATCTATCTCGGTTGATGGCGAAACGTCTGATCGAAGTCCCGTCATCTGGTATGGTGTCGGCATCGAGCGCGTTATTTGATTGATAGAATAGTTTTGTCTGGCGTCCACAACCCTGATCGTGGTACACGAATACTAGTGTATACAACATTATACAACATTATGAATCCCATCACGACCCCATCCCTCCCGCGAATCGCACTCGTCACGACCTGCAAAAACCGAACAACTCATCTCGCCCAGACACTCCCTCGCAATATCGAAGACAACATCGACTACCCGAATATTAGATACATTGTTCTGGATTACAATTCCGGCGACAACTTGCTCGATTATTTGCGTTCAGCGTTCTCATCCCAGATCGCCAGTGGCCTGTTGACAATCTACAGTTGTCGAGCGCCTGGTCCTTTTCGAATGGCGCACAGCAAGAACATGGCATCGCGCTGCGGCCTACTTCACGATGCCGACATCCTAGTCAATGTCGATGCCGACAATTTCACAGGCCCCGGATTTGCCAGCTACGTAGCCTCGTCCATGGTCAATACCGATAAATATTGGAGCAGCTTTTTATGGGCACGTAAACCCGTCAACACCCCCCGAGGATGCACGGGGCGGATCGCGGTGACACCTCGTCAATTCCTGATCACCGGCGGTTATGACGAGAAGTACGACACCTACGGCCCGGACGACAAGGATTTTACAGCCAGACTGCTACGGCTCGGTAATCGCGGTGTCGAGATCGACACCAAGTACCTCTCGATCATCCCGCACAACAATCATCTGCGATTCAAGGAATACCCACACGTCACCGATTTATCGTTGTATGAGGAGTTCGAGCTAGTCAACGATTCGGAATCGACGGTCGTTAATTTCGGAAATATCGGGTGCGGCACCGTCTATAGGAATTTCAACTTCGACAACCCGATTACGATTGGCCCGGTACCGACCCGGATATTCGGCATCGGCCTCCACAAGACCGCTACCACGTCGCTGCACAAGGCGTTAAAGATTTTGGGTTACGACTCCGCGCATTGGGAGTCCGGTGACTGGGCCAAGGCCGTGTGGACGGAGATGAAGAGTTTTGGGCGGTCATGGACGATGGAGCGGAGTTATGCGATCTCCGATCTGCCGATCGCGTTGCTTTACGAGGAATTGGACCGCGCGTATCCGGGGTCGAAGTTTATCCTCACCGTCCGCGACGAAGACAAGTGGATTGAGAGCGTGCGGAATCACTGGGACCGCACCAAGAATAGTTCCCGCTGGGAATGGGACGTGTATCCATTCTCGAACCAGATTCATAAAGCGTTGTATGGTCAGAAGAATTTCGATGAAGCGATATTTCGCGCACGGTACCGCAAACATAATGCCGACGCCCGCGCCTATTTCTCGACCCGTCACAACATGATCGTTCTGGATATGGAATGGTCGTCGGGATCATTGTGGGGTTATCTGTGCGAATTTCTGGGCAAGCCCGTCCCGAACTGCGACTACCCACGAGAATACGAGACGACCAAATGATTCAGACTCTCAATCTCAACGGCCCTGCGCCGTCACCCAATCGCGCCATGGAGTATCTGGACGGTGACACGATTTTGCTTGGTGCCTACCAATATCTGGAGAAACGATACTACGGCTGCCGGGACGAAGAAGACGCGATGGACATTCTGATCCGGTGTCACGTTTATATATCGGACGCATTTGAAGCGGCTTTAGGGAGGAACTATGGCAACGACGACTAAAAGAAAAAGTAAATTCGCGCTTGATGGGCACGGCAAACCGCTCTACAAAAAGGTCGGTAAGCTGACCGAGAAGGAGTTGTACGCACTCGGTAATACCAACGAGGAGATTGATCGATACAACCAAGAATGCGACCGTTACAACCAATCTGTGGACCGACACAATAGTCGGTAGCTTTAATCGAGGCTAACTGTTATGAGCAAGCACAAAAAACACTGGCCTGAGTTTGAGCGCGAGGCTCTCACCGATCTGGAGAACATCGAGCGCGAAGTCGGCCCCCATCCCAATCCACCACTAACCCAGTCACCCGGAGAACCAATCGCCATGTCAACGACAGAAGTCACACCCAACAACCCGAATCCGAATCCGACTCCAGCACCGTCGCCAGAGCCCACGCCAACCCCACTCGCGCCGCCAACTGCAACCATCTCGGCGGACCCGTCCACCATCAACCCCGGCCAGCACTCCACTATCAAGTGGTCATCGACTAACGGTGTATCCGCTAACCTGTCGGTCATCGGCGATGTTCCCGTCGACGGCTCGGAAACCGTCTCCCCAACAGTGTCGACAAACTATACGCTCAAGGTTACGGCCGCTGACGGATCATCGCAGACGGCAAGCGTATCCATCACGGTTAATGGCACACCCTCGGCCCCACCGCTACCCGAGAACACTGCTACTCCAGCGGGTGGTGTCGCCCAACGTCAACTGGACATCATGGATGATGTTGTGGAGGTTAAGGGAGCGCTGTCGAACGTGGCAGCGGATGCGCGGTTGGAATACGAAAAGCTCAGTGAGGTCGCGAAAGGACAGTTTCACGCCGCGCTCAATACAATCGAGCAACGATTCGACGTCCAACTTTTCGCCCTCCACACTTTATTTGGAGCGAAATAATCGACAAACTGTAAACAATTAACTGTATACTGAATCGTGTTCGCGGAGCGTATACAATAAATACGCTCCGTTTTTCCATCCTAATATGTCAACCTTGTCCATCGTCGTCATCTCGATCCTCGCCTCGATCTTCGGCCTCATTCTCCTTGCTGGCATCGCTGCCATGATCTGGCTCCTGATCCGCCAGCACCGTCTATCTCTATCTCTCGACCGTTCCAATCTCGAACTCCAGTCATCGTTCGCCAAATCCCTGTCCGACCACACATCCACATTACAATTGCTGTCCACTACCATCAGCGGTACATTAGAAACACATCGAGCCAAAACTGATGAGCAAATCGCAAAAATCAACGGAGCCAAGCTCGAAACGGCAGTCCAAAGCCTCGACCAAATCCTCCCCGAAATCTCGAAGCAAGCCACGCGCAACGAAAAAGTCTGCACCGCGTTCATGGGGGCGCTCCAAGAACTCACCCGCGAACAAGGTATCTCAGGCTCCGACCTCGACCGCGCCCGAACCAGTGGCCTCGCTCCCGACTCCTACGCCCACGCCTCCCCCGGCGAGCGCTGGACAAGCCGCTCCCGCACCGCCGAGTCCGACGCCACCGCAATCGACCGGGAATCCGCCGACAACACCACTACGACTATCGACGCCACGGATATCGCCCTCGACATCTACGATCAGTCGCCTGACGAGTAGACGAGAGAGATTAGCGTGGGCACTGACACGGGCAGGTGAAGAACCGGCACGGATCGCGGCTAAACTCAAAGTCACTGTCGAAGAAGTCGAACAAGCTGTCAAAGGATTTGACGCCGCGCGCGCGCAAGTCTCGACCGACATCGTCGATATGGTTGTCAATGCCGAAGTCCTGACGGCGATGAACGGCGTCGGCAACGTTATTCAGGCAGCGATGAGCGCCGAGAGATTTACAGGCGCATATGACCTAGCCGGGCAGCCAATATACGGTGCCGATCACACGACAGCTCTGGACGCCGTGAGGGCTGCGAAAGAGTTGGCCGAGGTCACGAAACCGAAAGGTGGCGGCGCGGCTATCAATATCGGCATCAACAATCAACCGGGGGCTAATGGTAATGGCAACAGTCACGTTAAAACCTTTGAGCAACGAGTGAGGGAAAAACGTGGCGTGCTCCCCGAGAGTGATGTCAAGTTCTTGTCCGATGGCGACGGTCAAGAGATTATCGAAGGCGACGAAATGGACGACGATGACGACGAGATAATCGACGATATGGCCGACGGCACGAGTGAGTTGGAAATAGAGGAAGCGGAAAAATGACGGCGCGTAAAAATCCAGCACTGACAGGAAAGCTGTACGGCCCCCGCCCTTTTACAACACCTGATGAGGAGTGGCGGGATGTTGTCGGCTACGAAGGCATATATCTCGTGTCCAGTGTGGGTCGAGTGTACTCTATCCCTCGTGGCGTGTTCTTTCGTCCCACACCTAATCAGCGTGGCTATCTCCGGACCATTCTCGCTCATAGATCGTCCAAGTCTTGGGATGTTCGTATACACGTCTTGGTAGCGGCGGCATTCATCGGGCCGTATCCTCCCGGCAAGGAAATCAATCACAAGAACGGGATCAAGACGGATAATCGTGCGGCGAATCTTGAGTACGTTATTCATCAAAGCAACGTGCAACACGCCTACGATAACGGGCTTCGCAAGAAAATCGGCGGGGAGTACGCAGGTAAATCGCTAACTTGGAAAGCTGTTCGAAATATACGTCAAAGATGGAGTAAAAAGAAGAACAGAGACGGACTGCTCAAGAGGCTGATGGACGAGTATAAAGTATCGGCCAACGCCATCTGGTGTGTCACTTCGGGGAAGACTTGGGCAGAGAAGCGCTGCGCCTGAACCGATATGAGAGTTCCACGCAAAGACGAGGCGCTCAATGATTATCTGGACATCCTTGACGAAAAATTCGTTCTCGCCCAACAATCCAAAAAGAGTCTATCTGATATTGAAATTCTTCCACGCGCTCTCGAACTCCTTACCGACGATGAAAACGAATTCATAGACCGTGAGGTGTCCCGATGTATTAGCGACCGTCGGTACTTCATGGAGAATTACTACGTGATCCGCGACGAGCGCGGTCGACTCCGGACTTTATACCCATTCTTCTCGCACCAAGATATCATCGCCGAAACGGTCGAGGACGAGTGGAGGCGAAAAGGTTGTTGTCGACTGATCATCCTGAAACCTCGACAGGCCGGATCGACGACTTGGAATGCGGCACTCATTTTCCACTCCACGATATTCGTGCCCAATACATTCTCTCTCGTGATGGCTCAGGACGACGCCGTCTCCGGTGAAATCTATCAGCGTATCATTGACGCATACCACAATCTCCCTTGGTGGATGCGCCCCGAATACCTATCCAAACAGCAGGGCCGTCAGGTTATCTTTCAACGTTCCGATGAACACCAGCGCTCCGTCGATCCCGGTCTCGGCTCCACTCTGCATATCTCTAACGCCCAAAAATCTACGGGTGTGGCCATCGGTCGTACCATCAAGAATATCTTGGCCTCCGAGGTCTCTCGTTGGCCTGACGCCCAAGTCTGGACAGCAGATATCAAACCGTCACTCAATGCCCCCGACATGTTGGGTATCATCGAATCCACGGCATACGGTCGATCCGGCCTCTACTATAATCTGTGGCGTGCCGCCGAGGCTGGCAAATCAATCTGGAGAGCGCTGTTTATTCCCGTATACAAGGTGCGGAAGTACTCTCTGCCTGTATACAAATCGGATGATTTTGTTCTTACTGGTGACGAAAAACAGCTTCGCCGTAACGTCAAACAAAAAGAAAACTTTATCATCCCGTTGGGATTTTTCAAGTGGCGTAGGAATGAAATCATCGAGACTATCAATGCCACCCGCAGCGACGAGACTCATCTCGAATCCTATCCTGTCACCGCCGGGGAAGCATTCATCTCATCGGGATTTTGTGCGTTCCCGCGCAAGTGCCTCAATGAACAGGAGCAGAAACACAGCAAGCCGCCCATTCTCATCGGCGAGATCGAATACAACGGCTCGGACAAGCCTCCGATCCTCCATGTCCGTCCACCGCAGCCCGAAGACGTCCTCGATAAACCCGATACCGTCAACTGTCTCTGGATATGGGAAGAACCGATGGATGCGCCCGTCGAATACTATATCGGCGCTGACGTTGCATCGGGCACCGCCGAGGATTATTCCGACGCCGCCGTATATCGAATCGGCTACGGTCGCGAGCCCCACGTTCAGGTTGCCGAGTGGCACGGCTGGATCAATGCGTCGTACTTTGCCCGCATACTGGCGGCTCTCGGCTACTGGTACAACGACGCTGAGATCGCAGTCGAGTACGCGCGCGACGGCATCACCACGGGCAACGAACTCAAGATCACCCTCGACTACCCAGCGATATACCGTTGGAAGAAAATGGACCGCATCAACTCCAACACATCGATCATGCACTGGCTTACCAACCATCAGACACGTGACGACGCCATCAACCGCATGAGTCAACATTTACTCGACAAAACGGTCGTCCTTCATAATCGTCATCTGATCGAAGAGATGAGAGATTTCGGGCGCTTCGAGGGCGAGGCCAAAGCCGCTGGCATGGACAGCCCCGACGACATGGTCATGGCCAACATCATCGCCCTTGCAGCTCTATATCAATCGGGCAAAGTCCAGGAGTGGGCGGACATCACGGAGTTGTCGGGGGATGGGTCTAAACATGCCCATCTGCTCCCGAAGGCCCCACAACTATTCCAACTGTTCGACCAGTTTGGGAGACAGATTCCGACCGAGACTGCCATCACCAGCATGGAAATGGGCAACAATCTAATCGCCCAGATCGGTAAGAAACACAACGTCAACCTCGCGGGAAAGTGGAAAATAGTCCCCATTATGGTGACCAAGGCCAATACCTGCTGGTCGCCCGCGTGGGACTCA
>Ga0302320_10014944_pt1 | contig 16000 bp, 15 predicted proteins | sample Bog_T0_3_FD_202130 | JGI IMG/M metagenome (GOLD analysis project Ga0302320, IMG submission 202130) | Peat permafrost microbial communities from Stordalen Mire near Abisko, Sweden - Bog_T0_3 | ecosystem: Environmental > Terrestrial > Soil > Wetlands > Peat | place: Sweden: Abisko, Stordalen Mire... | reverse complement strand
CTCCAGCACGTTCAGAAGGTGCAGGGGAACGGCGCACAGGTACGGCCCCGCCGTGCTTTCTCCGATGACGAGATGCAGCGCCTTCTGGGTATTGCCGAGGCTCGGAAGGTCGTTTATCTGACCGCTGTTTACACCGGCCTGCGCCGCAGTGAAATGGCCGCACTGGAGCGGAGAGACCTTCATGTGGAAGGCGAGAAACCATTTATCAACGTCCGCGCTTCGACGACCAAGAACCACCAACAGGCTGTCATTGCTCTTCACCCTGAGCTTCTGGCCGCATTGCGCTCGCACCTCGCCAGCCTGCCCGCCGACGAATCGAAAATCTTTGTCGGGGTGATGCCAACCATGCTGCGATTCAAGGCCGACCTGAAAGCGGCAGGCATTGAGTTCATCAACGCCACGGGCCACCGGGCCGACTTCCATTCGCTACGTCACACGCTGGCAACAAATCTGGCAAGAGCGGGCACGGCTCCGCGTGTGGCGATGGAAATTATGCGTCACAGCGACATGCGGCTGACCGCCAAAACCTACACCGATGCGGGACTTCTGCCGGTGGCAGACGCGGTGCTCAAGCTGCCTTTCCTCGGAAAACGCGAAGCCGCAGGCACACAAATAGGCACACAAAATTTGTTCCGGGCGGGTCATGACCTGTCCACCGCTGACATGAAAAGCATGGGAATTGCTTCTCTTGAACTTCCTGTAAATCAGCAAGATAGGCAACAAAAAGACAGTCTTGGCAAGACTGGTCAAAATCTCGAGATGGTGCGCGGTACAGGGTTCGAACCTGTGACCTCTCGCGTGTGAAGCGAGCGCTCTACCGCTAAGCTAACCGCGCGTTACCGAGGAGATTCACTCGCATAGGCTCGCATTGAATCAGTAACAAAGGACGAAAAAGTCCGCTAAATCATGCGAAAACCCGGTGAGTTCCGTGCTCGTTAAGATGAGGGGTTTGCACCTCCGCGGCAAGGTTTTTTCAGAAATTTGAAATCACCAGAGCGAACGGCAATGGGTACGAATCCCGAGTAGTAGCTACCTCTGCCATCCCGGAAATCACTTCTCGGGCATGAGTCAGTAGCACTATAGTTGTGATCGATGCAACTTTCCGTCCCGAGTCGCGTTTATCAACCTAATCTTCATCTCCTCATATGCTCAAATCGTCTGTTTTCCTCAGCATCGTAGCCGTCGCAGTTGGTTCTTTAATGACTCCCGCCATGGCGGAAGTCCGTCTGCCCGCTATTTTTGGCAGCCACATGGTTCTGCAGCAGCAGATCAAAATTCCCGTATGGGGCTGGGCCGACGCGGGAGAAGCAGTCACCGTCACTCTCGGCGATCATACCGCCAAAACAACGGCGGATGCCAACGGGAAATGGCGCGTCGATCTGGACCCGCTCCCGGCGGGAACGGCCCCGCTCAGCCTCACCGTCACCGGGAAAAACAGCCTTGTGCTGGATGACGTCCTCGTTGGCGATGTCTGGCTCTGCTCAGGCCAGTCGAACATGGAATTCAACCTCACTCGCGGAGACCACGGCCCGGCCGACGACCTTCAGGCCAATGACCCGCAAATTCGCTTATTCGTCGTTGATAAGGAGGTTGAGCTCGAGCCCAAGGACGACACGAAGGGCAAATGGGAGCTTTGCACACCCACCAGTGCTGCCTGGTTCTCCTCCATCGGATATTATTTCGCCCGGTCCGTGCGCCAAAAATACAACCGTCCCGTCGGTATGATCGCCTCTTATTGGGGAGGCACTCCCGCCCAGGCCTGGACGAGTCTCTCTGCTCTGCAAAAAGATCCGCCTTTCACCAACTACGTCGACGCATACCAGAAACTCGTCGCCGATTTTCCCGCCGCAAATGCGAAATATCCGCAATTGCAGGCCGAGTACCTGGAGCAGGCCAAGCAGTATCAAAACAACTTGCCCGCCTCCTACACGGACGCCATGAAGGCGTGGAATGCGGCTGCAAAACAAGCTGCAGCGTCAGGTCAACCCGCGCCACCCCGACCGCCCGCTCCTCCCGGATCGCCGAAGGCGCCCCAGCCGCCGCAGGGCGGATCCGGCGGGCCCACGGTCCTCTTTAACACCATGATTTCCCCCATCATTCCGTATGCATTCAAAGGCGTGCTCTGGTACCAGGGCGAAGCCAACACCGGCAATGGAATCGAATACCGGACTCTTTTCCCGCGCCTGATCAACGACTGGCGGGAACGTTGGGGCGAGGGCAATTTCCCGTTCCTCTACGTCCAGCTCGCCAATCTCGGACCAGCTCAGAAGAATCCCTCGGAAGGCGGCTGGGCTCTCCTGCGCGAGGCCCAGCTGATGACCCTGTCTCTGCCCAATACCGCCATGGCCGTGGCCGTCGATATCGGCAATCCCCTTGATATTCATCCCAAGGACAAGGTCGACGTCGCCCAGCGCCTATTCCTCACCGCGCAGCATGTCGCCTACGGAGAGAACCTGGTCTATTCGGGGCCCATCTACGACTCGATGAAGATCGAGGGGAACAGGATCCGCTTGAGCTTCAAGAACGTTGGCGGCGGTTTGCAAATGAGCCTGCCCCCGTGGAGCCCGACCGGCGTTATGCCTCCGGCGCCCACCGAGCTGACGGGCTTCGCCATCGCCGGCGCGGACAAAAATTGGGTCTGGGCCAAGGCGGCGATCGACGGGAACGATATCCTCGTTTCAAGCGACCAGGTTTCCGAGCCGGTCGCCGTTCGCTACGGATGGAGCAGCAATCCTCCCTGTAACCTTTACAACAAGGAAGGCCTGCCCGCCTCGCCCTTCCGCACCGATGACTGGCCCGAGGCGCAGCCGCCTCCGCACCCCGCACCTGCGCCGGCTCCTGCCGCAGCACCCACGAATGCCCCCCCGGCAGCGCCCACGAACGCGCCCGCAGCGGCTCCCGCCACCCCGCCAAATTGAAGCCTCGAAAGCGGTTACCACATCCCCTGGCGACCGAAGTCGAATTCAAATTCAAAAGATAATCCATGCGATGCTTTTCCGTTCGGAACACCTCGTTCGGATTTTTGTTGAGCCTCGCACTGGCCGCCTGTGCGGACGCGAATCATAACGCTCAGGCCCAGGACGTTTCCTCTATCGCCGGCCCGCCAACGGCCGCGGATTACACGCAGGCTGGTCCGGTCAAAACCCGGTTTTCATCTTATCGGGAACGAAACTTCCCCGGCGACACCACACCGGGCGCGGCGCGTCTCCTTAATGTCCCCCAGGCCAAATCCTACACGGAGAAGCTAGCGCAAATCGATGCCGACGAGGGCTTCGTTTCTGTTCCCGGCGAAACAGTCCAGATCCATGTAAAGGCCACCGGCTCCACGACGATTGAAATTCGCGGTCTTCACTCAGGCCGCACGGCGACACAGACAGTCGATGGTGAAAAAACGATCCCTGGCCGACGGCACCCCGGCCCGGCAGGCGCGTTACGGCACTCAAACCGTCGTACGCGGAAATTCACTCATTCTGGAGAGCGCACCCCAACCCTGGGGCAAAGCGCTTCTGGAGGCATTCCTTGCGAAGAAATAAATCCGTTTTGATCGCTTGCTGGTGCGTGCCAATCGTGTTCGAGAATACCGTGACCGCGACTGGCGCAGCGAAAAAATCCGGTTAGATTGGTTGCTTATGGAATACGTCAATCTCGGCAGCACCGGTTTAAAGGTTTCGCGCATTTGTCTGGGCACGATGACCTATGGCTCGAAAAAATGGCGCGAGTGGGTTTTGGACGAAGCGGAGAGCCGTCCGTTCATCCAACGCGCGCTGGAAGCAGGGATTAATTTCTTCGACACGGCGGATATGTACTCGGTCGGTGCGAGCGAAGAAGTGCTGGGCCGCGCGTTGAAGGACTTCGGGCCGTCACGCGATCGGTTGGTCATCGCCACGAAAGTTTTTAATCCGATGGGCGAAGATCCCAACCAGCGCGGACTTTCGCGCAAGCACATCCGCCACGCCATCGACGACAGCTTGCGCCGGCTCAAGACCGACTACGTCGATCTTTACCAAATCCACCGCTTCGATTACCACACGCCGATGGAGGAAACGCTGGAGGCGCTCAACGACGTCGTGCGCGCGGGCAAGGCTCTCTATATCGGCGCCTCGTCGATGTTCGCGTGGCAATTCGCGCAGATGCTGGGCATTTCGGACGCCAACGGCTGGGCGCGGTTCGTGACGATGCAGAATCACTACAACCTGCTCTATCGCGAGGAAGAGCGGGAGATGAATCCGCTCTGCGAATCGGAAGGCGTCGGGCTGATTCCGTGGAGTCCGCTGGCACGCGGCGTTCTCGCCGGCAATCGCAAGGCCCAAACGACACGCGCGAAGACGGATGATTTCGGCGTGAAGCTTTACGGCAAGCAAATGGCGGAGGCCGACCAGCGCGTGGTGGACCGGCTCGATGAAATCAGCAAGAAGCGCGGCCTCGCCCCGGCGCAAATCGCGCTGGCGTGGCTGCTGCACCAGCCGGGCCTGGTCGCGCCGATCGTGGGTGCCTCGAAACCACAGCATCTCGAAGATGCCATCGCCGCGGCGAGCGTGAAACTCAGCGCCGAAGAAATCGCGCGGCTGGAAGAACCCTACATCCCGCACGAGATCGCCGGGCACGAGTAAAAGGGGAAATCTTTTCTTTTCGCCAAAAATAACTTATTTCTTACTCATATGTTTCCCAAGTGGAGCGCCAAAAATGCCTCTCGCTGGGAAAGCGTGAGGTCGCGAGGCAAGGCCCGCTTTGTTTTTCTCAATGGCGGTTTGATTATGGGAGCTGCGATGCTGGCGGCTACCCTGCTCCCCCCGGTGCTCTTTCATCATCTTTTGCCGTCATGGAATTTCTTTTGCTTAGCAATCGTTTTCTCTCCGTTGGCTGGCATTCTCTGGGGCATCCTCATGTGGAATATGCTGGACGGAGCGCACCGCAGATTTCTCAGCGACAAGGAACTTCACGAACTTCTGCAGAAATAATTTCCTGCGGATAAATCCGCTCGCAGCGCGGGTAAACGGAGGCATGATGCCTTCATGCTGCCCGATCTCACCCTTGTCATTCCGAGCCGTCCCTTGACGGCGGAGGAAATCGGCGAGGCGGCGCATGAACTGCTCGACACCGCGGTGACCAATGACATCAAGACGGCGTTTCTTCTCGCTTGGGCGCAGCGGGGCGAGACGGCGGAGGAACTGGCCGCGTGCGCAGAAGCCTTCCTACCGCGGGCGCTCGATCCCGGCCTGCGCGGCTCGTGGAAAGGCAAGCCGCTGCTCGATTGCTGCGGCACGGGCGGCGGCGGGCTGAACCTGCTCAATATCTCGACCGGCATGATGTTCGTCCTGGCCGCGCTGGGCATTCCGGTCGTGAAGCACGGCAATCGCGGCATCACGAAGCCGACTGGCAGCGCCGATGTGCTCGAGGCCATGGGCATCAAGATCGATCTCGCGCCGGGTGATGCGCCGCGCTGCCTTGAGGAAGTCGGCTGCGTTTTTCTGTTCGCGCCCGCCTATCACACGAGCTTCGCCGCCATCGCACCGGTGCGTCGCGCACTCGCGGCGCAGGGGCAGCGGACAGTCTTCAATCTGCTCGGTCCTTTGCTGAATCCGGCGCGGCCCGATGCGCGGCTGGTCGGCGTTTTCAAGCCGAAGCACGTCGCGCTTTACCACCGTGCACTCGAGCTCATGGCCTGTCCCCGCTTCACCGTCGCCTGCGGTGAGGACGAGGAAAGTCGCAAAATGATCGGCGAGGTCAGCGCGCACGGCACGACTCTTTTCGGCAGCACGCTGCGCCTGCCAGGCGGCATTCACCTCACCAGCATCGACTATGAGCCCGAGCCGCCGCCGCACGAAAAGCTCGATTCGCTCTTGGTCCGCAACGCGGACGAAAGCGCTTCGCATCTCGAGACGATTTTCTCCGGTGAAGACCAGGGACTCGACCGCGAGACGCTTGTCGTCAACGCGGCGGTCGCAAGCTGGACCCACGGCACGGCGGCGTCTCTCGAGGAGGGAATTGGCCAAAGCCGCGAGGCGCTCGAATCGGGCGCGGCCCTGAAGGTGCTCCAGCGCTGGCAGAAATTTTCCGACGAGATCTAGACCATGCCCGACTATTCTTCGATGCGTCCCTACTATCGGTTCTCCTACAACGTCGTGGGCCTTGAGCTCATGCTGCATCGGCCCAAAATCGAGGGCCGCGAGAACGTGCCGTCAGGCGGCTGTCTCATCGTTTCCAATCACGTCAGCTTCATGGACCCGACCACCGTCGGCTGGGCCGTCGCGCGCGAAATTTATTACCTTGGCCGCAAGAGCCTCTTCAAACCGCCGTTCTGGAGTTGGTTTTTGCCGTTGTGCAACGTGCTGCCCATCGACCGCGACGGCCACGACATCACGGGCCTGCGCCGGATCATCCGGATGCTGAAAGAGAACCATGCCGTTCTTCTTTTTCCGGAGGGCACCCGTTCCCGGGACGGCGCGCTTCAAGCCGCAGAACCCGGCGCAAGTTTGATCGCTTTGAAAGCGGGCGTCCCCATTCTTCCCGTGCGCGTGTTCGGCACGTATGAGAGTCTTTCACGGCACGTGAAACGGCTCCGTTTTCATCCCATTCGCGTGGTGATTGGCCGCCCGTACATGCCCACCGTCCCGGAGGGTAAGCGCGAAAAGGACTGCTACGGCCTTGTCGCCCAGGAGATGATGGAGCACATCGCGGAGCTGCATTAAGGCAGTTAGTGCAGTACGCCGAATTGCGTGCCTGGCAACCGCCGCGGATCGGGGCGGATGATCTTTTGGCGCGCCGGGGTCAGCCGGGCCAGCAGTTCCTCGGAATATTCAAACCCGTGGCGTGTCCGGCCCCAACTCGGACCGTAACGATAAATCACCGCTCGTCGCTCGCCGGGGGTAGTCCGCGCCGTCGCGCCGTGCATCAGGCCATCGACAAAGAGAATGGCATCGCCTTTGTTCACGCGCACCTCAACCGCCCCTTCGGGAAGCTTGGAATCGGTATAGTTCTCACGGTCGCGGTAAAGGCTCCCGATCTCCTCTGGAATGAAGTTGGACTTGTGGCTGCCGGGCACGACAAGGGTCCCGCCGTCGCCCGGCCCAAAGTCGGTCACCGCCAGAAGTATATTGATCTGGCCGCAGCGAAACTCGCCGTTCAAGTACCGGTATTGCCCGCGCACGGCCCCGTTATGCCCTCCGGAATGAATGCCAAAAAAGCCGCCCGTGCGGCGAATCGAGGCGAAGCATTCGTCAATGAAAAGACCGTCGACGTAGGTCCGATACTCGCCGCAATAACGGTGCACCCGCTCGATCCACGACGGATGATCGATTAATTTTTCAAACGGCTCGCCCGCCTCGACGATATTCTGCAACTCGACTCCGGACTGGCCGTTGTTGTCGAGGCGCTGCACGTTGCCCCACCAACCGAGATACGGCAGGTCAGGGAAGGCGTCGAAGGCCGCGTTCAGTTCGGCGAGATGTTGCAGATCGACCGCGTTTTTCAGAACGACGTAACCGCGCAGGTCAAACAGGTAATCGAGCGTGTCGAAGGATTGTTGGCTCATGGATAAAAAGGTAGCTTTTCCCCATCCCAACGAGAATCGACGCGCTGCCTAAAAACATATAGGATCGTCTCGTGCGTCAACCCAAGGAAACTCCCGCACCGCTTGCCGGCCCTCTCCATTTGGGATACTGGGATGGCTGGGGCCTCATCCACGGCTGGCGGCCTCGCGGCACGAAGGACTGGCTCCTGCTCTACACCGAGTTGGGTCATTGCCTCGCCCGCTATCCGGGCGGAGAATTCTTGGCCGGCGCGGGCGACGTTCTGCTCTATCAACCCGGCACGCCACAGGACTACGGACAACATTCTCCGCAGGGAAGATGGAAAAACGTCTGGGCCCATTGGATTCCGCGCGTGCAGGTGCTCGAGTGGCTCTCCTGGCCCGAATTGAGCCCGGGGCTGCGCCACCTGCATCTGCCGCCCGAGCTGCGGCGAACCGTCCTCAAGGAGCTCGTCATGGCCGATTCGACTCTGCGTTCCAACCTGCCCCGGGGCGAATTGCTCGCCACCAATGCGTTGGAGCGCGCGCTGCTTTTTTGCGCCCGGGCCAATCCGCGGGAAGGCGACCCACACTGGAGCCCGCGCATTCAACAGGCCGTCGATCATCTCGCGAAGAATCTTCGTGAGCGGCACTCGTTGGAAAGCATCGCGCGGCGCTTCGGTTTTTCGCGGTCGCGTTTCGCCGCCTTGTTTCGCGCACAGGTTGGCCGGCCGCCGGGTCAATACCTCGAGACGCAACGCCTCGCCCAGGCGCGCCATCTTCTCGCCTATACAAACCAGACACTGGCGCAAATCGCCGATCATGTCGGCTTTTCTTCACCCTACTATCTTTCGCTGCGTTTCAAAAAAATTTACGGCCAAAGCCCGCGCTCCTTTCGGCAACGACGATTGCGGTAGAATCGTATTCTGGAACGCGGCAAACCCCTATCAGGGTCAGGAAGGCGATCACTTCCATCATCGACCCTCCAGACGAGGTTCGCCGTTACACAACTTTAAGGACTTCGCCGCTTTACAAGGAGCCGGACTAGGGGTTTTCTTTAGGCTCACATGTTGTCTTTTCGTTCTTTTGGCTTTTGCCTGTTCGGCCTCGCGCTCATCGTCTGGCCTTGCGCGCTTCAGGCGGCCTCGACCAGCGTCGTCACCCCGCCCTCTGGCAGCCAGTCCGCCACGCCTCCCGTCATCCCCGGCGCCACGGTTCCGAACGCAACGCCAAACCCCACGCCCGGGCTCCCCCCGTCGATTGCGCCGAGCCAGCCCGCCGCCACGACCCCCGCCCCGGTTCCCGCCGCGCCGCCCCAAGGCACGCCGCTGCCGGAGGGCTCCGAGCCGGAAAAGTCGGTCGTCCAGATCTTCACCGAATTCGTCGAGCCAAACTGGGCCGCGCCCTGGATGTTCGACATCCCGCGCCGCGCGTCCGGCACCGGCTTTCTCATCGACGGCAACCGCATCATGACCAACGCGCATGTGGTTGCGTGGACGACCCAGCTCGTCGTCCGCCGATACCACGATCCGAAGCCCTATTTCGCCAAGGTCGAATTCGTCGCGCACGACATTGACCTCGCCGTGATCAAAATCATCGACCCCGCGACCGGAAAGGAAGATCCCAATTCCGATTTCTACAAGGGAATGAAGCCGCTCGATTTCGGCCCCCTGCCCCAGGTGCGCTCGGGCGTCGTGACCTACGGATTTCCCGCCGGTGGCCAGCAGATTTCCTATACGCGCGGCGTGGTCTCGCGCATCGAGGTGCAGAGCTACACCCACATCGGGGACCGCTCGTTTCTCGCCGTGCAGACCGATGCGGCGATCAACCCCGGCAACAGCGGCGGCCCCGTCATCCAGGACGACAAGGTGGTCGGCGTGGCTTTCGAAGGCTATTCGGGGGCCAGCGGGCTGAACAACGTCGGCTTCTTTATTCCCACGGTCATCATCCATCACTTTCTCGACGACATCAAAGATGGCGCCTACGACGGCGTGCCCGAAGCGGGACTGCGACTTTCATCGCTGCAAAACCCGGCCTTTCGCCGCATGTTGAAATTGCCCGACGACAGCAAGCTGGGCGTGCGCGTCGACCAGATACTGGACATCCCGACAACGCAGGCGTTGATCAAGACGAACGACGTCATCACGCAGGTGGGCGATTACCCCGTGGACGACGACGGGACGATCACCTACGAGGGCAACACGGTGGGTGTTTCCGCCGCGATCGATCTCGTGCAGAACGGCGACACCATCCCGCTGAAAGTCTGGCGCGATGGTCAGATGATCGACGTGAAACTACCGGTCAAGGTCTACAAGGACGACGACGCCCAGGGCAATCAGTACGATGTCCTGCCCCATTATTATATCTACGGCGGCCTGGTCTTCACGACGCTCTCGCTCGACTACATGAAAACATTCGGCCAGGGCTGGACCGAGTCAGCCGGGCGCGAACTGATCTACGAACTCTACTACCGGCATTTGGAAGACTCGAAAAACTGGCGCCCACAGCCGGTCGTCCTCGCCTCCATCCTGCCCCATGCCGTCAACGCCAACTTCACGACCCGCAGCGGCGCCATGGTCGATAAAATCAACGGAATTCGAATCGAGCAACTCAGCGATGTGCCCAAGGCCTTCGCCGCCACCAAGGGCCAGGACGCCATCATCGAATTCCTGCCCGATCACCATTTCGAAGTCATCCGCAAGGACGATGCGGAAAAAGCCAACCCCGATATTTTGAATAACTACAGCGTGCTCGATACCAATCACGAACCCGCGCCGAGCCGTCTATGAACCGATATCTTTTCATCCCGCTCGCCCTCGCCGCACTCGCATTGACCCATTGCGGCCCCGCCCAAACCGCGGCCCCGAAACCGCCGGGGCCCGCCGCTCCTTCCTTCGCGTGGGAAAATGCCATTATCCATATTGAAGTCAGCGGCAAAACGTATAACTACATCCAGCCTTGGGAACGAAGCGAACACACTGTTTATAAGAGCGGCGTGGTCGTCGACGGCCACCAAATCCTCACCACCGCGGAAGGCCTCGCCGACCAAACGGTGATCCGGCTGAAGAAACAGGGCGACGGCCTCTACAGCGAAGGCAGCGTGGCCTGGATCGATTACCAGGCGAACCTCGCCGCCATCACCACCGACGACAAGGATTTCTGGACGGGGCTGCAGCCGGCCGAGCTCGCCGATCCCGTGCCCATCACCGGCGAGGTGCGCATCCTGCGCTGGCGCGATGACCAACTCGAAAACCGTCAAGGCCAGATCGAGCGGCTCACGGTCGAGAACTCCGTGCTGAGCTTCGTTTCCGTGCCCGCGTTGAAAATCGATTCCACCATCCCCGGCGTCGGCTACGGCGAGGCGGTCGCGGTCGGCGACAAATTGATCGGCCTCGCCTGCGGACAGGGCGGCGACGCAGTCACGGCCATTCCGACGTCGTTCATTGCGCCGATCCTCAAGGCGCAGCAATCGAAAACCTACACCGGTCTCGGCTACTTCGATTTCACGTGGGACACGGCGGAAAATCCGCTCAATCTCGATTACCTCAAACTCCCCGGCCCGGCCCGCGGCGTCATCGTGAAGGAAACCTCCATGAAGCCCGGCGTGGCCTCGGTCATGCATCCGCGCGACGTGCTGCTGCAAATCGACGGCTTCGACATTGACGCGGAGGGAAATTATCACGATCCCCAATACAAAAAGCTTTGCCTCGAAAATCTCTCTTCCCGCGGTAAATGGGCCGGCATGAACTGCAAGTTCAAGATTTGGCGCGACGGCAAGGAAATGGACATCGACTACAAACTGCCCAAGGCCGAATACACCGACGAACTCGTGCCCGAACAGTTGTTCGACCAGGACCCCGAATACGTCCTCGCAGGCGGCTTCGTTTTTGTGCCGTTGAGCGAGCCTTACCTGCGCAGTTGGGGTCCGACCTGGCGGCAGCACGCGCCTTTCCGGCTTTCCTATTACATGATGGACAAAGTCAAGCCCGAGCGGCCCCAGCGCGTCGTTCTCTCGCAAGTGCTCCCCTACCCGACCAACATCGGCTATGAGAGCCTGCGCAACACAGTCGTCGACGAAATCAACGGCGTGAAGATCAAGCAACTCTCCGACATCGTGACCGCGCTCAAGACGCCGATCAACGGGTTCAACGTGTTCACCTTCGAAGCAGGAGAAACCGTCCGGCAGGCAGTCCTCGACGCCTCGGAAATGGACGACGCGACGCAGCAAATCATGGCCCACTACCACATCCCCGCCGACCACGTCCTTAATCCTCCCGCCACGCCCGTGGTGCAGAAGTAATCTCTCTTTGGAGGGTCAGACTCCTGTCCCGACCCTGACTGGCATCCTCAATCGGTAGCCGCCGCACGCCGGGCGGCGGGCTCGATGACTATACGCGCCCGAATCTAAGGACCGCCTATCAACTCGCCCCGCGCAAAGGCATCCCTGGCCTCACGGTCAGGCCGGAGGCTGGCCCTCCACACCTGACAGCTCCGCTTCCTTCACCATCCGCCGGGCTTCTTCCAGCTCCTTGAAGGTTGCAGTGCGGCGCGAGTACCGGCGCTCAATCGCATCGAGAAAAGTCGCCCAATCTTCCGCCGACGGCTTCCGGTCATAATCCCAACGCTCCTCGCCCTTCTCCTTGAACTGGATCTTGAAGGTGCCGGAAAACCATGTCACCCGGACATCGTAGCGTGATCCGTCGTCGCGCTTGGTGACCCAATTAATATCTCTACGCATGAAGTCCTAAAAAGCTCGGAGTGACAGATTCATTAGCCGCAAAAGAACGCAAAGAAGAAAAAGACAGGGGACAATTAGACAGGAGGAACAGGAGAGACATGAGAGGGAAAGGCATTGCGTCTGATCTCATGTGCCTCATGTCTCTCCTGTCTAAATCTCTTTGTCTTCTTTTTGCGTTCTCTGCGTTCTTTTGCGGCCAAACCGTTTTTCCCTTCGCGCAGGCGGCGATCAGCTCCACAGTTGCGCCACGCTCAACTCGTCCATCTGGTCCACCACCCAGTCGGCGTGCGCCAGCTTATCCTTCGGCTCGGTCGTAGCCACGGCAACCACGCGCATTCCGGCTGCCTTCGCCGCGGCGACGCCCACCAGCGCGTCCTCAAAAACGATGCCGTCCGCCGGTTCGACTTCGAGCCTTTGCGCCGCCGTCAAAAACACCTCGGGATCGGGCTTGCCCCGCTTCACATCCTCGGCAGAAACGATGGTGGCAAAGAATTCCTCCAGCCCGAGCACATCGAGCGTCGTCGTGATGTTCTCCCGGTGCGTCGAGGACGCGATGGCGCAAAGGATTCCCGCGTCGCGTAACTGCCGCAGCCAGACCTCGACCCCAGGCAGCGCGGTTATCCCCTGCTCGCGCACAATCTCGCGGTAAATCGCCTCCTTGCGCAGCGACAGGAGCCGGACTTCCGTCGGCACCGCCGTCCACTTCAGCAGCTCGGGGATGATCACCTCGTTTTTCATACCGAAGCCGCGCTTGAAATGATTCTCCGGCAAAATCTTGCCGCATTCCTTGGCGAGGCGATCCCAACTCACCTCGTGATGCGCGGCAGAGTTGATGATAACGCCATCCCAATCGAAAATGGCGCCTCGCTTGCGGTTCATTAGGAACTGTTTATGGCTTACTTTGCATATTGTCGAGCCGCGATGCGTTCGTGTTGCATTTATTGTGAAACCGACGAGGCCTCGCCGGGGTCTTCTATTATACATGAAAAGAACTCTTCTTCTTCTGACCTTGGGGGCTGTCCTCTCCTGCCCGTCATATGCACAAACGACTTCCAACAGCGACCAGCCTCCAGGACCGCCTCCCGGCGAAGGAGCTCCTCCCGGACCGCCTCCTGGTGGCCCTCACTTCGACAAGATTCTGACTCCGGCTGAACAGGCGGAAATGAAGAAGGCCCATGATGCCGCCATTGCGGCCGATCCCAGCCTGGCGACCGAGGACAAGGACTTGCATGAACAAATGAAAGCGGCCAGGGAATCCGGCGAGCCGCCGAGCGATGACCTCAAGGCCCAGATGAAAGCCTTCCGCGATAAGTTGGATGCGGCCATGGTCAAGGCCGACTCCGCCGTCGCGCCGATCCTCGCCAAGCTCAAGGCGGCCCATCATCACCCTGAAGGTGGCGACGGTGGCGCACCGCCTCCGCCCCCTCCGAGCGCCTAAGCCTGATTCAGGCCCATCGAACCAAGCACGCGGGGAGAAATCTCCGCGTGCTTTTTGTTTTTTGCGGCATACCGCCTTAAAGGGGTAACCGCAAACATTCGACCATTTTTCTCACGATGACTTTCTGCCGAAGAGGAGTGACCGAACCGCGTAGCTCACGAAAGCCCGGCTTTTCCAACATATAGATCAGGTCGCATCGCACGGCCGTTTTCCAATCCAAACCATCGCTTTCATCGAGAATAATTTCGTTTTTCTTGGGACCGCGATTTAACTTTGCGCTCGTGCATAAGAGCGCATTGACATAATCGAGATCAGGATTTTGGCACCGTTCTTCGTTGGAAATAATCACTGCCGGATGAGCGCCTTCCTGATCAAAACCGAAAAGATATATGCCCCAAGGTTTCATCGCACAGGGCGTTGAGATGGGCGAGATGCCGCCGCCAACCGGTTTGACTCCTTGGCTTCGGCCTTGGTATAGCAATCCTTGAAATATCCCGGAGGCCGGATCGGGACGCTTTCGATTGGCTGATATTCTTGCAACATCAGAAGACGCGATTTCCGGATGATGATGATTTTTTCCCCGTGCAGTGCCTCATCGGCCACTCTTCCCAGACTGCGCTTGGCTTCACTTATTGAAAGTGTCTTCATAGTTCAAAAATAGACTAAAACTAGTCTATTTGTAAAAGAAATTTTCCCGCGCCTGCCTGGGGAAATTTCACTATTACCCCGATTCTATCGCATGTGCCTCAGGTAAGCCTGGGCTTAAAGGCAAAACAAAGGTTCGCCTTGTCGGCGGATCAGTTCGGATTAAGCTGGCGGAAGTGACTCCGATCCCATCGCATCTTCCGATTCGGCCGCGCGAACGTCCTTCTCTTTTTATCCGCGACGGACGCATCATTGATCCCGCTTCGGGCCGCGACGAAGTCGGCGATCTTCTCGTCGTTGAGGGACTCATCTCGCAGAGTACCGCGGCTCCGACGGATTCATCCGTGCCGGTCATCGACGCGCAAGGGCTCATCGTCGCGCCGGGCTTGATCGACATGCACGTCCACCTGCGCGAACCGGGCGGCGGCCAGAAGGAAACCATCGCCACCGGCACGCGCGCGGCGGCGGCGGGCGGCTTCACCAGCATTTTGGCCATGCCAAACACGACCCCGCCCGCGGACGGCCCGAATACCATCGCGCTCATGCGCCAGCGCGCGCTCGAGACGGCCTGCGTCAATGTCTACACCACGGGCTGCATCACCGTCGGCATGAAGGGCGAGCAACTCGCGCCCATCGGCTCGCTCTACAAGGCGGGTGTGGTCGCGCTGACCGACGACGGCCATTGCGTCCAGAACAACGAGGTGATGCGCCGCGCGCTCGACTATGCGCGGATGTTCGACCTGCTCACGCTCGACCATTGCCAGGACTACAATCTCTCCGCCGGCGGCGTGATGCACGAGGGCTACTGGAGCACGGTGCTGGGCCTGCCCGGCTGGCCGCGCATCGCGGAGGACATGATCGTGGCGCGCAACATCCTGCTCTCGGAGCTGACCGGCGCGCGCGTCCATGTGCAGCATCTCTCCAGCGGCGACTCAGTCCGTCTCGTGCGCGAGGCAAAAAAAAGGGGCGTCAAAATCTCCGCCGAGGCGATGCCGCACCATCTCGCGCTGACCGACGCAGCCATCGAGGGCTACAACACCAACTTCAAAATGAACCCGCCGCTGCGCGAGCGCGCCGACCAGGAAGCGCTGCTCGCCGGCCTCGCCGACGGCACGATCGAGATCCTCGCCAGCGACCACGCACCGCACGCGTCCTATGAGAAGGAGGTCGAATTTGCCGACGCGCCGTTCGGCATCGTCGGACTCGAAACGGAGCTGGGCATTTTCGCGAAGGTCCTCATCGAGGAACGCGTGCTCGACTGGCCGCAGATGCTGGCGAAGCTGACGGTGAACCCGGCGCGGCTGCTGAAGATCGACCGCGGCACGCTCGCCCACGGCGCGGCGGCGGACATCACGCTGATCGATCCGAAGGGCGCGTGGAAGGTCGACGCGGAGAAGTTCCATTCGCTGAGTCGCAACACGCCGTTCCATGGCTGGGACCTGCCGGCGCGCGCGACGCATACCATCGTCGATGGGCGCGTGGTTTGGAATTTGGAGCGCGGATTTACGGAGGCTTAATTGGCTTAAAAAGGCTATAAAAATAGGCGATATAGTCGACGAAACCCATTTAGGCGGGCGCGGGCGAATGGGGTGGTGTTTGGGAGCGGTTTGCCTAGAATTTTTGGCCGGACTTTCGAATTCCACGAAGCGCAGAAACTCAAGAACGCTGCCTT
>Ga0302320_10014942_pt1 | contig 16001 bp, 15 predicted proteins | sample Bog_T0_3_FD_202130 | JGI IMG/M metagenome (GOLD analysis project Ga0302320, IMG submission 202130) | Peat permafrost microbial communities from Stordalen Mire near Abisko, Sweden - Bog_T0_3 | ecosystem: Environmental > Terrestrial > Soil > Wetlands > Peat | place: Sweden: Abisko, Stordalen Mire... | reverse complement strand
CAGCAAAGCCGGCAGCGGGCGATGGCGGGGTTCTTCTCGTGCCCTCTGCGCAGCCAAGGGGACGATACTACGACAGCCTGCGGCTGGATAGGAAGGATGCAGGCCCGTCGCCGCGCTAGGTGGCGTCGGTGCGGACGAGCCTGAGTGCGCGCGGTTCGGCTTCGCGGCGCTCATCCTCGATTGAGCATTGCCTGGGCAGGTCATCCGCCTCTGCATCCGATCGAGTTCTCCTACGGGATGAAGAACATGTCGCTGCTGCGCCACCGCGTATTCATTGCACTGGGCATATTCCTGTGGCTCCAGTCGCGTGAGCGCCTGACCCGCGCCGCTCGCGCCCTGGCAATCCTTGCCGTCGTCGGCGCCGCGATGGAAATAGCCTGCAGGGCCGCGGAACTCGCGGACAAACTGGCCACCCCGCTCCCGGTCGCAGGCCTGTTCTCTGACGCGATGCTGGCATGGCTGCTGGCGGCCGAACTCATCGTGCTGTCCGTGCGCGCAGCTGCAGGATCGCGCGGCAGCCCAGCCGGAATGTCCGCCCTGCGCGCGTTGGGTATCGTGGCCTACCCGTTCTACCTCATGCATCAGTCACTGGGCTTGCCGATCATCGGCGGCCTGGATACTGCGGGTTTCTCACCTGGCGCTGCCATTCTGCTCACGCTTGGCGGCGTGCTGGCGGCGAGCCTCAGCGTATCTGCGGTGCTGGAGCCCAGGCTTCGCCGTTAATTCAGCCGTGTCCTCGAGCATGTCGATCAGTTGTGCCTGCATTCCCGCCCCGGCTGCCGGTGGCTGTACCACCGCTCCGACGCAAGCTTCAGCGCGTGATCGGGTCCGGCCACGGCACCATCCGCGCAGCTTCGAAGGCCACGTCCATAGCGCTCTCAACTGACCATCGCCACGATGAGCGCTGAGGTCTTCAATGCCGCCCTTCCTTTCAGAATATCCAAGGCACACCCCACCCTCGTCAGGCGCCGAATATGGTTCCGGGCCAGTTTGTCCAGTGCACGGCCGTTGCCTTGTAATCGATGTCGCCCACTTCAGCGCAACAGGTCGCGTCCTGCGGAAATCTGCGCACAGCCACGTCCGCGAACAGCGCATCGATGTCGAGCTGCAGCCTGGTGATTGTTGCGTAACTGACGTCAATCAGCCTGGCGATGTCCAGCTCGCTGACGCCCCCGGGGCCCGGATCGGAAGAATTGGATTTGAACACTGCCCCGTCTGCGAGGGCCGCACGCTGCGCCGGCGTCATGTCGCGGATTCCGTGGAGAACGGAAAATATTCCCGGGCCCGTTGCCACCCAGACGTTGTTGGACAGGCGGGTCTCGACGTTGACCGTCGCAATCTCCACGACCGCTGCGAGCAAGGCATTGCGCGGGTGACGGCAGCCGAAAATCATGTTGACGACCGCATCGCCCGCTCCGCGGTGGAACAGCACGGCTTCCGCGTCCCCAGGCAGCACTGACTCTACCGGGCCCACACACCGCAAATCGGCGTCCGCGTAGAACCCGCCCTTTGCCAGCACGGCGCAGTAGCGAAAGTAGTCCGCCTGCATCGCAGGCACCGCGCACTGGCAGAACGCCGCATGGTGTCTTGGACCCAGATGCTCGCCGATGAAATCCGCAGCCTGCGGTCGACTGAAGCACTGGTAGTGCATGCCGGGGTTCTGCACCCGATGCGACTCCAGCAGCACCGCGATTTCCGGCGGCGGCATGCCACTGTCCCAGTATTGAAAAAGATGCAAAGGGGCTATTGCTCAGTTGCGCACCTGGAAAGGTGTCACGGCGTGGCGGGTACTGGCGTTGCGGGTTCCGGTAACTCTTTCCCGGCATTCGCATACGTGAAGTAAAGCTTGTTTTCGCCATTGGCAAAATAAAGGTGCAGCTGTGACAGCACATTGATGCCCAGATGCAGCGGGAAAGCCCCGGCGCAATCGTACCTTGCCGCGGCGCCCAAAAGAGTTGGCCCGGTGAAATGGCAGTCCGGCGGGACAGTCCTGACCATCCTCACACGTGCGTTCGTGATCTCCAGGCCTTGCGCCTTCAACGTGATTGATCCACAGAATGCGCAGCCATCGCTGCCGCCGCCTGCGTCGACTCCGGCAGAGGAGCGATCCAGGCCCAGCACTTTGCTGGCAGCCAACTCTTCCATGCTCGAGACGGCGGCCATCGAGGCCAGGTTGGCTTCCATGCGCTTCCCGTTTGCCATCATGGTGATGTATGAATCACCGAGACGATCTTTCTGCAGCGGCAGTACGTCGAATTTACTTGCCCAGTAAACGACTTCGCCGGGACAGTGTTTCTGCGAATACAGCCGCAACCGTTGGGCGCCGAAGTCGAGTTCGACGTCAACACCCAGAAACAGGTTCAGTCCAAGGGAGCCGACGACGTCATCTTCGCCGAGCAGTGGCGGATATTGCCTGTTCAATGGGTAGACCAGCACATTGATATTGGGCCACTGGACATTCGCCAGCTTGAGCGATTTGATGTCCACCGTCTGAGTGAGGCGGGTTGCGCCGACCCGCAGAATGTTCCGCCTCAGGTTGGCACCGGCAGTCAGGTTCAACGCAGTTACGGCCCCCGAATAGATGTACGTCAGCGAACTGGTGGTATCGACGGCCATTTTTACGTGATTTCCGTCGATCACCACGGGAACCACCACCTGGCCGCCTTTTATCGTGGTCAGGGGGACTTCGGCCATTTGGCTGAGCTGGCACCCATCGGCCAGAACCACTGGCGCGCAGACCAGCAGGCACAGGCTCACAAACCAGCGTAGAGCCCGGGCGGCGCTAGATGACATCGATGCTGTAGCTGACCAGTCGCAGATTGCTATTCGCAAAGCGCACCTGAATCGTGAATGAATCCTTGCCGTGGAAGCCCGCGACGGATGCATAGCTCAGCTGAATCGAGGCGACCTTCTTTTTGTTGCATTCATAGCGCACGTTGTCCTTGGAAAAAGCGGGATAGGTCTCGCCATTTTCCACGGATAAGACACCATGATCGGGCTGCCGGAGAATGTGGATCTCCGGGTACCCGGCATTGCCGCAGTCGGGCTCCACCGTGTAGTAGTGATCGATGACCTGCCGCGAGCCACTGTCGACGCCGCGGACGATCACACTCGGCTTCAGTGACCCTGAATCCGCACAGGCCGCAAGCATCAGGCAGACGGCGGTTAATTTGGCAAAATTCAGCATATTGGCTCCCCGTCGCACTCTGAGTCGGTGCCTGGCGGGCACTCCTGGCCGGTCAAACCCCGATGCTGCCTCAACCGAGCCTATCCGGCAATGCCGCCGTTTTTCATGCGCAACGGGGTGCTGTCCGGAGCACGGCAGGGGAGACGCGCCCGGAGGAGTGGAACCTCAGGATATGGGGGCCTCCCCCGAGGGCATGGGCGTCTGAGTCTGCCGGCGGGTGACACGCTCAGCGCGTGATCGACTCCGGTACCGGCACCAGCAGCGCCGCCGCACCCAGGTTTGCCAGCACGCGATCGTTGTGGATCATGATCGGGCAGGACAGGATGTCGCGCAGCTGGCGGGAGATACTGAACTCGCTGTCGTTGCGATAGCCGGCGAGGCCGCAGGCGCGCAACGAGCGCAGCACGGTCGTCACGGCGAGCTCGGATGCCTCGACCTTGGTCATCGTGATCATGGTCTGGAACTCCAGCGACTGCAGGGAGTCCGGGTCCTGGAGCGCGAGTTCGAATCTGCGCGTCGCGCTCGACAGCAATCCCAGCAGCGTCTGCAGCGACGCGGACGCCGTGGTGAGGTGCGCCGCACCCGGCGGCAGGCGGCCACCCGAATGGCGCGAAGCCGCCCGGATAAAGTCCCTTGCACGGGTGACGGCGGCTGCTGCGATGCCGGCCCAGACCGCCCCCCAGAACAGGTGCGCCGTCGGCACCATGCTGCGGGCATGGATCCGCTCGTACGGCAGCGGCAGGATGTTGCCTCGATCGCCCACGGCCCGCAGCGTGTAGCCCTCGCTGCAGGTGCCGCGCATTCCAAGGGTGTCCCAGGTCACCGACGGCTCGAGTGTGTAGGCGGACTTGAGGAACACCAGCAGGACCTGATCGGAGGGGGCCGCATCCGGTGCGCGGCGTGCGGTCGTGACAATGCCGTCCGCCTCCAGCCCGTAGGAAATGCAGGTTGCTTTGCGCTCGAGGCTGATGCGCTCGCCGACCGTGATGACCGGTGCCTCGCTTTCGCGGATGTTCGCACCGGCAAGTCCTTCGGTAGTCGATGAAGCCAGCAGCAGCTGCTCGGAGGCTATGCGGCGCAGGATGCGCTCGAGCGCAGGCTGCCCTGCCGTGTAGGGGACGAGGCAGGCCAGTTTGACCTGGTGCATCGCATAGATCAGTCCCGTCGATCCGCAGGCCCTGCCGAGGCGATAACAGATGTCCACGATGTCGGACATCGAGGCGCCTTCGCCGCCGAGCGCCTTCGGGACCATGATGCCGAGCAGCTTCTGTCGCCGGATCTCCGCAAAGGCCTCCTTCGGGAAACGCGATTCCCGGTCCACCGCAGACGCTGCCGCGGCCGCTGCAGAGGCGGCGGCCTGTACTCTGGCAACTCGCCCGGCCGTCGGGGCGTCGGCAATTTCAGGGGTACCGGCAGTCGAAGCTTGTGTAGTCATGCGCTTAAGCTAGCGCGGCTCACAGCAGCCGATTCTGCGCTAGATCAGTTTTTCTGCCGACGGCAGGGAAAAAAATGACGCATCACAGATTCAAGAATGCTGTGCGCTGCTACGCTCGGATGCCGCCCGGCGTTCCAGCGGATTCCAGGTTGGGGGATCACCTGTGCTGCGTACCTGCCTGCACCGGGCGACTGTAGGCAAGCAGTGCTCCGGACCCGTCGAGCGCGGGATTGCGCATGACAAAGTCACTGCGGCAATGCGCGCCGCGGCTTTCCGTGCGCCGCAGGGCCGCTGCGATCATCGCCGACGCCAGTGCAAAGCGCTGGCGCAGCTGCAGGAACCGGGCAGGCACGGTTTCCAGCAGCTCCAGAACAGATGCCTGAGCAAGCTTGAGTTCCCTGCCATGCCGGACAGGCCCCAACGCCCGTCCCATCAGGCTGCGCAGTGCCTGCCACTGCTCGTTCTGCGGTAGCCGCTGCGGCTCTTCCGCCCTCCACGGCAGCGGCTCCGGGTGTCGCCACGCACCGCGGGCGATCGCGCGTCCCGCCGCGCTGCCGACCACCACGGCCTCGAGCAGTGAATTGCTGGCCAGCCGATTGGCGCCGTGCAGGCCGGTGTAGGCCACCTCGCCGGCTGCCCACAGGCCGGGGATGCTGCTGCGCCCCTGTGCGTCAATCACGATGCCACCCATGTGAAAGTGCGCCGCGCAGGTCACCGGCGCCGGCGTCTCGGCCGGATCGATGCCGAGCGCAAGGCAGGCGGCGCGCGCTGCCGGAAAATCGCAGGCCTGTGTGCCGGCAAAGACTGCGCGGGCATCGAGACGGACATCGGCGCCGCGCTGCTGCTCGTGCCAGACGGCACGGGCAACGATGTCGCGCGGCGCCAGGTCACCGCGGGTATCGATCGCGGGCATGAACCGCCGACCATCCGCCACCAGCATGGCCCCCGCACCCCGCAGCGCCTCGGTCAGCAGCGGCAGCGGATCGACCGTGCTGCGCAATGCCGTGGGATGAAACTGCACGAACTCGAGCCCGGCGACACGGGCGCCGTGCGCGAGGGCCATCGCGAGGCCATCACCGGTCGCCGCGCGTGAATTGGTGGTGGCATCGAAGAGCTGGCCGAGGCCACCGGTGGCGAGCACCGTCTCTGCAGCGTGCACCAGACAGGGCCTGCCTGCGGCGCGCAGCGCCAGCACTCCGGCGATACCGTGCCGGCCCCGCAGCAGCGAAATTGCCAGCGCATCGTCACCGAACACGATATGCGCACTCGCTCGCGCCACCGCTAGCAACGCACGGTGAATGGCCGCGCCGGTCCGGTCGCCATCGGCGTGCAGGATGCGCGCCATGCCATGGCCGGCCTCCAGATGCAGGTCGTGCCCGGTCGCGCAGCGGTCGAACTGCACGCCGGCGGCTTGCAGGAACCCGATCGCCTCGGCGGCTGTGCCGATGATGCTGCCGGCACATTGCTCGCTGGCGGAATGGTCCGCGGCGACGATCGTGTCGGCGACGTGCTGTGCCACCGAGTCACCGGCCGCCAGGGGCGCAGCGATGCCGCCATGCGCCAGTTCCGTGCAGGTCCCCGGGGTCCCCTGCGGCGCCAGGAGCAGTACCCGGCGCGGTGCGGCATGGATCGCGGCGCAGAGTCCGGCGGCGCCGGCACCCACGACCAGCACGTCAGTTTCGAGGGATTCCATGCCCGCCCTGCGCCGCCGTCAGATGGCGAGCATGCGCTCGACCGCATGGCGTGCCCGTGCGGCGACTGCAGGGTCGATGTCGATCTGGTTGCAATCATCCCCGAGGACGCGTTCGACACCCTCGAGCGTGATCGACTTCATGTAGGTGCACAGATTGCAGGGTTTCAGGAACTCGATTGCGGGATGTTCCAGCGACAGGTTATCCGCCATCGCACACTCCGTCAGCAGCAGCACCCGCCGCGGCCGACGTTCGCTGAGGAAGCGGCCCATCGCGGACGTGGAGCCGACGAAGTCAGCGGCCGCCTGGACGTCCGCGGTGCATTCCGGGTGGGCAAGTATGACCGCCTGCCGTTCGCGCCGGTAGGCGGCGATGTCGGTACCGGCGTACCGGGCGTGGACATCGCATTGGCCGTCCGAGGTCACGACATCGATGGCTGCCTCCTGGGCCACATAGCGTGCAAGGTGCCGATCCGGCACCAGGATCAGCCGGCGCACGGCGAGCGACTGCGCAACCGCCACGGCATTGCCCGATGTACAGCAGATATCGGCTTCCGCCTTGACCTCCGCTGGTGTGTTTACGTAGGCAACCACGGGTAAACCCGGATACTTGATCCGCAGGTCGCGTACATATCCTGCGTCTATGGAGTCCGCCAGCGAACAGCGGGCGTTCAGGTTCGGCAGCAGCACCCGCCTGTCGGGGCACAGCAGCTTGACGGTCTCGGCCATGAAATGGACGCCACAGACGACGATCGTCCGCGCCGTGCACTGTGCGGCGTAGCGGGCCATCGCCAGCGAGTCGCCGACGAAGTCCGCGATGCCGGCTGTGATGATCGGCACCTGGTAGTTGTGGGCGACGACGACCGAATCGTGGCGGGCCTTCAGGCGGGCGATGGACTCAAGGATCGGCATCTGCAACAGGACCTCCGGGAGTGGCAGGAGCCGCCCGAGGCGCTCGACGAGGGAAGCCGCGTTGAACTGTCGATTCATGATGGTGAAAGGCTAAGGCGGCCGACGCACTCGATTACTGACGCAGGTCAGTTTTTGGGACTGCGGGGCAGGTACGGTGTTTGTAACGGGCGGCGTGCCAGGGAGTGAGTTCAAAGGTGCTGGACGTAGCGCGGAGTGATCGCAAGGATGGGCCGGTGCGCGCAGGCTGCGCGTCCTGCGGCCTGTGGCGCGTCTGCTTTCCCGGTCTCGTGGCGAGCGCCGCGGAGCAACGCCTGAACGGGCTGCGCATCCGGCGTATCCGCGTGGCTGGCGGCAAGACCCTGTATCGCTCCGGCGACAAAGTCGAATCCTTCTACATGATCCGCAGCGGCTGCATCAAGGAACTGGACGATGCGCACGGTCGTGACGGAGCCGTCGTCAATTTCGGCCTGCCGGGCGAGATGCTCAGCCTGCAATGCCTCGGTCCTTCGGTGAGCAACACGACCAGCGTCGCCGTCGAGGCATCATTCCTCTGCGTCGTCCCCTGGGACACCTTCAGCGAACTCGGCATGGATTCCCCGCGTGTCGCCGCCGAGTTCATCCGGCTGATCGCCAGGTCCGGCATGGCGGCGCGCGAACTGCTGACACTGATCCGTGACCGTGAAGCGCTCGAGCGGGTGTCCGGATTCCTGCTGAACGTCTCTGCCCGACTGCAGAGCCGCGGCGTGCGCGGTCGTGAATTCCGCCTCGCGATGAACCGCGACGACATCGCCAACTACCTCGGACTGCGCAGCGAGACGGTGAGCCGCTGCTTCACGGAACTCGCGCGGCGCAACCTGATCCGGGTGCGGGCCAAATGGGTCCAGATCATGAACTCTGCCGATCTACGCAAGGTGTACCTCAATGCCTGACCATTCGCCGATTCCGGCAGGACCTGCCGAAGGTCGCTTCGACGTCATCATCATCGGGGCCGGCCCCGCGGGCCTGTGCGGCGCACTGGGACTCGCCCGCCTGGGCCTGCGTATCGGGCTGCTCGAGCGGCAGCCGCGCGGCGCGCTCGCGGCGCCCGCGTTCGACGGCCGCGAAATTGCGCTGACCCATCGTTCGATCGCCCTGTTGCAGGGGCTCGGCGTGTGGCAGCGGATCGACCCCGCCCAGGTCGCGCCGCTGCGCAATGCCAGTGTCATGGACTGCGGGTCGCGCCGGCGCCTGTTCTTCGATCACCGCGACGGGCACTGTGAGGCGCTCGGCCAGCTCGTGCCCAACCACGTGATCCGTACGGCTGCCTACGAGGCCGTCGCCGCAGAACCGCGCGTGGCGCTGCTGTGCGGGCGCCACGTCTCCGCGCTGCAGACCGCGCCCACCGCGGTCACCGTTGGCATGGCGCAGGGCGAGACCCTGAGCGCGCAGCTGCTCGTCGGTGCGGACAGCCGCTTTTCGGATACCCGCCGGTCGGTGGGGATCGCGGCGGACATGATCGACTTCGGCAAGAGCATGCTCGTATGCCGCATGCAGCACCAGGAATCGCACGCCGAGACCGCATGGGAGTGGTTCCAGGAAAAATGCACGGTGGCCTTGCTACCGCTGCGGGGCCATGAATCCTCCGCCGTCATCACGGTGGCCAATGGCGAGGCGCTGCGCCTGCTGTCAATGGACGAGCAGCAGTTCAACCGGGATATCGAGGCGCGGTTCGAGCGCCGGCTGGGCCCGATGCAGCTGACCAGCACGCGTCACGTCTACCCGCTGGTGGCGACCTGGTCGCAGCGCTTCGTTGCGGCACGCTGCGCGCTGATCGGCGATGCCGCGGTCGGCATGCACCCGGTCACGGCGCATGGCTTCAACCTCGGGCTGCTGAGCCAGGAGCTGCTGGTTCGCGAGCTCGCCCGGGACCTGAGGTCAGGCGCCGATATCGGCGCCCCGGGGGCGCTCTCCCGCTATGAGGCCGCACACCGCCGGCAGACGCGACTGCTCTACCACGGCACGAACGCGATCGTGCGGCTCTATACTGACGCGAGGCCGATGCATCGGCTGGCGCGCACCGTGGGCCTGCGGCTCGCCGAGCGGATAACCCCGTTCAAGCGGCGTGTGATGGGCTCGCTCACCCAGACCGCGGCGCTGCCCCGCTAGGACCCGCCGGTCAGGCGCGCGCGACGAAATTCAACGCGACGGAATTCATGCAGTAACGCAAGCCTGTGGGCCGGGGACCGTCGTTGAAGACATGCCCGAGATGCGCATCACAGCGCCGGCAGCTGATCGCCTCGCGCAGAATCCCGAACATGAGATCCGACTTCTTCACAATGTTGTGCGCCGATATCGGCTGCCAGAAACTCGGCCATCCCGTCCCTGAGTCGTACTTGGCCCTCGAGTCGTAGAGCGGCGTCGCGCAGCAGATGCAGCGATACAGGCCGTCGCCCTTGGACTCTGCGTAGGCGCCCGTGAAGGCGCGCTCGGTTCCCTCCTGACGGGTCACGGTGTACGCCAGCGGCGTCAGCTGCGCGCGCCACTCGGCCTCGCTCCGCACCACCTTCGCTACCGTCGCGACCCCGGCGCTGACGCCCCTGGCCGTGAACTCCTCGATGTCGACGCCCGCTGGAACAGGCGCCGCGCCGCTGGCCGCCTGCGCCGCTGGCGCACGCAGGGGCCGCCCCGCGACGAGGCCGGCTGCGGCGCCCAACGCCCACAGCAGCATCCTGCGCCGTCCACTCGTCTGCGTAGGGTCTGGCGGCTGTCGCTGTAATTTCATGAAATCTCCTGGGAGGCAGGCAATGAACGGGTTACAGAGGCACAGACCGGCGCCGCGGCGCTTTTGTTTCACGTCTGCCAAAATACGCGCTTGCGATCCGACCGCCGGACGGGCAGACTCGGACTTGGGATCCCAAATGAAGTTCCAAAATGTCCGACGCCCTGGCGCATCCCCTCCGCAAGCCCACTGTCCTGCAGGACGTCTATCAGCGCATCAGGGAGGATATTTCTGCGTTCCGGATGCCGCCCGGACAGCGTTACTCGGAACACGAACTCGCCGCAGCCCTCGGCGTGTCGCGCACGCCGCTGCGCTTCGCGCTGCATATCCTCGCCCGTGAAGGCTATCTCGTCCGGCTCGAGGGCCATTCCAGCTGGCAGGTCCAGCCGCTCGACCTGGACTATTACGCGGACCTTTACGATTTTCGAACCGACATCGAGGCGATCGCCGTCCACCGGCTGTGCCGCGAAGAGCCGGGAGCGGCGCTCGCCGCCCTCGCCGCCTACTGGTTCTCGCCCGACTCACGCGCGACACAGGACTACGCGGCCGTCGCCGAGGCCGACGAACACTTCCATCGCGCGCTCGTCGAGCAGGCGGGCAATCGCGAGATGCTACGCAGCTTCAGCGACCTGACGGACCGCATTCGCGTGATCCGGCGGCTCGACTTTGCCGCTGCGGACCGGATCCACGCGACCTTCGATGAACATGCCGCGATCCTTGCGCAGCTGATCGCCCGCAATGCGGCTGGCGCAGAGGCGCTGATCCGCGCGCACATCGGTAATTCGCGCCAGGCGATCCGCCAGATCACGCTGCACCATCTGGCCAGCGTCACCCCGCAGGGTGACGCGGCGCGCTTGCGGCCGGCGAGCTGAGTCCAAACAGGAAGCCCACATGCAATCACCCGCTGCGACGACGAACCCCACCGATGCCTGCCAGGATGCGGTCCTGCTCAACGACTGGCACGTGGTCGCCGCCTCGGCCGACGTGGGTTGCGGGCAGCTCGTCGCCGCCACCCTCCTCGGGCGCGATCTCGTGTTGTGGCGCGACGAGGCGGGTACCGTCCACGTCTGGGAGGATCTGTGCATCCATCGCGGCTCACGGCTCTCGAAGGGCTACATCCGCAACAACCGCGTGGTGTGCCCCTATCATGGCTGGAACTACGATGGCAGCGCGCAATGCGTGCTGATGCCGGCCGCACCGAAAGACCCACCGATGCGGCGGGCACGCGCGATCGCACACCAGTCGGCGGAACGCTACGGATTGATCTGGGCCTGCCTCGGAACACCGGCACAGGACATACCCGACTTTCCGGAGTGGCACGATGAGGGCTACAAGAAGGTCGTCTGCGGTCCCTATCGTTTCAGGTCCGGCTATCGCGCCGTCGAGAATTTCATCGACCCGACCCACTTCCCGTTCGTGCACGCCGGCGTCAACGGTATCCTCGATGAACCGGACGAGATCCTGCCCTACGACGTGATCGCAACGGCCGCCGGGGGCCTGGCAACCTCCGAGGTCCGGGTCACGCAGCCCTACGGCGATCCGCGCAATATCCCCGTCATTGCTTACTATGCCTATCAGTGCCTGCGGCCGCTGGTGGCGTACTTTCGCAAGCGGGTGGTGATTGCCGATCCCGGCAAGGCCCACCTCGGCAGTGCGGATGATCGCTTCTGCACCTTCCTGACTGCGCAGATGGTCAGCCCAACCGAGAGCATCGTACGCATCGTCTGCGCAATGAACTTCCGTGAGGCTCCCAGTGACGAGGACGTGCGCCGCCGCCAGGACCTGGTCTATGCGCAGGACAGCAGTATCGTCGACACGCAGCGCCCCGAAAGAATCCCGGTCGACCTGCAACGTGAGCTGCACCACCGCACCGACATGCTCAGCCACCGCTACCGCCGCTGGATTCGCGATATGGGCGTTACCTACGGAACGGTGTAAACCGCTTCAGTTGTGCAACACCGCCGCGCCCGCCTTGCAGGCGACCTCGTCCTGCGAACCCGTGGCACCCGAGCAGCCGACGGCGCCGACCAGCTTGCCCCCCAGGATCAGCGGGACGCCGCCGCGCGAGGCGATCACGCCATCGAGTGTCGTCGTGTAGGCGAACTGTTTCAGCTGGATCGCATCCTCGAATGCCTTCGTTTCGCGCCGAAAACTCGCCGCAGCACGCGCCTTGTGCTCGGCAATCGTGATCGAAGCCAGCTGCGCGCCGTCCATGCGCTGGAATGCCACGAGGTTCGCGCCGGAATCGACGACCGCGATGTTGACCTTCCAGTTGTGTTTCTTCGCCTCCTCCACCGCCGCGCTGATGACGGCCTGCGCGCGCTCGAGCGAGATCGGCTCGCCATACGGCACGTCGAACGGCATGGCGGGAGGCACGACGTCGAGCGGATTGGCGGGCGCCGGCGTGTCGGCGTGCGCTACAAGGCATGCGGCGAGAGTGGCGCCAAAAAGGGCAAAAAACCTGCCTGACTGATACATGAGGTTCCTCCTGACGGTTGGGGATGGAGCGATCATACGGAATGACGGCGCTGCACGAACAGGCCATATCCCATGATGATCGCATAACACAGCGCAGGCACCCCGAGCGCGACTTTCAGCCCCAGGTGATCGGCCGTCACACCCGTCAGCACAGGCACGATGGCGCCCCCGACGCTCGCGAGCACGATGACGCCGGAGCCTTCCGCGACATGCTCGCCGAGGCCGCCGCTGGCGAGCGCGAAGATCGTCGGGTACATCACGGAATTGCACAGACCAATGGCCAGCAGCGCCCAGCCTGCAGCTTCTCCCGGGATGTTCGCCGAAACCAGCAACAGGGTCAGCGCGACGCCGGTCGCGCCGATCAGCACCCTGCCCTGGGCAACGTGCCGCAACAGCGAGCCGCCGAGAAAGCGCCCGATCATTGAGCCACCCCAGTAGAAGGGCAGGTGCCGGCCGGCGGACTGGGCGGTCAGGCCCATGACGGAGGACTGCATCAGGTAATTGACGATGATCGAGCCGATCGCGATCTCGGCCCCGACATACACGAACGCCGACAGACAGCCCAGGGCGAACAGGGGCCGCTGCAGCAACCTGAACCCCTGGGACAGCGGGGTCGTCGCCGCGCGCACCTCCACCAGGCTGCGGCGACGCCACCAGACGAGCACCGCGACGATCGCGATCACGACGGCAAGGACCAGGTAGACGCCACCGATGACGGTCGCGTTCGGCGCAGTCCCGGCGGCGACGGCGCCGAGGATCACCGTCGCTCCGAGCCAGGGAGCGATCGTCGTGCCAAGGGAGTAGAACGCCTGTGCAAAGCTCAGGCGGCTGTTCGCGGTCGCCGGACTCCCGAGCATCGCGGTGAGCGGATTTACCATGACCTGCAGAAAGGTAATCCCGGATGCCAGCACGAAGATCGCACCCAGGAACACGGGGAATGTCGCTGCTGCGGCCGCGGGCACGAACAGCAGGCAGCCGGCACACATCAGCGTGAGGCCAAACGCGCCGGTGCGCAGAAACCCTATCCGGCGTATCAGCCACGAGGCGGGCAGCGCCATGCAGAGGTAGGCGCCGAAGAAGGCTGCGGGGACCAGCATGATCTTCGCGTAGGGCAGCGCGAACAGGCCCTTGAGCTTGGGCACGATCACGTCATTCAGGCTGGTGATGGCGCCGAGCAGGAAAAAGATCCCGTAGGTGATCCAGTTCAGTTCAGCGGGGTAACGGGCGGCGGTGCTGTTCAAGACGCGCATGATAGCGCACCGCTCGCTGTCCCACGGCACTGCACCGCTGGCATAATGAGCGCCCTATGAGTGTAAAGCGCCGTACCGGCGGATTCGGGATCGAGCAGTTGCCGCGGATTGCCTACGGCAGGGGCAGCTGTCTGTACGATGAGTCGGGAAAACGCTACCTCGACGGCTCCGGCGGGCCTGCCGTATTCTCGGTCGGTCACGCACACCCCGAGGTCAACGCGGCAATCCTGCGCCAGCTCGATCGCGTCGCCTATGGCTATCGTTACCTGTTCACGAGCTCCGCGCTCGAGGAACTGACTGCCACGCTGATCGCGCTGTGCGGCGGGAACTTCCGTCACGTGATCTACAGCGGCAGCGGCTCTGAAGCAATGGAGTCGGCACTGAAGATGGCGCTGCAGTACTACTCGGCACGCGGACTCCCCGGGCGGCGGCACTTCATTGCGCGTGAGCGCTCCTGGCACGGCAATACGCTCGGCGCGCTGTCGGTGTCCGGCTTTGCGCAACGGCGGCGTTCGTTCGAGGGCAGCCTCCTCGACGTCAGCTTTGTGTCGGCTGCCAATGCCTACCGGCCGCCCGTCGGAGTCAGCGCGGACGGCCTCGTGCCGTTCCTGGCCGCCGAGCTCGAGTCGAAGATCCTCGCAGTCGGTGCGGACACGGTGGCCGCGTTCGTGTTCGAGCCGGTCGTGGGCGCAGCCGGCGGCGTCATACCCGCCCCGGCAGGCTATGTCAGTGCAATCCAGCAGGTCTGCCGCAAGTACGACATCCTGCTGATCGCCGACGAGGTGATGTGCGGCGCGGGTCGCGTCGGCACCTGGCGCGCACTCGAACACGACGGCATCGAGCCTGACATCATGGCGATTGCCAAGGGTCTCGCCGGCGGTTACATCCCGCTGGCCGCGACGCTGTTCACGGATACCGTCGCCGCGCCGATTCTCGCAGTCGATGGCGTCTTCTACACGGGGCACACCTTCACCGGGCACACCGCAGCCTGTGCGGCGGGGCTGGCTGTGCAGCAGCTGATTGCGCGCGAGGGGCTCATTGAGCGCGTCAGGGTCCGCGGCGCGACCTTCCTCGCGGAACTGCGTGAGCGCCTGTCGCGCTTCGAGGAGGTCGGCGATGTGCGCGGCCGCGGCTTCTTCCTCGGCGTCGAGCTGGTCCGCGACCGCCGCAGCAAGGCGCCCTTTCCGCGCGCGCGCTCGCTGAGCTTCGATATTGGAGCACGCGCCTTTGCTGACGGCCTGATCTGCTACCCCGGCTCGGGCAATGTCGACGGTGAGAGCGGCGACACGATCCTCCTCGCGCCGCCCTACAACGCGAGCGATGCGGAGCTCGAGGAGATCTGCGACAAGCTGGCCGCGGCGGTCGATGCCGCGCTGGTCGCCGGCGCCTCCTGAATGAATGACTGGACATTCAATTGCTTAAGCCCTAGAATGCACCCAGCTTTTGAGGTCTGGTTCACGGTCAGTGCCACCTCCTGCTCTTGAGTTCGTCCACGACGCACTTCGGTATCGATTCCCACCTCGCTATCTGACCGCTGCGAACGCCTTCGGGCTTCGTCGTGCGAGTCCTTGATTCATTCATTAAAGGTTACATTCAATGTCATTTTCCGATCTCGGGCTGATGCCCGATCTGTTGCGTGCGGTCGCCGACAAAGGCTACGACACGCCCTCCCCGATTCAGACACAGGCGATTCCCGCCGTGCTCGCGGGCCGCGACGTACTCGCCGGCGCGCAGACCGGCACCGGCAAGACCGCCGGCTTCGTGCTGCCGATCCTGCAGCGCCTGATGCAGGACACTGCGCACGGCACCAGCCGCGCCCCGCGCGCCCTGGTACTTGCGCCGACCCGCGAACTCGCCGCCCAGGTGGCGCAGAGCGCCCGCGACTATGGCAAGTACGTGCAGCTGCGGACCTACCAGGTCTTCGGTGGCGTCAGCATCAACCCGCAGATCAGCGCGCTGCGCGCCGGTTGCGACATCCTCGTCGCCACCCCGGGCCGGCTGCTCGACCTCGTGCAACAGCGCTTCGTGGACCTCTCGAAGATCCAGATGCTGGTCCTCGACGAGGCTGACCGCATGCTCGACATGGGCTTCATCCACGACATCAAGCGCATCATCAAGCTCCTGCCGCAACAGCGCCAGAACCTGCTGTTCTCGGCGACGTACTCGGATGACATCCGCGGCCTCGCCGAGCGGCTGCTGCGCGATCCGCTGTCGATTCAGGTCGCCCCGCGCAATGCGCCGATCGAACTGGTCGAACAGCGCGCCTACCGCGTCCAGAAGGAGCACAAGCG
>Ga0302320_10014938_pt1 | contig 16003 bp, 16 predicted proteins | sample Bog_T0_3_FD_202130 | JGI IMG/M metagenome (GOLD analysis project Ga0302320, IMG submission 202130) | Peat permafrost microbial communities from Stordalen Mire near Abisko, Sweden - Bog_T0_3 | ecosystem: Environmental > Terrestrial > Soil > Wetlands > Peat | place: Sweden: Abisko, Stordalen Mire... | reverse complement strand
GGCTATTTCTTTCGCAAATAAAATTTACAAAGAACAAATTTAATTTAATTGTTTAACAATTTTATTTAAATATATAAAAAAAAAATTAACTTATTCAAAACTAATTTTAGATTATTTTTTTTTTTTAAAACACCATATGTTTTTTGGGAAATAAGTCATACTTTTGAAATTAAAAATTTAGAATTCACCAAATTTAAATTTTAAATTAAAATTTAAAAGATGTTTATTCATCTATTATAATACAAATATTTTTTTTATTTTTAAACTTAACGCTTTTTTATTAATAATTCAAATAATAAAATTCCGCTACAAAGGCCTAACGCAACTCCACATCCGATTTTTTTATTTCTATTCGTTATTTCTTGTTTTCTTAATTTCGCTTTTTTCCTTAGTCTATTCCTAAACGATTCGAACATCACTTCGTTCGTCAATCTGATCAATTCTAAACTGAAATGCCCCACAAGCAAATTATACAATAATAGAAAATCGCAATGCTTCGGATTTTCTATATTGCAAGTTCCCCAAATATATTCCCTAACTTTATATCAATAATAAATTAATAAAAGGCAGATTACCTTCCATAAACATAATTATCTTTATCAATTTGTACTTTTTCTAGAGAAGATATTATTAGAAAGGGTGGCGATGGTCCAAATGGTCCTTCATTTAATTTTTTTACTTTCTCAGGATTGTTTTTCAAAGGCTTTAAACTGAATTTAATGTTGGAAAACAACGGGGCTCAGCTACCTCAAGACAATCGAACCATTCTAATTTATGATCATGTGCCTGGTTGATCAAAGTGAGTTTAACGGCTTTGATTTCTTCCACTGTGTATGAATCACCTTTTGCTAGTATAGGAATAATATTTACATATTTTTGCAATTTCTTCATATATATGATATCCTCTCTTTTTATTCGAGGTCCTGCAATAAAATAGAGGCACACATGAACTCTATTATCTATTACAGGCTCTTTAGGAATCTGATGTTTTTTAATTAAGCTTCGTCTTAATTTTTCATCATGTGAAACTGTTTCTTTATACTAAGGTAGAAAAATGTGGTTTATACTACGAGATCGAAAAACCTTTGATTTAATATAATCTTTCAACATTTTGTACCATGATGAAATTGGACAAATAGATCCATATCCTGGAGTGTCAATGAGCTTTAAATTAAGTTTAATTTTCCCTTCTTCTCGATGGGCTTTCAGCAGATAATATTAAAAAAACAAAATATTTATGTGAAAAATACCCAGATATTCTTGAATTCCTTTAGTAGCTACCTTTATTCTTTCGGTAATATCAAATTTCTTAAAAAACTATGAAAAAAGTTTCGGAATTTATTTAAACCTTATCAAGCAGAGCTTCAATAAAAGTCGATTTTCCCAAAGAGTTCTCTCCGACGATTAGCACATTAAAATAAATCGGCTTAAATACTTCTTGTTCTCTCTTGCTCATCAAAGCTGCAAATTCAGATAATTTAAGTTTTTCTTCATTTGCTTTTTCTTCACTTTGCTTTTGTTCTTCAGAATTAGAAGAAGTCAAATTTGGGGAAGAACCAGCATCCTTATTTTGATTCGGAGGGTATTCGGAAATTACCGTATCTCCCAAATTTGTTTGATTTTGGTTGATTCGGCGAAAAAGAAATTTGGGTGATGGAGCATCTGCATTTTTTTCTGGAGGCTTTTGGGAATGATAGTGATTCAAATAATGGGTGAGGATTCGGTAATCTTCAGGAACAAAGTCCATGTTTAAATATTTTAAATATTAATGCCTAATTATTATTTTACACAATTTTCACATTCAGAGTTTATATAGTAAAATCCAAAACAAAAAATTGTCATTTTCAACAAATAATTTTTTCTATTTAAAAAATGCCATTTTTTCCAAATTTTAAATAATTCTTTTAATTTATTTATTTATATATCAAATTTCACTCCTTGGGCCAAAGGCAAAGCATCCCCGAAATTAACTGTGCAGGTAGATCTTCTCATATATTGTTTCCAGGAATCAGACCCTGATTCTCTGCCACCACCAGTTTCTTTTTCTCCTCCGAAAGCCCCTTTAAAACAAATTATAATTTCAAAAATAAAACATTTAATTACCTCCTATTTCAGCTCCTGATGGTCCAATGTTACAATTCACTATACCACAATCAGAACCCAAAGGTCCGATCCATTTGAACAAATTCTGCAAATTTTTTGTGAAAATTGAACTACTCAATCCTTGAGGCACTTCGTTGTTTAGTTTGATGGCTTCATCCAAAGTTTTGAATTTAATCAAATAGAGGATTGGAACAAAAAGCTCTTCCTTGACAATCGGAGCATGTCCATCAATTTCAACTAAAGTTGGATAAACATAATTTCCAGACTTTTTCTCTTCGATTGGCTTTCCTCCATATAAAATCTTCCCTCCTTCTCCAATTATAGTTTGGATTCCAACCAAATATTCCTGCACTGCAGCTTTGGTATGGAGAGGTCCACATAAAGTTTCTAAAAAAAAGAAATATATAACTTAACATTAATATTACATACTTGAGTCCAAAGGATCTCCAATTTGAATGGTTTCATAAATTTTTTGTAATTTCTTACAAACCTCATCATAATGACTTTCATGTATTATCATGCGTCTTAAACTTGTGCATCTTTGTCCGCAAGTGCCAACTGCTGAAAACACACATCCTTTCAAAACCATTTCTAAATTGGCATCTTCCATCACAACCACTGCATTGTTTCCTCCTAATTCCAAAATGGTTCTGCCAAATCTTTTGTGTACAATCTCTGAGACTCTTTTTCCAATCTAAAGAGCTATTTTTATTTAATGTTTGAGATTAAATAGAGACTTGTGATGATCCTGTGAATGAAATGAGTTCCAATCTCTTATCATTGATTAGAACCTCACCAATGGTTTTTCCAGATCCAATGACAGTAGTTAAAACTCCTCCTGGCAATTTATTTCTCTCCAAAACTTCAGCAATGACTTTCGTCACAGCTAGGGTAACCAAAGATGTTGTAGAAGCTCCCTTCCAAACAGTTGAATCTCCGCAGATCATGGCAATAGCCAAATTCCAACCCAACACAGCACATGGAAAATTGAATGCTGTGATCACTCCAATCAAACCCAAAGGATTCCAAACTTCTAACATGAAATGATTGGGTCTTTCAGAAGGGATGATTTTGCCTTCAAGCATACGACTCAAGCCTATAAAATGAAGAAATGTCATTAAAAAAATAATGATGAAATAAGAACCGCAAGCGAAATCACAAATGTCGACAAATTCTTGTACTTCACCTTCTCCTTCACTAAGAATTTTCCCCATTTCAAGGGAAATCAATTGCCCAAGAGCCTTTTTCTTTTCTCGAAGAGATTGGCCAATTTGTCGAACTATTTCTCCTCTTTGAGGAATTGGCATCTTTGAACAAATATTATTGTTTTTAGTAAAATAAAATAAGGGAAAATATACTGTCATCCATTCTGACTTGCCTTTAATCATCGTTTCAATGCAATTTTCATAATCTTTTTCAGTGGCTTGCTTGATTTGAGCGATACACTATAAAAAACCCATATGAAATATACTTTCTATTAGAAAATTAATGACTTGATTATTGTGAGGAGAAACAGAATTAATGATATTTCCGTTGGCTTCCCATTTGCCACCATAATAGCAACCTGAATTTTGTTTTTCAATGCCCAATTCCTTGAGGAAGGGATATTGATCATATGTGAGCGAAGCTTCTGCCATTTGTTTGAGTTGATTTTGGAGGAGATCTTGAAAAGATTTTTGAAAATTTCAAAAGATATTAATTTTTATGGATTTTAAAAAAAGGTTTTTTTAAAAAGGGTTTTCACTCGTGGGATTAAATAAAAATCGAAAATTTTCAGAAGTCAAAAATTAGAAAATAATGCATATTTTTTCTAAATTCAAATCCAAAAATAATAATTATTTTTCTAAATTCCAATTATACCTAACACAAAAAATCCCGATATGAATGGAATTTTGCTTTTTGGGAAAAAATTCCAATGTCAATAAGACAAGGATAAAAATAAATATTTTTATATTTTTCAAATTTTTGATTTTTTTTATAAATTTTTTATATTTTGCTTTAAGTATAAAATGAGATTTGTTTTTCGCAAAAATTAGAAAATAATGCATATATTTTTTCTAATTTCAAATTAGAAAATTAATTATTATGTACCTGTGAAAAAAATTATGCTATAATCAATAATCAATTAAAATATTAGTTCTATTCTTACGAAAAGTAATTTTCTAAATTCTCAAATCAGCTAATATCCTCCCAATGCAGAATAACCTCCAACAGCCCCCACTTAGTATTCTTAGATTTGAAAAACTTGGGAGTTCTAACCAAAAAAATCATCATCATTCTTTATTTTACCAAAATCCCCCAATAAAGATAAATCAAATAAATCGAAACAACAGTCTTTTGACTCCTGGTGATTTAACTAAAATTGATCTTTCCCCTTCCCTGAAAAGTCTCATTCTTGAAAAACGGAAAAACCAAAAAAAATTTCGTGGCCTCGACCATTTTTCCCAATTAAATCCAGTGATTTCTGAAAATATCACTCAAATCAACTTGGAAATGACTGAAGAAACTCATGGGATTATAATGACAGGGCTTAAGGACCACTTTTTATTCCATAATTTATCAGATAAAGTGTTATCATCATTGATAAAATCCATGTCCCCTTGCACCCTAGATAAGGATGCCTATTTATTTAAACAAGGTGACAATGCGAGTCATTTCTTTTTCTTAGAACAAGGTGTCCTCCAGCTCTATATCAACAATTTTCTAAAAAAAGAACTCTGGCCTGGAACCGCATTTGGTGAATTAGCTCTCATATATAATGCAGTGAGGTCAGCAAGCGTCATGGCGTTAGAAAATAGCATTTTATGGTGTTTGGATCGATTGACCTTCTCAAATTTTTTCAAAGAAATCAACGAACGGCTTTATCGAGAAAACAGGAATTTTTTAGATGGAGTGTCTTTTTTCAGATTCTTGACTGAAGACCAAAAGGATTCCTTGGCTTTAAAACTTTCTAAACAATTTTTTCAGAAAAATGATGTTATCATCAATCAAGGGGAAATCGCGACTTCTTTTTGTATCGTGATGAATGGATCAGTATCAGTGTATATTGATAAGCTGAAAACTCGAACATTGTCTGAAGGACAATGTTTTGGTGAGAATTCATTGTTATTAGACACGAATGTCAAAGGAACAGTCATTGCAGAAACTCCAAATGTGACTTGCTTGGCAATTGGTGTGACAACTTTAAAGCAAATGTTTGGACAAAATCTGGAAAAAATGGCGTTGAGATATTTGATTAAGTTGGCTTTCGAAAAAAATGGCACTTTAAGTCATTTGACTGAAATGCAAAAATGCAAAATCAGTGATTTAATGGTGATAAGAGAAGTTAAAAATGAGCCGATAAATCTCGAAATTCCGATGATTTTTGTTCCTTTGCAGGGAGATTTAACGACAGAAAATGGAGAACTTGTACAAAGTGGGGAGGTGTTCGGGGATAATTTTTTAACTGAGAGTCAAAACAATTTTAAAGGAAAACTTTATTTTGTTGGGAAATTTGGGGTTTTGGCAGAAATTCCAATAGAGACTTTTAAGAGTTCATTGAGCTTTGATAAATTTTATGATTTTGTCCAGGAAAATTCAAATTCTCATGAAAATGCCAAATTTTTCACTGAAATGAAAGAAGTTAACAGTATGCAAATGCTCAATGATTATTTGAAAAGCAAGGGAAGTATTGAAGAGGAAAAATCCAGTTTGTCAATTCCTTTTATTCCAAGTCCAATCCTTCCAAACGTCAATTTCATTCATAAAATAAAAGAAGGACAAATGGCCCTAATCACATTGATCTTGAACAATGACAATAATTTCTATATTATGAAAAGTTATCAGACATCTTGGTTGAGCAAATTCAAATCGCTTTCAACCTATGTGAAAAATGAAGAAGAGGTGGTCAAATTTTGCGATTTTCCCTTCATAATGGAATATTTCAAAAGTAACCAAGAATCGGATTACAATTTACTGCTGGTCAAATATGTCAAAGGGGTTGATTTATTCGAGGTACTCCGACAATTAGGTCTTTTAGAAATATCCCAAGCTAAATTTTACCTTGGATGTCTGATCCTTACATTGCAATATTTGCATCAACATCATATAATATATAGAGATATGAAGCCTGACAACGTTATGATAGACACGAATGGTTATATCAAGTTAATTGATATGGGAACAGCGAAATTTCTAGGTGGTCGGAGTGGAGGTTCAGAGGCTTCATCTATTTCCGATTCTTTGATGCATGGCAATCAATTTAAAGCTTCAACATCTCAAGTATTTGATGGAGCTGAAAATTCAGTCCCAAAAATTTCTCTTTCGCCAATAAAGGCAAGAATGGAAGGACTAAACAACAACTCCAATTCAAAAAGCGAGGAGGCATCCATGCAAAAATCTGTGCATAATGTCAGAACTTTCACTATTATCGGGACTCCACATTATATGGCTCCCGAAATCATACTGGGACAAGGTTATAGCTTTCCTGTTGATTATTGGGCTTTAGGAATCATGCTTTATGAGTTTCTATGTGGATATGTCCCTTTTGGGGATGATATGGAGGACCCTTATGAGATTTATGAAAAAATAGTGAAGAAAAAAGGGAAGGTAAAATTCCCGGCCTATATGTCAGATCAAAAGGCAAGAGATTTGATTTCACAGCTTTTAAATAAATCGCCTGATGCGAGGCTAGGGGGGAATTTTGCCACATTAAAAAACCATGATTTTTTCTATGGATTCGAATGGAACAATTTGTTGAATCAGAAAATTGATGTGCCGTTTTTGCCTTTGGAAGGAGTTGATTTTGTTTCAGATAAAGAACTGAAAAAAGAAGCTTTAAGCCAAAAGGAAAATTTAGATGTCATCAAATTTTTAGAAGGTGAACATGAAAAAATAAAAAAAAATTTGTTGCTTTAAGGTTTAAATAAATTTAACGTATAATGAATAAAAAAATTTGTTAGCTTCCTCTTAACAATATTTTTTTCATATTTTTATAAAAAAAGAATTTTTTGAAATAAGAATTAATACTTAACTTCAATTCATTCACATAAAAAACCATATTTTTATTAAAAAAACTATTCAGCAGCAATTCATTAAAATTGAAGCATGGATGATTAAGAGAGATAATCATTACGAATGAAAAAAAGGATGTATTGGCCATTCCCATCATTTTCATTCCTACTTTGACCTCTATTAGAAACCCTATGCATATCCATACTAGATTCGAACCGCATGTTATTATACGATAAATTTTATGTTATCATGTTCCTTTTGAATAAAATCTAGTTTTTTTTTTAAGGCCCATAGATGAGCACAAGAATTGAAATGAAAATTGAGATTTTGTTGGAATTTTGAAGGAAGGAATTATTAAAAGCAGGGAAGAATTTGGAAAGCAAATTTAAGTGTTTAATAAACAAATATGAATATAATAATACTAAGCAGACCAACCATTGAAATTCCTCAATTTTCTTCACAAATATTTTATCAGAAATTGTATAATCAGTCATCGACTACTTTTTTTTTTCCATACTTGCAATTATTTTTTAAAATCTTTTTGGGTAGTATTAAATTTTTGAATATAGTTAAATTTCTTTAATAAATTTTCTTTTTTTTGATATCATTTTCATGGAATTTATCGAGTATCCATCTAAAATAGCTTTCTTCTTCAGTGAAAAGTTAAGTATTCCCAATGGTAAAAATGTTTTTCCACTATTATATTAAATTTTTTTTAAAAACAAAGATCAAATAAAATTAGTTTTATGTCTCATTTTTTCTATTCCTCTGGGTTATGCTTTTAGAATCCTTGATTCCCCAACTCTAAGGCTTTTGGTAGGAGTTTGTTTTGGTCTGTTGATGCAAACATTCGTTTATTATGAAGGTTATTTTAAATAAAATTCTAAACATTCTTATTAATTCCTAGGAGTCGTTTTCTGCTTAATCCAAGCTTTTCTCAGTTATTTTTTGGTATATGTATTTAAGAGGAAAGGCGCAGTTATAGTGTTTATAGAATCTATTGCCTATTTATCACTTCATCATATTTATCGACAAATATATGGTTTTTATTATGTGGGGTTACAAAACTTAGATTTTTTTTAGACTATGGATCATGGAAAATGGATATCAGCGTGATGTTGATGATCTTAACATGTAAATATACATCTTTTGCTTATGATTATTCGGATGGAGGGATGGAAAACAAAAGATTATCGATAGGTAAAAAAAAAAAATATCCAAAGATTCTTTTAAAACATTACTTTAAATTAAAAAAAAAAAGAACAACAAGAAAGAAAAATTATTGAACTTCCTTCATTTTTTGAATATTGTTCATACATCTTCTTTTTTGGAGGATGTGTTGCTGGTCCCACATTTGGATATACCGAATTCAATGACTTCATTCATAAACGAAAGCAATACAAACAGATTCCAATGGGGATTTTTGAAACCTCCAAAAATCTCATTGTTTCTGCTTGTTTCATTGTCCTTGTCGTTTTTCTGACTCCGATTTTACCTTTTCAATATATGACTTCTCTCAAATTTATAACACACTCATTTTTCTATCAATTCACATATATGATCATCAGTCTTTTCGTTATCAGATGTAGATATTACGGTGCATGGGCTTTGTCTCAAAGCACAATGTCTGCTTGTGGATTGAGTTTTGCAGGTTATACAAAAAAGAATGAAGAATTATGGGATAAGGTTCAAACGGCTGATCCAACATTAGAGTTCTATTCCAGTCCCAAAGATAAACAAGATGTTAATATATTTTATTTTTATAAAAGTATTTTTTATTGTAATTGTTAGAAATGGAATACATCAGTTCAATTATGGCTCAAGAGATATGTGTATTATCGAGTTTATAGTGAAGAAGATCAAAAAGATAATTATTCAAGAATTTTGTTAGCTCAAAATGGTCTCTTTTTTTAGTATAGTTATTGTTTTATATATAGTGTTAGTTGCGTATATCACCTCGGCCATTTGGCATGGATTTTATCCAGGATATTATATTTTCTTTATCCATATAGGATTTATCCATCAACTTTCAAAAAATTTCTATAAATTGTCCCTCAAATACCCAAATTTACCAATTTATGATAATATTGTCTATAAAATGATCAGATTGTTGTTTTAAAATTTTATTAGTTTTTTAATTTTTTTTTTTAGCATTGCTCCATTACTTACAATGACCTTTTTCGGAGTAGCCTTTCCATTTTTGGAATTTTGGAAAACTGTGAACTTTTATGGAAGTTACAATTATATTCCAAATTTAATATTATATGGACTATTCCTATTTTTTAATATCACTGGTATGAATTTATCTTATTTGATATTTGAATTTAAATAAGCCCTTTAATTTCATAGGAATTGATAGAGTTAAGTCAAAAAAAGAAGGATTAAAATCGTCATAAATTGAAGAAAACTTATTAAATTTCTATATTTGTAAGTTTCAAACCAAGGCTTTCAAAAAATTGATTTTTTTTTTTTTGGTTAATTTTTTTTATCTGATTCTAATCAAAATTGTTTTTTCCTTACCATTTTTTTTTATTAAGTCAACCCAACTTCTCATTTTAAAAACTCTTCAATTTCAATTATTTGTTCCAAAACTATGTGATCATCATCCTTCTCTTGCTCTCCTCCCTCTGGTTTTGCTGCCATAATTTTAGGTTGAATTTTTGCTCTATTTCTTATTTTTTTCAATAATGCTGGGATAACTATTCTTGCCACAGTAAAAGCGATAATAGCGAAATTATAAATAATTCTCAATAAAAACAATATGATCAAAAAAGTATTAACCCCAACCATCAACCATCCTAAGCCCATTTTCGTGGCCTGATCCACGTAATTGATTCTTTCCATAGAAGCCATAATAAGTGCAGCCAGACTCGAAATCAACAAGCAGAAATCATTGATTAGGTTTTGTATAAAATCAATCCTTTTTTTAAAAGGCCGAACCGTCAAAAAACCTACCATAAAAGTGATATTTACGATATTCACCATTATGAGGCCTTCAAAAGGTTGGTCAAAAGTGGCAACAACCAAAAGACTAAACAAGGTTTGACGGAATAGGTCGATGACTATATAAAAGGAATTAGCAGACCAGATATGACTATAATCTTTATGCAAGGGATAGAAAGTTCGACTCAGAAGTTCAAGCTGTTTCTCAATTTTGTTTAGGTCCCCTTTCCAATCTTCGTTTTCGTTTTGGATGTTCTCAATATCGTGATTGAAAAACTCTTCAATTTTCGTGAACATTCGATTGAAAAATGTATTTTTCCTATTTTCATCGTTCTCCATTGTTTTTCGTCTCAAACAGCTGCATGTAATAATTGCTGATATTTTACCAAAAATAACAGCTCTGATTGCTGAAATTTTCCGAAAAATTCCAGCCCAAGATTTTTGAGGAATGTGTTGCATTGGCTCTCTTGAGTGTTCTTCAGTTTTTGTTTCTTCAAAATGGATGGATGGGAGCAAATCTTTCGGAACATTATATGGTTCATTAAGATAAATATTTTGCACTTTTTTGGTGATTTTGCTATTCGCTGCTGTATTTTTCGAAAAAATCGTTTTAGATGCACTTTCCATTTCCATACCTAAAGTCGCACTAGTTGTTGTTCGATTGGTTGACAACTTTTGATTGCTTTTCTGATAATCACTCAACGACTCCAAGTCCATTTTTTTAAAAGCTACAGGTTTGGGAGAAACAAGATCATCAGAATCTTTTGATTTGTCCATAGTTATCGAATTACGATAATCAAACCTTACACTTTTTTCGCCTTTACTTCCGACATTTTTTTTCAACATATCTTGATCATTTGCTTTTTTTGGTGTTATAGGGGATGTTGGATCATACAAAGCGATGTTACTGTATTCCAAGGCTTTCAAATGTGTTGTTGAAATTGACGGTTGTGAAAAGTCCCCTTTTGAACTTTTTCCTTCTGGAGTTTTTGATGTATTTAGAGTGTGTTGTTTATTTCCTTTTTTCAAGACTTCTTCTTCAAATTCTTTGATTGATTGAGAACGTAATAAAGGTCTTAATTTGGCTATCAAATAAAAACATAATACATAACTACCAATAATGAGGAATCCTGTGAGAACAGAGAAAAACACATTAAAACATCCCATTGGAGTCTTTGTGGTAGGATAACGATAGGCAAGGAAGGTAGAAAGATTGAAAGACATAAATTGTGATAAGAAAGAACTGATTGCATAATTCCAGACAAAAACTAATCTCAGAATCAAAATGAGAATTCTGAAATATCTGTTTTTGGTTTTTTTCGAAATCTTCATTAAAACCAAAATCACTAATCCCACTAACAGATACACAAGTATTTCGATTAAAAAATTGCCAGTGTTGTTGAAGGCATAGATTGAAATCTCATATTGTTCAAAAACATCTGGCAGAGTCCCATCAGCTGGATCTTCATCAATCTTTACTTCTGGTATATAATCAGAAGTAGGCATACTGGTTTGATACATAGCTATGACAGAAGGGGGATAATCAATTAAGAAGTATCTTAAAAATTTAATTGAATCCATAGAAACTACAGATTTTATGCCAAAACTGGATCCCATCATTAAATTATTGCATGCGAAAGCATCTCCTGCAGCTTGATTCAATCCATTAGTGCTAGACTGTGTTGAATCAACCAAAGATTGAGTGGATGCATCTAATAAATAATAATCTAATAGTGATGTTTGGAGCTTGGTTGTTGTCAATTGTAAAGAACTGGTTGGATCATATAGAATGCTATCTGGAGGATTAAGGTAAAATGTCAGCGTAGGGTTATTTTCAATTGAAGTTGAATAGTTAAGAGTGATGTAGAAAATGTCCGGAGTTGACTTAAACCAACTGATTGCGAAATTGTATAATAAGGGGTCCACTCCTTCGATTGAGCAGTTGCTTAGATTGTAATACTGCTGATATAGTTGACCATAATTCTGGGAAAATGACAGTTGAAGTCTGGTAGATAATGGAGTGGTTTTTAAAGTTGGGGTGAGATAATTTATTTTGATGCAACCCGAAATACCTAAAATATATTATAATTAAATAAATAGATATAAAATTACTTTTTAAATAAGTATAAGGTGGAACGCAATATGGATTCAGGGCAATAGAAAATGTTTTGTTTAAAAGTAAAAATTCTCCATTGGGGTCATCGGTTGAATCAAGAGTCAGATTTACCCAAGTTCCAGGTTTTATATCAACTTCGAAAGAAAAGGTTATTATCACAACGGAAGTATTAACTTCGTTGGAAATACTATAAGAATAGCTGCTTGGAGAAAGGCCTTGAATTACAATGTTCATATAATTTGATATTTGTTGGAAATATGAAGACCAGCACTCTGTGAATAATAAATTCAAAACTTGAGCATTCACTGTTGAAGTAAGTTCTGCTTGGAGCTTAGACTGCAAACCACATGTCTGAAGGCTTGTCATATAAAAACCGTCAGCGCATACATCGCAAGTGGTTACAGTAGAACAAGATATACATTGATTAATGCATTTTCCACAGATTTGATTATCTCGAATTTGCCCCGGTGCTACACATTGGCTGCATGAAACATTTTGGGGAACCTCTAAAAAGTAGTTAGTAGTACAGGTCGAGCAAGTTGTCAGAGAGGCACATATGCTACATTGTGGGATACAACCTATGAAAAGTTAATATATAATGTAATTTTAGATTTTTTTCTTTTTTACTTGAGCAACTTTTGTTTGCCACATTTATGAAATTGTCTGGCGAACATACTAAAACACATGTTCCATCTTGATAAAGGTAACCTGCGTCACATGATGTGCATTGATTCGACCCAAAACCGGAGCAAGTTTTGCAATTACTGCATTTGGTACAGATATTTGTCAAGGTATATAGAAAGGTGTTAACCGGACATTCATCTAGACAAGTGGCTGTAGAATTATCACCTCCACTAGTCCCTGGACATTTTTGATAACAGATATTATCAGATAAGTACAAAGGCAAACTGCAAGTGAGACAATTCGTGGGGGAAGCTCCATTGCAAGTTGTACAAGTCGAGTCGCATTGAGTGCAAAGACCGTCTGAAGTAGGGAATGACGTGCTAGGACAAGAAGAAACGCATGCTGAATTCAATAAATATTTGCCAATTGGACAAGAAAGGCATTCATTTGCGCTTGGTCCTGAACAAGAATCGCAAGCCACATTGCATTGAGCACAAATGCCTGTAATTGAATCACCATAATATCCCTCATCACAAAGTGATTGGCAAGTGGAAGGTGGATTACTTTGTAGATAGAGTCCAGCAATACAAGAGAGGCAATCAGCAGGACTCGCCTGGTCACAGGTCAGACAATAAAGAGGGTTACATATATCAATAGTGACGGTCAAATCATAAATTCCCCAACTGGCAACACTGGCAACACTTGTGAGATTTGTACTTATAGATAGATTTAAAGTAGGGCTGGTATGATTAAAGGAGAGATCAACTGGTCTAACTGCTTCAGTGTTAGTTGGATTGCCACATAGCTTCATCACGCTGCTATCATTCTGAGATGTGAATTGCAAAGAAAGTGGAAGGGAAAAACCATCAACCAAAACAGAAACGTTATTATTGGTCCAATTATCGATTTTTAAGAAGAAGAAAGTAACTCGAGCTCTAAAATGAGGCACGAGACCGGTATATTGTTTTTGTATAGAGGAACCATTGCCTAACGTTCCTGGTCCCCCTAATACATAATAAGAAGAGCAGAAATTTGAATAATTAGGTGTCGAAGCTCCATTAACTACAAACCCTGCAGTCGTTATCGCACTATTGCTCATCGGATTTGTCAATGGAGCTTGATTTTCGATAGTATTAGTATCTTTTTATAGAAAAATATGATTAAGTATGACTAAATAATTTATAGTAATTATACATGTAGGATTGGCACAAATTGTTCCTTTTAGCCAGGAATATTTGCAAGTGCCACAATTTGTTGCAGCTCCTGTACAGGTCAAACAATTGAAACTGCAATATTCACATCTCAGAGTCGTTGGATCGCCATAACTTCCTGAAGGACAAGTGGATGTGCATTTTTTGGTTTGGACATTGCCATATAAACCAGATGGACAATTCAAATAACAAAGTCTATCAGCGTCATTTTGAAAATAATAATCATCACAATCAGAAAGACATTCCTGAGAAGAGCTCACACCGTAATATCCTAAAGGACATAAAGTTGTGCAGGTGGTTCCTTCTAAATATCTAATTCCTGTACAGGATGTACAATTGATTGCCGATCCAAAACATGTGTAACATGTGGAATTGCATGTTTGGCAGACTCTATTATTATCATAATATTGAGCAGAGGCACATGACGCTATGCATGTCAGAGAAAGTTGATCTCCAAACAAAGCTGGGGAGGTAGGGCAAATGCTATTGCACTTTTATTTAGAAATATCTGTAATATAATATATTATATAAAAGGATTACTTGATTGTTATACAGGTAATAATTTATCAAACAGGAAGTACAGCTTATCGAGTTACCAGCGGTGCAAGTTAAGCATCCAGTATAACAACTATTGCAAACCGTGCATGGTGAGGTCACACAATTAGTTGTGGTAGTTGCATAATAGAGATTGTTGCAAGAACAGGTATTTGAACTTGATAAGGTCGCATAAGTGTAGCATGTAAGGCATTGATTCGAAGCAGGGCCGTTGCAGGTCAAACATGTTGAATCGCATCTATAAACATAAACCCCAACATGGGTAATTCCCCAGTATTTTCCGGTCCCTGCTATTCCACTGTAAGAAATTACCATAGAAGTAGAACTATGAATAAAATCTTGATCAACAAAAAACATATCTTCATTTCCACTACCACCACCACCGTCGCAGATATCACCATAATAGAAAGCATCTGTATTGAGCCAAGAAGTAAGTTGGGATACAGATAATGCGGTGTTGTCAATGGAAATTTGGACACTTTCTCCAGATACCCAGGCATTTATCTTGTAAAATCTAGTTTTGATTCGCGCCTTATAATGAGGTAATAGATTCGTTAAAGTTTTAGTTTGAACATTAGTCCCATAATATCCAATCATCGCCCATGAATTCAGTGCATTGTTGCAAACATAAGATGAATATCCTCCTGACCACCCTCCATTTGAATATAAAGTATTGGTTATCATTGACTCAATTTGGAATTCCTCGCTGACAGTGAAACTTGTTGGATCTTGGACACATTGATTCGCTGTTAAAGTGTCTGCTCCTCCGCATGAGTCACATGTGGCAGCGCTAGTTGTACATGTTAGACAATCCAGGTTGCACGCATTACATGCTATTCCACTATAAAAAACTGAGCTTTTTGGATTGCAGATTCGACAACAGGAAAAATAAACATCATTCAAGGCAGTGGAATCTGTTTCAGTATAGTTGTCAAATCGCAATTGTAATCCACAAATTGCACTGCCAGCTGCACAAGAGCCATTGACCGTCCCCCATCCATAAGTATCACCGTCACCGCAACTTGTAGTTAGGGCTAATAAAGTATCACCTGTTGAACAATAGAACTCTATATTATTTATGGCTATATTGTTCACGTGAGGGCAGCAACACCCATAAGCATTATAACTATTGATATATCCACCAGATGAACATGATTTTATATTAGTCCATGATCCATTAAAACGGGGATCAATGGAGTAATCTATCATTGAAACACCATTTCCTTTCCAATCTGAACAATATAATCTGATAATTTGCAAGCCATACCAATCACAATCATAAAAAACCATATATGATGTTGCCCAGCCTGAACTGCAGTTGTAATATTCAGTCCACCCTCCTTGAAATGCTGCCATATTTGGAATCATGTGAGCTACGTTGTAATAATCAGAGCGTTGGGACAAGATGAGTTTAATATGAAGGAAAATGAAATAAAATATAGCGTTGAACATGGGAAAA
>Ga0302320_10014937_pt1 | contig 16004 bp, 14 predicted proteins | sample Bog_T0_3_FD_202130 | JGI IMG/M metagenome (GOLD analysis project Ga0302320, IMG submission 202130) | Peat permafrost microbial communities from Stordalen Mire near Abisko, Sweden - Bog_T0_3 | ecosystem: Environmental > Terrestrial > Soil > Wetlands > Peat | place: Sweden: Abisko, Stordalen Mire... | reverse complement strand
TGGGACGCCGCCGACCGATTCCGCCGACCGATTTCAAGCACTCCTGTTGGGGACGAGACGGAACGGTTGCATCCAAGATGGTAGCCCGATCCTCTCTATTCTCATCTGGCGACATCAAGTTGGCACAGATACAGCTTCTCTTAATTCTTGGCCTCATCGTTTTCGCTGCTTTCGTCGGTGTCGTTGAAAAGGGTGTATAGCTTTCGAGGGGAACTGCTACTGATTGGATTGATGCCATCACCGATCAGAACTGCAAATCGCGTCCAATGCGGAGCCTTGAATTGGTCAAGGTAAGCCACACAGCCCATGACAAGCATCCAACGGAGAGATGGCATCGCATCTGCGCTCCAAGTTTGGGAGTTGTTATAGATTTGCTTGGGAAAGAGGATAGAACCCATTGGCCCGGGGGTTTCGACACTTGGGGCCGTAGGCACAGTTCCGGTAGCAAAGTGAGCGGCGGAGCTACATAAAAATGCCCCAGTCCTTCTGACCATTTTCAGATTGGTGTCCGTCGCCACCCAAAATGTTGGAGTTACTTTGATTGCAGGTCCACTTCCAAAATTCTCTATTCTGTAATGCGCCTCAACATTCAGCCTAGGGACCATTTCCAAACGATCGACAATTACGGGCAGGTCGGAATCCCCGATTTGCTGATACCCAAGCCACGCACGCGCAGAATTGACTGTTTGTTTCTGCATTTCCCGCCATTGAAATAAGGAAATTCCAGCGTAAATTGACGCGGCAAGGAACGCGGCCCACGTTCCGCGCGCGATCCACACCTGGACGTGATACTGCCGCTGTTGCTCAGCGGCTCGCTCGATTTCTTGCTTGTTTGCCGATACCTCGTGATCAGCACTCTTGGGCGTCGCAGCGCGTATGGCGCCGGCCAAATTTTCGATGGCACTGGGAAGCGCTTGTAATCGCTCGATCAGACTCGAAAGTCTCCCGAAAAAGCTCATTTGACCCGGCCGATCACGCAGCTCCCTCGCGATTGGCCGGAATGTTCCGGGCCGCCCGTCAAGAAGCTCACTACGTTGTTGGCTCTCGCCGAACTCGATGACATCAGAAGCGTCTGCAACAGACTGGGCTGCACGCGCATTTCACGCGCGACGGTCGATTGAGGCACGCCGAAGTGCTCCTTCATAACTTTTAAGCTCTCCGCAATAACCTCCGGCTCTTCGCTAGCAATCAAATGATCCTCGGACTCCTGCACCGCTTCCCCATGGCGATTGAGCCCTATATACCCTGCTCTCGCCTGATCATCCGAAAACATGCCAAGCTGCCGTCCTCGAAAAATAATCGCCGCCTTTGAAACGCCCCAACGCAACTTCAATTCCGACAGACGCGGCCAATTGAGACGTGTGCCACGGATGGCTAATTTGCATTCATTTGCGAACGTGCTGCGCGGCATCAGAAATGCACTGGCGAACCGATTGGCCTGCATCTCGGTTAACCGGTCACCGGTCAAGACTCCAATGTGGAGCGAAAAATGCCCCAACTCGTGAGCAATGCCAAAGCGCTCTCGACATGCCGAGCGCGCAGAACCGTTTAACGCGATCAATGGCCGCTTTGTCGCAAATGACACGGCGTCGATTTCAATTGCTAGGCCGTGCACCTTGACCACTACGGCGCCGGCGTTCTCGGCAATGCGGGTTACATTACTTAAGGGGCCCAAACCAAGGCTAAAGAGCGAACGCAGTCTTTCGGCCGCGCGCTCGATGGTCTCGGCGGACTCGGGACTCGCCTCTCCGACTTGGTACTGCGGTAGCTCGACGTGATCATCGAGCACCCCCACGAAGCGCTTGAGCATTTCGCCTCTGGCGCGCGCCACTTGACGCAGCACTACCTTCGTCGTCAATTGCCGGCGAAAGTGACATTGTTCATCGGCAATCGGATTTGGATCGATGTGATAGAAAAACTCCGGCAGGACATTGAGCTTTTCCACGAGCAAAGTTTCCAGCGCGGGAGCGACGGATTCGGCGCCGTTCTCCACTCGACTCAGGAACTGCTTCGACACCCCGACCCGTTCCCCCAATTCCGTGAGAGACAGACCATGAAAAAGGCGCACGAGTCGGAGATTACTGCCGACGAAATTGCTCATCCGGCTTCTTTGGCGGCACCATCGCCTTCGTCGAGCCGCTTCGGCGCCACCAGAGGCTTCGCCACATTGACGGGTTGTGGCAAGGTCTCCTGGCCTTCCAACCGCAACACACGGACGCTATTCGACACCCAGCGGCACACCGCATCGCCACTCGGGGTAAAGCCAACGAACTCGACCCGAGGTTCGGCAGCACCTTCATGGCCTCGGTCAACAATGAAGCAGAAACGGGCCGGCTCGCCCACGGCGGCGAAATCGATAAATTCCATCTGAAAACGGTTAGCCGTCATCACCGCATCTTTCGAGGGACTCGACGGATCGTCGTTGCTGAATCGGCATGGCACGCCGCCAATCGTGAACACGATGTCATTGTTGCTGTTTATTAAGGCGAGCCATGGTTGCCGCCCCGACAGCGCTTCTGCAATGATTCGGTTTCTTTGCCGCCCAAAGGTCGTACAACCGCGCGTGTAGCCGTTGTCAGTTCGGCGGGACAGGTCATTCTCGGTTGCGTAAAGCTCATCCAGCAACCACTGAGATACGGCCTCCAGACGGTCAGTCGAAAGCTGTGGCTTAAAGCTGGCGGGCGGAGGTAGAATCATTTTGTGCACCTTTTAAGATTCGTCAATCTGATCTTGGTGCAATTCGTGCCGTTCGTCAACCCTCTGCCGGGCGCTCGCGGGGCATTAGTCGTCGCAATCGGGGCAGGAAGGCGTATGCGCCGAAGCGATGCGGGCATGGCGGGCGACTTGAAGGCGAGGGATCAAGCTGGTGATCGTCGCGACGGCTTCCTCGCAAGCTCGCAGTTCTGGAGACCTCAACTGCGCGTCGTCGCGAATTTCTGCTGCGAGCAGTGCTGATAGCTGCGTAAGGTCAGCAATTGATCGATCGATGAGGCGCTGAGCGTCGAGGATCACGATGGCACCGTGCCAAGGGTTTGAGCTGATAATATATACAGTATCGCGGTTCCCTCGCAAGTAGCTAATTTATCTTCGTAAAATACGCATTTTGTGTATAATGCAAGCGCACCCTGCCCTTGGAGCTACCTGTGGCGCGAGTACCAGCGAGTGAATTCCAGCGCGAGTTTGGGCGCTTACGCGGCGTCGCCCATCGCGAAGCAGTCATAGTGACCAGTCACGGCCGTGACGACGTCGTGCTGCTGTCGGCTGAGGAATATCAGCGCCTGCGGAGCCTCGATCGGCGAGCGCTGCACGTGTCCGAACTCACCGACGAAGACCTTGCCGCACTGGATGGGGTGAAGATTCCTGAGGAAGCTGCTCGCTACAATCACGAAATGACTTGATCGCCCACGGATGGCGCAGCCCCTTCCTCAACCTGGTCAAGTCATACGCTATGCCTATTTGTGGTGGAGTGAAGCGCGCGTTGGCCGCGAACATGGCGCCAAGGACCGCCCTTGCGGCGTCATACTCACGCGCATAACCAACGCCGGTAACACCATCGCGTACGTCCTTCCCATTACGCACACGCCGCCGCTCAAAGACGAGGACGGAATAGAAATTCCGCAAGCCACCAAGCGCCGTCTCGGACTGGATGCAGAACGGTCTTGGATAATTACGACAGAACTCAATCAATTCGCGTGGCCCGGCCCTGACATCAGGCCCACCGCTACCGGCGAATACTCATACGGTTACTTGCCGGAAAAGCTCATGCTTCTCGTGCTGGATCAGGTCAAAAAGCACGCCCGAGATAAGCAGCTGAATACCGTAACCAGGACGGAATGACGCGATCAACACGACACCACGTCAAGTCGAACGCGAGAACCACTCTGCCGATAGTGCGGTGCGCAGAATCGTATTTCACCGTCACAATTGAGCGTGCCCGGAATCGAGAAACAGTTGGACCAACAGCCAACTGTCTGAGTTGAAGACCCCCAGATGACTCGACCAAAAAAGAAAGAAAAAAAGACGAAATCCACTCAGCCATGCCTGATCAAGGCGGGTGTGCCTGAAGTGCTGGTCGATCTGTATGGGCTCGGCGATGAGGACTTCGAGGAGATCTGTTGCAACGTCCTTTACTACGACAAGGAAATCGACAACCCCGACTTGCACGGTCGGCCGCGGCAGAAACAGTTTGGCGTAGATATCACGGCCGACCGGGCTGATGGGACCGGCATCGATGCTGCGTCCTGCAAGTGCTACAAATCGATTCTCAAAGGCCAAATCGCCTCCTTTGCCAATGAGTTTCTCGATCACTGGGCGACGCATTGGAAGGACCAGCGGGTGCGGAGATTTATCCTCTGCGTTCCATGCGACTTACGCTCGGTCGAGCGCCGACGGGAAATCGCGGTCGAGCGGAGGCGATTTGCCGCGCTCGGTGTGAAGTTTGTAGCGTGGGGACGCCGCCAGCTCAGCCATCGAGCGCGTGAGCACCCCGACATTATGGATACTTTCTTTCCATCGTGGCGCGCGGCGGGAACATTTGCGGGCCCCTCGAGACTGGCCGAGCGGGGAACCGCGACTATCGCGTTGCTATCGAGTGCCGACGTTACGCAGCTTGGGTTGCTCCAAAGCGCCCTTGCGGGTCAACTCATCGCAGATCTCGATGCAGCACAACTCGCCATAAAGCGCGGACAGCGCGTCGCGGCCGAACACACCTTGCAAGGGATTCGCGACGATCCGGTGCGCTGGAGTGCCCTCAATCCGGGCGCGCAGGCGCGCGTTTTGAGGATGCAAGGCTTGCTGGCACTTCAGCGCGATCAGACGGCGCGGTGCGCGGAACTCTTGGATCATGCTGACGCGCTCTCGCCCGGCGACGAGCCGCGCGCTCGTGCCGTCCTCGCCCTGCGCACGCTGGGTCGCGACGAGGCATTGGCGGTATTGCAGACGCCCACGACCGCCGATGGGGCACTGCTGCGCGCCGGGCTTCTGATCGAGGCGGACCGTCAACTCGAGGCGCAGGATCTGTTACGCGCGTGGGAGTCGCTCAAAGGTCAGAACGCCGAATGGCACCGGCTCGCCGCTTACCTCGCTTGTATCGACGGGCATGCATCGCAGGGGCTGATAGACATTGAGGCAGCAGAGTCGCTCGCGGGTGATTGGCAGGCGGTGATCGAGACCGGAGCCATCGTGCGGTACGCGGCGGCGCTCTCGCCGATTGCCCAGTTTCGTTCCGGTGCTCTTCCCGACCCTGTGCCACCCGAATTTGCCCGCCAGGACGATGCGTCGCGCAAGCACCTGATTGAGGCGAGCGAGCGCTTCGCCACCCTCGCCGAGGGTGAGTCGCAGATTCGGTGGCGACAACGATTCGAGCTCTGGCACTTTGCATGCCTGGCGCTCCTCCCCGATCGCGCAGCCGAAGCCGAGGCCGCGTGCATCGCCCTCCTCAATCAAGACCCCGCCCCCGCCGCGGCGGTTTTTTGGGCATTGACGCGCGAGTACCCCCTCCCGTTAAAAGCCTTGATCCGCCGCTTCGAGAAGCAACTGCGGACCGCGCCGCCCTCTCTGGATGATCTGCAGGCGGCCCTCGCCTGTGCGATGGCAGTGCCGGATCCGAAGAAGGCCAGCGCCATTCTCACCCGCGAAGCGGACGGATTCCTCGAGGCCCGCGACGCTAAGTTCATCGAGAGCTGGCGCACCCGGATTGCATTGGCGCGCAAGCGCTTGCCACCGCCTGAGTCGCTGGCCGATCCGCTGGAGCGCGCGCAAGCCCTGATCGTACTTGCCTCGAAAGACGGAAATTGGGCTGCCGTCGATGCATTCCTGCGCTCCGACACCCTGCGGCCGGATCTTAAATTTCTCGCCTGCACGCTGCTCGCCGGGCACCGTCAGTGGGCCATCGTCGCCTTCCATGTCGAGAGCTTGATTACGACCGTGGCGACGGCTGCCGCGGTTCGCCTCGCCATCCACGCCTGGTTTCACACGGGAGCGTTCGACCGAATACCAAAAGCGCTCGATGAGTACGCTCATTGCTTTCCAGGGGCGACCCCGCCGCACGAACTGAAGCGCCTTCGCGCCTACGCCGCCGTACGCCTGGGAGACCTACCAGCGGCGCTGCCGCTCGCCACGGAACTCGCCGCGGCGAGTGGTGAGACCGCGGACCAGACGTACCTTATCGACTTGTTGCTCCATGTCGGTGACACGGAGCGGGCGATTCCCTTGTTGCGAGATATGCTGCCGCATCGCGGGTGGAAACCGCAGCAGCTCTTGCGTTGGGTACCCGCCATCGCCAGCGTGGCCCCTGAACTTGCGCGTCTCCTCGTGCACAAAGCCATCGAACTTGACCCCGATCCTGCCTACGCGGGACTTTTAGTGGAGTGGAGCTACCGGTTGGGCCTTGACCATGACGCCCACGCCTTGCTGGGTCGATTCGGGGTTCACACCGCTGTGTCTACCGAGTCCGCCATACGAACGGCCTCTCTCAGCGAGGTCATCGCGTACATCAGAGAGCAGGCACGCATTGGCCAGGAAATGAGCCAAGCTTACCTGCGCGGCGATGTGCCCATCCACGCCATCGCCGGTGCCGCTCATGCGCATCTTGGGCAGATGTGGCACTCGGCGTTCCGCGGCGCCGGTGGCAGCGCTATCTTGATCCGCAGTGGCAATCGGGCAAAGGACTTTTTTGATTCGCCCGTGAGCGCCGCTGTTCATCTTTACGTCGACACGACCGCGCTTTTAACGATCCATCAGCTCGGCCTGTTGGACATCCTGGATGCGGCGGGCCTGTCCCTCACGTTCGCCCACACCTTGCTTCCGGTGCTTCAAGCCCTGGCAATCGAGGTTCGATTCCAACAACCGAGCCGGATTGAGCATGACCAACATTCTTGATGGCAATTCTGCCTGTGGCGGTCAAGTTTCCTGATGGATTGATCGGGATCCCCATCAGGGATCTTGATTAAAAGATCCCCTCCGGGGAGTCTCTGTTTTACCAGAACAAGAGACCCCCAAAGTGTGCCACGACCCATTACGAGACCCTACGTTTTTTAGATTTCTATCTCGGATTGACTGCGAGTTTGCTGCCGAGACCCGAGCCGGGCGCTGCCCCGGCTGCACGGGACCGCTTCACGTGGCGGACTACCCGCGTAAACCCCGCGGCTGCCCGGCTGCGGTGCGTGAAGAGTATTCCCGGCGCCTGAGTTTTACCTGCGGTCGGTGCGATGCGCGCTCGACGTCGCCGTCGGTGCGCTTTGCCGGCCGCCGAGTGTATCTGGCGGTGGTGTTGATGCTGCGGTCGCCGCCCGGCAGTGGCTCGGGTCAGGAGCTGTGCCATCTGCTGAGCATCCCGGCCCGCACGCTCAAGCGCTGGCGCACGTGGTGGCGGCAGGATTTTCCCACCACGCCATTTTGGCAGTCGATGCGCGAGCGGTTCATGCCGCCCGTCGTGATCGACGGACTACCCCAAAGCTTGGTGAGCCGCTTCGCAAGCGAGTCGATGTCGGATCGACTGACGCAGGCATTGCGATGGATATCGCCGTTGAGTACCCGGATGCCGATCAGGTAATCCGAGGCTCACGGCGGTCCCGCAGAGGATGCCGATAGCTCAACGGTAGGCGGCTTTGTAGCCTGCGATGCCATGAACCGCGCCGCGTGTGGCGCCGCCATGGGAGTGACGTTGAGTTCCGAGGACGATCTACCGCCACGAGATCGGTGGGCGCGGCTGCGCTTCGCGATCATCGGGCCGCTGCTCGCGGCACCGCCCGCTGCCGGCGATCTGCACGAAGCGCTGACCGTGTTGGCGGCCAAGACCTGGCGCCATCCGTTCACCGGGCTCGACGTGCGCTTCGGCGTCTCGACGATCGAGCGCTGGCTGTACGCCGCAAAAAGAGCCGCCGATCCCGTGCGGGCGCTGCGTAATCAAGTACGGCGCGACATCGGTCGGTTCCCGAGTCTGTCGGCCGAGGCGGTGGCGGCGCTGACAACGCAATACGGCAATCACCCGGGCTGGACTGCGCAACTGCACCACGACAACCTGCGGGTCACGCTCGCCGCCGTCGGTATCCAGTGCCCGTCGTACCCGAGCGTCCGACGCTACCTCAAAGCCGCGGGGTTGCTGCGGCGTCGTCCGCCGAAACGCAGCACCGACGGCGCCATCGCCGCCCGCGATCGGCTCGAGCAGCGCGAGGTACGCAGCTACGAGGTCGAACACGTACTGCAACTGCTTCACCTCGACTTCCACCACGGCTCGCGCAAGGTGCTGACCCGCAGCGGCGCCTACGTCAAACCGCTGTTGGTCGGCTTCATCGACGACCGGTCGCGGTTCCTCTGCCATGCCCAGTGGTACACGAACGAGGGCAGCCGGGAACTGGTCCACGGCCTGTGCCAGGCGCTGCAGAAGGTCGGTCTGCCGCGCTCGTTGATGACCGACAACGGATCGGCGATGATCTCCGGCGAGTTCACCGCCGGGCTGCATCACCTCGGCATCTTGCACCTGCCCACGCTACCGTACTCACCACACGTCAATGGGAAACAGGAGCACCTCTGGGGCCGCGTCGAGGGGCGCCTTCTTGCCATGCTCGAAGGCGAGGAGAGCCTCACTCTCGAGCAACTGAACCTGGCCACCCAGGCCTGGATCACCCAGGAATATCACCGCACCGTGCACAGCGAACTCGGCGAAACGCCGATGCAGCGGTTCCTTGCCGGGCCCAGCGTCGCCCGCGACTGTCCTGGCAGCGACGCCTTACGCGATGCGTTCCGCATCGAGGTCAAGCGCAAACAGCGCCGTTCCGACGGCACGGTGAGTCTCGACGGTCAGCGCTTCGAGATCCCGTCCCGGTATCGCGGTCTGGAGCACATCCATCTGCGCTACGCCCGCTGGGACTTCAGCCGCGTCGATCTGATCGACGCGCGCACCGGGCAGATCCTCTGCCCGGTCCGTCCACTCGACAAGGCCGCAAACGCCGATGCACTGCGGCGGCGCCTCGATCCGACGAGCGTCTCGGAACAGAGCGCGATGCCGGCGACCGGCATCGCGCCGCTGCTCAAGCAAATGATGGCTGATTACGCCGCCACAGGGCTCCCGCCCGCCTATTTACCCACCGCCGAGAAGGACGATGCTGTATGAACCAAAAACTCCTGGCCCTGTATGGCCTCAAGTGGAACCCGTTCACCTCGGAGGTGCCGATCGAGGCTCTGCATGTGCCGCCGAAGGTCGAGAACTTCTGCTGGCGCATCGAACAGGCGCACCTGCGGGAGGGTGGCTTCGCGCTCATCCAAGGCGACCCCGGCACTGGCAAAAGCGTGGTCATGCGGCTGCTTGCCGAGCGGCTGTCCCGTCTTGCCGACCTCTCGGTCGGGGTCATCCATCATCCGCAAAGTAACTTGAGCGACTTCTACCGTGAGCTCGGCGACATCTTCTCGATCTCCATCCGGGTCAGCAACCGCTGGGGTGGGTTCAAAGCGTTGCGCGCTCGATGGCTCGATCACCTGGAGTCCGCTTCCCGCCGGCCCGTCGTCCTCATCGATGAGGCCCAGGAGATGACGCCGATGGTACTGTCGGAGCTGCGACTGCTTGCCAGCGCCCGGTTCGACTCCCAGGCCCTGCTGTGTGTGGTGCTCAGTGGCGACGGCCGGCTCCTCGATAAACTGCGCCGCGACGAACTCATCCCGCTGGGGTCTCGGATCCGCACTCGCCTGACGACTGGCGCTGCCACTCGTGAGGAACTGCTGACCTGCCTTGAGCACCTGCTCTCGACCGCCGGCAACGCAGGGCTCATGACGAAGGAGCTCCGGCATCTTCTGTGTGATCACGCGGCTGGCAACTACCGCATCCTCATCGGCATGGCGGCTGACCTGCTCATGAGCGCGGCGCAGACCGAAACCACCGTGCTCGACGAAAAACTGTACTTCCACGTGTTCAACATGCCGGCGCCGAATGCGCCGCGCCGCGCTGCAGGCGCTCGATAATGGCCGACCAACCGGATCCGTTCGTCTTCCCCGAGTTGCCGGACGAAGCCGCGGCGGCGCTCGACCACTTCCTCGAGGACTTCTACAATGGCTTCCAGCAGCGTTACGGAATCCAGCTGTACCGCTACTACCGCGCGCTCGATGAGCGGGCCGCCCGCCATCGGCCCACGCCCTCATCCCCGCCGTCGCCCCAGGATCCACCGTTCTGAAAGCCGAGGAATGACCGCGGCGATGACGCCGCGGTCACGATCAACGATGGCCCATCAAAGATCGTGAACATCAGACCATCAAACTAACTGACCGCTCTCAGCCGGATTACGCTTCTCGAGCTGCTCACGCAGGCGGTGGCGCGTAAAGACGTGCAGATTTTTGGCCCCGATGCAGTGGTCACACCAACCACGGCCTTTGTGGTCTTCGAACCCAGGCCCGACACACCGACGCCGCAGGCCGCCTCCGAGACCCCTGTGCGTCCGGAGATCACCCTCGGCGCCGTGGCTCTGGAGTTAGCGCGGCGGGGCGGTATTACCGCGGAGCGGGTGATCGAGATTCGCGCGACGTACTCAGGCTGGCAATCCGTAGCTCAGACTATCGACCCCTCCCAGATTGACACGCTGGTGTTTGATGGCAATCCGCTTGATGTAGCCATCGATGCGGGTCTTCTGGATGCGCTCAAGGCGCATTTCGCCTTGAAGGTGACGAGCGATCATCACGTGAAGTGTATCGAAGAAATCAACGATGCACGGGAGCGCGATCACCTTTCGGAACAGCTGCACGCCTTACACCGACGCGTGGCCGAGGCGGTACGAACCGGCAAGCACCGGCTGTTGGCGGAACCTGCCGTTCGCGCTTCCAATACCGACGGCAAGCTTGCCAAGAACGAATTGCTGCTCGAGCCGCTGTTCGATCTGTTGGCATTGCCCGCGGCGCAGGGCGCGTGGCTTTGGATCGATGATCGAGCCTGCACGGGTTACACCTACGGCGGCGGCAACCCGATCGTCAGTACGTTTGAAGTTCTGGACTATTTAAGGAGCAATCGGCACCTGAGCGAGTCCGTGTACTACGCGCTGCTCGACCGGCTGCGCGGCGCGAATGTGCAAATCCTGCCCCTGTCCGCCGCGGAGATCTACTTTTGGCTCCGCCAAGCCCCTGTCGGAGAGCACGGGCTCACCGAGACTTCGGCGCTGCGGAATCTTCGACTTAATTTCAATCGTTTACTCGCGCTTGAGCCCTATCTGGACCTCGACGATCCGCCCCGGATTGCCGGTCGGGTGCCCGAACGCCCGTGCCTGCTCAGCGCTTTCCGGATCGCCAGGGACTCCCTGCAGGAGATCTGGGCATCGGAAGAACTCTCGGAGGAACACCGCGTGGCCTTCTCCGATTGGGTTTGGAATGCCGTGCACGTGGAGCGGTTTGCGCGCTTGCCCCCGGTTGGCGATCCGGATGCGCACCGAAAACTCTGGCAAATCTCAATATGTCAGCTGCTAGTCGTCGCATTCGCGCTATCGACGCGCCCGAAGTCGTCAGAGGAACTCTCGCGCCGCCAGGGTTATTTGCGATGGCTAGAGCAGGAGATTCTTGACCTCACGGATGAAGGAGAGCCCGTGGCGATTGAGGCGATTGCCGCACGACTCGCCGACTATCTCGTGGACTTTCTCGCCAGGCAACAATCGGACACCTCCGATCTGAAGGGCGTACCGCCCGACACTCTGCGGGCCTTCATTGGACATTTCATTTCCGATCTGCCGCAGGTGATTCGAACCCGTTTGTATACGCATGATGCAATTGCCGCTGTTCTCAAGCCCCAGGTAGAAACGCTGGTCAATTTGGGCTCGACCTCTTTTGAAGCCGGGAGCTTTTGGGACGCACTCGCTCGGGCCACGCGGGAGCACGCGCCCACCCTCAAGGCAGCGAACGGCGAGGAATATCAGATCCATGCCGACAGCGCCACGGAATTTCGACTCTCGGGCCTGCATCCCGTGCACTTCAAAAATTCGGACTGCGCATTCGCAACTTCGGATGTCGCGCAACGCCGCCTGTTCCTCGCCGGGGCGGCCTGGTTGGACCCAGATCTCCTCCCGGCGGGGCTTGGCGGATTTGAGGGACTCGCGAATCTCGAATCACCGGCGGCCCGGATGCAGGTGCTCCACGAACAGCGTGAGCGGCTGCCGGCTGGGCGCTATGCCACGCTGCGCCAATCAATGGATTCCGGGCAGGAATTCACGGTCGATGTATTGTTACCCGCAAAGGCGGACCTCTATGTTCGCTACCTCGGAATTCAGTCGGCTCCCGACGGAACCATCGACTGGGACCGAGGTGCCACCGCGCTGTTGGAGCGGGTGGGGGTTCAAGAGATTCTCCAACGATGGTCTGCTCTACCCATCCCGCTGCCTGCGGTGCTTCAGGCTCAGTATGCCGCGCAGTCAACGCCTGAGCGGCAGGCGCTATTCGCGAGACTCGGCACCGGTGATCTCGTCTCACCGCAGCTGGCTATCAAACTTCTTGAGCTGGAGTGCCGGGTTCTTGCGGGCGACTCGTCGGGTCCCGAGAACGCCCAAGCGCTGCTCTCGTCGACGCTCTCGAACTGGGCCACGCTCACTGAGGCATTCATCGCGGTACTGCTTTGGTCCGACCGAGTGTGGCATCGCGATCCGACCTGGCACGCATTGTCGACGCCGCTGAAACTCGCATGTGTGTGGGCGCATGCCGGACACACGTTGTCGCTGCTTCTGGTGAAGCCCACTTCCGCGCAAACGATCGCCGATCGGTTTGGCGCGTTTCACCAAAGTGATCTGCGTCGTGTGCTACCGTTCGATCCAGATTACAATTCCGACATCGCGACGCCAAGACGCATTTCGGCGCCGACGCTCCTCATCCATGGTCTGAGCGGGGCGATGGGCGATGACCCGCGGGGCCTGCTGGCGGCGCACCTCCCGCAAATTCTTGAGCACGTAAGCCGACTCGGCGAGCAAGGACGCGTTCCCTCGCCGGCGCTGTTCGCTGACCGCCGAGCGGGCCGGAACGCGCTCGGCAGCTATCTAGGTCAACCGGCAAATTCGGTACTGATAGAGTCAATCGAACTCAGCGGGATACGTACGTTATCGAACGACGGGAGGGACCAAGTACGCGCGGAGACGCTCGCACAGCTCGAGCAAAATTCCAGACTTCCCGAGTCGTGGGGACTGTTGCACTACCTGGGGTATGAATGGTTACCCAGCAGCGACGCCGGCCGGGTCAATCAGGTGGTGAAATCGCTCCAGCTCCCGACAACCATCGACAACAATTGGAAGCTCATTGGTCACGTCCTGATGGTAGTACTGCCTTACTGCGACGCAAATATTCAGTCGCTTTGGCAATCGCGGCTGATCGAGTGGGCACGCCGTCTGGCACTGGTGCACGATATCCCCATCGTCGACCTCCACGCCGACACCGAAGCAGCCACCGCCGCCGGATTACTCGTCGAATTGGCGGCATCTCTGGCGCGTAGGTCCACGTTGAGGGCGAGTATGCAGGTGCTCGCGAGCCTGAGCAGCGCGCTCGCGGGGGCATGGCCGGCCTTCGCGCCCACGATGCGCACGCTATTGGCTCGTGCATTACGCGAAGTGCCCAGCACGGAGGGTGAAGCGCTATGGCCCGCCTTCGTGAAGCTGCGGGCTGTACGCTAAAGTCAGCGGGGGAATCACCGGCTTGGTTGATGATCACGGAAATGCGGCTCGCCTGCGTGCTTCAGCAACTCAGCTGCAATCCCCTCGCGTTCTGTCTTGACCGCGGGCATTCGATCGACAAATCGTTGGACTTCACGGGCAAGATCCTGGTGGCCATCCTTCGCAAGGTTGTCCGCGACAGTGCGCCAGCCACTTTCGACCTGGCGCCGTGTTTCCACAAGGGTGCGTTTGCCGGGTTCGACGCGATTGCTCCCTTTGAGCAATTCGACGGCGACGGATTCGACCTTTGCACGAACGAATGCAGAATCGCCGCGAAGGTTCGCGCGGTAGATTCCGTCCAGCTTGCGCGGGCCTGCTTCTCCACGGATGTGCCTTTGGGTAGCGTTCGCCGGGACACCGAGCGCCCGCAGTTGCCGCGCGAATTCGAGTCGCCACCGCCGCAGGGTCTCCTTGCGAATGTGCAGACGCTCTCCCTGTTCGCTCATGGCTTTGACCAAGACATGCACGTGCGGGTGAGGTTCATCAGTGTGGAGCGTCATTGCGTATCTGTGCTTTAGCCCGAACTCTTCGCGACCGAAGTTCTGCACCGCCGCCAGTACCTTCCTTGGCTCCGTTCCCGGTGGCATCGAGAACAGGATCTTATGTATCAGCTTAGGCGAGGACCTCGTGTTCGATGCCGCCAACTCCGACTTCCCCCTGAGCGCTTCGAGTTCCATATCCCAATCCGCGATCAACCGGTCGGCAACGCCTTTGCCTTGTAGTTTTTCGTCGTCATCGGAAATCAGTTCCACTTTCCCACGGCGACCGATATACCCAATGTGATTCTTCACCGACTGGAGGCTATTGGTGCCTTTCGGGAGCACCTTCACCATGACTTCTGGCGTTCGCCTGACCGTACGTTCGACCTGTGCAATCTGGGCCGATGTCAGGTGGTCCCGTCGTCCAGGTGCGCGACGGGCGAAGCTCAGAGGATCGAAGAGCGGTTCACTTCGAATCGTCATAGCCTTGATCCCACGAGCGGAGGTTGGCTGCCAGTAGACCTCTGATGTGGTCCCTGAGTGCCCCGCAGACCTTCAGCATTGCCTTGAGGTCTTCACGGTTTGGCCCGATGGTCCGCTCCGCACGGTTGGCGGCGTACGCGATCTGATTGAGGTTTCGGCCAATGGATGCGAGCTCCGACACCGCGCGCTTCACCGCCAGTAGTTCCTCCCGCGGTAAAGGCGCCAAACGGTGCAGGTGCGTCCGAGCCAGCACGGAAATGTAGGTTGCTGGCCGAAGCCCGCGCGCCGCTGCCCGGTGCTGCAGGATCGACACATCGTCTGGCCTTAATCGCACGGATACCCGCGTCGCCGACGCCCGGCCACCATCACCCGCATCGGGAGACGCACTCTGACCCGCGTTGGCGGTCTGGAGCATGAGTTCGACCAAGCGTTTCATGAGCGCCGAGTCCGAGAGCCCGTCGTGTCTAGCCACCGCCGAGAACCGGTCCTTGGTTCCCTGATCGAGCCACGTTTGCAAGCGAGCACCGTTTGCCATGGGGACTACTTTGATGCAAACGGCAGCCGCCAGGCTATCCTGCATCTACCCCCAAAACGCTCCAAAACTCAGCAAGCTTTCGCGTCGTTACTCACTGGGCTTCCCGGATGCCGGGCCCAGCCTTCTCAGATCTCATGGTCAAGCTCCTCCGTATGAGCGGTACCTCCGGTTCAGCGGCGCACGGATTCTGGCCTGCGGCACGGACGAGTGGGAGAGAGCGCCCGGAGACGCTCCCTCCCGTTTGGTCCGCTCAGCCGGCCAGCACCTCCTCCGCCAGATCCCAAAGCCGACCGTTCAGCCGGACGTCCTCCCTTATCGAAGTTATGCGGCGGGTGCGCGACAACCGACCTGACTCGGTGTGGCGAATCAAACCACCGCCAAGCAGGTTCTCCTGTACCCGGTTGAATACGGTCCAGAGATTGTTGCTGGAGTCATCGACCCGTCGGCAACCGAGCAGCTGCGACGGCTGCATCCCCGCCTTGTCCAGTTCCGGGAACCGCAGTGCCAACGCCTTCCGTGCAAACCCGAGCTGCTCGTCTTGCGCCAGCAGTCGCTGCTCCATACGCTCGACCCGCCCCGCCAGTGTCTCGAAGCGCTCCGATGCTTCCAGGGCTACCGTCACGACCTCGTCGACAATGTCGCCTCGGTGCGCGACGCAGTACGCCGGAAATGCGCCAACCGAAACAATGAGACCGTTGGTGCACACTGCTCGAAAGAGCCCGAGGCGCAGCTGGTAGGTTAGGTTGGATTCCGGAGTGTCAACATCATTCCCTCCGGCTTTGCCCCCATCTAGACTCCCCTCCTTGAAGTAGTCCAGCCTCGGTCAGAGGCCGCCTTGTTATGGAGCAAGAT
>Ga0302320_10014935_pt1 | contig 16007 bp, 6 predicted proteins | sample Bog_T0_3_FD_202130 | JGI IMG/M metagenome (GOLD analysis project Ga0302320, IMG submission 202130) | Peat permafrost microbial communities from Stordalen Mire near Abisko, Sweden - Bog_T0_3 | ecosystem: Environmental > Terrestrial > Soil > Wetlands > Peat | place: Sweden: Abisko, Stordalen Mire... | reverse complement strand
AACCCCGGCCTGCACATCATGGTAGTAGTCGTACATGTGGCTGACATTCGGATTCCCTCCCCCTCGAATCGAATGTTGAGCCTGTGCCTGTTGCCGCTGCGCAGCCTCCAATTCCGCCTCATTCTTACCCGCCAGCGAATCCCCCAGCGCCTGTCCCCGCTGATAAGCAGCCTTCGCCCCCGCTATATCGCCGTTGAATTGCAAAGCCGCTCCAAGGTTCGTCCATCCCTGGGCAAAGCTCGGTTTCATCTGGACCACCGTCTTATACGCCGGAATCGCTTCATTAAGGTCGCCAAGCTTGACGTAGGCATTGCCAAGCACATACCAGACGTTCACATTGTTGAGCCTTACCGCCAACGGTTTTTCCGTGTCGAGCGTCGCCAGGGACGATTTGAACGCCCCGCCATCCGAATAGGCGACCGCGAGATTGTTGTAATACGTGGGCTGATTGGGATTGATTGAAATCGCGCGTTTGATGGCGCTCACGGCATCGCCATATTGTTTCGCAAAGATGTAAGAGACTCCCAGAGCATGCCATGCAGGAGCCGAGTTGGGTGCAATGGCAACGCATCGCTTCAGCGCAACAATCGCCTTCTCCGGCTCATTGAGCCCCAGCGCGTAAGCATTCCCAAGAGCGCCCCAAGCCTCCAGGCTGTTCGGTTCTGCCTGTGTCCAGGCGGTCGCGTATCTTTCCAGCCCCTGCCAGTCCTTGGCACTTGCGTAAGCATTTGCCCGGGCCGAGGAATATGCCTGCGCAAAAACCAAAGGAGCGGTTGCGGCGCTGAGTGCAATCGAAACGAGAACACCAAATACGGGATTGGGACGCATCTTCATGGGATTCGACTCCGGAGACAAACGAGAATTGAACTCGCTCAGATTCTAGTGTCATGAGTCCAAAGTTCATCTCGAAAAACACTTGCGGCCTGAGATGAACCACGTGCCAGAGCCGCCAGCCAAAGCTGGGTGCCCCACTTCTCACATGCGCTCCAAGTTCAATGAGATGAGTGTTCTGAAAAAACACCTTCAAACTTTTGTGCCAATTCTGAGCCATTTCGTACGCGGCGATCCTGTTCGCTGAAAAGTAACTGCCGGCTAGCGACAAACCGACCGAAACTTGCCTCGCCACGCGTAAAAGGCCGTTTGTAAGCCTCTACCAAAAAGAATTCGTTGACATCCGGGACAATGAATCGGTAGCCTCCGATTGCAAGCCGAATGTCGAGTTCCCCTTCGGCAAGCAGCCAATCCTCAACGCGGCACGTCGGATAACCTGATCGCCTATTACTTCTGAACTGAAGCAGCTGCTCTCCATAGTTGTGGGGTTTCAAGTGCTCCACAACACCCACGGTCTCAAATGAACTTCTCATTCCCACGAGAGGCCTTGATGCTTAATTCCGTTCCCATCCATGAAGGAGCTACCGCCAGCTCATCTCGCACTTTACATGCCAGACAAATTATCGTTTTTTCATGTCTTTTGGTCTTCATTTCTTGCCCTGTGAGGGAAGTCGCCGCAGCGCAATCAGCGACAAAGACAGCGCCCGTCACGGCTAGGTCGCTGGTCAATCTGAAGGCGCCCCACACATTGGATTTCGCATACCGCGGAACACCCGAAGTTGTGCGGATACTGGAAGGCGGGAAGGCGAATCCTACAGCCCTGGCCACCGCCGACTTCAATGCCGATGGCGCGCCGGACGTGGTAGCGGGATACTCAACCGCTGGTGGTGGCGTGCTGACGGTGTTGCGCGGCAACCCGGATGCGTTCGCGCCCAAAGATACCTCGCTCTTCATGAAGGCTATGCATGGCAATGTTCCTGCCACCTTCTTGCCAACCGCAGAAGCTTATTTGCTTGCTGAGCGTCCAGACCTGATTGTGACCGGCGATTTCAATCGCGACGGCAACAAAGACGTGCTGGTGGCTGCTCGCGGTGGCGGCCTTTACCTGCTCGCGGGGGATGGAACAGGAAAACTCGGCACCCCGGAGCCGGTGTTCCTGGGCGGACGCGTGAGGGCGATGGCGGCGACCGGCGACGGTCATGTCGCGGTGAGCATAGATGCAGAGCGTGGTCCGGAATTGCTGATTCTTTCTTCGGGACCCTCAGGTTTGGTTTCTGAGGCAACTTTTCAATTACCGGCGCGGGGCGATGCCGTGATGTGGGCAGATCTGGGCGGCGGAGCGGATGTTGCGGTGAGCGCGGGCAGTCATGTTGCAATCTTCTATAACCCTCTGAAGAGGAGCCCGCTGACGGAAACACCACAGGCTGAAACGATAGATCTGCCGTTCAACGTAAGCGGTTTGACGGCGGGCAACTTCGTCTGGGATCGGGACGGCCGCACGGAGATAGCCGTTCTTGCGGAGGATGGCAGCATCCATATTTTGCAGCATGGATCGCTGGATACGCGACCGCTGACTGCCGCGGACATCCCCGGCCGGCGAGCGGCCCTGCGGGAAAAACGAAAGCACGAACGCCTGAATCCGATGTCGCTGGGCGCGTGGATCGTGGCCAAAGAGGTGCGGAATCCTGGATCGGCACCGGCTGGACCGTTGTCGCAAAGCGCCTTCAGTTCTCCGCATCTAGCTGCCGCCGCCACCAACGACCTGATGGTGCTCGATGCGCAGGGGAATCAGCTTCACCTTCTCGACACCTCCGGCAAAGCGGCAAGTCCCGGCGCATCCGTGTCGTTTTCCGGAGCGCCAATTGCTGCGCTGGCCTTGCCCCAGAAGATCGATGCCCATCGCGATACGATCGTTCTGGTCAAGGGCTTGTCCCGCCCGATTGCTCTCGACCAGGGCGGCGATCCAACACTCGCTGTGACTACGACGGCGGATGAAGATACCCAGGGTGCCTGCGCAACAAACAGCACAATCACGGCCACGAACAACCTTCCGTCCCCGCTCAGCTTGCGCCAGGCTATTTGCGTGGCCAATAACACCGGCTCCGGAAACTACACCATCAATGTGCCGGAAGGAACCTACCAACTCAACATCAGCACCTTCGCGGGAAACGGAACGGCTTCTTCGTCAGGTTTATCTCCGACCGCGGCTGGCGAACTTCAGTCCGGCACCAAGAGCGGCACGAACATTACCATTGTCGGTTTGGGGCCGACTCCGGCGACCACCATTATCGAGCAGACCGACGGCGTGGACCGCGTCATCGAGCAGGATCCGCTTGGAAACGGCAGCATGCCGCTTACTATCGAAAACATGACGCTGACCGGGGGGAACTGCTCAACCGGCCTCGACTGCGCTTTCAGCGGAGGGGCGTTGCTAACAGGCGGCTACACAGGGGACACTCTTTCTCTTACCAGCGTCACCGTGTCAAACAGCAGTGAGCAGGCCGACACGCCCGAGCTCGGCGGTGGGAATCAGGGTGGCGGAGTGTCCATGGCCGGACCCGACTTTACTGTCGCCAACTCCACTTTTTCGGGAAATTCAGTTACCGCGAGTTCGACCAACGCCGGGGTTGGCGGCGGAGTCGAATTCCTGGACGACGTCCCAGGGAGCATGACGATCACGGGTTCAACTTTTACCGGCAACACCGTTCCGGCCAGCAGCATTGGCGCACAGGGAGGCGGCCTGTGGATTAGCCTCCAGGTCATTGGCGACCTTGCCAACGTCGCTGGTTCGACCTTTACTGAAAACTCTGCCGAAGGGTCGAACGGCGTGGGCGGCGCAATTTTTACCGCTGGGCTCACAACGGTTACCAACTCACGCATCACGGGGAATTCCGCCGCAGCGGGAGGCAGCGGATTTTGGGAGCAGGGCTACGCAGGCCAGCCAGCCGACGGAGTGGGCACCGTCAAAGACAACTGGTGGGGCTGCAATAGTGGGCCCGGCGCAAGCGGTTGCGACACAGTGAACGCCTCTACCATTTCAGGGGACGATGCATCGGTGGTATTCGACCCCTACCTGGTGCTCGCCATCGGCGCCAATCCGACTTCAATTGAAGTGAATGGAACCTCAACGCTTACTGCCGATCTCACGCACAATTCGAGCGGCACGGGCGGCTTCAGCGTTCCCAATGGAACTCCAGTCAGCTTTGGCGGCACGGACGGAAACGACAATCCCACCAACACTACGTTTTCCAGCGGAGGGGCCACGTCCACCTTCACCGGAACCACTGAGGGGACGGGCAGCGGATCCGCAACGGTCGATAATCAGACCGTAGATGTCACAATTGACATTACCGGACAACCAACGCTGGCGATCACAAAGAGCCATACAGGAACGTTTACGCAGGGCTCGACCGCCGAATGGGACATTCGGGTGTTCAACGAGGCTGGTTCCCCTTCCGAGGCGACTACGGGAGCCACAGTCACCATGGTCGATACGCTCCCTGCGAATTACACGCTGTCCAGCTATACCGGTTCCGGCTGGGGCTGCACGGGCTCAACCACGGTCACCTGCACTTCCACGGCTGTTGTGAGTGGCGGCTCAAGTTTCCCACTCATCAGACTGATTGTGAATGTGCCGGCTAATTCGCCCACTTCGGTTACCAACAATGCTGTCGTCTATGGCGGCGGCGACCCGAACCACTCCAATTTGGGGAATGGCGCGACTACCTTCGAAACCGTGAACAACGTGGTCCAGGTGCCCGCGTACATCTCGCTGACCGCGGGGAACAATCAGTCCGTCACGGTTGGCACGGCGTTTTCGAGTCTGTCGGTTACGGTTGAAGATGCGGCCGGCAACCCTGTCAGCGGCCAGAGTGTGACATTTACGTCGCCGGCTTCGGGTTCCAGCGGGACATTCAGCAACAATACAAACACCATTACCGCAACTACGAATCGAAGCGGTGTGGTCAGCGAGTCGTTCATCGCAAACAGCATGGCAGGCGGCCCGTACAATATCTCCGTCTCATCCGGCTCGATCACAGACAATTTCAGCGAGACTAATCTCGCTGGAGCACCCGTTTCTATGACGGCCAATTCTGGAACAACACCGCAATTCGCGACCGATCTTACAGCGTTTGCAAATCCCCTTGCGGTGACCTTGCTTGATTCGTTCAACAATCCGGTTCCGGGAATTTCTGTGACGTTTACGGCGCCCTCCTCCGGAGCCAGCCTCGGATTCAACAGCAACGGCGGCGCCAGCACGTTCACGGTAAGCACCGACGGAACCGGTACTGCCAATGCAGGAACAGTCACCGCGAATGGGACTTTTGGCGGCCCTTATTCGGTTACAGCGGTGGCGAATTCACTTTCAACCAGCTTCAGTCTGACCAACGTCATCGCCAATATCCTTTGGATCGGCAACTCGAACAGCCAGACCTCGGCGTTCTTCGATATCGGTACACCCTACCTGTCGAGCGCTGAATCGACTGGGGGTACCGGAGTTGCAATCGACAGTTCGGGAAATGTTTGGAGCCTGAACGCTGGCGGGAACACTGTGTCCGAATTCACCAGCACTGGCTCACCCACCAGCACCAACATCTCCGGCGGTGGACTCGACGCCGGCTCCAGCTTGGCGATCGACGGCTCGAATCAGGTCTGGATACCCAACTCCAGCGGCGGCACTCTCGCGGTCTTCAATTCGAGTGGAACGCCGGTTTCCACCACTGCTTACACCGTCGGAACCAGTGCCCCCACAAGCATTGCCATCGATATCTCAGGAAATGTCTGGATCGCCAACAACGGGAGCAACGCCGTCACCAAGATTCTCGGGGCCGCGTCGCCCACCGTTCCGCTGGCGACAGGTGTCGTCAACGCTACTCCCGCGACCGAACCTTAATCCCGGGCGTCGTTGCCTCACGATGGATGGCGCAAGAGAAAACCTGTCGGGAAAATGTTGAACAGGAGTTCCGGGTGTCTTACCTGCTACTCGTCAGTGACTGGTTGATCAACACCGGCCTGAGACGCACTCGGAAGAATTTGCTCTATACACTCGCACATCCTGCCCGTTGAGCCCGTTGTAGAATCTGTAACTCACGTGCTTTCAACGCGCCCTATTGTCGGTGCCCCATCTTTTCGACTCTTTCCAGTCGAAAGAGCGGGAGTCCTCAGATCTCAACAGAAACCCGTTCATCAGGAATTCACCGGAGTTCAAAGCCTTCCTGAAGCGGCGCCGGCAGGGAGTTGCAGTCGCGGTTCACAAATTTCTTCGATAACCTTGCAGTTCATTAACCCCGAAGCGCGCACAATACTCTCATGACTTCCAAAAACCGATTAAGCAGCGCATACCCCTCCTCCGCCTCGGCAAAAAGGACATCAAAAATCTGCCACGTACCCCCTACCCCCAAAGACAGTAGTAACCATCACCCTACATCCCCATTAGTAACCCATCGTTGACTCAAATGAAATAAAATAGGCTAAATACTCGTAATTGAGGAAATCACTAGCGTGTCAGACTCCCGCAACCGAGACATGGGACTCAATGACCGTCAATCCTCTTAGCTGACGTTACTTCCCCCCGCCATTTCCTGCCTCACTCCACGACTCCACCGGCCCCAGCTTCAAATCCGTCAACCCTTTTTCAATCTTCGCCTTGTCGCCGACCGCAATCACAAGCAGATTTTCCGGATGAATGTACTTGGCAGCAGCCGCCTGTGCATCCGCCGAAGTCACACCCTCAATCTGCGCCGGAAATTTGGCCAGGTAATCGAGCGGCAAACCAAAAAGCCAAAGATCCGCCAACTGCCCATTCACATCCGAAGCGCTCTCAAAGTTCCCCGGAAGCGATCGGATGATCGAGTCCTTTGACAGCCGAAGTTCCGCATCCGTCAGCGGCTTCGAGTGAATGCCATCCAGTTCTTTGAACAACTGCTCGGCAGCCGGTCCAGTCACGTCCGTCCGGACCTGCGCGCCGGAAATAAATGGCCCAATCCCGGGGTAATACCAGAAGAACGAAAACGCCCCGTAGGTATAGCCCTTGTCTTCACGCAGGTTCTGATTGATGCGCGACGAAAACAGGCCGCCAAGCATAGTATTCATCACGTCGACAGCCGGGTAATCCGGCGAGTTCCGCTGCATGCCGACACCAAACGCCAGCAGTGCAGTCTGCGGCGCTCCAGGTTTATCCACAATCAATACCCTGCGGTCAGGAATCGCTGGAGCTGGCGGCGCAGTGGCAGCCTGCGCGCTCGACGCCCACTTGCCGAAAGACTCTTCCGCCAGCTTGCGCGCCTCGGCAAGCGTCAAGTCGCCGGTCAACTCCAGCAGACTGCTTTTCGGCCCGTAGTGCCGCGAATAGAAAGCCTCAATCTCGTCGCGAGTAATGGCGTGCAGCGAGGCCGCAGTGCCCAGCGCGTCATACCCGTAAGGGTTCGCCGCACCAAACAGATTCAATGCTCCCGCCCGCAGCGCAAGCTGGATCGGACTATCCTGCTGCTGCATCAGCGACGTCAACCGGCGAGCCCGAATCCGCTCCAGGTCTTCCGCCGGAAACGCAGGGTGTTCAGCCGAGTCAGCCACCAACTCAAGTCCGCGGCCAACATGCTTCGACAGAAGCGAGATCCCCAGCCGCGCGCTGTCCGTATTGCTCGACGCGCCCAAATCGGCCCCCAGAAGAGAAGCTTCGTTGGCGATCTGTTCCGCCGACCTCTTTGTCGTGCCTTCCGTCAGCAATGAAGCCGTGATTCCAGCCAAACCAGGCCGGTCCGCCGGGTTTGTTTCGCTCCCCGCCAGCGTGAGCAGTTGCACCGAAACAATGGGAAGCTCATGCCGCTCGACAAGGTAGACCGTGAGCCCATTCGAAAGCGTAAAGACGCTCGGCTTGGGCAACACCAGCGGCCGCTGCGGACCTGGCTTCGGCTGAGTGTCACGCCAGGCCTGCGCCGCCTCAAACTCCGGTGTGTGCTGCGCATTGAACTTGAAGGCGGCATCCGCATCGTCAGGACTCCGCGGCACATCGTTCAGCACTTTTTTGCCCGGTAAGCCGTACACAACAACGCGCTGATCCTTGCCCAGTGTGGCCTGCGCATACTTCTGCGCGCTTGCCGGAGTCACAGCGTCATACCGCGCCAGATCTTTGGGCAAATAGCCGGGATCGCCCGTGTACTGGTTGTAGTAATTCAGCTGATCGGCAACGCCGCCAAAACCGCCCAGCCGCTGCAACCCTGAAATCAACTGCGTCTCAACCTTGTTGCGCGCCCACTCCACTTCCTCAGCCGTGGGACCTGACTTCGAAAAGCCGTCAATAATCTTCTCAGCTTCAGCCTCAAGCTTTTCCGGTGTCACTCCGGGTTTGGCAATCAATTCGCAGACAAACTCAGACACCAATGCCTGCGATTCGTTATTGCACTCCGCCGATTGAGCGATTTGCTGCTTATACACCAGTTCCTTGTACATCCGGCTTGACTTGCCCGCTCCCAAAACTCGCGCCGCGACGTCGGCATCCGCATCCCCAGGCGCAAACGCCGGCACCGAAAGCCAAGCCAGAATCACCTTCGGCAATTGCACTGTATCCGCAACCACCGTGCGCCGTTCCGAAGTTATCGGCGGCGTCTCAACCGACGTAAGCTTGACCGCCGGACCTTCCGGAATCGGCCCAAAATACTCTTCAATCAGAGCCTTGATGGTCGCAGGGTCGTAGTCGCCCGCGATGGCCATCGTGGCGTTGTTAGGCGCGTAGAACTGGGTGAAAAACTCGCGCAAATCCGCCAGCCGCGCCGCTTCCACATCGGCATGGGAACCCATCACATCCGCATAATAAGGGTGCGTTTTTGGAAACAGCTGGTGATACATCTCTTCATCGACAATCCCGTAGGGCCGACCCTCAACACTCTGTCTCCGCTCATTCCGCACCACGTCGCGCTGGTTGGCGAGCTTGGTCCGATCCAGCCCATCCAGAAGAAACCCCATCCGATCGCTTTCAAGCCAAAGAACCGTCTCCAGTTGATTGGAGGGGACGGTCTCAAAGTAATTTGTCCGGTCGAAATCCGTGGTTCCGTTCGAGTCCGTAGCCCCCGCGCCCTCGAGAATCTTGTCGCGCGCCTTCCCTTCGATATGCTTCGAGCCCTCAAACATCATGTGCTCGAACAGGTGCGCGAATCCCGTCCGTCCCGCGCGTTCCTTCACCGGTCCAACGTGATACCAAATGTCGACGGCCACAATCGGCAGCTTGTGATCTTCATGCAGCAGGATCTCAAGGCCATTGCTCAGCTTGTAGCGCTCATAGCTGATCTCCGGCGAATGTTCGGAACTCGCCGGGACAGGCGGTGCGGCGGTTGCGGCATAACTAGCTGAAACGGAGAGGCTTAGAGAGCAAAGCAAAAATGCTGCGGGAACAAATCTCATCGCTGGAAAGTCTCCTTCGCTGTTTCGAAGTCTGTGGAAGTCTGCAGGCTGAGCGTTACAGGGGAAAAAACGGTGGGAAAGGTCTGCGCACCAAGAATAAATCAGTTTCCTGCCACACAAGCCAATTCCTACCAGCTGATTTTTCGACAGCACCCATGCCGGGAAAATACCCCTTCCCGTGACTTTTGAGTGAATCGCCTGCCAGAAACTGCTTTGTTTCCGGGCAAGACAACAACTTCCCGGAGTAAGCTGGGTTCAGATGGGTAGGGCGTCCACTTGCCCCTGCATCCATTCCGAAAGGCCATGAGCGCAAAGGAGACCCACCGATGGAACGACTCAGAGGATCGCTAGCTCTTCTGTTATGTGTCGCTCTATCTCTGCCCTCCGCATCCGCGTTCGCCCAGGCTGCTCCTCAGCCGGCCCAGCCTCCAGCGCATCCCCACGCCAGACAGCCCTATCAAGCAGGCCAGTTGCAAGGCGATGAGAAGATTTTGCATGCTCTGAACCGCTTCACCTTTGGCCCGCGGCCAGGCGATCTGGAAACCGTAAAGTCAGTAGGTCTGGATAAGTGGTTCGCTCAGCAGCTACACCCGGCGACCATCAACCAATCCGATCTCTCAGCCCGACTCGCCCAGTTCCCCGCCATGCAGGACAGCACAGAACAGTTGCTAGTCCGTCTGCCCAGCAATGCCATGATTCGCCAGGCCGTCGACGGCAAAGTGCCCATCCCTCAGAGCGGTGCCGTTCATTCCGTCTATGTGAACGAAATCGCTCGATACCAGATCAAGCAGCAGCAGAAAGAGAAGAACAAGCAGCAGGCCCTGGTTGCTGCGAACGCTGCAATGCCCGGTCAGGACATGATGGGTAATGCCGTGAGAATGAGTCCGGACGGCACGCAATCCATAGCGGCACCCGTCGAACAAGCCCAGCCGAATAGGATGGCGGCCGATAGCCAGCCCGAGACCCCTGCGCCCAGCGATGCGCAGATCCAATACATACTCTCGCAGCAGCCGCAGCAGCGCGTGGCAAGTCTGGCAACCATGCGGCAACCGGAGTTCGATGCATTTCGCAAGGCACTCAAAGGCCCCCAGAAACTCGCCCTGAACGATGGCCTCAACCCTGCGCAAAAAGAGGTTGTCGCCGCACTTGAAAATCCACAGCGCGTGGTCAATGAGGAGCTTGCTGCCCAACGCCTCACTCGTGACATCTACTCCAACGCACAGCTTCAGGAAGTGATGACCGACTTCTGGCTCAATCACTTCAATGTCTATCTGCACAAGAATGACGAGACGCCCTATTACCTTGTCAGCTATGAGCGCGATGTTATTCGTCCGCTCGCGCTGGGTAAATTCGAAGACCTGCTCGAAGCTACGGCGCATAGCCCGGCAATGCTGCTCTATCTTGATAACTCCAGCAGCATGGGCCCCGATTCACCCGCAGCCGAAAAGGCCAAAATGAACGCGGCCCGCCGTCCGGACGCACAGAAGAAAGCTCCCGAAGGCCTGAACGAAAACTATGCTCGCGAGCTTATGGAATTACACACCCTCGGCGTGAATGGCGGCTATACCCAGGCCGATGTGACTCAAGTTGCGCGCGTACTCACCGGCTGGACCGTCGATCGCCCGCAACGCGGTGGCGGCTTCAAATTCGACGAGAATCGCCACGAGCCAGGGACCAAGAAAGTCCTTGGTAAAAAGATCAAAGAACATGGCGAGTTGGAAGGCCGTCAGGTCCTGCACATGCTAGCGTGTAATCCCGCCACGGCCCGATTTATATCTCGCAAACTTGCTATCCGCTTTGTTGGCGATGAGCCGCCCCAGGCTCTTGTCGATCGCATGGCCGGGACTTACCTCTCAAGCAGCGGCGACATATCCGCTGTCCTCAAGACGCTTTTCAAATCGCCGGAGTTCTGGTCAACCGATTCTTACCGCGCCAAAGTAAAAACGCCGCTTGAGTATGTTGTCTCCGCCGCGCGCGCCAGCAATGCAGCCATCGATAACTGGCAACCGCTCACCAACGCTCTGCACGACATGGGCATGCCTCTTTACGGTGCTGTTCCGCCAACGGGCTACAAATGGGAAGCTGCCGATTGGGTGAGCACAGGCGCACTGGTCAACCGCATGAACTTCGCACTGAATCTGGCTGCAAACAAGCTACCCGGAATCGCGATAACCTGGGGTGCGCCCGGCGCTTTGACGCCCATCCAGAATTACCAGGTAACCCCGCCCGCCGCCGTGGTTGCACAGTCCGCAGCTTCCGTCTCGGTACCCGTTCCGACGCCCGATGCGGAAGAGCCGCGCCTCGAAGCTCTGCTCGTCGCAGGCGGCATCAGTGTGGCCACACGGAGTGCTGTGCTTGAGCAATTCAACTCTCAAAGTCAGGCCCAGAATCAAGCCACAACCAAGCCTTCACCCGCCGCGGCCAAGCCAATGAAACCTGGACAAGCCGCATCGGCTCTCGAAAAGCAGGATCAGTTGCTAGCCGGCCTCTTACTGGGTTCGCCGGAGTTTCAACGCCGTTAAGAGCGGCTGATTGAGTTTGCAGTTTGCTGTCTTGAAAGGGCATGGCTTTAGCCGTGCCACATGATTCACCTCAGTTTGTTGGGCTTTAGCCCCTGAGGGAATGTGAGCTGGTTCAGCCGTGCATTCCCGACGTAAAGGAAGGAACACATGCAAACCAGCCGAAGATTCTTCCTGCGCAATGGCGCACTAGCCGTAGCCGGAACCACCGCCATTCCAAGCTTTCTGGTTCGCTCGGTTCTGGCGGATGCCGCACCCGCTCCAGGTAAGCGCCTCGTGGTCATCTTCCAGCGCGGAGCCGCAGACGGCCTCAACGTAGTCGTTCCCTATCGCGAAAAGAATTACTACGCAATGCGTCCCGGCATAGCCATTCCCGACAACAAGGTCCTCGACCTCGACGGTTTTTTCGGACTTCATCCATCCATGGCACCCTTTAAAGGGCTCTATGACCAGGGCCATCTCGCCGTCGTGCACGCTGTCGGCTCGCCTGATATGTCCCGCTCGCACTTCGATGCGCAGGACTTCATGGAATCCGGTACGCCCGGTCTTAAGTCCACTGAAGACGGATGGCTGAACCGCGCCTTGCAGGAAGAAGACCAGCGCCGCCGCCAATCTCACACTGCATTTCGCGCGCTCGCATTGGGCTCTCAAGTCCCGCGCACACTGGCCGGCAAGGTTCCCGCCATTGCTCTCTCAAGCGTCAACAGCTTCTCCGTTGGAGGCCGCGGCCCCGCCCCATCAGCCGCCGCGAACGCTTTTCAGGCCATGTACGGTGAAAGCGGCGACAGCATCATGCATGCTACCGGCGAAGAAACTTTCGAGGCAGTGAAAATGCTGCGCGACGCTAATCCTGCACAGTACAAGCCCGCTCCAGGAATCGAGTATCCCAACAACGACTTCGGCAACAATATGAAGCAGATTGCGCAGCTGCTCAAGTCCAACCTCGGCGTCGAGGCAGCCTTCACCGACGTTGGCGGATGGGACACACACCAGAACCAGGGTGGCGTGAACGGCCAGCTCTCCGATCGCCTGCGCGAATTCTCATCCGCAATCAATGCATTCTGGCGCGACATGGGTGACGACGCAGAAAACGTAACCGTCGTTACCATGTCGGAGTTCGGCCGCACAGCGCGTGAAAACGGCACCGGCGGCACCGATCACGGTCATGCGAATGTGATGTTCGTTCTCGGCGGCGCGGTTAAAGGTGGCAAGGTATACGGCAAGTGGCCCGGCCTGGCCAACGGACAACTCAACGAGGGCCGAGACCTCGCTGTCACCACGGACTTCCGCCAGGTACTCGGCGAAGCGGTTGCAAAGTCCATCGGCGCACGCAATCTGGACTTGGTTTTCCCCGGCGCCCAACTCCACCAGGACCGCTTCTTGCGCATCATCTAGAACTTGTTTCACAAATCTGCTTTGTAACAGGGCACGACTTTAGTCCTGCCGGAATGGCCCGGAAAATCTGGGGTTTTAACCCCTGCGGGATGAATACCCAGACTTTGCAGTATTTATGAAGCGCCCTCTAGCTATCGTATTTGGTTTCACTCCGCCCTTAACGCCTCCGTCGGATTCACAGCAGCTGCTCTTCGCGCCGGAATATAACTGGCAATCATCGCTGAAACCCCAAGCAATCCCGCTACGCCAGTCAACGTGCAGGCATCCCATGCCTGCACGCCAAATAGCAGCTTACCCATCAGCGTTGCTGATCCCACTGCGGCTGCGAGTCCCGCGACAATCCCTATACCAACCAGGCGCCCAGCCTCTATCAGGATAAGTCGATAGACCGAGCTTCGCTGCGCACCCAGCGCCATGCGCACACCAATCTCGCGCGTCCGCTGGCTCACGGAATAGGCAACCACACCGTAGATACCCACGACGCCGAGTACCAATGCCAAAACCGCAAACCCACCAGCCAGGTACGCCGCCGAACGTCGAAAATAGGCTGCCTGCGATTCGTCAATCTGCTGCTGCATTGTGCTCTCCCAGTCGACGCTTACACCGGGATTGACGGAGTGAATCATCGACGCCAGAGCCGGCAAGATCGAAGCTGGATCCTGCGACGTGCGCAGCGCGACGTAAAAATACGTATCCGGATTCTGGTCGAACGGCCCGTACTCGGCAGGCAGGTGCGCCTCATCAAGGCCACCGTCTTTGAAGTCTTCAACCACGCCGACAATCTGCCGAATGGACGCCGGAGACAAATCGTTGTCGCCAATCATCTTGCCAATCGGATCCTGGCCGGGAAAGTATTTGTGCGCAAATTCCTCATTAATGATGGCGACCCGCGATGACCGAGAATCATCCGTCTCTGTGAAGAATCGGCCCCTCATCAACTTGACCCCAAGCATTTGAAGCAAACCGGCACTGACCGCGCGTTCATTCACTTCATTCTCTATGCCGTCGTAGGGCCGCCCCACAATTCGCACCGGATTCATTGGACAGTTACAGCCAACTGGAAGCATGTTAGTAAGACCTGCCGATTGCACGCCGGGCATGCTGGCGGCACGCTCCAGCAAAGCATGTTCAAACGCCACCTGTTGACCGCTTTGTGAAAAAAGGGACTGTTGCAAACTGACGTTGACCGTAGCCAGGTGATCGGTTCTGAATCCCAGAGGCTCACCCAGCAGCTCGTACAGGCTCTTACCCAGCAAGCCCGCACCGGCAAGCAACACAACCGCTGCCGCCAGTTCCACAACCACCATGTTCGCGCCCGTGCGGCGCCAAGCTTTCCCCGCCGAAGTGCGCGATCCCTCCCTCAATCCATCGCGCATGTTTGAAAAGCGGAAATGGAGAATCGATGTGATGGAAAAAAGCAGCGCCGCAAGCACTGCCAGGCCAGCCGTGAACAAAAGAACGTGCGGACTCAACCCCAGCCCGCGCAGATAAGGCATCCCGTCAAGCCAGTTCCTTGAGATCAGGCTGCTCAATCCCCTGATGCCGGCATACGCAAGCATCAGCCCAACAACGCCGCCTGCACCAACCAGCGTAAGCGCTTCTGTGACGAGCTGCCGCGATAGGCGTGCCCGCGATGCACCCAGTGCGCTCCGTACCGCAATCTCGCGCCGGCGACTCTCCGCACGGACCAGCAGCAAGCTTGACACGTTGACGCAAGCAATCAGAAGCAACAGTCCCGCGCCTCCTAACAACACCAGCAGGATGACCTTGATATCCGCTGCAATGAATGAAGACAGAGACAGAACGCTAGCTCCCTGAGCGCGATTCGAATCGGGATACTGCTTCTCCAACTGCGATGCAACCGCCTTCATCTCGGCCATCGCACCATTGACTGTGACCCCGTCCTTGAGTCTGGCCACACCCTCGAAATCGCGACAGCCGCGTTGCCTCTCGCAATCCGAGATTGGACGCAATGGCGTATAAAACTCGGCAATCTCGCGCGGCGCAAACTCAAAGTCCTGCGGTAGCACACCCACAATCGTGTAGGTCGAGCCGCTCAGGTTGACCGTTTGGCCCAGCACATCGGACCTGCCGCCGAACCGCCTTTGCCATGCACCGTAACGGATGATGAGGACCGGAGAAGCGCCCGCCCCATCTTCATCCGGTCGAAAATCCCTGCCCAGCATTGGACGAACTCCGAGTGTAGAAAAGAAGCCGGCGCTGACTCGCTCGCCATGCACCGACTCGGTACCGGAGCGCGTGTTAAATTCGAAACGGCGACTCGCATAAATATCAAAGGAACTAAAAACCGTATTGATTCGCTTCCAGTCGACGAAATCCGGATACGATAAATTGCTAATCGGAGACTGGGCCGTCGCCTCGTGGACTGCCATCAGGCGGGTTGGATCTGGATAAGGAAGCGGCTTGATAAGCGCCGCGTCGACAAAAGCAAAAATTGCGGCGCTCGCGCCAATGCCAAGTCCCAAAATCAGAATGGCCGTAATCGCAAAACCTGTATTCTTGCCCAGTTGGCGGAGAGCAAAGCGCAAGTCATGGAAAATCGTCTCCACCTTGAAGCCGACCACTTCGTGGCTCCTTTCGTTCAGACTCGTCAAGTTGCCGAAGTGCTTCTTGGCCGCAGTTCGAGCGGCCTGTGGCGATAATCCGGCGGCGAGAAACGCACGCTCGGACTGGTCGCGGTGGAAAGCCATCTCCTCGCGGAGTTCCCTGCTGAACCTCTCGCGGTAAAACAAAATCCGCAATTTTTCAAGGAGCTGTCTCATGCTATTTCGGTCTCTCCACACCCCGCGATTGCCGTCCTACTCCGCCCGCAACGCATCAGTCGGATTCGCCGAAGCCGCGCGC
>Ga0302320_10014934_pt1 | contig 16007 bp, 25 predicted proteins | sample Bog_T0_3_FD_202130 | JGI IMG/M metagenome (GOLD analysis project Ga0302320, IMG submission 202130) | Peat permafrost microbial communities from Stordalen Mire near Abisko, Sweden - Bog_T0_3 | ecosystem: Environmental > Terrestrial > Soil > Wetlands > Peat | place: Sweden: Abisko, Stordalen Mire... | reverse complement strand
GGTGCAACCGGGGTAACGGGCGCAATGGGTCCAATACCTGGACCTATGCCTCCTCCCGTTTCTCAGGCGTTTCCGTCGTTTATTCCGTCTAGGACGCCTGTTACGAATGGCGTTTTAGCCACCAAGAGGTATAGCGGCGTTACGCTCCGTGGTTACAACATCTACATCGGCGAAGCCGGTGAGGAACGGTTGCAGAATGCGGTTCCGGTCGTGCCGGGTGGCGTTTACTACGTGAGCGCTCTACCCTCTCTCACCGGCCTTAAAGCTCCGTCTGAGACCGCCATTTGCGCCAAGTTCGTGCATAACGTTCAAGTGATTGATCGCGGCACCCGGACTTCGGTTATCGTCACGCTATCCGATTAACGTTTTGGTACGGTGGTGCTGGGAAGCTCTTGAGATTAGTACTTCAAATTCTCATCGGCATTGTCGGCACCGCCGCTGCTTTTGTCCGGTTGGAAGATTGGTGGCTGATATCAAAGCGTATTTGGTAAACTTTTTTCTTGACCGAATGCAACCTTTGTGTGTTAGACTCCATCATAGGGATTGAGATGAGAACCTCCATTATAAAAACGTCGGTCGATAGCATGCGCGAATGGCGCAGGCGCGATGCGCCGTGGGGGAGTGAAGACGACTTGAAATAAGAGTCCTTCCAATCTAAGCTTTTTAAGCCCCCATCGAGTAACCGCTTGATGGGGGCTTTGTTTTTGTAGAGTTACATCGGTGTCGTTTAACGGCAGGACAGCGGTCTCCAAAACCGAGAATGGGGGTTCAATTCCCTCCACCGGTGCCAGAATTTTGCTTCCGTCTTCTAACGCTAAGAAGACCCGCCGATTACGGGTTAATAGAGGTTGAATTCCTCTCGGAAGTACCAGAAGTGTGATTCGATGTTGATGTTTAAACTTGGGAAGGCGAGTACGATGGACGAGAACGACAAGCTTTTTTTTTGGCGGACGCGATTGAGAAGGTTACGGCGGCTAAGGGCGCGGATATCGCGCTGATGCTTTATGGCAAGCTGCCGTATGCGGAGCACTCCTACGTGGTAGGAACGTCCGAAGCGCTGGTGACCGAAGTGTTGCAGCGCGGATTAGAAGACGACGACGATTTATAGTTAGATGCGCGGTGGGGGCAGGTTGGATATGCACCCGGCTGTCTACCGGGACGAAGCGGGATCGAAACCCGTCTACCGCGCCATAAGTTTATTGCGGTGAGGGAGGGTTCCCCCTCTGGTCTCATAAGCCAAGAGGTTTTCAGGTTCGATTTCCTGACACCGCTACCAATTTGTCGGTATTAGTTTGTATGGCTGATACTCTCTGGGATGGCTTTAATGAATTTGCGGATGTGTTCTTCAATGGACGGCCCACCGCCGCAAGTGCTGAGGCGGGGCGGGAGGAGCGGGGTCGGTTCTTCGCTGAGATGGTAGACAATGGTGTGTCTCACATAAAGCACGGCGGAAAGATTTACCGCGTGGTTGTCACTGAGTATGTGAAGCCGGAGTGAGTTTGCTTCTCTAGCTCTAAAGGTCAGAGCGCTCCGCTCATAACGGATGGGTTCTTGGTTCAAATCCAAGGAGAAGCACCAGTTTGGATCGCAAGCTTTGCTGGCGAAGCAGGGGACTCTTAATCCTCAGAACCGGTTTCGATTACCGGGCGATCCACCAAGACGGACGACACCTGTCCGGGGACGCGAGTTCTGAAGGGAATGATAGGCGGCGATAGGATCGTTGCGGAGTCCAGTGGTGTGGCATCCGAGAGAGATCGGACCAGAGTTTTGTTTTTGGGTCGCAAGCTTTAATGGCGAAGCAATCGGCTTTTAACCGATAGAGCAAGGATCGTTACCTTGGCGGCCTACCAAAGTTTATGGAGCTAGCATCACCCTAAAGGAAAGGTGCAGGGAGCGCGTTCCCGGCTCCACGGTTTTGCCCGATTAGCTCAAAGGATAGAGCAAGCGGCTTCTACCCGCTAGATGACAGTTCAAGTCTGTCGTCGGGTTCCAGTTGTATTTTGAGGCTGTGGACAAGTGGTTTAAGTCGTCTCCCTCTCAAGGAGAAGAGCAGGGGTTCAAATCCCTTCAGCCTTACCAAGGTTTCGTTATGGGGAGTTCGTCTAATGGAAGGACGGCTGTTTTTCAGGCAGCGTATATCGGTTCGACTCCGTTACTCCCTACCAAAGGTTTGCCGCTGTATCGAGCCTGTTTCCGAAACAGGTCTTCGTAATTGGATGATGGCGGTTCGATCCCGCCCAGTGGCTCCAGTATTTAGTTAGAAGGTGACTTTTGCACCCGTTCGCGTGAGTGCAAAAACGTACACGGTTTATCACACTGAGAATGCTGTAAATGGTAACTTTTACATTGGGGTTCATAAAACGACTGATCCTGATGATGAGTATCTCGGATCAGGTAAGGTATTGAAGTGGGCGATTGCGAAATACGGGCGAGGTGCATTCAGGAAGGTGGTTCTATTTGAGTTTGAGGATGCTGAATCAGCGTTTGTGAAGGAAGCGGAGCTTATCGCTGAGGCCAAACAGTCCTCACAGTGTTATAACTTGAAGCAGGGTGGCCTTGGCGGGTTTGAGTTCATAAATAGTAAAAGGCTTAATCTTTGTGGTGTGGCTAAGGGTGGCCGTGCCTTCGCCAGTAAACTTAAGACAGATGGCGTCTTTGCCGCTAAGAGTCAAAGCCAAAGGGTCGCTGGAGTAATTCGGTGGAATAGAGAGCACCCAGCGGTTATCCTTGAGCGGGCAGCGAAAGGCCGTCAGGTATGGACTGGGGCCAAACACTCACCAGAAGCGAGGATTGTGATGTCGGAGAAAGCTTCCAAGGAGAGAAACTCACAGTTTGGGAAATGTTGGATTACGGATGGCGTAAAGAATAAAATTGTGCCAGCGATAAATTTGAGTCTAATCGATGGCTGGTATAAAGGAAGAACGCTTCGTGTCAACCACAACTTGATTGTTACTCACGGGCCTGTAGCTCATCGGACAGAGTGCTTCGCTACGAACGAAGAGGTAGATTGGGTTCAACTCCCTCCAGGCCCTCCAGCTTTTATACCCCAGTAGCTCAGCGTACAGAGCGCAAAGGTCCTAACTTTGAGGTCGCCGGTCAGACTCCGGCCTGGGGTTCCAAAATTTTCGTTGTTCAATATGCCCGGTTAACTCAGTCCGCTCAGAGTGCCTGCTTTACATACAGGAAGCCCCAGGTTGAAATCCTGGACCGGGTACCAACCTTTTTCCAACAAATCTTCCATCCGAATCAACATTTCCAAAACCACTCGGTAGATTAGAGTATGGAAGAAACTTTGAAACTAGCCGTGATGGTAGACCCTATTACCTTTAAGGACGTCACCCACGGCGATACCAGCACTTTTTACCGGTTGAGCTTCGTCACGGTGAATGAGAAGAACGAAGTCCGCAACGTCTCTAACAGCTATTACGGCGATGAGAGCTACCTGAATGGGTTCCACGATTTGGTCTTTCAGGTGTGGATCTCCTGGAGCAATAACCGCTTCGACGCCGATCAATGGGAAGTGATCTACAAGCAGGTCTACAGCGTCAACCTGCGCGAAGCTGAATTGATGGTCAAGACGTTAAAGCGCGTCCAGAAGATCAGCGAAAAGTTTGTGGTTCGGCCTCAATCGTTCGGCCAATTCGTTGCCATGATGTGCGCCGGTCTGAAGATCAAGCATTTCGTTGAAGTCCAAGGCGCGGATAGGGGCTGGCATACGGAAAACCGTTACGCCATTGGTGACATCAAGGATTTGGCGGCCAACATCGACCGCAAGATTGAAGCGGCCAGACTTGTTAAGGTTCCGGCTCCCGCCGCCGATAAGGTTAGTGTATGAAAAGCATAATCCTAGCCCTCCTGCTGACCGCCAGCGCCTTCGCGCATAAGCATGAAGACTTCACCGCCCGTGTCCGGGAAGACTACTCTTCGCATAAGCACGAAGACAAGAAAGATAAGAAGCGGGAAAAGCAAGACAAGAAGCACCACAAATCGACCGCCGTTAGGGTGGCCTACGACACTTACCGGACGGCGCGGGTAGCCGAGAAGACGGCTAAGGTAGCTTACAAGATCCACAAGCTGCTCGTGCTATAAGGATCTGGGTGTTTTAAAAGAATCTTCAATCTGAATCAACATTTTGGTTTTCACTCGGTAGATTAGAGTATGGCCCGTATAAACAAATTCTTCTACCGTTGCGACGACTGCCTCACGGTCGCCGTCACCATCGAGAAGCTCCCCGCCGTCTACAATGAACGCGGTTATGCTCACTACGCGACCTGTGACGCCTGCGGCGGCCAGTGCGACTACATGGGTCAAGTCGAAGGTAACCACCTTGTCCGCACCGCGTTAGAATGCCCCTGTGATGGCCGCTGCACCGGCGCATTAGGCCCGTCCTGCGATTGCTCCTGCGGCGGTGAAAACCACGGCAGCGGCCTGCTGGTTGAGGTCGTCAAAGATGGCCACCTACCCCGCCTGATGACGTCCAAAGACGCTCTAGTTAAGGCGCTAGCGTTCCGCGCGCTCTACGCTGAAGTCGATGCCGCCTGGACAGCCCGCTACGGCTACCTCACGAATCTGAAGCGCCAGCAATACCTGGATGGCTCACAGTACGCTCTCTACATGAACGGTGCTCATGCGCGCAAGCTGATAGGCAAGGCTAAGGGCATGGCAACACACGCGGGCCGCAACAAGCGCCTGACCGCGTTGCTGGCGGAATTCAAAGGAACGGTTACGTCGGCATCAGCCTGACTTCTTACTGGGGTTGTTGTAGCGGTAGGCGGTCGTCTTCTTATCGGGATGCAACTCAAGTTGGTCATCAAGAGCCAACTGTTGCGCTGCCTTGAGATCCTCTTTTCTCACAGTCATCGCCACCCAAACTTTATCCGTGAGCGGTTTGGTGTTCCCGTAGTTGCCCAGAACATAGTCCCAAGTGACCGTACCCGGCAATTCTAGTTCTTCTAGCCGAAGCGAAAAGCCAATTGGATCACCAACCTTCAAGATGTGCCCCAGCGAAAAGGCATGCAGGACGATCATGGCGCGAATCTTGGGGAAATACGATACAAGAACGTCGGCATCTACGTATTGGCGATTTTCATCCATCAGCTAGTAGTCTTGCACAAAGATCGGCGTAGATGGGCCGACGTAAGCGCATTCCACGTTGAAGGAAAAGAACTCCTGGGCCGTCTCTTCATCCATGTCGTCGCGCTCCATCAACACCTGAATGCACTTGGCGCTGCTGTAGACGGCGACGTACTTTTGGGTTTCCGGCACCCGCGCGAAGCCCAGCATCGCCGCTTCGAACCCATCGGCGGTCAACGCCTCCGGGTTCCAGTCCATCAAGCTTTCTGCCAAGGTCTCTAATAATTCGGTATCCATAAAGGTGAATACCGGATCGGAAGCCGATTATGGCAGCGGTTCTTTACAATCTCAACTCGTCGCGGCGCTCCATCAGCAACTTGCCTAAATGGTTTTCACCCTGCCCGGTTGTATCCGAAACGCCCCAATACGTATCGCCCCACCAGTTCCCCTCGATTAGGATGGCGTCATCGGTGTCTAAAAGCAGTTGGGCCATGCCGGAGCCCTGCGAAAACTTGCTGGCGATGACGTCTCGCATGAGGCTGACTAACCGGGCATCTAAGTTTGGTACCGGCTTGACGGTTTTACCACATTTCTTGGCTTGCCGCGCAGTCATATGCGGGTTAAGGAATTGCGGGACCTCTGATGCATCGGCGCACTTGGAGGCTTGGTAGGCGTGCTCAGCGCTGGGGAACGTGAGGCCCTTATGGGTAACCGGAGTCAGAAAGAAATTCGATAGGAAAGCGTGTTCGCGTTTGAATTGTTCTATTTTGTTCGGCATCGCTGCCACCCTTCAGGAACCAGTCTAGCTGATATGATTGACCACATGGAAACACCCATGATTACTGTGGCTCTTAAGGCCGAAGAATGGAAGTTGATTAGGTTTTTGGTGGCTCGTGGCCTCTCGAAAGAGATGATGGAGTTTACCTCTAGACGGCATACTGTCCTCTGTTTGGTTAGCTTTATGGAGGCGTACAACGCCCTCGTTGCCGCCCTACCGGGTGAACTACTGGATGAAATGGCGGGCGCTGAGCATCACTAAAGCGGTATTCATCCTGAAGCGCCTTTGGCATGCTGGCCGCGTCTTGCGCGGCGCTTGGTGGCCTGCGGGTTCGGGATGACTACCTGACCGGCAATCGCTTCATTGATCTGATCGTCGGTTGCCTCCGGGTCGGTAAGCTCCAAAAGAATCCGCTCCTTGCTTGGCGTTGTGTAGACCCACTGAGCTATTCTCTCGTTGAAATGCACGTCGGCCAGCGCATCGGTATACAGCATCAAACGTGCGCCTGACCCTCTATCGGGCGTGAATACCTGATGGTCCGAGTAATGCGATGCATACTCTTCCAACGTGCCCATGGTGCCGTCTTCCCACCAGATGACGGTTGGTATTTCATCAGGATCTTGGCCGGGAGCCCATCTCACAAATAGCCGCATCGGTCCTTTCAGCATAAGTGATTCTTGATTGAAGCGGAAGCGCCCGAACCCAAGGTACTACTAGTTTACCCGTACTAAGTAGGTTAATGCTTTATGTAGTACTTAAGAAAAATCATGATAATCTCTAATTATGGAAGCGAATATAGATTCAATGATCGAAACTCTACAGGCTGAGATAGCCACGATAGCCGCCATGAACGCGGTCTATTGTAATGCTCTGGAAGCCTTGAATCAAATCAAAATAAAAGGGAGCAATGGTAACGGAAAGCACACGCCCAAAGGTATCACGCTTATCCAGCCATCCCCCCTCACCGCAACACTCACAACTTCTAACGCCGCCGCTCTTAAGACTAAGACTCGTGTCTGGACCGATGCCCAACGTGCCAAAGCCCGCGCCGCCGCCAAAGCGCGATGGGCTGGTATCAAGGCTGGTTCCCCGGCGTCACCTGCTATAGCCAAGAAGACGGTTAAGAAGAAGTCCTCGTGGACGCCTGAACAACGGGCGGCACAGTCTGAACGGATGGTTTTAGAACACAAGAGGAGAAAGGCAGCCCAAGCCAAGGCCGCGAAGAAAGCGGCTTAAGAAAAAGACGTGCACTTCAGACAAAAACGGCCACCGGCGCTTCATGCTCCAGTGGCCGTTTTCTTTTGCTATTATGCGGTTGTCTGCTCAACATCGTGATCATCCGGCCTGAGGGATACCAGGACAGCGATGCCTTCCTAGAGATCGCCCAATCGTTGAAATTCGCGCTTCTGCGGCTGGGGTACTTCGTTGAAGTCCGCTATCACACGATGATTCATGGAATCCCGAATATCATCTTTGGAGCCCACCTGCTGTCGGCTGAAGAGATGCAAGCGCTTCCCGTCCAATGCATTGTGTATAACCTTGAGCAGCGCGGGGCGCATCATTTCACGCCGGATTACCTGGGGTTGGCACAACGCTTCTGGATCTGGGATTACTCCCCGGAAAACCTCGCTCTTTGGCAAAGCGTTCCCGGCTTGCGCTATGAACCGCTGCTCGTGAAGGTTGGCTATATGCCGGAAATGACGTGCATTCAGAAGGCCGTTGAGGATGTGGATGTGCTGCTTTACGGGAGCCTGATTGAACGCCGCCTTAACGTGATCCAGGCATTGCAGGCGCGGGGCGTCCAGGCTTTTGCAGTACGCGGGGTTTATGGGGCCGAACGCGACGTGCTGATTGCCAGGTCCAAGATCATTCTCAATATCCACTTCTATGAAGCAAGTCTGTTTGAAGTGGTGCGGGTGTCCTACCTGCTTGCCAATCACAAGCTGGTAGTGAGTGAGCCGTCACCAGACATCGGGGAATTGACCGGTGCGGTGGTGGTGGCTCCATACGAATCCTTGGCGGATGAATGCGTGAGCTTGCTACAGGATGAAGAAAAACGGCGTTCAATCGAGCGCCGTGGGTTTGAGGTATTTTCCAAATGCAGCGAAGTTGAGATTATGCGACATGCCCTCCGGCAGTCGCCCTTCCTATTCCCGCCGCTGATGCCCTAGAGTTTGGCTTCTTTGAGCACGCTGTACGCCGTTTGAACGGCCAGATCGACGTCGCTGATGACCGTAGTCGCCGTAGACCCCATTCCCAGCGTTAGCGCGAACACAGCCGCGTTGTGGAGGATGCTGTTGAGCGGAGCGCCCTGATTGTCGGTGACGAAGCCTTCCACCTTTGCGGCGTCCGTGGTGACCGTGCCGAGGTAACCGGCGATCTTGGTCATGATGACGCTCTTTTCAACGCCAGCGGTCACACCGATAGCGGTGGAAATTCCCGCGACGATGGGTTCGGCTTCTGCGACCAAAGGTTCAATGCGGCCAAAAAGCTTCTTGGCGCTGCGTTCTTGCTTCGAAAACCAACCTTCAATGTCGTCTTCGAGTTCGGTAAAAATGTTCATGGTGATTATCTCCACTAAAGGGCTGGGAAGTCGGTTCGCTGAAGACCTGGCTATCGAATCCATTACCAGGGAGACTGTTCATGTTGGTATTGAATCAGGGGAAATCGCTCAGCCCCGGCGATCTTGGCCTCAACGTGCGCGATGCCAGCGGCAGGCTCATCGACCCCAACGGGATCGCCTATGCGCTGTTCTCCGTGGGCGCTGATGGTATTCGCGCCTTGGTCTCTGAGCCGAAGATGCTACCGGCGCGCTGCACGACCGGCGTGTATTTCGTCCCTGGCGCGATCCCTTCCGTCTGGGAAGGCCGTTACGATCTGATCTGGTATCTACAACAGTTTCCGAATGAGGCGGAATGCCAAATCTTTGAAGAGTTTGAAGTATGCCGGATAGATCCTATTACGAGTAGTTTTGACGCGCCCAGCGTCCTGTTGACGTCGAAACCAGGGTTAAGCAAGATATTGGTGGAGCGGATCATGACTGTACGGGAGCTTTTAGGTGATTCATCACCCGACCGCAACTACCATTTCATCCCGCCAGAATCCGGTCAAACGGTCGCCGGGTTCAACCAGCGCGTCGGTTTTATTTGGACCGACGCCACGATCATCCGCATGTTAAGGCTCAACATCCAAAAACTAAATTCCTGGAATCCGATGGGAGAGACAAATTACACCTGTGAGTCGGCTCCGAAGGCATGGGGGGAGGCGATGGCTTTGGGAGCCGCCGCGTCCTGCCTGAGCAAGGAAGCAGCGATATGGACCGCCGAAAGCTTTGATTACAGCCTCAACGGTATTTCTCTTTCTTTGAAGAAGGGGCCGGAGTATCAATCATTAGCCCAAAGTTACCTAGCGGAGTTCACGGAGTGGGCACCTTTGCTCACCGCAAATAGGCCCGCAAGCGTGGGTTTACGCCAGCAACGTTGGATCATTTGATGACAGGAAAGTTTCAGCTATTGGGCCACTCTTGTGGGAGCCCAATCCCGATGTAGACTTGAATGTATGGCACATGATTGCATTCGTCGAGTCGCTGTGAACCCCGCTTCCGTGAGCGCTCGCCCTGTTAGTGATAGTAATCGCTTTTTTATGGTTGCCGGTGAGATTGTGCTTCAGACTTGGCCGGAAATTCGGAAAGACCATACACCCGATTGTTGTCTACCCGCCTGCCAAGTGGTGAAGAACTTGCTGAAACGCTACGGTTATCATGGTGAATTGGTTCAAGTTACACTGGCTGTCTGGAATCAAAAGATGTGGGCTAAAGCTGCGTCTGGGGGAACGTTAGAGACCGCTGAAGAAATTGAGAGATGGAGGCGTGAAGGCTGCTACAGCGTCATCATCGGCCATCCACTAGAGCCACGGGCTCCTGGTAAAATAGGTTGTCATTTCGTCGTCAAAGCGACGGACGGGCGGCAGAATTTACTACTGGATACTAGCTTAAAACAGGCTGAGCGGCCCCGCCAGGATATCTTCCTCCCTGTCGGCCTTATGGGTTCATATGCTCTAGATGAAGCTCCTGCGGTTGAATTTCAATTTGAGCAGGTAGTTGGTAAAAGGGTATATCTAACGTACACCCTGAGAGAGAAGCCGGATGACTTTTATAAAACATCACCCGATTGGATGACGGAACGTTGGATGCCGGTAGCTGACCGTGTGTTTGCCCGGATGCAAATAAACTTCCCGTTGAATCAACATTTTGGTTTTCGTCGGGTAGATTAAGAGTATGAGAATCACCAATTGTATCGCCCTTAAAGACGCGCTACACAACCTAGACACCCGTAGCGGAGCGAGTAATGACTACTGCACCGGCCTTACGGTTGGCGTCGTGTCCGCTTTGATGGCGGTTGGCTTCGACTTCAAGGATGCGCTGGCCCAGGTCGCCATTCATATGCCGTCTGAGGCCACCAAGCCGCGTTACGCCGTGCCGGAATCTTGGGTGCAGGATTTGATCGCCGCACGGCTGGCGATTGAACCACCCTTCAAACAGGATGCATTATGAGTATCTTGGCGCGGTTCAAAACTTGGCTATATCATCGCCGGATCGCAAAACACGTTTATTGTTCTCTTTGCCGCGAGTGCGTGACTTGCAACCTTCGCCCCTGCCGCGACGGCGGAATGCATAAAGTGGAGAATAGTTGATATGGCAAGTAAACCACTACCGACGATCACCCTTGAACAATACATTCAATACGACGATGAAGCCGAAGGGCGGGGCGAACGCCGCAGCGAGTTCCTAAACGGCCATATGGTTGAAGTGGAAGCGGCCACGGAAAATCACTCGTCGATTGTGATCAATCTGGCCGGTGAAGCGCGTTCCGCTTTGAAACCGTCGTCCTGTCGTGTCTACAGTCAGGATCTACGTGTGTACATGCCTCTGGCTAATGAAAGCGCCTACCCGGATGTCGTCATTGTGTGCGGAAAAGGGGAGTTCGTCCCCGGTAGCGTTCTACTCAATCCGCTGGTAATCGTAGAAGTGCTTTCGCCTTCGACCGAGCAATACAACCGTGGGACCAAATTTGCGCGTTACCGGTCTATCTCATCGCTAAGAGAATACATCTTGGTTGCCCAGGATGAGATGAAAATTGAGCAATGGTGTTTGATCGGCGATGGCGCTCCGATCACTTTCGTGGGAAAATGGATGCTGAACGCGACTTACGCTGCTGCAACGGACGTCCTAGCGTTCACCAGCCTCTCTCTGGAGATACCACTGTCAGAGATTTACCGTAACGTGGTTTGGTAGCTTTCCAAACTCCTTAACGGGAGCCTACTTATGAGCACATCAGCATCCACCTATACTCCGGCCTACGCGCTGCCAAACTTCACGCAATCCCTACCGGGGGACCCAGACACGTTTCAGTTGATCGAAGGTGGGCCGAAGCGCCCGACCCTCCAATACCGCGACAAGGCGACCGGGGCGATCCACACAGTACCCAACCTGCCCTGCAACCAGCAGCGGTCGGTTCAGATTGAAGTGCTGGAGTGGTACGCCGATCAGCACGACGCGCGGGCGCGGCAAGCCCTGATCCTGGGACCACGGGGGAAGCAAGCGGCGGAACATCAGAATGAACTGGCAAAAACGGCGCGGCGGGCGGCTGACGCCTTGCGGAAAGAGCTATCGTTAATTCAGAGGGGGTTAAATGGCGAAGAAAGCAACCAAGAAGGCGGGGAAGAAAGCCAGCCGCCGCGCTAGCTCCTCTTCTACCAGGGACGCAGTGGAGGCGGTGCGCGACACGCTCCACGAACAGTGTAAGGATATGCGGCCTGTCGAATATAAAGAAGTTCTTGAGGAGTTGTTGACGGATATTGAAGGCAACCTTGAAGCGCTAAAAGAGGAGAACGAGGAGGAGCCGGACGACGGTATTGATCTTTACCGGACGGAAGCGCTGGAAGAGGAGGAGGACGAGAATAAAATAAACTTCGGTTTGAATCAACATTTTGGGTTTGACTCGGTAGATTAGAGTATGAGCAACACAAACACTTTGATCGGAATCCAAAACGCCTATATAGCAAAACTAAAAGCGATCCGCAGCAAGCCGCGCCGTACCAATGCGATGCTGACGGCCAACGCCAGTAGGGCGGCGTTTGAGGCGATCTTAGCTCTTGGATTCTCGCATGACCAAGCCAACAAAGCGATGAACGACGCGACAGACGTTTACTTCTTGGAAGTGAACGCGATTCCGGTGGAAGGACGGGGCCCCGAGAATAATGGCGTTAGCTAGAAGGTTTTCTGGATCGGCAGGCGATGAGGAGCGGCGCTTGCAGCGTAAATGGGACCAGCACTCGGAGATGATGTGTCTAGCCTTGAACGATGGCGATGCCGTAGACGCGGCGCACCATAAGCGGGAAATGGATCGTTTGCGCGAAGAGCTAAGAGAGCTAAGAGCTTTATGAGGACCTTTAAGACTTCTGACAAATACCGGGTTCAAACGCGCTACGTTAACCCGCCGCCCGTAGCCGCGCACAGCGGTAGGAGTCACCGTTGGGTCGATACCTCCGCTCATCCTACGCGCGGTGACGCCAATAAAGTGCGCCAACCGCATCAGCGCGTCATCAAGATCTGCACACCTTCTGAGGGCGCATTGTGTATGGATGTTCAGGCGTACCAAGGCCGGAGATTCAATATCATCACCGACCACGATAAATAAAGTTCGGTTTGAATCAACATTTTGGGTTTGACTCGGTAGATTAGAGTATGAGCACAAAGCCAAGCGAATCCTCCTACCCAACGAAGTGCGACAACTGTGGCAAGAAGCGGACCTGCAATGATGCTGGCTTTTGCCATCAATGCCAGCAGGCCGATAATGAAGCTAGCGTGATTGTGGACGAAAACGGCGAAGAGTGGGTACCGGGCGGCTTCAGGTTATGAAACAGACTCTTTACTACAAAGACGACCGCAGCGACAAGGTTTACATCGTTGAGATCGTGCCGGAGGGCCGCCTCTTCCACGTCAACTTCGCATTCGGCAAGCGCATCGGCACCAAGCAGACCGGCTGCAAGACATCGGCTGGCCCAGTGCCACTGGCATACGCCCAACCGATGTTTGAGGCGCTCGTAAATAAGAAGATCGCTGAGGGCTACCAACCCGGCGATGACTCCGGTCCAATCCAATACACCAACGCATTACCAAAATCGGAGGCAACCGGCATGAAGATCGCGCCGATGCTCCTCAATGCGATTGACGAAACTGAAGCCCTCAAGCTGATCGCTGACGACGACTGGCTCATGCAGCCGAAGTTCGACGGTGAGCGCGTACAGCTTCACAAGAGCGGTACCGACGTGCGCGGCTACTCCCGTAAGAAGCTTCCGGTGAGTCTCCCGAAAGATGTGATCGCGGCAGCGCTGGCGTTCTCACGCGATTTCGTTCTAGACGGTGAGTTGATTGGTGACTTGTTCGTATGTTTTGACATCCTTCAGGATGGCGCAAATGATCTGACCAAGACGGCCTGTACTGTTCGTGCTGGCTACGTCACTACACTGTGGCCCCATGAGGGCCTTGGTATCGTCTCCTCACCCATCGCCCTGACCACGGATGCCAAGCAAGCCTTCTACGAGACACTCCGCCAGAAAGGCGCGGAAGGCGCGGTGTTCAAACGCAAGTCGGCCTTCTACAAGAGCGGTCGGCCAGCCTCAGGCGGTGACGCCCGTAAGCTCAAATTCTGGGCCACGGCGTCGGTGATCGTGTCGCGTCACAACAAAGGTAAGCGTGGGGAAACAAAACGTTCGGTGGGAATCCGGTTGTTTGACGGAACCGAAGTCGGGAACGTCACCATAGCGGCCAATCAGAAGACCCCTCCAGTGGGTAGCATTTGTGAAGTACGCTATTTATATTGCCACGACGTTGGCGGTAAGTTGATCCAGACCAACCTCCTGCGGGTTCGCAACGATATTGACGCTTCTGATTGCACCGCCGATCAGTTTGAAGTGAAGGGCGAAGAGCGGGAATGAAAAAGATTCATATTAGGGACTTCAAGTACCCCACGCGGTTTCTTTGTGGTTTGAAACGCGCCACCATCCCCGACACTTGTGAAGAAATGTGCGCTCGCTGCGAAGCGATAGCCTTTAACCATGACCGTAAGGATGAGGTGGAGGAAGAACGATTGATAAAGGCTGGGGTTCTTGAGCCGAATTATGGCCCAAACGACCAGCGTAGACGCGAGTAGCTGAAAATAAATATGCTTTTGAATCAACAATTAGAGTTTGATCGGGTAGATTAGAAGTATGAGCAACAGCCAATCGAAAGCCGCCAGCATCGCGAAAGTCGCCGTCTGGGAGCGCAACGTTCCCAGGTTCATGGAATCTGGGCAAATGAACGACGCTTATTTGGCTGAGCTTATCCAGGCCGGTCGAACAAGCCAAGATCCGCAGATTCGGCAAAAGTGTTTAGATAAATACAATGAGCATGTGAGCTTAAGCGTAGAGTTTGACTAACCCCCTTCTAGGGTAGGAGGCACAGTGCCACACCGCCCGCCAGACGAGCCACCGCGCCCACAGCCTGGGATGCCGCCCAACCCGAACCCGAAACCCAGCCCTTTGATCAGAAAGGACTTACCCCCTTTCCCGACCACATGGATTGTCCTTAAGTCCGTTACCGACAAAACGGCTTTAAGAAAATGGCAGCACGTAGAGGATCAGGCCGAAGCTAGGACGGCGAACGTAGCTGATAGAGTCGCCTATAGAGACTGGGCGGAGAGCCGACCGCTGGTGCCGAGAAACACGTTATGGTACAAGCGGTTCAACTCCATTTGTGTGGTTGGTAAGGGCGATCATGCCGATACCACCCTTGCAGAAACCATGGCTCCTCGGGAGGGTAGCGTCAATCTGGACGATCTATATCCACCCCCATCACGAATCCAAGAATGGTACTACGGCGCTGTGCGGTACACGAAGCCAAAGAAGGCCAAGCTGTTAGAGAAGCAAGCCGCAGCCGCCGATATCCCGGCGATCATTGCTGAGTTCATGGGCATTCTGGAACCCGGCCTGCCGGTTCCCATCATCAAGGTCGTGAACCACACCGGCTCCCGCTGGCTAGGCCGTGACATCTACGATCCGAAGCTGCCGGGGAACACAAAGATGGAGTTGCAGAAGTCCATCGTTGGGGACGACAAGACGCTCCGGCGTATCCTGGCGCATGAGTGTTGTCACCATCAAGATTTCCTTGTTAACTGGGAGCCGCTTTCGCCAGCCGACAAGCGCACGGAGCGCTTCCTGCGGCGGGACGGCCACGGCCCTCAATGGCAGGCCATTGCCGCGCTGTTTAACGCCCGCTACGGCGCTGATTTCGTCACCAGGACTTCCGATGAGGCGATGGTGGTGGAAGGCACCAACGAGTTCTTTGTGCTCATGCGGCCCAAGCCGGGGGCAGCGGGGACTCTGTGGTTTTCAATGGCCGTCCGGCCATCACCCAAACAGAAGAAGAGGATTGAGGATGCGGTGGCCGCAGGTGGACGCCTTTTCCGGTCTAAAGATAGCGTCCTGGCGCACGCGCCGAAGATAGGGGACGGTTGGGGGTCGGCGCGGCCTACCGATACTGAGCTAAAGGAGAAGCTCCAGCGGATCTGGGATGAGGGCGAACAGGTGCCGGTCAAGACTCCCGATACCTCCGCCTATGAGGATGCCGTGGTTACCGCTTACAACGCGCTCATGCAGGAGCGGGCGGAAAAGGCGGGACAGGCGGAGCCGGATAATGGGAGCGTGCCCGCGCCGAAAGAGGCCGCCAAACCCAAAGGCAAGCTTCTTGGCGTCGAAAGCCCCGAATTCAAAGCTTGGTTTTCCGGTTCCCATGTCGTTAACGAAGACGGCTCCCCATGTCGCGTCTTTCGTGGCGATTATCGCGGCGACCGGATCGGCCCCGCTTTTAAGAAACACCGGAACACGTCCGGGCGCTTCTATTTCACCAGTGACCCTGAGATTGCGTCCAGCTACGCGACCAACAAGCCAGACGCGCAGCACCAGGAAGAGAACCAGGATTACGCCAATTGGTTCCGCTTCCCGAAATACAAAAGCAAGGGTGAGAGGAATGCGCCGGATCTGAAGCAACTGTGGTGGCGTTTGAACGAAGCTGAAAGAGCGCGGGTCAAGCATGTAATTGAGAACACCAGTCACG
>Ga0302320_10014933_pt1 | contig 16007 bp, 6 predicted proteins | sample Bog_T0_3_FD_202130 | JGI IMG/M metagenome (GOLD analysis project Ga0302320, IMG submission 202130) | Peat permafrost microbial communities from Stordalen Mire near Abisko, Sweden - Bog_T0_3 | ecosystem: Environmental > Terrestrial > Soil > Wetlands > Peat | place: Sweden: Abisko, Stordalen Mire... | reverse complement strand
GTCTGCCCGGCTTCGATGTCCGAGACATAAAGATATTTCCCGTCCGGCGTTCCCGTGATGCCGTTGGGCTTGGTCAGATCGTCCGTCACCATCGTCAAGGTCTTGCGGTCGGGCGAAAGATAAAACACCTCCTGGTTCGTAAGCGCCATCGTCGAATGGTCCCACCAAGGCCGCTTGTAAAACGGGTCCGTAATGAACATGGCGCCGTTGGGCGCCACCCAGACGTCATTGGGGCCGTTTAAATATTTACCCTGATAATTGGTCACCAGCACCGTCACGGTCTTGTCCGGTGCGATGGACCAGAGCTGGTTGTGTTCGTCCGCGCAGGCAATGAGGTTGCCGTGGGCATCGAAATACTGCCCGTTGGCGTAACCGGACGGCTGGAGAAAAGTGGAGAGCTTGCCGTCCGCGCTCCACTCCATGATGCGGTCGTTGGGCTGGTCCACAAAAAAAACGTTCCCTGCCCGGTCGCACGTGGGCCCCTCGGTAAAAGCAAAGTCGCCGGCCAGTTTTTCGAGCTTCGCGTCCGGCGCGACGACGCTGTCGGCAAAAACCGCCAGGGCGGGACCCGCCAGAACCGCGCCGGCAAGTAATCGGATGAATGTTTTCATGGCTGGCCATAAATTTGAAGGGAATGCACGGATACTGCCATAAAAATCGCTCCTTGTTTTTCCACCCGGAGTCAAGCAAGTTGCAGCGGCGGTTGTCGGCAAAATATGCAGCCCAACAGTAAAAAACTCGTGCGCTTTGTGCAAAGCTGGGTCATCAACACCGTGGCGGTGATGGTGACGGTGGAAATTTTGCACAACCACATCAGTTACGGGGACAAGCTCCAGAACCTGCTGGTCGTCTCGCTTCTGCTGGGGATTCTGAACGCGTTTGTGCGGCCCATCCTGATGTTCATTGCCCTGCCGTTCGTGATTCTCACCCTCGGCTTGTTCACCTTCGTTATTAACGCGCTGCTGCTCAGCCTGCTCACCGAGTTGCTGCCCTTTTTTCATATCACGAGTGATGACCATTTCTCGTTCCTCTACGCCTTTATCGGCGCATTCATCATTTGGGTCATCGCGGGCGCGCTTAATCTGCTGACCGGCAATGCCCGCATCTCGGTCCAACGCCGCGGACCACCCGACCATCCCGGCGGCGGCGGCAACGGCCCCGTGATTGATGTCTGACAGCATTTACGATATCCGGCCAACGCCTAACGGGCCGCTGGCAACGTAAATCGCAGATCGTACATCGTAAATATTCCGTCTGGGTGGAACGCTTGCTAAACGCAAAACCGTGGCTTCCGGCGGGGCGCTGCGGGTTAAAACAGCAACTCGCGAGCCGGTCAAGCTCAGCCGCCCTCTGTCACTGTGTTCCCGTTGCGCCGTTACGGGCCTTGACGCTAAAAAATACATTTTGAATTATCGCCCGCTTCGCGCCAGAGTTGTCAGATGAAAGGTGGCGCTATGTTTGCGTGCTGGCTGGCAGCATTGGCTGTTTCGGCCGCGGATCCCGCTTCGATTTATCACGAGGGCTGGATTGATTTGAACAAGGACGGCAAGGAAAACCCGTACGAAGATCCGTCGCAGCCGGTCGAACGGCGCGTCAGTGATTTGCTCAAGCGCATGACGCTGGACGAAAAAATTGGCCAGCTTTGGCAGGTGGACTGGGCGAGAAGTTTGGATCCCCAGACCGTCGCCCGCCTGCGCCACGGCGAGGTGGGCTCTTTTTTGGGGAGCGATGCCATCGTGGAGACGCCGGTCATGCGCAACAAGTTGCAGCATGTCGCGGTGGAGGAAAGCAGGCTCGGCATACCACAAATTTTTGGGCATGACGTAATCCACGGTTTCCGCACCATTTTTCCCATCCCCCTGGCGCAGGCCTGCGCGTGGGAGCCGGAATTGTTTGAGCGCACGGAAACCATCGCGGCGCGCGAAGCCTCGGCGGCGGGGATTGACTGGACGTTTGCCCCGATGGCGGACCTGGCGCGCGATCCGCGCTGGGGCCGGATTGCGGAAGGTTTTGGCGAGGATCCGTGGCTCGGCGCGGTGGATGCAGCCGCGTGTGTCCGCGGTTTCCAGGGAACGAATGCAGCGGCGACCGGCCGCGTGGCAGCCTGCATGAAGCATTATCTGGGCTACGGCGCGGCCGAAGGCGGCCGCGATTATAACACCACCGAGATTTCCGATTTCACGCTCTGGAATTTCTATCTGCCGCAATTCAAGGCGGGCCTGGACGCCGGAGCGCTCACGGTGATGAGTTCGTTCAATTGCCTTTCCGGCTATCCCGCCAGCGCCAACCGCCATGCGCTGACGGATATTTTGCGCGGCGATTTAAAATTTCGCGGCTTTGTGGTCAGCGATTATCAATCCGTGGGCGAACTGGTGGACCATGGCGTGGCGGCCAACGATGCCGAGGCCGCGCGCCTGGCCCTGACCGCCGGGGTGGACATGGAAATGATTTCCAGCACCTACCACGACACATTGAAACGGCAAGTCGAACAAGGGATGGTCGCGCCAAAAATTTTGGATGAGGCCGTCCGCCGCGTGCTCCGGGTCAAATTTGAAAAAGGCCTGTTCGACCGGCCCTTCACGGACGAATCGCGTTTCCGCACGGCCTACCTTCACGACGATGCCCTGGATTTGTCCCGCGAGGCGGCCGCGAAATCGTGCGTGCTGTTAAAAAACGACACGAACACGCTGCCGCTTTTGGCCCACAAGCAAAAAATCGCGCTCATCGGCCCGCTCGCGGAGAATGCGCAGGAACTGGTCGGCCCGTGGCATTCCCGCGCGCATACCAACGAGCTCATTTCCCTGGCGGATGCCATGCGCGGCGAAGTGAATTCCAACGCCCAAATTTCCGTCGCACGCGGTTGTGCCTTGTTCGAGCCCGGTGTGGTGAAGGTGCCCCGGGACATCACCAATTTCTTGCCGCTGGGGGGCAGTCCGTCCGGCCCAAATGAAATCTCCGATGCCGTGGCCCTCGCGAAAAGGTCTGACGTCGTGGTACTGGCCTTGGGCGAACCGCTCGACTGGAGCGGCGAAGACGGCAGCCGCAGCGAACTGGGACTGCCGGGATTGCAGCAGCAGCTCTTTGATGCGGTCGCGGCCACGGGCAAGCCGGTGGTGGTGGTGCTGTTCAATGGCAGGCCGCTGGCGATTTCGCAAATCCAAAAAAAGGCCGCGGCGATTTTGGAGGCGTGGTTTCCGGGCACGCACGGGGCCGAGGGTGTCGCGGATGTTTTATTCGGCAAGACGGAACCTTCGGGACGTTTGACCACAACGTTTCCGCGCAACGAGGGCCAGGTGCCATTTTACTACAATCATTACAACACCGGGCGCCCGGGCTTTGGCGAATACAAGGGCAACTACGTGGATATCGAGACGACGCCGCTGTATCCGTTCGGTTTCGGGCTGGCGTACACGACCTTTGATTTCGGAAAAGTCAGGTTGAGCACGAACACGCTGCCCGTGGGCGGGAAAATTATTGTCACGGCGGAAATCAAAAATTCCGGCGCGCGGGCAGGCACGGCGGTGGCGGAAATTTATCTGCGCGCGCTGGCGGCGTCCGCCGGTCCCAGGCCGGTGCGGGAATTGAAGGGCTTTCAGAAAATCACCTTGCAACCGGGCGAAGCGCGCGACGTGAAGATCGAACTCTCTCCGGCGGAACTGGGGTATTATAATGCCGACGGCCGCTGGCTGGAGGAGCCGGGCAAATACCAGGTGTGGATTTCCAAAGATTCGGCCTCCGGTGATGCGGCGGCGTTTGAGGTAAAGCCATGAAGAGCCCCGGCCTTGTGCACATTTCGGTCGTCCCTTGCGGGCGCTTGGCGCTGTCGTTGGTTCGGACCGCGGATTGTCCCAATCCGCAGCGCGTGGTCAGCCAGCAGTGTTTGGTAGATGAGCGAACCCGCCCCCTCTGCTCGGTCCCGCCGCGGGTTGGGACAAGTAGCGTTCCGTTTCATACGCGATACCATGGCACTTTCGTCAAGGACCGTATTCACATCCACCCGTCCCTCGCGGGACCAAAAACGGCGGGCTTTTTAAAAGGCCATCGCCGGGCGAATAGGCTAAATTATGAATAATCTGGATCCCAAAACCACCGCGCTGGTCTTGATTGACCTGCAAAAAGGAGTTCTCGGCCGGGCGTGTGCGCCCTACACGGCGGCGGACGTCCTGAAAACAAGCATGGATTTGGCCGACCGCTTCCGCCGCGCGGGCGCGCCGGTGATTTTGGTAAACGTCGCCTGGTCGCCGGATTTCAAGGACGCATTGCGGCAACCCGTGGACCAGCCCTTTGCGCCGCCCCCCGGCGGCTTGCCGCCCGATTTCATGGAACTGGCGGAGGGATTGAAAAAGCCGGGCGACCTCAGCATCACCAAACGCCAATGGGGCGCGTTTTATGGCACCGAATTGGATTTACAACTGAGGCGGCGCGGTATCCAGACCATTGTGCTGGGCGGCATCGCCACCAATATCGGCGTGGAATCCACGGCGCGGCAGGCGTGGGAACACGGCTACGCAATCATTTTGGCCGAGGATGCCACGAGCGGTCAGTCCGTCGAGATGCACAACTTTGCGATCAAAAATATTCTGCCCCGCATCAGCAAAATCTCAAAGGCGGCGGAGATCGGGTTCAAGTAGACTCCAGGTTGCTAAACCATGTGATTTTCGTCTCGTTTCAACTTCTCATCTCTACGCTTTTGCAATTTACTGAGTAGAAACTGAAACGTCGCCTTGAAAATGACCGCCAAGACAATAACGACAAAAATGATTCCAGCGCCACCACCGACCGTGTTCGGCGTTTTGAGCGTCATGTTCGCGACTATGCCGGCCAGAATAATGCAAATAAAAAACACACCAGAGCCCAATCCCCATGATCGCCGACGTCTCGTATTCATGCGCGATGTGGCCGATCCCGAACCGGCACGGCGCCACCGTGGGCTCGGATCCGAATGCAATAATGACATCCAATTTTCACCGCTTCCTCCAAAACTTACGGGGCCGGGGCCGTTGGATCAAGCGCGGTATTAAGTGGCGTCCAAAAAAGATAAGCGCAAGCTTAACAGCAATCGGACATGCTTTGATCTCTGGGGTTATGTCCATGCGTGTGATTGCATTTAACTTTCAAAGCTCAGGCAATGCCGTTGAACTGAGCGTCGAATGCAATACTGACAAGCAAATTCGATTCAATTAACCGCAACTCGGGCAATTCCCCAAAACTGCAGCCGGTAACCAACCGAAACATTCAACGGCCGAACGTCGGCCTCACCGTAACATTCAACATTCAAGTCGCAAGAGCCGTTCTATCGTATCCGCCTGACGGCTGCCTCAATTCATCCGCTGACCGAGAGGACGCTTCAGTTTTTACGGCGAAGTAAACTTGTAAAATCGCCGGCTGTAATTGGACGCATGCGGATCAGTGAAAGGATATTGGCCCGAGCCGAGGGGGAACTCGACCGCGGTGCCGATATTCGACCATTGGCTGAACGGCAGCGCCACATTGGTGCTGGCCAGCACGGTGAACGACATGTCGCCGTAGTTGGTCACGGTGAAGCTCACCGAGGCATTCCCCAGTTTGGCGGCATTCTTCAACTTACCGGTCCCGCCTGAATTGTAAACGCCTTCCACCGCGCCGATATCCGGTGCCCGCCCCTGCACGCGCGGGTAGCCGCGCTGGTCGGTGGTAAAGGTGGTGCCGTTGGTGCAGCCGTCAATGGCCGGGGAACCATTCAGTGGCGGCATCGTGGGCGTGGGCCCGCCGTAGTTGCCCAAGGGCGCGAGCAACGGAGTGCCGTTGGTGAGGTTGGCGCCGGTCTGGATGTTAATGCCGGAGGTGGTGGGGTTGGAGATGTTCTGGCTGTTATACCCAGATGTATTTGGCAGCGAGTTGCCCGCCACGATGGAGTTGTAAAGCGAAATTGAGCCAAGTTCATCGAAGTTATACAACCCGCCCGCCACGCCGCTCGGGTCGCTATTTCCGGTCACGGTGCATTGGTTAACGGTGACCGTCCCTTCAAGATTTAAAATTCCGCCGCCATCGCCGCCGCTGTTTCCCGTCAGGGTGCTTTGGTTTACCGTGACCGTCCCTTGAAAAGTATAAATTCCGCCCCCGTACGTGCCGCTATTTCCTGTCAAGGTGCTCTCGTTGACCACCAGCGTTCCAGAATTATTCGCAATCCCCCCTCCGCCAAGACCCCCCGAATTTCCCGCCAGCGTGCACTGATTCAGTGTCAGCACGGCGGAGTTGAGGATGCCGCCGCCGGCGCCAGAAACAGAAGAAGAAGCATTCCCGTTGGTGATGGTCAAGGCGGTCAACACCACGTTGCCGTTCGTCACGAAGAAAACCGGGCCGGCCTGGTTGCCGTTGATGGTGATGCCGCCGGGCAGCGCCGAGGCATCAATGGTGAGGCTCTTGTTGAGGGTCAGGGTGCCGCTGGACTGGATGGTCGCGCCGGAAAGGTTGGAGGCAAAGGTGATGTAGGCGCCATTCGTCGCGTAGGTGCTGGCATAGCGCAGGGAACCGGCCCCGGAGTCCGCGGCGGTGGTAACGATGGGGCTGACCTCGAATTCCACGGCGCCGATGTCCGGTGCCGGTCCGAACACGCGCGCGTAGCCGCGCTGGTCGGTGAGGAGGGTCGTGAACGGAGCGGCGTCAATGGCGGGTGAGCCGGGCAACGGCGGCATCGTGGGCGTCGGCCCGCCGTAGCTGCCAAGCGGGGCCAGATTCGGATTGGCGGAGATCAGGCTGGCGGAGCCGTTGACGGTGCCGCCAAAAATTACCAGCGACTGCACTATGTTCGACCCGCCGGCGTTGACCGTGCTGGCGCTCCAGTTGTAAATGTCGTCGCTGGTGTTCCCGGCAACGATGCTGTTGGTGAGGTTCAGCGTGCTCAAATAGTTGTAAATTGCCCCCCCGTTGGTAGCCGCGCTGTTGCCGGAAAAAGTACAATGGAGAAGGTTCAGCACCGCGCCACTCATGTTTTCCACGGCCCCGCCGTTGGCCGGTACGGCGTTGCTGCAGAAGGTGCAGTTCTGCAGCGTGCAAGTGCCATCATTGCGAATGGCGCCGGCAAACCCGGCGGAATTGCTGAACAGCGTGCAGCCCGTCAGTGTTATTTTCCAAAGATTCTCAACGGCGCCGCCGGAGCCGGTGCCAGCCACCACATTGCCCGCCAAAGTGCAATTGGAGATGACGAGCGTGCCGCTGTTGACGAGGGCGCCACCGTTGTTGCTGGCGTCGCTGTGCCCATTCGTCAGGGTCATTGAACTTAACCCGGCATTGGCGCCGCTGGCGATGCTGAACAAACGGCTGGTTCCGCCGCCGTTCAATATCAGCAAACCGGCGCCGGGGCCATTGATCATCGTGGTGCCCGCGACCGAGAGCAGACCTTCGGTCAAATTGAGTGTTGCCGGCCCGCTGCTTGTGAGCGCGGACGCAAAAGTAATGGCGTGCGCCCCGGGATGGGTCGCGGCATAATTTACGGCCTCGCGCAAGCTCAAGCCCGTGCCGAGGGAGGGATCAATGGAGCCATTGTCCTCGTCGGCGAGGGTGTTGACGGCGAGTTGCGCAACGTTGAGCAAGGCGATGGTGCCGGTCACGCCCAGGCTGGTTGATGCAGTCACCGTGTAAGCGCCGGCCAGGCCATTGGCCGTCAAAACAGCGCTTGCAGTGCCGGTGGCATCCGGAATTGCCGTGGTGTTGGTCGAGCCGCCGAAACTGCCGCCCGCGGAGGCTGCATTGACGGTCAGTACCACCGGAAAGTTGCTGACGGCCGCCCCGGTGGAATCCTTCACAATGAACGCTGGGGCCGGCAGGAAGCTTTCATTCACCAGCGCCACCAGCGGCCCGTTGCCGGTGATGCTGGTTACGACCTGGATGGCACCGGCGGCGGAATTTTGATTGTAGGCTGCGGGAAGCCCGTTGTAGACGAGCACCCAGTAGCTCGTGTTCGTGTTTAGGGCCGGGGTGGTGAAGCTGGGAGAATCACTGCCCACTGGCGTGCTTGTGTCACCGGTGCTGCCCTGATACCACTGGAAGTTTGGCGATGTGCCGGATACGTTGACGGTGAGCAATTTGGTTTGGCCTGATGCAATCACACTGCTGGCCGGACCCGTCAGGATCGCAACGGGAGTGAATACACTGACCACGGCGGTCGTGGAATCGGCCGTGTAAGACGTGTTGGTGGAGGCGATAACCCGGCAGAAATATTGGTGCGTCGAGCCGGCAGCCAGGCCGCTGACGGTGTAAGCGGAGCCGGTCGCGCCGGAAATCGCGGTAGCCGCGCCCGGATTCACGCTCGTTCCCGCATACCATTGAAATTGCACGCCGCCGGGGCCACCGCCGCGGATCATCCCCGCGACGGTCATCGTGTAGCTGGAGCCGGTGACGATGTTGCTGCTGACCGGTTCCACGGTGACGAGCGGATACTGGCTGAAGGTATATTGCTGCCCGGTAAATGAAGTCGGCACCGAGGGCGATTCGCTGGCATGGCCGACATAGCTGCAACCCAGCAAACCGGTGCCCGTGCCGGTGGTGGCGGTCACCGTCCAGCTCGTTCCCGAACCGGATACGCCAGTGATGATTGCCCCGGAAAGACCATCGGGATTTGTCAGGGTGAAGTTGGTCACCGTAACACCGCTGATGGGCGCGCTGAAGTTCACCGACCAATGCACCGTGCCCGCCGTCGTCGGCGAGGGATCGGTGATGTTAATGGCGGTGACGTAAGGCGCGCCAGACACTGTGATATAAAAATAGTAAGGGCCGTTCCCCGGCAGGGGCGTGGCGTATGGAATCGTGATCAGCGTATTAGCCGGCAGCGAGCCGGCATAAACGCGAAGATATTCTCCCGGAAAGATCCGGTCCAGGCTGTAGTCGGGCACATCGGCCGTGAAGTTCGCCGGGTCAGGCCAGGTATAAACGCCGACGAAGTCCGAGGAAACGCGCGCCATCGAAGACCCGGCGGGAGTGGGAGCGCTGAAAAAATACCAATGGTTGCCGCTGTCGTTCAGAATGTCCACCGAGCCGCCGAGCGCAACGAAGTTGGTGATGTTCTGGGCCAAACCGTTGCTGCCCGCCAGCAATTGGATCAAGATCAGCGCGAGGAGACCTGCCGCAGTCATTCCGTTGCGGGCGGGGCGGCAGAACCGGAATAGAGTGGCGTCTGGCGTAATTGTTTGAGTTTGCATAGTGTATTCCGTTTGAAGCACCGCCATTTTTTCGAAGAAAAGGAGGCCTTGCAAATTCTTTGACGCACCAATAATCATAAAAAAGATTTGGTGTCACGAATTTTCACTTTTTTTTATCCGGCGTATTAGCCGCAGAGGCTCCATCCGTGCTGGTTTAACGCACGCTGGGCCATCGCACTGCATGCGGCTTGAAACCCGGGAGGGCGCGGTCGGGAGCTTGAAAACTGACTGCGAATTATTGCGGTGACAAATCGGTTCACGCCGCTGCTGTGAACTCCATGAGCTGGGTGACCTTGGCGGCGGGCAGGCGTGTAAAAAAATCTTTCAAGGGTTTGGTTGTTTTGGCGCCAGGAGTTTTTGAAATTCCGGGGAGTTGTGAAGCGCGTTCAAGCGCGGGTCACTGAGTTCGGACCTCCGCAGATCGGTGGCTTTGGGGTTTTGGGCGAGTCTTCGGTCGCTCAAATCCAGCGCCAGTTTGAGATCCGCCAGCGCTTCGTTGGTGCGGCCAGTAATGGACTCAAGGGCGGCGAGGTCGCAACGCGTCTCCGGCTGGTCTGGCGCAAGGCTGACCATCTTTTTGAGCGCCTGGTAGAGCTTGACCAGATCCTGCATTTGGGCAAAGGCCATCGCTGCGGTCTGGGCTTCCTGGAAGTTGATTTCGGGACGGGCCAGGGCCGCGTCGAACAGTTCGACGGCGCGACCGGTCTGTTGCATTTGCATGTAGGCATTCCCGAGCGTCACCAAGTTTTGCACATCGGCCGGGTTGGTGCGGGCGAGGGCCTCCATGGCGTTGATCTGGTTGTAGGTCTGGAGGCGCTGTGCGCTCTGGTCCTTGAACGATTGGACGCTGGAAATCATGTTGGTGATCTGGCTGTTGAACGGATCCAGTTTTTGGCACGTTTTCGCCACGAGAATGGCATCGTCAAAATGATGGTTGGCCTGGTCCGGGTGCCCCGTCATTTCTTCGGTCTGCGCATTTTGCAGGAGATAGTTGACATAGCGGGACACCACTTCCGAGTTGTAGGGGCAAAAGGCGAAGGCCTGCTTGAAGGCAAATTCCGTTTCCCGCATCAGCGCCGCCTGGCTGGCCGCGGTCTTCTGGTGAAATTCGGGCGGACAGGGCGGAGTGGTGCCCGGGAAGCCACAACGCCAGGCATATACTCCGGCCTGCGAACTGCGCAGTTTGGAAAATGCTTTCTGCGCGTCGTCATCGCGCACAAAGGCCCGGTCGCCGGTGTAGCCCTGATAATTGTTTTGCACGTACGTGCGATCCACAAAATTAGCGATGTCCTGGACGGTGGTGTCATAGGTGATCCAATTGCCGCACAGGCGCGCGGAATATTTCGTCCAGAATTCGTGGTCCAGCTTGAACACGTCGTCGGACAATTCCGGCAGCGGGTCGCGATTGATTTTCATGATGATGCCGTGCGGGGTTTCATACGGATACATCCAGTCCAGGGGCATGCTTTCCTCGACGTAAAATGAATTGGTCGGGTTGTTGTCGAAGATGACTTTGCAGATGAGGCCGTTGATGTACATCACCTCGTATTGGCCGGAGATCTGGACCTGGCCGCTGACCGGGTCGGGGGGTGTTTCGCCGGGGCGCAATTGTCCGAGCTGCGCACGGCGCGCGAGATCTTCCAGGTAGCCCCGAAAACAATTTTGCAGATCGTCCGGGGAGGGAATGTAAATTTCCGAAGGCGGATAAACTCCGCGCTCGCGGCGGTATTTTTCCACGTGCGCGCCCCAGGCCGTGAACGGCCGGTCGAGGACGTTGTAGAGCAGGCTGGCGATTCCCTCGACCACGGCGTTGCCGGAATCGCCGGCGCCCATTTCCGGGCCGTCGAGCACCACCCCGCTCCCGCCAATATGCAATATCCCCGCCAGGTAACGGAATAACCGGCTGAAAAACGGCGGGTCAATCTGCTTCGAACGATTGTATTGGGCGCGGAGGTATTCCAGATAGGTGCCGTCCGCGAGGGCGTTTTGCGTAATGAGATAGCAGTCGCGGCGGTCGAATTTCTGGTCCTGTTCCGGCTGGCAACTGTGCGGAATGAAACTGTCGCAGAAGATCGAGTAGGTCGGGCAGAAACGTCCGGGGTCGGTGCCGCCAAAGAGGATGGTGTTGCGGTCCATCTCCGGATAAACCAGGGTTTTGTTGGCGGGGTCTTTCAGCAACGTGGCGCGCAGGTCGTTGTCATAGCTCAATTTGCCGGTCTTCGGGTCGGTGAACGGCGGGGTGAACATGTCATGGCCGAACCAAAAGCCGAACCAGTGGTTGTGCTGCTCGCTTTTGTACCAGTGGGAAAGGCCGGACCAGAGGGGCATGATGCTGAAGAGGCAGAGCATGATCAGCACCGGGCCACGCTGACGATAAACCAAAAATGCGCAGATCAAACCAACGGGCAATGCGATCAAAATCAGGTTGGCGAACACGGGCAGGCCGTATTGGTTCTTTTCAAAGGCCAGCGCAATATAATGCGGCAGTTCCGAGAAAGTAACTTCTCCCGCCAAGCCGCGATAAAGCGTGCCGGTGGCATCTTTGAGGCTGTAAATCGCGAGCACCACCGCCACCGCGCCGACGAGAAAGCCCCACCGCCGTATTCGCTCATAGTGTGTGGCCGTGTAAGCCGCCATCAAGGTCAGTCCATAACCGATCATCATGGCAAAGAGGCCGTGTGAAGCCGTGAAGAAAACCTCGTTCAAATCTTGGGAAGCACGGTCCGGCGAAACATTGATCAAGACGACCAGCAAAACCGAGAGACAAATGTAAATCGCGGTCAGGCCAATGATCCATGACCGCTCGCGCTTGTGCATTTTCAGCAGGAAGGCAAACGGCAGCAGCCCGATAAAAATATAGACCCAGCTAAAAGAATGCATCAGGCCATGACCGATGTAACCGAGCTGAAAGAGAAATCGTTCGGGGTGGGCAAAAATGTTATAGCTTTGGATGCCTTCGTATTGTCCGCGGCTCAAGGCGTGGAAAAACCCTTCGACCGTGCGGGGATAGCCCCATTGCATCGGCGGGTCGGTCATGCACGAGACTGGTTCGTAAAAGTAAACGGAGACACCCACCACCCACGCGAGCCCCATGAGGAGGATTGCTTTCCATTCGGAGAACATGCCCTTTATTTTCAAAGCCAGCCAGCCACCCGCCACGATGGAACCGATGCCGACGATGTAAAAAAGGGTTTGTTCGATGGAACTCATGCCTTGCAGCGCCGGGACCGAGGATTTGAGCATGAGGCAAACCAGGAAAATCCCCGCGTTCCCCAAGAATAAATCGCGGCCCAGCCGTGGTGACGCCAGCGCGATCGCCACTTCAACGCCCATGGCGCCCAACAGCAGGGTCTGGTGAATGGTCACGCACAAGCCATACAGAAACATGGCCAAATACAGATAACGCTTCTGCTGTGGCGCGTACATCCAGCGCATCATGCAGGCCAAAACCGCAATCAGCCACGGCACACCAAACAGCGAGATGCGGTTGATGACCACCGCTTCGCTCCACATGAAAATGTCCAGCCCCAGCAGCGTGCCGGCCACAAACCCCGAAACGCCGCAGATGGCGTTTTCCCATTGGCGCGGCACGCCGCGAATAACTTCGATGCCCTCGATCAACATGCTGCTGCCGCGCGAGACCATCAACGCCAGCAGGCCGCAACCCATCGCGGCGGCAAAGGATTCGCCCACTTCCACGCGCCACGCCACATTGCCAAAGGGCAGGATGGCGGTCCAAAACCACGCATAGACCGACCAAAACGGATAGCCCGGGGGATGGGGAATGCCCGCGTAAAAAGCGCCCGTGCACAGTTCGCCGGAATCTTCCAGCGTCTGTTCCGGGGCCAGGGTGAACAAATAAATAATCCAAATCACGCCGAAGGTGATGGCGAGGGTCAGCCAGTCCGTTGGCCGGAACATGGGCGCGACTTTTAACGGCGCGGCGGGGGCGGCCGGAGCAGCCGACACTGTCTTGCCGGCAGCTTTAGCGTCGTTTCGCTCCCTCTTCTGGTTCGGTTTCGGTTTGTCCATGGGTCAACTTCAGTTCGTCAAATTTGTTATTCGTGCAGCAAGCCGCACCATCAGGCGGCCTGCTGGTCAAGGTGGGCCACACTATACGGAATTGATGCTATTGGCCATTTCAATTGATAGACACCTGGGTTGCCCGATTTGTATAAAATATAAATGCCCCAGACAAGCCGGCCTCCTGTGCGCGAGATGCTCATTTACTAAACTGACGTTCCGCGCCAAGTTGAGAGCCGTGATCAAAATTAAAGTTGGAGTGGAAGCAAGGAGCGGTTGCTTCGGCGCCGTCGGGAACCGACTGCCCAAGCGGTTCACTCCATGGGTGTCTCGTCCAGCATGGACGGCCTGCGTCATCATTGGATTACTACAGTTGTTCCTCACGCTTTCGCTGATGGCCCAGGCCAACATGCGCCGGGAAGGGGCGCTGACACTGGCCCAAACCAGCGACGATTCAAAGGGATTTTACGCCGCCACGATAGACCCGGCGAATGGCTTTGGGTATTTCGCGGCCAAGTATGTCTATAAAGTAAATCTCACCACGCCATTGCCGACGCAAATCGGCGCGGGCGTGAGCCTCGGCCGGCTCGCTTATTCCGGGGTGATGGATTCGTCAGCCGGTTGCGCCTATTTTGGCGTGGGCAGCAGCATCTATCAAATTTTGGCCAATGGGACCAATGCGCCGACGCTGGGGGCGGTCATGGCTTCGCCCTTTGGTTCCGGACCGTTTCTCACGCAACTCCTCATTGACACCTCCGACCCGGCCAATCATTACCTTTATGTGATGACTGAAACCGGCACCGCATCCACCCTTTATAAATTAGCGCTGAACAATTATCCGGGCGTGAGCGCGATTATTGGCTCCGCCGTGACTACCGCGCAACAGCCCGCTTTAGGATATGGGATAATGGACGTGAGCAATCATTGCGCTTATTATGGAAATTTTATTCCGGGCACCCTGCCTCCGTATTTGGCAAAATTCGCCCTCGGGACGGGGGCAAACGGGCCGGCCAATCTGGGCGGCGTGTCACTGGACACCACGACGAACCGTTCCATCGGGGGAATGGCTCTGGATCTTGCCAACGGCTACGGCTATTGCGACAGCGATGGCAGCGACCTCCTGTTTGGGCACGCGCGCGTGTACAAGTGGGCGTTAAACAGCAACGCCGCGCCAACGTTGGTTTCCTATGTGGACATGCATACCAACGAGGGTTATTGCCACGTGGCAGCAATCAAGCCGGCCAATGGTCTCCTCTACTTTGCCAGTGATCTGTCCTATCCAGCCTATGTTTACCGTTTTCGGTTGCCGCCGGGCACGAACGCGCCGGTGGAAACCGGCAGTCTCCCGTTGCTCGGCACCACCAATTCCGTGCTTCCTGCCTGGGGCACCAACCCGACCAACTCCAGTAATTGGGGTGAAGTTTTTGCGCGGAGCCTCGTTTATGATCCGGTGCGTGATTTTGTTTACATCGGGCGGGACTGCGCTGACGCTCAAGTCCAGCCGTACACGAATCAGGTCGTCAAAGTGGCCCTCGACCGCGATGAGGCGTTGGTGGCGCTGACCGAGGACGTGGTGAATACGAACAACATCATTCCCTACAGCGAGTCCTTTGAATCCTACACCAATGGGTTCAGCCTGGTGGGAACGAACGGCTGGTATGGACAGGATTCGCAAATGGGAATCGTCGCCACCAATAATTATACCAACACCTATCTTGGCGTTTTCCCCATTCCTGGGGCGCACCAACTTGTTTTGCAGGTGGACGGCGCCGTGACCAACCGGTTCAGCGCATTTCGCGGCACCAATGTTTTTGTGGACCTGATTCTTCAAGGCAAATATTGGACGGACCCGCTGATGCTGTCATTCAGCAACGCCGCCATCGCCTTCTGCGTCACCACCAACGGCCATCTGGCATTATGGAATTGCACCAATCCCCCGGCGCTTGGGAACGGTTGGACGGAGTTGACCGACACGACCATCGCGTCCAATCAATTTGTGCGGGTGACCCTGGAAGCGGCCTACAACCGCGACGTAAACAATGAATTCCATTACCGGGTCTGGATTAACGGCATACCCTCCACCAATCCCCGGACGTGGTACGCGGCAGCCGATACGAATCAAAATTATTTCGGCGACTTGGTGGCGCAAGGGCGGTTCGCGCTGGATGATCTGGTGGTGACGGTGCCGGTTATTACCCTTACCAATGTGCAGCGCAATGTGGACGGCAGCGTGAGCGTTTTTTGCCGGGGCATGCCCGGTTTGCCTCATCTCATGGCGGCAACGACCAATCTTGCGCAGGTGTCGTCGTGGCAACTAGTTTCCACGAACGTGGCTGGCCCGGACGGCGCGTGGCAATTCAAAGACCCGGCGGCGACGAATTTCATGGGGCGTTATTATCGGGCCAGTCTGCCGTGAACGCTTGAGCAAAGGACGTTACGGATTTTCTTGTGCCATGTAGCGGCGGCCATCCTTGGCTGCCGTAGAGCCGGGCTTCCCAGCCCGGCGGCGAGAGTCCCGCCAAACCCAGGCGCTCGAAACCCCGAGAGCCACTTGAATCTTCACGCACTTCCGGGCGGCAGAGATGCCGCCCCGCACCGTAGCGGCGGCCATCCTTGGCTGCCATAGAGCCGGGCTTCCCAGCCCGGCGGCGAGAGTCCCGGCAAACCCAAGCGCTCGAAACTTCGAGAGCCACTTGAATCTTCACGCACTTCCGGGTGGCAGAGATGCCGCCCCGCACCGTAGCGGCGGCGATCCTTGGCTGCCGTAGAGCCGGGCTTCCCAGCCCGGCGGCGGGTGTCCCGGCAAAC
>Ga0302320_10014929_pt1 | contig 16009 bp, 14 predicted proteins | sample Bog_T0_3_FD_202130 | JGI IMG/M metagenome (GOLD analysis project Ga0302320, IMG submission 202130) | Peat permafrost microbial communities from Stordalen Mire near Abisko, Sweden - Bog_T0_3 | ecosystem: Environmental > Terrestrial > Soil > Wetlands > Peat | place: Sweden: Abisko, Stordalen Mire... | reverse complement strand
TCGTTCATCTGCGAAGTGTACCCCGCGGGCGCAGCCGCTGGCCTGCGCCCGAACGACCGCCTAACCGCCGGACTTGGGGCAGGTAAATTCTTCGTCGTCGTTCTTGGCGGCCTTCGGCACATCTTTCTTCCAGTCCGGTGGCACCTCGAACCGATCAGCCGGGACGGCATCGGTGTTGATGGTTACGGTCTCCGAGGTAAACGCCGCCAATTGCATGTATTGAGCGTACGGGTCCGGTGCGGCCGGTGTGCCGGACGGCACCGGGGCCGCGCTCGCAGCGGCTGAATCCGGCGCCGCGCTTGCCGCAGTTTGCGAGTCGTCGGGCTTCTTCTTGTGGAACAGTCCTCCGACCAGATTGCTCACCGACGATCCGATCGCCTTGCCTGCCTGCGCCACATTGTTCAGCGGATTGCCGCCGCCGGCCGAGCTATCGCCGCTCGCCGAGCCGTTCGCCTTCATTTTGGCGACGGCGCTGCATTGCTGACCGCCCATCATGACGCGCAGCGATGTTTTCATAGGCTGACCCTTAAAATCGCTCGACTTATCAGTCAGTTGTTTGATCTGCGACTGATAGGGAGCCAGGAATTTCGCATATTCGCCGCTCATGGCGCCCTGCGCATCCTCGAGACCCAGTTTCTTGGCGTACGCCTGCCCGAACGCGCGACGGTCGGCGGCGCCGGGTAGCTTGTCCTGCGTCAGCCACACGTCGACGGCCACCACGGTATCACAGACATCGCCGGTATCTTTATTGGTGCAGCTCTCCGTCAGCGTGGCCAGCGTACGCTGGGTGTCATGACCGGCGATGGTCACTTTGTCGTCGGTTTTGCGGATATCGATCTTGGGCGGCGACATCTCACATTTAGATTTGTCGATGGGCTGCTGCTTCTGCGATACCGGGCATGAGCGCATTTTTTCGAGCCGCTGCTGCATCCTCGCGCGAACTTGCGCCATTTCCTCGGGCGTTGCGAAAACATCCTCGCGATAGGCTTTCTTGTCCGGTTCCAAGTGCCAGGTCAGCCCCCGATCCAAGCGCACGATCTCGCCGCCGTGAACGTTGCCGCATATCATCGACATCATTCCTTCGCAGTGCGATTCGCTGTCCTCGCGCTTTTTGTCGGCTGTAATATTGGTGGTCGATGCGCCATGGCTCTTGATCATGGAGGCCACGTCCAGGGTGGTCTTTTGTTCGATGGTCACGTCCGCTCGAACTGCCGAGATGGCCAGCGATATGCCGGCCGCGTAGCAGACGGTATTGAAGACTCGGGTCAGGTGCTTTTTCATTTTATCGTGCTCCCTATCTGGTCCCATACAGTAACCGCTAAAGAGGGTCGGGGAAAGAACAACTGCAAAATCGGCCGACGCGGTCCTGTGTATCATCACGGTATGCTTACCTCTGCCCCGCTTGCGCTGGATTGCCGATGACGGCGAGATTTGTACATACTACGGAGCGGCGGGAATGCGATGGCCTGCTTTGAGGATGATTAGATGAGATGGAGCAACACCCGGTCGGCCCCTCCCAGCGGGATTCGACGCGCGCTGGTGCATCTGGCGCTCGCTGCGCTTGCATCGTGGTCATCGATCGCTCGAAGCGCGGTATTCCCGACACAGGGCGTGGAACCGGCGCCACCGGGCGCGACGCAGGCTACGGCGGCGTCGCAGGCCGTGCCGGTCATCGCGGCGCCTGCCGCGCCGGGTCCGGCCGCGGGCTTGGCCGATTCAGCGGCGCTGCGCGCCACGATCTTCGGCACGCCTGCGCAAAACATGGCGCCGATGCCCAATCGCGTGCCGCTGGCGGAAATCAACATCGAGCTGCCCTGGAAACGGCCGGTACCCGATGTGTTCTGGTTCGATCGCAAACTGCGCGTCTGGTTTTCAGCCCAAGACAAGCCCGCTCCCCTCGCCATCGTCATATCGGGCACGGGAAGCGATGGAAATACGGCGAAGCTGTCGGTCTTGCGCGGCGCATTGTACGGAGCCGGTTATCACGTGCTGACGATGCCGTCCCCGACTTTCCCGGGTTTCATCGTGTCGACGTCGAGCACCGGGGTGGCGGGTGACCTGATGCAGGACGGCCAGGACCTGTATGCAGCCATGCAGCAGATCATCGAACATCTGCCACGGGAGGTGAAAATAACCGATATAGACGTGCTCGGATACAGTCTGGGCGGCGCCAACGCGGCCATCGTGAAATCCATCGATGCCAGGGCGGGCAAGTTGAAAATCCATCGTGCTGTCATGATCGAACCGCCGGTCAGCCTGTTTTCGTCGATCGGCCGGCTCGACAAGCTGTTCGCCCTCAGCGTCGGCACCGGAGACGATGCCATCGACGGACTTTATCGCCAGTTGTACGCCGAGCTGGCCAATCTATATCGTGCGTCGGATCGAATCGAAATCGACGAGGATTTCATCCTGGAGGCCGCGGCCACCGTACTTAAGACGGACGCGGAATTTTCCGCCGCCATTGCGTTGAGTTTCCGCATCGATCTGGTGAATGTGTTTTTCGCCGGCGATCTCTACGCCGGCACGGGCGTCGTCGTCGATCCGAAACACCCGCCCAAGGTAAGCGATTCGCTCGATGAAACCCAGCGCATATTGCGCAACAAGCCGTTCTCCGAATATTTCACCAAAGTGTTCGCGCCTTACTATTTGAAACGCCGGCCGAATACGACTGCCGCGGGGCTGATCGCCGACAATCGGCTCGACATCATCCGTGATGCCTTGCAAAACGATCCTGATTATTACGCCCAGGCGAATAGCGACGATCTCATTCTGGACAAACAGGAACTCACCTGGCTGCGAACTACTCTGGGCTCTAAAATCGCGGTCTACGACCATGGCGGCCACCTCGGGAATATCGGTGAGCGTCGACAGGTGTCGGATATGCTGGATATGCTGGGCGGACGTTGGACGGGTGTCGCTCGATGAGGCCCACCGTGATCACGGTATTGCTGGCGGCCGCGCTCGGCGGATGTGTTTCCCAGAGCATGAGTATCCGCAGCCTGCCGGCGCAGGACCCGGCCGCCGAAAACGCGGCCGCCGCGGAAAGTGCCGCTGCGTTCGCCGCTGCGGCCGCGACGGCCAACACGGCGGCGAGCGATTCCGGCCAGGTCGGCGGGGGCACCGAGCAAACCCTGCCGCCGGTGACGCCGGCGGACGCGCCGTCCATGGTTACCTACGATCCGTGGGAGCGCATAAACCGCTTTACCTATCGATTCAACGCGCGGTTCGATGAAGCGATCTTTTTGCCCGTGGCGAATACCTATCGACGCATACCTTCGCCGCTACGCGCCGGAGTGCACAATTTCTTCGGCAATCTTTCTGAGGTCGACAGCGTAGTCAACTACACGCTGCAATGGCGCCTCAAACTGGGAGCGCGCAGCCTGGGACGATTCGTCATCAATAGTACGCTCGGAATCGGCGGACTGTTCGACGTGGCCGCCAAGCTCAAACTCCCGGGTATGCCCACGGGATTGAGTTCAACTCTGGCCAAGTGGGGAATGCACCCGGGGCCGTATCTGGTCATTCCGCTTTTGGGTCCTTCGACCTTGCGCGACGGGCTCGGGTATCTGGGCGACTACGCGACCTCGTACGCAGTCGATGTGGCCAAGCTCTACCGCGGCGACGTGTCTTGGGGCCTCGGCGTGGTGAATGCCGTGGATCAGCGGTCAAACGTCAATTTCCGCTACTACGCTACCGGTTCACCCTTCGAGTACGAAAATATCCGCTTCCTGTATGTCCGCAAGCGCTTGATCGAAGACGAGGGGCTGCGGGCGAAGGATCCGAAAAAAGGCGCACAATCGACCACTCAGCAGGAGAACGCGAGCGGCGAGCCGGCCGGGAAATGAGCATTCAGGCGATGCCGCGCTGCGCGAGAAACTCGCGCAGGATTTTCGCCGTATGACTCTTATTCGGCCTGTCCACGATGGTCTCGGGAGATCCCTGTGCGACGATGCGGCCACCGCCGTCACCCCCCTCGGGGCCTAGGTCGACTATCCAGTCTGCTTCCGCCATCACGTCCAGATTGTGTTCGATGACGACGACGGTATTGCCGGTATCGACCAGCCGATGCAGAACGCGTAGGAGTTTTTCGACATCGGCCATGTGCAGACCCACCGTCGGTTCATCGAGCACATACAAGGTGTGTTGCCCTTCGCGGCGTGCCGTATCGATTCCCAGCGCATCGGTCCGGACCTTCGAAAGCTCGGTCACGAGTTTGATTCGCTGGCTCTCTCCGCCCGAGAGCGTCGGACTGGGCTGTCCCAGACTGAGATAGCCGAGTCCCACGTCGGCGAGCAGGCTCACCGGATGGTGTACGCTGCGTTGCGCGGCGAAGAACTCCAGCGCATCGTTCACGCTCATCGCGAGCGTCTCGCCGACGCTCTTGCCCTTGAATAGTATGGCGAGAGTTTCCGCGTTGAAACGCTTGCCGCCGCAGACATCGCACAATACTTGAACATCGGGGAGGAAACTCATCTCGATGCGCTGCATGCCCTGTCCCTCGCAGGCCTCGCAGCGGCCGCCTGCGGTGTTGAACGAAAACCGGCTGGCCGTGAAACCGCGAATGCGCGCTTCGGTGGTGTCCGCGTACAACCGCCGTATGGAGTCCCAGAACCCGATATAGGTGGCGGGGCAGGAGCGGGGAGTCTTGCCGATGGGAGTTTGATCGACTTCGAGGACGCGGCTGATCTTCTGCCATCCGGTGATGGCACCGCACCCTTCGAGGATGGCATCGGGCGCGTGTGCGTTGCCGGGGCGGCGGGGCCGTGCCAACAAGCGCCTCAAATTGCGCAACAGCACATCGCGCGCCAAAGAGGACTTGCCCGAGCCCGACACTCCGGTAATCACGGTCAACCGCCCCAGCGGAATTCGCGCATCGACTTTTCGAAGATTGTGCAGGGTGGCGCCGCCGATATCGATGGCAGGCGTATCGCGGTCGACGGCGCGGCGACGAGAGCGAGAATGCCGCAGTGGCGCGCCAAGACAGCGGCCCGTCGCGGAATTACCCATGTGGGCGAGCTGCTTGGCGGTCCCCTGGGCCACGACATGGCCGCCGTGCGTCCCCGCGCCCGGCCCCAAATCAATTACATGATCGGCGCGACGGATGGTGTCTTCGTCGTGTTCCACCACGACCAGGGTGTTGCCCTTGCTGCGCAGTTTATCCAGAGTATCCAACAGCGCGAGGTTGTCGCGTGGATGCAGGCCGATCGTGGGCTCATCCAACACATAGCACACGCCCTGCAAATTCGACCCGAGCTGTGCTGCCAGGCGGATGCGTTGAGCCTCGCCCCCGGAGAGGGTCGGGGCGGCACGATTCAATTGCAAATAGCCCAGGCCGACATCGCAGAGAAAGCGGGTCCGAGCAGTGAGTTGCGCCAGCAAATCGCGCGCGATATCGCGCTCCCGGCCGAGCAGCTTGAGTTTTTGCAGAGCGGCGGAAAAATCTCGCACCGGCAAATCGGTGAGCGCCGCGATGGAGCGGTCGCGGAAAAGCACGTGCAGCGCTACCGGATTGAGGCGCTGGCCCGCACAGTCGCGGCAGACGATCGAACGGGCGTCTTCGCCCTGCGTGGACGCCGCTTGCGCGGATCCCGCCTCCTGCCATTTGGATTCCTCGCCGCTTTGTTCGGCGTCGAATTCCTCCAATTGCAACCCGGTGCCGAAGCAACTCTTGCACCAGCCGTGCTTCGAGTTGAAGGAGAACAACCGGGGATCGAGTTCGGGAAAGCCGGTGCCGCAGTTGGGGCAGGCGCGCTTGGTGGAGAAGACGCTGCTCGCCGCCGCGCCAGTCGGCGCCGCGCTGGTCGCCGACGCGTCGACGTGCACCACACCGCGGCCGTGCTGCAGCGCCGTATCCAGCGCCTGTCGTAGTTCGGCCTCGCGCGACGCGCTCACCTTCAATGTCGCCACCGGCAGTTCGATATCGTGTTCGGTGAAGCGATCGAGGCGCGGCCACTTCGCCGTCGGCAGCAGCTTGCCATCGACTTTCAAAGCAGCAAACCCCTTGCCGCGAGCCCATTTCGCGAGCGCGGTGTACAAACCTTTGCGGGCCACGATCAGCGGCGCGGACAGGGTGATGCTCCGGCCGCGAAAATCCTTGAGCAGGCGGCCGGCGATCGCATCCGCGGACTGAGGTTCGATGCGCGTCTCGCAGGACGGGCAGTACTGAACGCCCAGCTTCACGTAAAGCAGGCGCAAGAAATGATAGATCTCGGTGAGCGTCGCCACCGTACTCTTGTGGCCGCCGCGGCTGGTGCGCTGCTCGATGGCAACGGTGGGCGGAATCCCGAATATGGCATCGACATCGGGCCGCGAGGCGGGCTGCACGAATTGCCGCGCGTAGGCGTTCAGGGATTCGAGATAGCGCCGTTGCCCTTCGGCGAACAAAATGTCGAAGGCCAGGGTGCTCTTGCCGCTGCCTGACACCCCGGTAATCACGGTGAATCGATTGAGGCCCAGATTCACGTCGACATTCTTGAGATTGTGTTCACGGGCGCCGTGAATCTCGATGGACGTAGGCAGCCTGGAACGCGGCGGCGCGCCGGCCGCACGGCCGGCCGTGCCGGTTCGATAAGATGCCCCGTCCGCATCGCTTACTGTGTTGGCCGCCTCAGAGGCGTCGAGAAGGGCGCGGCCCGTGTGCGAGGCGGCGACTTGCGTGATCTGTGCGGGCGTACCGACACAAATCACGTGGCCGCCGGCCTCACCACCCTCAGGACCCAGATCGATGATCCAATCGGCGGCGCGCACCACATCGATATTGTGCTCGATGACCAGCAGCGAGTGACCGGCCTCGATCAGGCGGCGGAACGCGCGCAGCAGTTTCGAGACATCGTCGAAGTGCAGACCGGTGGTCGGTTCGTCGAATAGGAATAGCGAGCCCTTGCGCACGGAATTCAGCCGCACCGCATTCTCGGCAAGGTGCCCGGCGAGCTTGAGACGTTGTGCCTCGCCGCCCGATAAGGTAGGCACGGGCTGACCCAGGCGCAGATAATCGAGACCGACGTCCGCAAGCGGTGCCAGCACCCGGCAAACCTCGGTGTCGGCGGCGAAGAATGCCAGCGCCTCGGATACGGTGAGATCGAGAATATCGGCGATACTCATCGGCGGTGCATCGCCGCGGGACAATTTCACCTCGAGCACTTCGGCCCGATAACGCCGGCCGTCGCAATCGGGGCAGCGCAGGTATACGTCGGAAAGGAATTGCATCTCGACGTGTTCGAAACCGTTGCCGCCACAGGTCGGACAGCGCCCATTGCCGGCGTTGAAGCTGAACGTCCCGGCGGTGTACTTGCGCTCGCGAGCTTGCGTTGCCTGAGCGAACAAGCCGCGAATCGCATCGAATGCCCCTACATAGCTCGCGGGATTCGAACGAGTCGTGCGGCCGATGCGGCTCTGGTCCACCATGATCACATCGTCGATCAGCTCTGCGCCCTGGAGGGCGCGGTATAGGCCGGGATTCTCGGTGGGCTTAGCCTTAGCGCGCAACAGCGCCGGGTACAGGATGTCGTGTATCAGGGTGGACTTACCGGAGCCGCTGACGCCGGTCACGCACACCATGCGATGCAATGGAATCTCGACGTCCACGCCCTTGAGATTGTGTTCGGCGGCGCCCAGCAGGCGTATGGCGCCGCTGCGCCTCGCAGTCGATTGGCCGTCCTGCGGTATCTGTACCCGCTTGCGGCCGAACAAATAGTCGGCGGTGAGCGATTCGTTGGCCTTCGCGAGGCCTGCGATGGGACCGAAGAATACGATTTCTCCGCCGTGCTCGCCGGGCCCCGGCCCGATGTCGAGTATGCGATCCGCGGCCTGAATCACCTTGGGGTCGTGCTCCACCACCACCAGCGTATTGCCTGCGTCGCGCAGCCGGCGCATGACCCCGACGATGCGGTCGACGTCGCGCGGATGCAGCCCGATCGAGGGCTCATCCAACACGAATAGTGTGTTGACCAGCGAGGTTCCGAGCGCGGTGGTGAGGTTGATCCGCTGCACTTCGCCGCCGGACAGAGTGCGCGACTGGCGGTCGAGGTTCAAATAGCCGAGTCCGACCTCAGTCAAGTACTTGAGGCGCGCGCGAATTTCCCGCAGCAAGAGATCCGTTGCTGCGTCGAGCGGCGCCGGCAATGTCAGCGTTTCGAAAAAGCGGCGGCTGTCGTCGATGGACAGGAGCATCAATTCGCGAATGTTGATACTGGGGTTGCCGACTCGCCAGAGCAGGGCGTCGGGCTTGAGGCGGGCGCCCCGGCAGGCGCCGCACTCGGTGTAGGATCGGTAGCGCGACAGCAGCACGCGGATGTGCATTTTGTAGGCTTTGGTCTCGAGCCAGGCGAAGAAACGCCGCACGCCGTACCAGACGTTCTTGGTCCACTCGCCTTCGCCGTCGATCACCCAGGCACGTTCGGCCACGGTGAGGTCACGCCAGGGTGTGTCGATCGGGATGCCGCGCTTGCGCGCGAATTTCAGAAGATCCGTTTGGCACTCTTTATTAGACTCGGTCTGCCAAGGCTTGATGGCCCCACCGCGAAGACTCAAGGTCGTATCCGGAATGACCAGGCCGTAGTCGACGCCGATGCTGCGGCCGAAACCGCGGCAGGTGGCGCAGGCGCCGATCGGGGAGTTGAAACTGAAGGTGCTGGGACTGGGATCCTTGTAGCTGATGTCGCAGTCCGGGCAGTGCAGACCGGTGGAGAAGCGCCATGGCGCCGCGCCGCCGGCGGGGCGGGTGTCGCTCTGGCCGCGTGAATCTCCCGTGATTAGATATACATCCAAGCGCCCCTGACCGATTTTCAGCGCCGCTTCGATGGCATCTGCGGCCCGCCCGGGATCCACCGACGACCACCGAAAGCGGTCTTGAGTCACCTGCAGGGTGTCGCCGTATTTTTCGTGAATGCGTGTGTAGCCTTGGGCCGACAGCAGCGCCGTGATCTCGGCTTCCGTGAAATTCTTTGGAATGGGCACCGGAAAGGTCAGCAGCAGCGGCGGATGGCCGGCATCCTGGGACAAGGTCTGCAAGGAGTCTTGAATACTGGCGGGCGTGTCGCGGCGCACCGGCCGGCCGCAGCCCCGGCAATGCAGCGCCGCGGCCCGGGCGAACAGGAGTTTCAGGTGGTCGTTGAGCTCGGTCATGGTGCCGACGGTGGAGCGGGAGGTGCGCACCGGGTTTGTCTGATCGATCGCGATCGACGGTGGGATGCCCTCGATGCGGTCCACGAGCGGCTTGTCCATCCGGTCCAGGAACTGCCGGGCATAGGGGGAGAAGGTTTCGACGTAACGGCGCTGCCCCTCGGCGTACAGCGTGTCGAACACCAACGAGGATTTCCCGGACCCGCTCACGCCGGTCACGACGATCAACTCGTTGAGCGGCAGATCGAGATCGAGATTCTTGAGATTGTTCTGGCGCGCGCCACGAATGCGGATTGCATCCGAGCGGGGCGGATCGAAGGGTGGCATGCAAGAAGTTTACAGGAAACGGCCGATCAGTCGTCCCCGTGAAAGCCGATCAGCGTCCCGCGAATTGCTCCATCATCAGTCCGGTGCCGCCGCGGGTGACGTGCGCCACGATGGCCGTCCGCCGATGAATCTTGGTCACTAAACCCAGGTTAATGGCGAAAGCCAGCTGGACCTGTTGTCCCTTGCGCAGCCCGAGATTTTCGGTTTCGACGAAGACGCCGTTAGCACTCAGGTTTTTGGCCTTGCAGATCCGGCTCTTCCGTCCTGACATCACCACGTACACGGTCGTGCGCGCGCGGTGGCGGGTGTGCAGGCGACGCTCCATCCGGTCATTCCCTTTCGGTTAGATCTCGTAGTGAGAGCGCCATTATGCACATCGCGAAGTAGTTAGCGAAGCGTTCAATCGCACCGGTCAAGATATGTAAGGCGCAATATTGATATGTAAAATCAAAGGGCTACGCAGGGGAGTACTATCCCACGGAAGGGTGCGCAAAAAAATCAACCGCACAGCGGAGGGAAAAAACTTAGACGACGTCTTTGCGGCGGATGGCGAGTTGTTCGGGCGCTTCGATGCCCATCTTGACGCGTCGGCCCGTTCCGCCGAGCAGGGTGATCTGTATGGGGCCATTGGCGAACAGCTGCGCCATGGTCATGTTGGCGTCCGCGCCGTCGGCCGGCAGGATGACTATGGATTCGTCCGCGCGGCGACTGAGTACCAGCATGGTTCACGCCCTCGCCAAGGCGCGCAGCGCCTTGGCGAGGGTCTTTCCTTGAGGACCGTAGGTGATGGCGGGGCCGCCACGCACGATGTCGATCAACTCGCGAATCTGGCCCTGGCGCAAGTGGATGATGTAGCCATTGACTTCGTTCGCAGCCCGGCAGCCGGCCATCAACTCCATCAGTGCGTGCCAGCGTTCAGCGACGGTCGCTACGATACCGAACTCGTTGGCGGGGTTGCGGGCCAAATCTTGACCGCCCGCCGTGCCTAGCGCGCGGCGTTCCTGTTCGAGTTTTTCGATGGCTTCGAGGTGACGCATTTTCTCGGCGGTCCGCTGTTGGACGGCTTCGGGAGAATTGCCCGTCAAGGCGCTGTGTTCGTCGGCCAGAGTCACGGCCAGCAATCGCGCAACCTCGATCTCGCGATCCAGCACATCCTCGAGACGGCGGCGCTCGTCCTGGTTCATGGGGCTACTTCAGTCCGCTCTCGAACGACAAAATCTTGTCGGCAACGCGGCCGGCATCGATCTTGTAGGTGCCGCTGTTGACGGCTTGCTTGACCGCGGCCACCTTGGCGGTATTCACGACGGGCGCCTGGGCGACCGCCTGTTCGATTTTTTGCAAAGATCGGGCGGAGTCGGTCAGTGTGACGTGATCGCCAGTCCGAGAGGTGGCGGCGGACGCGGCAGAGCCTTCGCCCTGCGACTTGTCGGCAACGGCGCCACTACTGTTCGAGCCCTTGAGGGGCGCGACCGGCTCGGCGGTTGAAAATCCACTGATCTTGTTCGGCACCGAAATCTCCTAGGACGAGTGACGCCCTTAACCGTTGTTATCGTCAGGATTTGGATGAACTTTAACGATTGCGCTCACGATCCAATCTAAACTCTGTTATCGGCTGTGACGTGGTTCACTGAAGGCCTATTCAGAAATAATCTCCACTACCTGTTCGGAACGCGCAATTCCCTCCACGATTTTACCTGAGGAGAGATTTTCGACCTTAACTCTTTGATTCATCAGACCATCGCTCATGGCACGCCCGGCCATCCGGACACTCATCGATCCTACATCGGCCACCAGCGTCACTGCTTGACCGCGGACTACCGCTTTTGCACCCAGCAAGTATTGGTTGGTAATGATGGCGCCGCTCGATATCGGCCGGCTGGCCGTGAGGCCAACCGCCACCGTGGGATCGTCTATATAGCCCGGTGGCAGCTCGGAAAGATCGTGTTGCTCGGTTCTCACGTCCTTATCCGTCAACACGCTACCAACCACGATGGCCCGGGCCGCGATGGCCACCATGGAAGTGCCGACGATTCTGACAGGCACATAGATATGCCATGACGGCGCACCGGTGCAACGCAGCTCCACCAATACCCGGTCGCGCATGTGTTTTCCCGGACCCACGATGGGCTGGACGGGCGCGCTACAGCGATCCAGCTGTAGATTCGGCTGGATGGGACCGACCAGAAAGCGTTGCTTCTCGGTGAGCGCAGGGAATTGGACAGTCGCCTCGGAGCGGGCGAGAGCTTCCAGTTGAGCAATATCCTGGTGTTCCGCTGCCTGGAGGGTTCCCGCGGTCACGCTCAGCCCGAGCAGCAGTAAGCCGAGTCGCGGCGGCCAATGACGATATTTTGACGGTACTCGCATCATAGAGACCAACCAGCAAGTCGCGTGCCACGAGGAGCAGGCGAGGAATCCCGCGGCGGTCCCGGCCGGGGCGGCAAGGCCCTGAATCCCCAACTTGCCGTTGCCGCCGCCGGCAATTCCTTGCCGCGCTTAAGTCGCCGCATCGGCCGCAAAAAGGCCCCCAACAGGCCATAGACCCTGCTGCGTGCCCAAGCGGGCGCCCAGACGGGTTTGGCACAGCTCTTGCTTTAGCTATCCCAAGAGGAGCATTCACCATCATGTTCGACAACATTTTCGGTATTCATGAACAGGCACTGATGCTGCACGGGCAGCGTCTAGCCGTCTTGGCTACCAATATCGCCAATGCGGACACACCGGGCTACAAGGCGCGGGACATCGATTTCAGCGCCGTGCTGTCGCAGACGCAAGGCGAGAATCAGCTCCCGCTGCAGGTGACGCACGCCGCGCACATCAATTTCAGCGACAGTGAGCTGCCGCCCGGCGAATTGCAATACCGCAATCCATATCAGGCTTCGCTGGACGGCAACACCGTGGAAATGCCCGTGGAGCAGGCGGCATTTTCCGAGAACAACGTGCGCTACCAGGCCAGCCTGAATTTCATCAACCTCAGGATATCCGAACTGCAGTTCGTGATCGCCGGACAGTAGCACGCGGTTTAGGAGAGCAAGCATGTCTTTATTCAATGTATTCGACGTCTCGGGAAGCGCTCTGAATGCCGAAACGATCCGGCTGAACACCACCGCCAGCAATCTCGCGAATGCGGAAAGCGTCAACGGCGATGTGACCAAGGTCTATCGCGCGCGCCATCCGGTGTTCCAGGCCATGATGAACGATGCGGACGCCGGATTCGACGAGCAAGATTCCGCCAAAGGCGTACGCGTGCTGGGCGTGGTAGAGAGCACGACACCGCCGCTGAAAACCTACCAACCCGATCATCCGCTGGCCGACAAGGATGGCTACGTCTATACCTCGAACGTCAACTCGATCGAAGAGATGACCAACATGATTTCCGCGAATCGATCTTTCGCGACCAACATCGAGGCCATCAACACGGCGCGGGATCTGCTCCTCAAAGTCATTTCGATGGGTCACTAGCCCTAGGACACAATCATGATCATTAGCCACACACATGCGACCACCGGAACCGGTACCGGCACGACCGGAACAGGCAGCACGACCGGAACAGGCAGCACCACGGGCACCACCGGCAACAGTTCGAGCACGGCGGCCGGATCGACGGCCAACGGCGTGACCTTGGGCGGAACCGATTTCCTGACTCTCATGCTGGCGCAGCTCAAGAACCAGGATCCGACCAGTCCGGTCGACAGCAATGAATTCCTGAGCCAGCTCGCCTCCTTGAGCGAGGTGCAGGGCATCACACAGCTCAATTCATCCTTCAGTACGCTGTCGAATTCCATTACTTCCAGCCAAGCGCTGCAGGCCTCGTCTCTGCTCGGACACAATGTGCTCGCAGCCAGTTCAACCGCGACATTGAGCGCGGCCGGCGCCACTTTGAGCGGGGCGGTAAGCGTGCCGCAGACCAGCTCACAGGTGACCCTCAATATTTCGAACAGCGCCGGAGTTTTGGTGAAGTCGATCAATCTCGGGGCCCAATCGGTCGGATTGGCGGATTTCACCTGGAACGGACAGGGGTCAAACGGCTCGGCCGCTCCCGCCGGAACTTACACCTTGAGCGCACAGGTTGCCGGCGTCGCCAGCAGTACGGCCGTGGCCACGTTGGTCAGCGGCGCCGTCGACAGCGTCACCATGGGCGCGGGCACCACGGGACTGACTTTGAACGTCGCCGGGCTCGGCAGTGTGCCGTTCAGCAGCGTTCAACAGATTTCAAACTAATTCATCAGGAGCGGACATGTCTAATTTCAGTATTGCTTTATCCGGGCTGTCGGCCGCAAGCACGTCGTTGGATATCACCTCGAATAATATCGCGAACGCAGATACGGTGGGATTCAAGAATTCTCAGGCCGAGTTCGCCGACGTGTATGCGTCCGGTGCGGTGAACCTCAATTCATCGACCGGCGGCGAAGGCGTGCGAGTCGTGACTGCCGCCCAGCAGTTCAGTCAGGGCACCAGCATCACCGAGGCATCCACGCCTCTGGACATGGAGATCAACGGCAACGGATTCTTCACGCTGAATAGTCCCAGCGGCACGGTCTACACGCGCAATGGTCAATTTTCCGAGGACCAGAACGGCAATGTGATCAGTTCGACCGGAGGGTTCCTGCAGGTGTACCCGCCCACGACCAACGGCGGCTTCAATACCGGCGCACTGCAAGATCTCAACTTGCAGACGGCGCAAAGCGCTCCAGTCGCGACCACCTCCGGGAACGTGATTCTGAATTTGCCGTCGAACTCGACCGCGCCCACCGTGGCGCCCTTCGATCCCACCAATCCGAATACCTACAACCAGTCGACCTCGACGACGGTTTACGACTCGCTCGGCAACTCGTATCCGGCGACCATGTATTTTTCGCAGACGGCAACGCCCGGCACCTGGAATGTGAACATGACCGTCAACGGCACCGCTGTCGGCGGCACACAAGCCCTGACCTTCTCGAACACCGGCGCCGTCACGGCACCGGCCGGCGGCAACCTGAATTTCAACGGCTTCACTCCGACCAATGGCGCGGCCCCCATGAACCTGGCGTTCAATTTCAGCCAGACAACGGAGTTCGGTACCCAGTTCGGCGTGACGTCCATCATTCAAAACGGCTACACCACCGGTCAGCTCAGCACCGTGTCCATCGACACCACGGGCGTCGTGTCGGCGGTCTATACGAATGGCCGCTCAACCGAGCTGGGGCAGTTGGCCATCGCCAATTTCCCCAATCCACAGGGCTTGCAGCAGCTCGGAAACACCAACTGGGCGCAGACTTTCTCCTCCGGCACGGTCGTGCAGGGGACGGCGGGTTCGGCCGGATTCGGCAACATTTCCTCGAGCGCACTGGAGAGTTCCAACGTGGATTTGACCACGGAGCTGGTGAGCATGATTACGGAGCAACGGGCTTTCCAAGCCAACGCGCAGGTCATCACCACCGCCGATCAAATGTCGCAGACCGTCATCGGTATCGCCACCAATGGATAGAGGTCTCTATGTGGCCATGACGGGTGCGAAGCAAATCATGCAAGCGCAGGCCGTCAACAACCACAACATTGCCAACGTCAATACCGTCGGCTTTCGCGCCGATGCGGTGTCGTTCGTCAGCCAACCGATCTACGGACCGGGGTTTGCGACCCGCGTGAACGCGGTGGCGAGCGACGCAGGCACCGATTTCTCGACCGGAGTCATGCAGAGCACGGGCCGCGAGCTGGACGTGGCGGTCAATGGCAAGGGTTACATCGCAGTCCAGGGCCTGGACGGCAAGGAGGCCTACACCCGGGCCGGTGATCTGCGCGTCAGTGCCGAGGGGGCCGTGACCACGGCCACCGGCTTGCCGGTGCTCACCGAGCAGGGTCCCTTGAACGTCCCGCCGGCGACCACCATCACCCTCGGCAGCGACGGTACGGTGTCGGTGGTGCCTCTGGGCCTGAGTCCGAGCGCGATCTCGCAGACCGACGTGGTCAAACTGGTCAATCCGCCGGCACAGAATCTGCAGAAGGGAGACGACGGGTTATTTCGGCTCAAAGACGGCAGCAAGGCGCCGACCGATCCGACCGTGACGCTGACCTCCGGGATGCTCGAATCCAGCAATGTCAATGCCGCGCAGTCGCTGATCAACATGATCGAGCTGCAGCGTCAGTATGAATTTCAGGTCAAGAGCATGAACTCGGCCGATCAGAACGAACAGACCGCCGAACAACTGATGTCGAACGCTACCTAATACGCCGAACGCTTAAGGACATTCAAAATGAATCTCGCACTATGGTCGGCCAAGACCGGCCTCGACGCACAAAACACGCAGATGGCGATCATCGCCAACAATCTCGCCAACGCCAATACCACGGGATTCAAATCGGATCGCGCCGCGTTCCAGGATTTGATGTATCAGAACGTGCGGCAGGTGGGCGCGCAGAGCACGCAGAACACCCAGTACTCGACCGGGCTTACCTTGGGAACGGGCGTGCGCATCGCCGCCACGGAGAAGAACTACACTCAAGGCAGCGTGACCGCGACCGGTGGCAGCCTGGACCTGATGGTGACCGGGCGCGGATTCCTGCAAATCACGCAACCCGACGGCAC
>Ga0302320_10014928_pt1 | contig 16009 bp, 16 predicted proteins | sample Bog_T0_3_FD_202130 | JGI IMG/M metagenome (GOLD analysis project Ga0302320, IMG submission 202130) | Peat permafrost microbial communities from Stordalen Mire near Abisko, Sweden - Bog_T0_3 | ecosystem: Environmental > Terrestrial > Soil > Wetlands > Peat | place: Sweden: Abisko, Stordalen Mire... | reverse complement strand
TTGGACGCCTTTTATGCCGAGCACAGGGTCAGCCGGACAACAAAGGTTCGTGAGATTCAGACACTGCGCTCGTTTTTCGACTTCTGCGTTGATCGGCGGTGGCGTGAAGACAACCCCGCTCGAAAGATTAAGCCACCCAAGGGCCTTAAGCCAAACGAGGTAGTTCCATATACCCAGGGCGAAATAGCAGCTATCCTGGCTGCGTGTGACCGTTTTGGAAAAAACGATTATGAGCGGTCGCGTGCCCGTGCGCTCGTGCTGCTGCTGAGGCACACAGCATTGAGAATTGGCGATGCCTATCGACTGCGGCGAGATGCGGTCGTGGCCGGACGGATTCGGCTGTATACGAGCAAGAGCGGCATTCCTGTGAATATACGACTGACACGAGAACTGGCGTTTGCTCTTGAAGTATTGCCCCCGCCTGACCCACTGACGCAGCACAACGAGTACTTTTTTTGGAATGGCCACGTACCTGTGACAGCGGAAGACGGAGGCAAGAAATTTACAGTCGAGCGCGCAGAGCGTCTGCTACGCGCGGTTTTCTCGGAGGCCGCTGTCAAGGACGCGCATGCTCACCGCTTTCGCCACACGAAGGCCACCGAGCTATTAGCCCGAGGAGCGACAATGGACGATGTTGCAGCTCTGCTTGGGAACTCGGTCCGAATCTGCGAAAAGCACTACGCCAAGTGGGACCTCAACAGACAAAACCGCCTAGACGCATTCATGGAGCCTGAGGTTCGTTGTACGTATCCTGTACACGAGATCGACGAGCGCGATAAGTCCTTATTAAACAGCCTGATTGCTGGTGCGAAAGGGGGGACTCGAACCCCCACCCCTTGCGGGACCAGATCCTAAGTCTGGCGCGTCTGCCAATTCCGCCACTTTCGCACAATGTCTAACTACTGTTGTTATCAATAGCTTATCTTCGCCGGTTTGTCCACTCGGTTTGGTTGGTGTGCCCAAAAGTGTGCCCAAAGTGTTCCGTGATTCCGCCCCGGCCATCTGGGAGATGTAATTCTCCAAGCGTCGAGCAGCCTCTTGTAGATCGCGTTCGCTCACGATGTTGTAACGCTCGAACACCGAGCGAGACTTGTGCCCCGATATGAGCATTGCGACTCTCTCAGGAATTCCCGCTCTAATCAGATTGCGAACGCCGGTTCGGCGAAGGTCATGGAAAATGCGGTTCGGGTTACCCTCGGCGTCCACCAACTTGGCAGCCTTGCACGCGATTTCCCAAGCACCTCGGAAGTCCCGAATCCGCTTACCCCGTCGAAAGAAAACCCACGAACAATGGGGATACTTAACGTCGCGGATGCTTTTCTGCATGGACAAGGTTTCAAAAAGCTCCGGCACGAGTGGGAGGTTTCTTCCTTCGTCATTCTTCGTCGTTCCGGGCTCCAGTCGGACGATCTTCCGCACTAAGTCCACTTGTGACCAGGCGAGAGATAGAATCTCTTCTCGCCTACATCCAGTATAGTACGCGAAAGTCAGCACCGGCTTGATCTCGTCGGGTAGAGCTTGTCGCAAGTCGATAAATTGCGAATGCTCAAGAAAGCCCTTTCGAACATTGTCTTCCTTTAGCTTGGGAATGTAAGGAACAAACCTCACTTTCGGCGGAGTCTGCCGTCGTCCGAGATTGAAAGCTCTGCGCAAAAGGGCGCTTTCGCGGTTTATCGTCGCATTGGCGGCTCCCGCGTCGCGGCGTTCCGCCATATATTTTTGCACGTCTGGGGTAGTGAATGAAGTCGCGCGCATCCGGCCAAAGTACGGACGAAGATGGCAACGGACGATCGGGTCAGCAAAATCTTTGAGCGATTTCCCATTGACGCGATAATCTAAGATGAGTTCGTCCAGCAATTCACCAATAAGGATTCGGTCGTACTTTGGTCCGGCAAATAGGCGGTCCTCGATCTGCTGGATGCGTTGCTTCAGTAACTTTTCGGCCACTTGAATCCTCGAGCTTCGCGAGCTTTCGCGGAAAATTCGACCGCTCCCATTGGAGTATTTGATCCACCAGTTCGGCAGCTCCACGAAGCTCCCGTCCCGCATCCGCTTGCGTCGACGATAGATACTGCCTAGTCGAGGCCGGTTTCGCATAATTGTCTCCCTCCTACTTAGAGTTCCATTTGGCTGTGTGCCCGTCTTCCTTTATTGTCAAGGCAACGATGGCTGCTTGTTTTCGGAGATCCAATTGTCCAGATCGTGAATGTCCAGAAAAACCCTCTTGTCGGTTCTGACGATAGGCAGCTTGCCACACGAGATCAGGTGGCGAATCGCGTCTTCACTGCGACCCAAATAAACCGCTGCTTGTTCCACAGGGAGTAGACGTGGACCCACACCAGAAGACGAGTCGTTCAGCTTTGCTCCGACTCTTCGCGCAACACGCTCGGCAAGGAGGTCGAGCAAGTCGTCAAATTTGAAATCGGTTGCCATGATTTGTCACCGTTGGCCGTCGTTTGGGCTAATGAATTCTATTGCCATTTCATGAGGGTGTTAGACCTGGTGTCGTGCCCAGCGCGCGTTCGGTCCTATCTTACTCAGCGAATTGCATGGTCTTACCGCAACGTCGGCACAAGAATGAACGCTCCCAGCGTTGGCGGAGTACCGGAAACACACGGTGGTTGTATCGCCAGATAAACCACCACAGAAAGACCAGAGCGCCGACGTAGCCGTCCATCCCCCAGTTGAATAGCCGGATGAATTCCTTGGCACTCGGAGCATTTTCCTCGACCGCAATTCCCACGAACCAGAGGATAATGAACCCCGGCAACCACCACTTAAATGTTTTCCAATACGACCACTTGGTAGGAGGGCTGAGCCGTGCTGAAAGACGGGTCTGGAATGTGCCGGTGGTCTTCGCCCTGCCCCCCCAGAGGCCCAGCCCGCCTGTCCCGAGGGACAGGCCGTGCGAGCGCGATCGTCCTTTGTACGCTGAGAGACCTTGCTCATACGCGAGCGATGCCTTCACCAAATTTGTCGACTGACAAACAGCGCATTCCATTGTTGTTCCTCCTCCTTTACCAAACTCCCGGAATTAAGCGGTACGGTGCCCCTTCGATATAATCGGCATAACCGGGGAGATTACTGAGGAGAAATTGGTCTTCGCGCACGGCCCGCAATAAAATAAGCGCCCCGTACATTGTTGCTGGGAGAAGTGCGACCTTCGAGCCAAGTGCGACGGGCGTCGAAAGCACAACGAGAAACATCGCGAGATAACCAGGGTGTCGAACGTAGCGATAGGGGCCACTCCTTACCAGTTCGTGTCCCCGCTCCGTCTGAAGGCGAAGCGCCGTCGAGAAGAAGATATTCACCGCCATTGCCCAGATTTGAAGAGCATTGGCCGCAACAAAGACGGCGAATGCCACCATCTGCACTCCTTTGAAAAATGGGAATGTCCCGTGAAGCCTACCCACATCAAGGGCACCGAATGCGACTGTCGCAACGAACAAGGCGCTCCCAATCGAGCGAACCGCCGGATCGGTGCCTTCTGAAGCTGGCTCGCTTCGTTCCCTCGCCAGAACGGGATTAATGGTCAGGATGCTGATAAAGTCCATAATCCCAAAGGCGACGAGGTATAGCCTCAACGCCGGCTGATTCGCGCCTCCGGCGCAGAGGAACGAAATTCCCGCGAGAAGAGCGTTTGCCAAGAACCAGCGAACCAAGCGTATCCCTAGGGTCATGGCGTCATCCTCAATGCAAGTCGTTGGGCATTTCCCTGCGGGGGCTCCGGGTGCGCCTGGGCTTGCGTGCGTTGGCTGCTGATCAATCTCTGCGCTTCGCTCACCGTCTTACGGGCGTATGCCTCTCCATTCTCTGTGCCCCTGGGTGGATGAGCGCTGATCGTGCGAATGACCTCCTGAGGGTCGGTCCCATGGGAAAGCGCGTATCTTGCGTATGCCCGAGTGACAGTAAGCCGGGCGTAGTAACCGGGATCAGGCTTGTCCTGCCGCGACTGCTCTAGTTTTCGGACGAGATTGTCGGCTGATTCTCCTTGTCTAAGCTGGCGCATCACCCAGCGCCAGTCGCGCTCGGAATGAGTGTTCTTGGTGGATGAGCCCTGACCAGCGGGGCGCTGGTGAGCAGCCGGTCCCTGCGACTGGATCGCCTCAAGTGAGACTTTGAAATCGGCCAAGCGGTAAACCTGCGAGCTCTCCTGGCGCGCCTCGATTCGGTATGGTGCCTCATATTTCTTGTTGTAGAAGCCAGGAAGCCTTAACACGCGCGTCGAGTCGGTTGCCGCGGGATCGCCCCCGAACTCTCTGGCCATGGCCCGCATCAAGTTCTCCGCTTCGGCCTGCGACATGCCTTCGACTTTCCAGATCACCTGATGTTTACCGGGCGAAGTGTCGATGACGAAGTTAGGCCGAGGGAGCTTGTCACTCGCTTGAATGGCCCTCAGAGCTCGGTCGCCATCTTGGTCAAGATCCAGATACACATGGCGGATGGCCTCGACATCCTGCTTCCGCCGATGAGGAGAAGCGCCATTCAACGTGTTCTGAGAGATATACACGTCGTTACCATTGGCGTTGACGTGGCGAAGCCATGCCTGCCACTTGGAAGAAGCAATCGCCTCGGCAGTGTTGATTCGCTGGACGGTATCGCCTTTCGCGCGGTGGTGAATCAACACGGCGAGATGGTCTTGCGGCTCGTAGTTCGCTTTGATGTATTCCTCGGGCGTCAGCCGACGGCCCTCGGAAGGGTTCTGTGCTAATGCCGGCATATTTCCTCCCCGCGAAGATAAAGCGGAGTGAAGTCGTAGCGGTCCGCCTCCGGGTCGTAGCCCTTGATTTCGAGGACTTCCGAGACCAAACGCTGTCCTGGCCTGCGCTCCAGTTGGACGATGACGTTCAACGAATCGGCAATGTTGCTCTTGATTGCGTGATAGGGCAGGTCGATCCCACTCTGCAGGACGCAACTGGTAAAGCGCGACAACCCTTGTTGGGCGGAGGTGGCGTGGACGGTGGAAAGCGTGCCGGAGTGTCCCGTATTGAGCAGTTGCAAAAGGTCGAAGGCTTCCCCGCCGCGAATCTCGCCAAGAATGATCCGGTCGGGACGGTGCCGTAGGGTCGCTTTTAAGAGGTCGCGAATAGTAACGGCGGGAAGGCCATTCTGCTCCCGACGCGCCTCAAACCGGACCATGTCGCTCTTGTGGATTTGGATCTCCGAGGTGTCTTCGATGATGACAACCCGCTGATCGTTGGGAATATAGCCGGCCAGGATATTCAGCAAGGTCGTCTTTCCGGTGCCCGTCCCGCCGCTGATCAGGATGTTCCTGTGCTGAATAACGTGATTTTCAAGTTCGGAGGCCAAGCTTTGGGGCAGGGTTCCGATTCGAACGAGGTCATCAATGGAGAAGTGCCGGGCGTTGAATTTGCGAATAGTGAGCGTGACCCCGTTGACACTGCAGGGTGGGATGATGGCAGCCACACGGCTGCCATCGGGAAGGCGGGAGTCGAGGATGGGCTTGGCCTCCGAAATGTCGTCGCCGAGCCGGCGCGCAATGTTCTTGACAGCAATCATCAAAGATTTTTCGGTGAGGGAGAGTCCGGGAACGGGCTCCAGGTAACCCCGGCGCTCGATAAACACGCGGTCGTGCCCATTGACCATAATTTCGCTGATGTCCGCGTCTAAAATTAGCGGTTCGATGGGCCGTAAGAACGGGAGAATCAGTTCGAAGCCATTCATACCTGTGCCTGCTCCTGCACTCTTTGGTGCCCCTCTTTGGGGGCTAAATGCCCCGTTTGTCGGACGTGTTCCTGCTTGACGGCAGCTGTCTTGGAAACATCCCTGCCGAGCCGTTCGGCGAGCGTACTCGCGTCGTTCGTAAAGACCTGGGCATCAATTCGCGCCCGTGAGAGCGCCACATAGGCAAATCGTTGGTTCACGAGCTCGGAGTTGCTCTGGTCCTTGGCAGGGACATGGACGATGACACGGTCAACTGTCTGCCCCTGGCTCGTATAGCTGGTCATGGCATAGCCATGGTCGAGGTGCGGGTGCTCGCGGAGATTGAAGTCGACGGTTTTCCCGGATTCCAGGCGAAGGCGGAGGTTTCCGCCAGAATCGATCTTCTCAACGTGCCCAAGCTCTCGGTTGGCGATGTTTCGACTCTTGAACGGCGCCGTGAACTGAACGCGCTCATTTTTGGAAAACTGCCTTTCTTCACGGTGATAGACATTGACACCCTGGAGCCGCTTGGGATCGTAGGTGATTTGCTTGCCATCTTCGCGGCGGACGGTGAGGAGGTTTCCAGGTTTATCGATATGAACGACGGTCGCATATTCACCCTCTTTGACTCCTACCCGGCTGCTTCCCCGCGTGTAACGAATCACATCCCCCGGATCGTATCGGTCTGCCCACTCCCGGTCCGCCCCCGTCAATTCGTGGCGGTTGACGAGGACGGTCAGCGTGTGGTCTTGGCTTCCGATTTTGCCTTGTGCCTGAAGGCTGTCGTGAATATGGCGGTTGATCGCAAGACGGCTCTGGTTGTCCGGCGAGACGACCAGACTGGTATTGGAGTCTTTCAGATACTCCCCTGCGACCGTCTTGAGGCGTTGGTCGGTGTCGGGGATCTCATGAACACGTTGCTGTTCGATCAGACGCCTAACCGCATCATCGGTATGTCCAGTCGCAAGTGACTCCACGACTTGCTTAAGCTCGGGATCTCGCTGCCGCACGATCTGGTCAAGATGGGCGGTCCGCATCCCGGCTTCCTGCATCTGCTGGAAGGGTCTGCCCGCGTCCACTGCTTGGTGCTGCCGGGTGTCGCCCACCAGCAGAACACGGTCCTTCGGGGTTAAGCGCTTGAGGAAATCATTCACCTGTCGGGTGCTGGCGAGACTGGATTCGTCCAGAACGAAGAGGCGACGCTTGGAAGGATCAGGAGCTTGCCTTTGGCGCAAGAATCTTTGCAAAGTCGTGGCAGTGATGTCGGCTTCCTCCAGCCGGTGGGCCGCTCGCGATGTGGGTGCGAAACCCTCCACGGCATACCCTTCGCGCTCAGCAGCGTTCCGGATGACCCGGAGGGTGGTCGTCTTTCCGCTGCCCGCTACGCCCTGGAAGCCCGTGATCCGGTCATGGCTTTCGAGCACTTCCCGAACGGCCTTCCGCTGTGACTCACTGAGTGCTTCTAACTCCCCTGAGGACTGACGTATGGTTCCGGAGCGTACCAGCGGGGATTCCAGACCCTTCCCCGATCTCATCCTGGCGATATTGTCCTGCTCGAAACCGAGCATCCTCGCGGTGGTGAAGGAACGTCGAAGGGAATCGTCGCCCGGCTCGCTGACACGGATGAATTCGCCCTTAGCGATTCTGCTTTCGAAGTTCTTGCGAATGTCCGAAAGCGTCGCTTCACCGGTAGCCCGCCGCAGAGCGTCGCGAAGGAGAGAGCGTTCGTCTACCACGGCCTCTCGTTCGATATTACGATCACGGGCGAAGGTGACAGCCTCTCTGGCGCCGATAAATGCTCGCTGGACTGTTGGGAGGTCCTGCGAGTGCTGCCGGCGCGCTCGGGCGGCAAAGACAATCTCCCGTGGGTCATTTGCGTATTGCGCCGCCAAGGCCAGGTTCAAGCGCTGCATTTCGGCCGGTGAGAGATGGGCTTTCTTCTCCCGCGTCCGATGCGCTCCTATCTCCGCAGCCTCGGAACCTGAAACCTTATTGGCTTCGAGGTATTCCTTGATTTGCTTGCGACGAGGACTACTTGCTTCCAGATACTCTTTGCTGTAACCCTGGATTTCAAACTCACCGTACCTGCCGCGCTCGATTTCATAACCAAGTTGCTTTAAGCGGGAGGCCAGCTCGGAGCGGTAGATTGCTGTGGCATAGCGTTGCGACCGGTAAAGTTCTTGGGGTTGAAGCGCATGGGATTTGCCATCTGCTGTTTCAGTTACATTAAAAATCACCACATGCGTGTGAAGCTGCGGGGCTGAATATCCGTTCACCGGGCGTGCACTATCATGTTCAAACTTGGCGGCAATCATTTTGCCGGATGTCTCAGCCGGGTGGTTACCGCCGATGCGAGCCTGGATGTACCTTTCCAACTCATCGAGAGCCACCTTCACACTTTCCCTGTGCGCTTCTCGGACCTTCTGATCGGCGCCCACCAAGGCCGTGATCGAAACACTCTTTGGAGCGCTAAAAGTGGCGTCCCACCCGGCGCGGTGCTCCGCGGGCTGCACCCGCTTCCCCTGCTGGTTCTGGTATTCGGTTGCGACCCGGTGTTGCACAGGCTGCTCGGCCGTGACCGGGTGTTGACCTTCGGCCAACCGGTAGAACTCCTGGCTCGACACAGATCCGGCTATGCCCCACTCGCTCGCTAACTTGCCGTGCCATTCCCCATTTACCCCCCTTGCTTCCGAGTAGTAGTTCTGCTCGGAATTGGCAAACTCCTGCTCATGGTAGGAGTGGGCTTGGCCGGTCGAGAGCGGTTTTGAAATCGTCAACATGTGTTTAATCCATTTGCATCATCGGACGGCTTTCGACGGTGTCTTTACTACTTCGCTTCCGTTTTTTGCCGCGCCGCCCAACATCGGTGGGGGCAATCTCAGCGGGCTTAACATTTAGTGTGAGTTGCTGAGTTGGGGAAGGCGCAGGGGGAATTGCCGGCAGCGCCATCTCCGGCACCGTACCTTGGATAAACGGCGGTACACTCTTGGCCGCTGCCGGGTATGGGAATCTCAACCTGAGGGTGAATCCCGGCGTCTGAAAATAGCCGTTAAGATTCTCAAGGTTACTGATCTCCGAAGCGAGGATCGCCGTCTGGATGCGGTTATCGACACTCGCATTCTTTGATTGGTGGAAGCCAAACTCACCGCTGGTACGACCCTCACGCAGATGTTCGATCTCGACATCCCCAATACACTTGCTGATCCACTCGGCGGCACGCGGCTCGCTCGTACGCAGGAAAATCTTGGTTCTCGGCTGGGAGAGCATGGCCTCCGCCTCCCGGCCGTAGCGCATTTCGACCTGGCTGCGGCCTTGAAGGCCCAGCACCATCCGCGTGTTGGATTTCCGCGATTCGGCCAAGGCCAAGGGTAGGTTGGGGAGGGTCTCCAGGGTTGCGACTTCATCAGCAATCACCCAAGCGGCACGCGGCAGGATTTCCGTTTGCGCGGTCAGACGAAGAATGAGAAAGTCGAGCCACATGCTGACCAGCGGGCGGAGGGTTTCGCGGGTTTCGGGAGTGCTCGTGAGAAAGATCCATCCCTCCCGTTTTTGCGCCCATTTCGTAGCCGTCCAAGACCTGCGGCGGTCTGGCGACGGCAATAAACTGAACGTGCTGGCGGCGCGTTCGAGTACCCCCAATACGCCGCTCCGCTGCTGTGGTGCGTCTTTGGAAATGAGGGCTTCGAGAGGCGTGCCGGCGACGCGCAAATCGATTTCCGGATCGGCGTAGGCAATCCAGTGACACAAGTCCTGCGGCGTTGGGCGGAGCTTGAGCAAGTGAGCGAATATTTTCCGGGGACTTTCGATAAAGAAGCGGTTATCGTGATTGCGGTCAGGGAAGAGGGATTTCGCGAGGGCATCCGCTTCAGTCGGGTGCAACAGTTCATCTCCCGGTCCCCAATATGGCATCCGCGCGTCGAGGGGATTTAGGACCACATCCCCACGCCGTTCATTCAGAAACTGCGGGAGGTATTCCCTGGCCGGGTCATAGACAATCGCGGTCTCGCCGCGATTGTGGATTTGGCTCAAGAGCTGACGAATCAGCGAAGACTTTCCCGTCCCGGTATCCCCGACAAACAAAAAGTGCTCGCACTCATTCTGGCGTGCCACCCGAATGATCGAGCGTTCGCTCTTTTTCATCCGCAGAAACTCCCAAAGACTCGTGGGCGCCGTGGTTCGGAAGCCGATGCCGGAATGATGGCGAGCGCGCCGATGAAACTGGGTGCGGGTGGCAAGGTTTGCACCCTTGAGCACGCGTCCGAGAAGTCGCTGTCGGTGGTCGGCCTTGTCCTTACGGATGGCCAGTGGGAGGATGATGGCAAGCACGAGGAGGCAGGTGTACCACGCGTCGCGCCAGAGTTGCCAGAGGGAGCGTTCACCATAGATTGCGCGTGCGAGCCAAGTGTGCAAGGACTCGTCGTCGAACCTGAGAGACTGCCATGAAAGGCGTGTCGCTCCGGCTTGCCCCGCGTCGCTGGACAGCAACAATCGAGGGGCGTGCGCTGGTTCGCCTGGGGCTAATGGAGCCTGGGTCAAGTCGTTATCCGCAGCGAGACGTACGCCCCTCGGAAAGGCCACGAGCAGTAGCGACACAGAACGGGGGGGCCGCAGATTACGGTTCGCGGCGTTGGCCATGTGAGCCGTTTCAAAAAAAGTCGGAAAGTAAAGACGCTGGAGCGGGGTCCAATGGGTCTTGAATTGGTAGGCGAACTGGCATGCGCCACCCAGCATAGCCAGCATCACAGCCAGCACGGAGAACACTGGCTTCATCCTGGGCCACTCGCGCCCCTCTCCAGACTGGCGGGCAGGAACACGAAGGTCTTCAGTCATGGCGGTCCTCCTTCCGGTGGCGCTCGCTTGGACCATTGATCTCGGAGCGAAGCTTCGCCGCCTTGGAGTGGGCGAGCCTGAGGAGCTCTAATGCCTCGCTGTACTTGTTATCGTGGGCCGCGTCGACGATCTCCTGCGCCTTTTGGGTGGATACCTTGCCGTCTCTCCCTACTGTGCAGAGCAAGTGAGTGACGATGGCTTGGGTCGCCGTCATTTCGGCCAGGAGACCGAATTCAACAGGGGAGGGCTGCCGCCGACTCGCCGCGGATGTCAGCGTATCGCGGCACCATTCCCCCAGAGGTTTCTGCTCGGCATCGGCGATTGCTTGCAGGCGCTCAAAAGCCGATTCATTGACCCTCACGGCGATATGCCGGGTCCGATTTAGCCAATTCCTCTCCATACCGTTGACTCCTGATAACCTCTTGATTTAACGGCAATTAACCATCTCGAAGGCTGTTGATCGCAATTGCGACCGAAACATCGCATTAGCGACCACCGAGGCTGTAAGTCATTGCGGCAACGGCATATCGCATTTGCGATCACAAGATTGCAAACGTGACCCTAACAAGGGGTGGGGTGTCAGGGTCCGGTTCTTTCGGACCCCTCCCACCGCCGCTGCGAAGCAGCGATCATGAACGCGGCCGAACCCAAAGAATCGTTTACGACAGCACATTGGAATGTACGCCTCCAGTTACGGGAGCAGGTTCAGCCTTGGCAACACGAACCGATGTCTCGGAAGATGTGTCCCGGCGATGCGCGGTCTGCGTTGACTGCGGTGGTTTAGCTTGTGGCTTCTTCTTACGAGCCTCGGCAATGGTTCCCGGGTGGGCGGCCACCCACGGCCGGAAACCCTCGTCCTTATCAAAGACAAGTTTCAAACCCTCATTGATGTAGTGAGAAAAGTCTCCGCCATTGGCATACACGACGTAGCGCTTCAAGTCCTCGAAGATCTCTTCACGCAAGCGCGCGTTTACTGTCCGCTTCTTGGGTGGCAAAGGCGGTGGCGGTATCAGAGGTGTTGACATGGAGCCTCCTTGATGTGAATTCACTTAAAAGCCTCATCCTCACGGAAGTAGGTGATGGTCAACCCCAGCGGGTTAGTGGGAATCAACTGGCTGGGCACGTTGGTGCGAAACATGAAGACAAAGGTGGCGGTGTAGAGAGTCTTCTTAAGCACGGAGTGGTCGACGGGCGAGTATTGGATCATGTAGAAGTCCACGCTGGCCTTGTAGGGAGGCTTCACCATCGGCTCCAGTGCCACCTGTTGCACATCAATGTCAACTTCCGGAGAGGAAGGATTTGATAGGAAGTTGTCGATCACCTTCTCGTTCTTATAAGCGGCCATGATGTCGTTCGCGAGTTTGCCGTCGAGAAAGTAGAAGGATTTGGTGAAGTCGTCGTTCACGGTGTAGCGGTTGCGACGGTAATACAGCTCACAGAATTGGGTGAGGAAGTATTTCGCTTCCTTATCCTCCGGCTTGTAAGCGAAGGCGTCGTAACCGACAGCCTGGGCGCGGCCCAATTCGTCAATGCGAATTACCAGCGGCTTGAAATCGTGGAAGGTGTTGAGAGTGCGCACATCCAGGAACACAAGGCCCAGGATTACCAGGGAAAGCACCGCTACCGCAATTTTCAGATAGCTGTTAGTCACAATGGCTTCCCCAAACTGTTCCATATAGAGTTGCTTCGCCTCATTAGGGGCAGCATGGTTGCTCATTTGAAAACCCTTTCCAGAAGACCGCCCGATCCGAGGCCAGCGGACCCGCTAAAGATGTGGCTCGTCAGCGCCGGCACCTTGAGGAGCACATAGATGGAAGAAACAGCGACGATGATGAGCGGCGTGATGAGCGCTCCCTGCTGGTCAATGGTGATGGGTTGCCCGTTATACAGGGTCAGGAAGGAAGTGAGGATGTTGCCGATGATGAAGATCACTGCCGCAGCCACGACTTGGTAGAACGAATACTGGATGAAGCACTTAAACCACCCCCAGAAGAGCCAGTCGAGTTGGGGAACGATGAAGAACGGGATGAAGACCGGTCCCAAGAGGACGCATACCGCCGTGGCAATGATGCCGAAGGCGATCACGATCATGGCCACAGCCTGGGCGAAGGCCAGAAGGACGATAATCGTCCAGTAATGGAGGTACACCGCGATCTGCATGGTGGTGCCCGGCGATTCAACAGTGCCTTCGAATGCGGAGATCCTGCTCACTACCGTGTCGAGCATGTTCTGGGACAAGGTGCTCGAAAGGGATTGAGCCTGGTCGGTAATGAGGTGATGGAAGTCCGTGCCAATTCCGGGGATAGGGGTGGCGTAGTAATTGATCATGGCAAACCCGAAGCTAATGCTCAAGACGAGGCTTGCGAACTGTGACATGTGGATGCCACCCCAGTGTTCGCCGGAGGAGAGGGCGGTTTTGATGCCGAACCATGCCAGCATGATGGTGGCAAGGCCGCGGAAAAGGTTTTGCCCCATGCTCACGAATACGTTGGTGTTGGCATTCAGCAGTGTCGTAATCGCCGCGAGTGCCCAGTCGAAGTAGTTGGGTGTCGAAAACATATTACGCATCACCTCCGCACGCGTTGCCACCTGGCCTTAGGGAAGCCTGTAATTTTGAAGAGACGTTCCCACTCCGGTCGTAATCTGATTGACCTGCGATACCATGTTCTGCCGCTGGTAAACGTCTCCGTTAATGACCTTGCTGATGTCATCGCGCTCTTGTTTCGAGTGCACGATCTGCTGTTCGAGTTCAGCGAGACGGAGATTGTTGGCGTCCTGCAAGGTGCGGAGGATGAGAATGTTGGTGGCGTTAATCTTGTTGAGCACACCCACTTCGGTGTTGAGCGTCGGATCATTCGACAGCGAATCCTGCTCCAGGTTCGAAATCTTGGTTTGAATCACCGGAGCATTCGCCCGCATGTTGCCGACCGTCTGCATTGCGTTGGTGTTGACTCCGTCCCGTAGCTCGACCGTCGCGAAATTTGCGATCGCGCGTTGTAATTCAGGGGCGCTCATCCTGGCGATGGTTGCAGGGCTGTAAGGCTGAAGGGGATTGGTGGCGCTCTGGTAGCCGCTTTGAATCACCGAAGGTGATCCGGTATTGACGCCAGTCACCCATCCGCCAGTGTTCCCATAGACGTTAGGTACGGTGTTGAGCGTGCGCCATGACGAGAAGAGGGCTTGGTAGCGCACCGGCATGTTCTGAATGTTTCTGGACATGGTGACGGCCAAGTTGTACTGGTTGACGATTTGCGCGTAAGTTCTTTGCAGCTGGGTCAGGTGCTGCTGGAGTTGGTAGTAACGCAGCAGGGCGTTGTGATAATTCGTAGGGTCGTAGACAACTCCGCCGAACTGGGCACGGCTCTCACGGGGAGCAATGACCATCAACAACCCAACGAATACGATTAGCTTTTTCATGGCTTGGAACCTCCTGATTTGGTTTGGGGTTGGGTGGGAAAGTTATACGCGGGAATCTGATCGGGGCAGCCCGTCTTATCTTCGCGGGTTCCCCAGAACTCCCGCCCGTCGCTATTGTGAACAGAAACCACCACGTACTTGCCGCAGGGCAAGGCTTGCTCGCTTACACCTTGGGACTTTTCATCATTGCGAACGGAAACGAGATTGGCATTCTCGCGGTCCGCAAAGTTTTGTGCCTCTGCTCGGGTCTTATAGGTGCCGAGAGGAGGCATAACCTCAATGTCCGGCTGTTTCTTCTGCCCACAAGCCAATGTGGCAGCCAGGATGAGAAACGTTGTGATAACGCATGTGCTTTTCATAAATGCTCCTCACATGTCCGCGGGCATGGTGTGGTTCGCGTAGTCGGGGAGAAGAAGATCGTTGGTTAGGTAGATCTTTACGCGTGCGCCTTCCCGGATGGTGATTGTCGGCATCAGGTTGAGAAAGCGATCGAGAACTCGTTCGCCCGACATGGCCAAGCCTTCGCCGAGACCTTGGCGGGCTTGGTCAATGGCGGAAGCGGTCAAAACACTGCCGGTGCCCACCTCCGCAATGCCTCCCAGAACGCCAACCGCCAGTGATGCACCGAAGATCTTCACGTAATGGTTGTTGACCTTGTCGTGGAGCGCGGGGGCGCCCTGTTGGTCCAGTCCCTTAAACTGATCGAGGTTTTCGGAATAGCCATCCGGCATGATGAGGCGGTGGAAGAACACGGCCAACCGGTCCTGGCCAAAGGCGTTAACCTTTTGTGCTTCGCCAAGCACCTTCGTTCCCGCAGGGATCAACACATGCTGGCGATCATGGGAATACACATCGCTCGACACGAGGGACATCACCGGGCCGGCGAAGCTGCCGTCCAGCCGGTTCATGAGCACGGTTTCAATCACCGTGCTTTCAAAGAGCACGTATTTCTTGCCTTGCGACTGATTCCGAGCATCTTCCGTGGCGGCATCGCGGCCGCGGGACTCAGGGTTGCCCTTGCCGGGTGAGGACGGTGTCGGTGAATTCGGCGAAGGATTGACAGGCCCACTCGCTGGGGTGGATTGAGAGAGGAAAGATCGTAGTGCCGTCTCCTCACCCGCGCTGCCCTGCGGCGCGGGCGGCAACGCCTGCGGGACAGGTGGCTCTAGGGGGACCGGAGATGTTGAGATCCCCTCGAACTTTTGCGCAACTTCGCCTTCGCGATAAGTGAGGGCGACGTTGGAAGCAAACAGCGACTCATAGTCACGCTTCTTCCGTTCCTCCTTCACGGGGTCCTCCGGCGGAGTCGGAAGTTGCTGGAATGCCTCGGGATTGCCTGAAGGCGGTATCGGGCCGACGCCCTGGCCAGTGGAAGGCCCGTAGTAGCCTGTTTGGTTGGGGATTGTGGCATTGCCGTACATTCCCGGCGCGTTCAGCCACGCCTGCTGGGTCGCATCCGGTGGCGCAATGGGCCGACGTGTCGCTTGCTGCTCGGCCTGAATTGCTTGCTTCAGCTCCTGGAGTTTGGCGTTGTCGGTGGGATTAACCGAAGGAAGGCCTGCGGTGGGATTCGCGGCTGCCGCAGGCTTTGTCTTATTGCCGGTTAGCCACATGATGAGCACCATCAACACTGCCACACCCATGATTACCAGCGATTGCGTGTGCTTCGACATAACGCCGGGGGGCTTGGGGACCTTGTCTTCGATCAGCCCGCGTTCAACGGGCGGGATGCCTTGAGTTTCAGCCATGTTCATACCCTCCGCCTTCGTGCCCTGCACTTGCGGTTACAGCCTCGGAGATCTCGCAAGATCTTTGCGAGTGAGTTCTTTCCCCTGAGCCTGCCGCTATACGCGGTCTTGAGTTCGCACGCGAGGAGGCTTTCGATCTCCTCCCAGGTGGGAGATTGTGATTGCTTGAACTGAGTTCTGCCGGTGGCGGTCATGACCCGGACTCCCGGTCAAAGCTGACCTTTTGTTTGCCCACGGCAAGATATCCGTGGTCCACGATCTTGGGGATGACGTACACGCCGTTTTCAAAATCGAAATTCACGAGGTCCGGTTTCCCATCCTTCAGTTCGTAAATCGTTGGTTTTTCCTGG
>Ga0302320_10014926_pt1 | contig 16011 bp, 19 predicted proteins | sample Bog_T0_3_FD_202130 | JGI IMG/M metagenome (GOLD analysis project Ga0302320, IMG submission 202130) | Peat permafrost microbial communities from Stordalen Mire near Abisko, Sweden - Bog_T0_3 | ecosystem: Environmental > Terrestrial > Soil > Wetlands > Peat | place: Sweden: Abisko, Stordalen Mire... | reverse complement strand
GAAATAGTCTAGATGATTCTTAATTTCTAAAGGATTCATCTCTCAAGAAAATCCAAATAAAAAAGAGTTAGAATTCAAGAGAGATAATATGATGGATGATAAATTCAAAAATTGTTAAATTAACTCATTAAACTATATTTTTTGTCATATCTTTTGCAAGGGAGAAAACAAAGATCCATTAAAATTATTCATTATACACTTTTTTCTATGAAATTTTAACTTTTAGTTCAGCGCTACATGCGACATATGATACTACAGGAAAAGAACTTGATAGACATAAAGGATATCAGGATATTGAAGAAACATTGAGTTAAAAAAAAAATTCTCTAAATTTTTTAAAAAAGTTGTTTTTTTAAGAAAAAAAAATGTGGAAAATTGATTTATTTTTCTAATAAAAAGAAATTATTTTTTATGTGTTTTTACAAGTATTGAAATTTTAATTATATAAAAAATAAAACAATTTTTTATTTGGAAATTTTAGAAAGAGTTTATGCTTCTAAATTCCAAAAAGAATTCATCTCTTCAAGAAAATGAGAAAAAACTAAATAAAAAAGAGTTAGAAGTCAAGAGAGATGATATCATCAAGAGAAAAAAAGAGCTTGAGCAAACTCTTCTGAAAGCAGTTGAAAATATCATAAATAAAAAATCTGCAGAGCGTATAATATAGCCATTTTTTCTATATATTTGTTTCAAGATCATCAGAACTCTGACTCCAATGAGAGAAAAAGCCTTTCATCATATGACAAAGCTATTCAAATGAAAAAGGAAGAAATAGACCTAAAAAAGAAAAAATTGGCAATATATAATGAAAAGCAAAAAAATGCTTCGAAAGAAAATCAATATGGTTCTCAAAATGATTCAAAGGATTCTCAGGATAATAAAGGATTACTTTTGTCAAGTTTAAAACAAAAATATTCAATAAATGAGAATTTGTTTCCTGGAGCACATGCTCAATACTTCGAGGATTTAAAGAAAAAATATGCCTATATGCTTAAAAATATTTCCATTGAACAAAAAATGCCAGAAGAAACAAAATCAGTTGTCCCTTTACCAAATTTAAATGAAAAAAAAGAAGGTTTAACGCTTCTTGATAATCACAATGAAGCAATAAACTTGAAAGAATTCCAACAAAATCAGAAGAAAGAAGCAAAAGCAAAAAATATACGACTCGCAAATGGTAAATGCTCTAATTTCATAAAAATAATCTATTTAGTCTAGGAAAATGGGTTGATGAAGCTTTAGCTAAAAATATAATGCTTCTCGAAAGCATTTTTTGTTCGGATAGTTTCATTAATCAAGAGTCAATTAAAGTAGACCATGATCCCACCTCCAACTTAAAAACTGGAGAGCAGGAAAAAATCAATGAAAAAACAACTGAAGGGGTTCCCAATACACAATCGAAAATTATCGAAGATAACAATAATAAGCCTAAAGAGATGGATAAAGACGCCAAGAAAATTCTTCTCCCTTCTGGTTAAATAATACAATGAATATTTCAATTAATTTTTATGAAAACAAAAAAAGGAAAAAAAGTAAATGAATCACTCGCCACAAAAATAGCTCTTTTAGAAGCTATTATTTCTTCTGGAAAAAACAACCTTGATGAAGAAAAAAATGACCTCCATCCAATCGATGGCTCCAAAAATAATGATAAAAATTCCAACAATTCTCTAGAAATTAAAAATGAAGGAGAGAAATTCAATGGATTGTTGCCAGTTGAAGCTATGACTGCTATCAAGGGAATTAACTGCAAAAATGATGAACCGACTTCTTCTCGGCAAAATAGTATAGATTATTCAGTTTCTCCTAATCGTTTCTTTTCGAAAAAGGTTGTAACACAATCAGGTAATTTAAGTTTTAAAGGCAATATTATTTACTTCTTAATAAAAATAGGAAAAGTAATTTCTATTAGTCTGGCTAAAAGAGTTGCAATGTTGGAAAGATTATTTAATTCAAGCAGCTCGACTGGTGAGTCTTCCATTTACGAATCCAAATTGGATCATTCTAATCTCGAGAGACCTAGCATGCCTCCAAAGCGAAAGAAAAACACCAAAAAAATACAAAATTTTCCATAAATTATTTTAAAAAATTAGAATCTAAGGAATATTAAATGAATTTAATTTACTATTTGTGTAGAAAGAAAATAAACAAAAAAAAGTGGTCTAATGCTAAATAAAAATGAATATATTAAGGAATTTATAGATTCTTTTATTTATTCGTGATTTTTCTTATATTCTTGATATATTAATTTATTTTAAACAATTCTACGATGCTTATCTAATTTCGAAAATCACAGTAAAACATTAATTTTTATTTAAAGACGATGTTTTTTTTGATCTAGTCACTCTTCCATTGGTTTTCGATTCCGTAGTTGTCTGGAGAATCTCCTTTTGCGGGACAAAATCATTTTCTTCATCTTCAGATTCATTCATTTCTTTTTTCTTTTTGTCTCCAATATTCCTTTTGGGTCTTGTTATATTTTGATTATTATGATTATTGCTATTATTAGTGCTAAAGACTGAAACAGATTTAGTTTTGCCTTCTAACCAATTGACAATCGACTCAATTACAATGGTCACATGATTACAAACAAGAGCCTTTTTAGGATCATTGAAAGTGAATGCGTTGGTTTTTATCAGATTCAAATCATGTTTTAAAGACTGTTTTAATGAAAATTAATTAAAAATCCAAAAAATCGTAATTTTTACTTCTTCATTTCGATAAAAAGCCCGTTCTAATCTATGTAACACCCTTTTGAGAGACATTTCGAAAGGGATTATATAAGGATATGCGGGATAATTTTGATAATCCACTTTATCAGTGATATATTGAGTAATTTCATCATTGTTTTTTATATATTCTTCAACAAATGCTATGATGTCATTTGTCCTTTGAGCTGGGATGTTCTTAGGGAAAAATGCAAAATTATAAATTAATCAATTTTTTTAAAAAAGTTATGATTTTTACTTGCTTGAAAATCGAAAAATCAACCTTTTTTTGTCCTCTGCTCGAAGCATAGGACAAAATCTCCCAAATATTAATTCTTTCCGGAGTCTTCCCATTGCAAATTTCATTTCTTATTGATTTTTTCCCTTGATTTCTTAAATTATAACCATCATCTTCTAATCCAGTGATCTTCACCATGTTCCAATAAGTGTTCATATATTCCTTTTCGCTTTGACTTATCTAAAAATCCTTTAAATTTCTGAAAAAAACCACTTTTTACCTCTAAAATCTGAGCCGAATGTTCCTGAAACCCCTTGAAATAGGAAATCATTTGATTCCCCTCTAACCCCTTCATCATTTCCTTGGAATATTCAAAAATGTCCTTCAAAACCAAAAATGATTTGATGTTTTCTCCATGACAAAATTGAATCTTGAATCCCAACTCCTGACCACCAATTTCCTTCAATGTCACATTCATCAAAACATTCAAAATCCACATTTTTTTCAACATTTTCTTATTCCTGATCTTAGGAAACATATATTCCACAGCCACAATTTCACATAAAGTGGGACTTTTCAAACTCGGGAAATAAATAAACGGTAGCAAAGATTCTCTATTATTCACCTCATAATCTAAAATCTCCCAATATTCTCTTAGAAAATCTTCATGTCCTTGGAATAAATAATAGACTCTATCTCCAATTTGTGGGACATAATGTCTTTCTATCTGTTCATCAAAATCCAACCAATTCCTTGAAAAATCGATGATTTGAGGTTCTAAAGTTTGAGGACCTAAATTGGATCGTTTTTTATTCAACCAACATTCGAAACAATAGAAATGCAAATCATCTTTTTCTAATCCTCGTTTATTGGCACATTCCTCATGAAAAAATTGTTCGCATTGGAAGGAATTACATTTCACAGTGGCTCCTTCTCGTTCGCATCTCGCACAAATAATGGAATTCATCGGTAAATTCTCGAAATTCCTAGAAAAAGAAGTGAAAATCCTATTTTTTGTCGGTCTTGAGGATTCGCCATTTAAACTGTTATTATCATCACTGAAAACGCTCATTTTTAGCTTTTTATTCCTGGTCCTTCCAGCGTAATTATTGTTATTTTTTTCCTCTTCTTCTTCTTCTTCTTCGAAAGTAGGTCTTTCCTTTCTCTTCAATTGATAAGTGTTATTATTCACATGATTCGAAATGAATTGTTTCTTCTGTTTTTTCTTCATAAATTCATCATCAGAATCCTTATATTCTTCCTCCTCTTCCTCATTATAAGACTTCTTCACAGGCTTTTTCCTTAATCTATTCCTTCGATATTCATTTCCATTCCCATCACTATTATATTCATCTGATTCATCCAATAGACTTTGTTTAGCCTCATAATCTCCATCTTCATCATTGAGAACCACCTTTTTCCTTAATAAACCTCTGGTTCGAATGCCAGTTTTCTCCTCATTGTTCATACCTCCATGATCATTATTACTATCATGATAACGAGTTGAAGTCCTGGTTCTCGTGTTAATTTTCTTTGGCTTGAAATTCAAAGAAACACTGGAATCCAATTCCCAATTTTCATCTTCTGGATCATCGAAATCCATTTCTTTTTCTCTTTTCTGCATATCTTCTGTCCTAAGATTGCCTTGAGGTGAAGATCCTCTCAAAAGTCGCTTTAAAGGAGGACGTGATTCCTTCTTATTATTACTGGAATCTTCATGTTCATTTGGTGATTCATTATCATCAGATCTTTGGGCTATTTCACGAAGTTTATTTAGTTTTTTGGCCTGAAGGAAAGATTCATGAAGATTGGAAAAGGCTGGGGCCATGGAAGTGCTTTTAGAGGAATGACGTTGTTCTGAAAGTTGGGATATCAGAGAAGTCATAATCTGTTTTTTCTGTTTTTCGAGGATGGCAATCCTTTGTGTTTCCAACTCTTCCAAGGATTTCTCTTGAAGGACTCTATGGTTTTCATTCTTGTTTTTTTAGAGAAAAGAGGATTAGTTTTTATTAGAAGAATTTAAAGAAAAACACCTGTTTCTGGAAGAAAAGAACATTATCATATTCATGATAAAGCTCCTGAGTAGCTGATTTCTCTTCTCCAAGGGCAATTTTGTCAGGATATTCAATTTCTTTATGAATCTGTCGATTTTCTCCCATGAAATATCCGTTTTTATTCAATATTTCCATGAAATTCCTTGGTTGTTTTGGATATTCGTTTCTCAAGATATTACAAACCACGAGATTTCTTGATAAATCCTCAACCAATCCAGTTCCAGAATCAAGAATTCGCATCATTTCATCGAATTCGAATCTCTGATGATCAGTGATGAAAAATTGCTCAATAGGTGTGGTATCATAAGCATCTCTATTCCCATATCCATAAATCGAATAAGTCCCATAATAAGTCGATACCGCGAAACTATATCCATCAGGATTAAATCTCCCATCCAAACAAGGCAATTCTAAGCTCGAACAATTGAAAAAAGTCCCCTTTTCAACAAAGGAATTCAATATCAATCCTTCGACAATATCCCATATGATGATTTTACCATCATAATCAGCTGAAAAAGCTATATTATCCTTAAAGGGATGTGGCTCGATGATATAAATAAATTGATTGAGTTCGATTGGACTTGTAGTTGAATCGATTCTTTGGAGAATACGTTTACTCCAGGAATCATAGATTTGAATGTTACTTTGTAATTTGCCAGATTCGGATTTTTTTCTGGATTTGCGAGAAAAAGATGCCATCGCATATCGTGAATTATGCGACCAATTCACTGCCCAACATTTCGCATCATGAGTTTTGTTATCATCGAAAAATATCGTGAAATCAGATGAACTTTTCGGCTTAATTCTTTCTTCAGAATCGCAGGTTAGGTTTTCTGGTAAATTCCAAATCTTCGCAGTTCCATCAAAAGAAGCCGAAATCAATCTTATAACAATTTATATATTTAATAATTAGAGAAATTTTACTTGAGTCCATCTTTGGCCCAAACCGTCAAATGACAGGTTTTTTTATGTTCGGCCCAAAGGACTGAAGAAAGCATATGATCATTTCCTCCAACACATTTCAACCTTTGCAAAGAATCAAAAATCACTATATCTCCCAATTGTGTGCCAACTGCAAGAAAACCTTGGGGATGGACATCTATGGAACAAATGCCTTTGGGTGATAGAAAATCGTAATGCAACATGAATGGACTTTCTAATCTGAGGACTTTTTGATTCGGAATCCAAATCCCGTTGTTATTTAGAAAATCCATTGAATTATAAATATAAATATTTCCTTCTTCTGAGGCACATATCAATAATAAAGCGCTTTTGCAAGTGGGCTTCATTGGCTCGAAAGCGTAGAAAAGAGCTATCAACAATTTCTCATTGATGTTTTCACGAAGAACAGCCAAAGGCTTGCGATTTAAGAAGTCCCATATTCTCAAAGACCCGTCATTTGAACAAGAAACCAAATATTTATTACATGGAGACACATCTATTGAATTTATGAGCGATTTATGGCTTTTTAACGTCGATAGGAGGCCTCCATTTTCCGCGGACCATAATTTAATGACCCTAGATGAGGAAATTAATTAACCTTATCTTGAAATCAAATATAAAATACCCATCATCATCTGCTGTTATTATGATTTTGCCTGTTTTATCAAACAGCAAATTATATACCGGACTTGTGAGGAAATCGTAATCTTCGAACTCCTCCTCAAGACTTTTATGTCCGAAGACACTCTTCAACTTCTGGAAGGAATGAATGAAAAGGCCTTTCGGGAAATTATCCTTTTTCTCATTTCTTCTGTTAGTTCGATCTCTGGATTTCGGGTTCATTCTTTGAAACCAAGGCCTGACCTTTTCAATTATCCCATTGCGAGCTTCTTGAATGTTCAATCTTTTACAATCATCTTCTTCCTTTAAATTGGCATATTCCTGAAGAATCGAATCTAAAGGCTTTTTTTGAAAAAAGGACATTTGGCTCATGATTTCTTCGAAAGGAGCCATAGAAAGCTCCTTATTGGTCTTTAGAATTTTCATGCAATATTTCTCATTGATCTAAGGAAAAAGAAAAAAAAACGAGGGAATTTATTGAAAAAGACGTGGGAAATTACGAAATCTTTTAATTGAGAAAGAAGTGATGTGGACAGGTTTTCTGATTGGAGAAAGGAAAGAAGCATAAAATAGGCTGAGGATTTGGAAAAGGGGAGAAGCGGCAAATTTTGGTTAGCGGGGTTCATTTGGAATTGTGAGATTTGTGTTTTATCAAAATTTGCGAGGGTTTTTTTTATAAAATCTTGCATTATTTCTTAATTAAGGCTTTTTAAAAATTTACTTAATTATTTGATTAAAATATATGGTTTTTTTCGCAAAAACGTTGAAACCAAGTAGTTTCAAGAATCCGTTTCTAAATCTTGGCTTATTCTTTGATTTGCATTTAGATAGATTATTCTTCCTAAACCCGGAATTTTCTTTTAATTCCCAGACAAAGTTTCTAACCCATCCCAAATCTTTTCCCATGACTTTTTCTAAGAAAAACCTTCATAAGAAGTAGTCTTTTGTCTTTTCCTTAGATTTCCTGGCTTTTTGTTGGATTGGGGAAGAAAAGACTTCATTATGGATATATTGGGAAATGGAGATATTGTCTATGAAAAAAAAAGATGAGAATTTTATTGAAAAGGCTTGAGGAAAGGAGTTAAAAGTAAAAAAGCAGGTTTATTGAGGAAAATGGCTTAGATAACAGGAAAAGGAAAGAAGGGTTTGAAAAAAACGCCGCTTTAATCAAAGCTGGGTCAAATATTTATAATTTTAAAAAAATTATAATTAAAAAAAAATTTGAATTTATTGTTTTTTATTGATTTCTTAATAAATTGCTAAAAACCTTGATTAATTTAAATTTCCAAAACTTTTAATTAAAAAAAAGCTCGTTTTTTCCATATTTTCTCTATTTTCTAGTGTTATTCAAGTTTAAATAAACCTCAATAATCCTCATTTCCCCCATCTTCATCCTCATCATCATAAGCCCATATTCCAGCCACTTTCCCACTAGCTTTTTCTTCTTCTTCCAACCAATAATTCAAATTATTAGGTAAAGCCACATCAGTGCCCAATTTCGCATATCCCAATTCCAAAAGTTCTGTATTAATCGACTTTTTGGGGTCTTTTTCTTCAAGATCGCGTAAAACCACATAGCTTTTATCTTTAATTTGATAAACGAAATTTACCTCGACTTGTTTATTCCAAATTCGGGCTTTTAACCAATTAGCCACATCTTCCCCGATTTCATGATCTAATCCAGGAGCATTCAAATAAGCCAATCCACAGGTTTTCGCCTGAGGTTCCAATCCAATCAATTTCGAAGGCATTTTCCTGATATCATCCAATACCACCTCATCGAAATTACCATAATCCATAAAAATAACTGAATATTTATCAGCTTTCACATGTTTCTCGATCTTGGCTCGATACCATTTTTTATCATCTAGGAAAATAGCCACACAAGGAGTCCCATTTTTCACTGGAGGCTTGAGTTTCTCCTCACTTTCATCATTGAAATCCTTCAATTCGCGCTCAATAATATGCAAATTCTTGGATTTCGGATCCTGGAAGAAAAATTGTCTCGCATCAGTTATCTCACTACAAGTCAAAGTCGCCTTTTCATTCAATTCCTTCGGCTTTGAGGTCATGAAAGCCTCTCCTTCATTCAATTTAATACCGGTTTTCCAAAGACCCACTGGACCTTTCTTCGCTTCTTTTTCAGCTGCTTCATAAGAGACTTGATATTTGCTGGAGTTCTTAACTGATTGTCCAGAAACATAAGCCAACCCATTTTCTAATAGATTCAAGGCATAATTCTTCTTATTAAGGATAATTGATCCTAAAATAGTTCCTCTATTATCACAAGACTCGATTTCAACTTCCACATCTCTTTGTAGGAGGTTTTCCTTCGAGAAATTCAAAGCCAAATTGCTATATTCTTGGAATTCCTTGACATTTGGGTCGTTTTGTAGGCATTTTACACCTTGCAATGCGAAAATGATATAGGTGGAATGGGCATTGAGACGTAATTTGAACCTTGAACCGTTCAAAACCAATTCGACAACACCAGAAAGACGTTTTTCTCCTTGAATGAATTGGAAGAAAGTCTTCATTTTACCCGCATTCTTCTGAAGACTCAAATCATTGAATTTGGTGACTGTTTTTTCCTTGCTTGAAAAAACGCCTTTTTTCGCTTCTTTTCCCTTTTCTTCCGCTTCTTTCAGGTTCTTCATATATTTCGTGAATTCTTCATCGACTCTAGGCATTTGAACATTAGCAAACCCGTTTTCCAACATCAATTCAGAAAAGTTCTGATCGTTCAAAAAGATCGTGCCGAATTCTAAGGTAAATCCTGGCTTTTTGACATCTTCTGGATCTCGGTCTTTTTGGATGATGGTCTTACTATATTCGATTTCCACCCGAACCTTCTTCCCAACTAATTGGGTCCTTACGAATTCCTTTGATTCAAAAGCCCAAGGCTTCTCAGCTTCTGCTTTCTTCACACTACCCAAAGCAGGAGCTCTGATATTCGCAAGGCAAATCCTCTTAGTTTCATTGTTGACCAAATTCATCACTGAAAGACAATCACCTGAATGAACTTCTATCACTTTCCCATTGAATGTATGATCATCCTTTTTGGAATTCTTGCTTTGAGGCTTATGTTCCTTCCAAATGCGTAATTTGGCATCTTTAGCTTCATCTTGAGCTTTTTTCAATTCCTGGAATCGAGAATTCTCGAGTTCGGCCATTGCTTCTTGGCTCAGTTTCGCAAGACCTTGTTTCAAAAGCTCTTTGGTGATATCCAAACCTGGGAATTTGATTTCCCCAAGGAAAACATTGGCAGAGGCATCCACTTTTTCCACTGCGAATATCGCGTCTCTTTGGAGGAGTTTCTCTTCTACAAAGCCCTTGACTTCTTTCAGGTTATTGTAATTGAAGGTAGGGACTGTGATTCCATTGATATAGAACTTGAAGAAGCCTTTGAGTTCTTCAGAAGTTGAAAACACTGTGAAAGTGCTTCCAGTGAACTCCTCAACAATGCCTTTCAAGGACTTTTCTTTGAGACCTGGGAAGATCTTAGAAAGGACCAATGGATCAGAAGTCCTGGGTTGAGGCTTGGCATCACCATGCAAACCGGCTTTCTTAGTTTTGGCCTTCTCTTCAGCTGCTTGATATTTCTCCAAATTGAAAGGTTTCATATTACTGCCTTCTTTCTTCAAAACGACCTTCGCAAGACCTGCTTCCAATAAAGAAATTGCCACATCTTCTCCCTTGTTATATGCAGACCCATATTCATGAGGTCCAACGGCTTGTTCTAAGAAAAACTCGATTTTCACCCCAAGAATCTGCTTTTTCAAGACCTCGCGGGCCTCGAAACCGAAAGGCTCTTCAGGAGTTTCCCCTGAACTGGTGAATGAAGGGAAGGAAACTCCAATGAAATAAAGGGTTCTTTCGAGATGAAGCCCGTTTTTGCCTACAGGACCTTGGAGTAAAAGGGCTGATGGACTTAGGATAGATTTGACGACTCCACGTAAAGGCTTGGAACGATCAGTTGGGATTTGAGACATTTTGAGAGGGTTTGAAGGGATTTTGAATTTTGGTTTGGGGTTTTTTAGATTTAAAGATTTATTTTAATTTCGAAGCATTTGGGTTGTTTTATTTCGCATGAAAAAAACAACACTTGGACTTTTATTAGAAAGATTTAATTTTTATCTAGAAAAATGGCTGATAAAATCAGGATCTTGATCGAGGGCATGCAAGGCGAAATGCTCGGGTTATTAAAAAGGAAGATCTTTGAAAAGAAGGAAATCAAAGAGGTGCTTTCCATGCGGGAGAAATTAGAATATTCTCTCGCGAAAAAGACCTGCAAAGTCAAGGATTTCCTAAAATGCATTCAATTCGAATACGATTTGGTTCATTTTCCAAATAAGATTTTAAACGATTTTTTAATAGGAAAAACTTAGAAGAGAAAGGAAAAAGGAGCTTAAATATCAAAGAGATGCTTACGTCGACTTTTCAAGTAAAAACTTTATAAATATTGTTTTTTTTTTCTTCCGATTTTCTAATGTTTTCTAATGTTTGTCTAATGTTTTCTAATGAATGTTTTTTTAATGTTTTTTAATGTTTGTCTAATGTTTTTCTAATGTTTTTCTAATGTTTTCTAATTTTTTTCTAATTTTTGTTCATAGTTGTAAGAAGAATAATCCAGCTTTATGATCGAATGACTCATAAATTCCGATATCGCCTCGATTTATTCAAGCAATATCTCGTTTTCTGCTATAAAATCCATTCCAAAAAGCAGATTTCCAAGGTGTTGACACAGGCTTTATCCACACATCCCAATAACCTCCAATTCTGGTTGATAGGAATCTATTATGAATTTGAAATTGAGAGGAATCCGTTCAAAGCTAGGAAGATCTTTTTCAAGGCTTTGAAAATCAATGGGGCCAATATCGAGTTTTGGAGGGAATATTTCGCTTTCGAAGCGAGATTCTTCCAATTAGTGAGCGAAAGAGCTAAACTAATACGAAAAAGCCAAGAAAATGAGGAATTTAAGAAAGAAAGCGATAAAAACGACGATTTCCTTGGTTTTGATGGTTTTGGACGGAAATTCATTGAGAAATCAGGCGATTTAATTGAAAATAAAGGCAATGTTGAAGGAAGTCAAGAAGCTGCTTTTCTCGAGGTTTTGAGAACTGTATATGAAAGCAGTAAAGAGAAATTCGATAGGAAAATCATCATTTTAGATTGTTATAAGACTCTTAAGGGTTTGATGTTATGGGAGGAAATAGGAGAAAAGCTAGGGATTTCACAGGATTTAGAGGAAGAAAGAATGAAAGATGGGGTTTTCGCTTATGAGGTTTATAAGGAGAAAAGCCATGATTTGGAGGAAATTATAGAGAAAATAAAGGAATTTAAGGAAATCATTAGATTTCTTAAGAGTTTTGTTAGGAAAAACGAGGATTCTGAGGTTATTGGGAAGATATGGGGTGTTTTGAAGAAAAGTGGGGTTTTGGAGAAGCTTCTTAATGAAGATAGACAGAATTTCAATGAAATCGGCCTGGGTTTCTTGAAACAGATGAAAAATATGAAGAATTTGGAAGAAAAAGCTATGATTTCAGGCGATTTGAAGGAAATTATCCAGGAGTTTATAGAGAAAGATGGGGAAATGTTGGAAATTTACCTTGAAATCCTGCTTTTGAATGAGGAAAAGTTCGAGAAAAGCGATTATGAGTTCTTAATGAAAACTTTTAAAGCGAAGAAATCTCAGTTTTCTAAGGAAATGAAAATGAAAGTCTTGAATTGTCTATTGGTTTTTAATAATAAAAGCAATGAAAAAATGAAAAATCAACAAAACCTTGAAATTTTCAGCTTGGCATTAGAAAATTTGTTGCTTTTTTCAGAGGAATTAGGTCTTTTTCTTGATAATTTCCTGAAGAATATTCCTAATGAAAACAAGGAAAATTATTATCAAATCCTTTTCAAATATAAATCCTCACTTCCATTGGAAATTTGGTTGAAATATATGGAGTTTTTACCTGAAAAGGCCTATTATAATAAGAAGAAAAACATGATTCAACAATTAAAAGTATGGTTTCCAAAGAAAATTGTGAAAATTCTTGAATTCGAACAGAAACTCGAAGAAGAAGTCGGAAATTATGTTGAGATCCAACGAATCGCTTATGAGATTTCGAAGAATTCATGAAAAAATCATGATTTTCCTTTGATTTTAAGTCTTAAAAATAAGAACATTCCTTAATTTCAAAGCAAAATTTTATTAAAAGATTTTTAATAATTTATGTTTTCCTGATAGGTGAAATTCAAGGCTAACATAAAGCTGGAAACCACGAAAAATCCAGAAAAGCCTTTAAAACATCCTTTAAAAGCTCCTTCTTCTTTTCTTATTTTCATCAAGGCATTCCAGCTATTTTTATAATGTCTTTCTAACATCCAAGGCTTTCCATCATCTTGACACATCATTCTCCTCATAATAGTCATAATCGGATAAACAATGATATTAGCTAAGAGATTATTCAAGATAAAGGCTTGATTTTTATCGAAATTCTTGATCTTCAAATTCAAAAGCAAGATAATCAAGAGGTTTTTCGGGATATGGAGGAAAACCCCTTGGAAAAAGATCCTTTTGTTCTTGAAGCCGTCTTTGAAAAATTCAAAGGAATTCTTATAAAGAGCCAATTTTTTATTAGCGTTTTGAAGAATCAATCGAGTTTGAAGAGTCTGGATTGGATGTAAAGCCATATCGATCAAAGTATATAAAGAAAACAAGATGATTTCCTTAGAAAATGCGTTTTTTTTCATTGTTTTCTCTTCAAAGTAAAAAGCGCCTTTTAATTTCAATGTCGTGCCGAGCCAATGATATAAAATCCCGCATAAATTCCCTTTATATAAGCCTTTAAATCCTTGAGTTGATAATTCCCTGAAAACCTCAGGATAATTAGCGAATTTCATTGGCTTGAAAGGAAGTCTATTGGAGTTTTTCAGGTTATTTTCTAATAAAAGAGAATATTTCGTAAGGAGTTCTGGCGATTTTATCTGGGATTTCAGCTTGGAAATTATAGAAGGTATTAGATTTTTTGAATCTTGTGGGAATTTCTGAGGATTTATTGAAAGCTGAAGAGAAATATAACTGGTTGTTAAAGGGGCTGTTAAAAGACTAATGAATTATTTTATTTAATGAGGAATTTATATGCGAAAATGAGAAAAAACCTCAAAACTCCAGTTGAAAGCAAGAGTTTCAAGCTCAGAAACGCGAAATTTGGCTGAAAACTGAGATTTTTAATTGGAAGTCCTAGGTTTTCTGATTCGATTTTAGGCTCATAATCAGTGAAATTCTGGGGGTTTTGGAGGAATTGAGAGAAATCTTTTTTGGACATTTGAAGAATTTAAACTCTTAGATATTGAGTTTCCATAATAATTTCCAATAAGGGCTTTTCAGAATAAAATTCTTAATTAATTCAAATTAAAGATCAAGTTTTGAAAATTTTTGCGAAAAATGCGTAATTTTACAGAGAAAAATTTGCAAAATTAAGCACTATTCAAGGCTTTTATCTATCTATTAATTTCTTAGCTTTTTATTATCTAAATTTTAATTCCATTCCTTGCTTTGTCGTTTCATGAGCAATCTCTTGGGTTTTTGTCTTTTTTCTGGTAATTCAGGTCTTTCCAAAGATAAATGATATAATTTCAGACAAATCTCGATTTCTTCTTCGATTTTCTTTTTGAGTTCAGGCTTCATTTCTTCAGTACCATTATTTCCGCTACTTGGGCCAAATAAAGCTTCTAATCCAGCGACTCTTTCCGCTAATGTTGAATGAATCCTCATGCCTGTTATTTTTCAATCCCAACATATAAAAGGTTAATAGAAGTAATAAAGAAATCAAAGGTTCGAAGGTTTTCAAAAGAAATATTAAGAAAAAATCTCAAAAAATATGTATTTATATTGAATTTTACCAGATGGTGTCAGGATTTTCTTCGGCATGTTCATCAATTTCTCAGCTTCTGGGTTAATTGATAATAGGTTCTTCTTCAATCCAGATCTATATTGATTGAGGTTGATGCCTGAGGGTTGTCCAAGGTCCACGGATTTAGTGCTCACAACTATAAGAGGATTATCCTTTTCTTCGACCTTCATCTTATCAAGTTTCTTATCAAGTCCTGCCTGAATCATTTCCATTCGTTTCAAGAAATCCTCTTTATTATCAATGATATTCGATTGTTTTTCTTCTTCCTGAGGATTATTGATATCTTGGATTTGGGTTGAAACTCCTGGAAATTTGAACTATATAATGAATAAAGATAAATTTCTTAAGGAAAATAGAAAAAAACCGTCTTGCTTTCACAGGCTACATGACTTGTACTCACACTTTTTCCCATTCCGGTGCGATAAAGCGGCTCTGAGGCTCGATTGACGGTCAAAGTGTTGTTATTTTGGTATTTTTTCTTCAATTCGTCAAGTTTATTCATGGTCTCAACAGGTTTATTGACTTGGTTAAGGGGGTTGGGGTTCGGGCTCAATGAATTTGAATTCGAGGAGTTATTCATAGGCTCAGGATTTGTAGGTTTCATGTATTTTTTCTTCAATTCTTCAAGCTTGCTAGAGTTTTCCGCTTGGAGTGGAGCGGCTTGTTCCTTGAATAAAAAACATAAGATCTTTTAAAGGAAAAAAAAAAGAAAATACCCCAAGTTTCTTTTTTCGTTCCAATTCCTCACGCTTTTTCTTCAGTAGCTCACTGTTACTCAAAGCCGGAACGTTAATATTGGCAATTTTTGAGGGGCTTTCGCTTGTCTTGTTTTCTTAGGCGGATAAATCATAAATTCAAGCTATTTATAATGAACTTTACCTTCATTAGGATGAGAATCAATGATTTTAGGAGGCTCAGCCACCTTTTTTTCGAGTTTTTTCTCTAATTCTTCTTTTTTCTTTCTTAAAAGCTCACGTTTCAATTCGAGGTCGCTTTTGACTGAATTTTGGGGCTTTTCAATAGGTTTATCCTGTGAGTTTTCCGGATTTTGTGGAGCGGCTTGTTGTCCGGGGAAGAGGAAACGAGGGTTTCCATTGGGTTTCATAGGAAAAACTAGAAGATCAGGAAAGAAGAGAAATTTAATTTTATTTTTATGAAAATGATAATTTGTTATTATCCGAACAAACAATAAATCGAAACTTATGATGAAAATGATAACTTTCCAGATTTTTTTGCTTTTTCTGCTTCGATTCTCGATTTCACAAGATAATGTCTCTGTTCCAATGACTAATTATGACTTCTGGAATCCCAATCAATGTACTGTGACTCAAACTGACGCGAATAAAGTCCAATTTTTCTTTGAGAAACTCTAATAAAGTTTTTATATATTTTTTAGCCAAGCCCTTCTTTAGTCCAATGTTATCGAAATAACCCTAGTGCTTGTTGTAATTCGGCTGGAGATGAATATATAAAGAACCAATATACCAATTTTCTGAGTGCTTCCTGTTATAGGTAACTTCCATGAGAAATATTTGAAAAAA
>Ga0302320_10014924_pt1 | contig 16011 bp, 11 predicted proteins | sample Bog_T0_3_FD_202130 | JGI IMG/M metagenome (GOLD analysis project Ga0302320, IMG submission 202130) | Peat permafrost microbial communities from Stordalen Mire near Abisko, Sweden - Bog_T0_3 | ecosystem: Environmental > Terrestrial > Soil > Wetlands > Peat | place: Sweden: Abisko, Stordalen Mire... | reverse complement strand
TGGCATTGGCAATGGTGGCTTGCGCCGCCGTGTCAGTTACCGCGGCACTCTTTACGGGATCGATCGCCTGGTATTTGCCGAGCAAGTAACTCTTCTCCACCGTGACCGTCTCATAAATTGCCGGGTCAGCCCGCTGCAACTGTTGCGTCGCCGAAGTCTCCTGCAAGTAGCCAATGAAGGGCGCACCCAATATGCCCACCGCCAGCATCCCGATGCCGCCCACCGCGTTCAAGGTCAGCGCACCGCCTTTGGGGCATTGCTCCGAAGTCAGGCCGAGAATCGTGGGCCAGAAAAATGATTTGCCCACGCCATAGAGCGTTGCGGCGGCGAAGATGGCCAGGACACCCGCGCCAGCCGTTTTGGAGAGCGCAAACAGTCCGATGGCCGCGATCGCCGAGCAAACCGAGAGGAGGCCCAGCGGCGAAAGCTTGTGAATCAGCGGCCCGGCGCAAAGCCGCAGCACCATCATGATGGCCGAGGTATAAACCAGCACCCACGCCGGATTATGGCCGGCGGCCAGCATCGGCGTTTGCATCAGCGAGGTGATCCATCCGTCCGTGCCCAATTCCGTGGTGGCTTGCGGCATCATGATGATGATCAAAAACGCCAGCAGCGGCCGGCCAAAAGATTGGGTGATCGCCGCAAAGGCAATTACCACCGCCGCCGTGAGCGCCAGCGGGACCACCGGTGGCCACGTGAAAACCTGCCCCAATTGCGCGAACACCAGGCCGAAGCCCACTAGCGCTCCGAATGCGCCCAGCTCCTTCAGCATGGCCAGGTAACTCACTCCCGCTTGCTCCCGTTCGCTCCGCGGTATTTTGCGGCCCATCAGAATGAAAAAAAAGACTAACGCGGGAATCAGGATCAAGCCCAGCACGATGCGCCAATCGGGATTGTTCGCCAGCGCTATGGTCGCCAGGCCCCCGAGCACCAAACCGCCGGGCCAGCCGGCGTGCAGCCGGTTCAGCCATTTCGTTTTGTCCGTGTTGAACATCGTCGTCACAATCGGATTGGCGTAGGACTCCACCGCGCCATTGCCCAAGCCCAGTATGATGCTGCCCCAATACAATAATTGATGGCCGTGCAGCTGCCCGGCCGCCAGCGCATCGCCGCTCAGGCCGTGGATGGCGCCATACGCGGCAAAAGCTAGGCCCGTATAGAGCAAATACGTGACGAAGGAAAAAATCATCGCCACTTTGTAGCCGATCCGGTCGATGAACAGGCTGAACAAAATGATGCTGACGCCGAAGGGCCACACGCCCGCCCCCTGTAGCTCGCCGACCGAGACCTTGTCCAGGCCGAAGTCGGTGGCGAATTGGCCGCCGCATAGAATCATGCGGCTGATAAAGGCGTAGCTGGTGGTGATCAGGGCAATAAAGCAGCCCCAGAACAGGATTTTATCTTGTCGGTTGTTCATGGCGGATGGGATCTGCGAGCACTACACTGGACTCGCGTTAAAGAGTCAACGGCAATTTCCCAAAATGTTAAAAAAAGTGGCTGGGGTGTGCCGGGGACCCGGCCCGGTGTCGGGTCGCCGGCGCCAATCCGGCCCGGCGATATTTCGCGGATCGGCGCCAGGACCTTCCGCCTTGGGCTTACCATAATTTTAATTGACGTCCTCCTTTATTTTATCTTCTTCATTTACAAAGTGCAGGCTAAAGAGCACGATGGGACAACCTTCGGAGAAAATTCCATGCCGTAGGTAAGTCAACGATAACAATAAATAAAACTAAATTAATATTATGGGCGACAAATCCCCGAAGTCTAACCAGAAGAAAACGTCACAGAAATCCGCCAAAGCCAGCAGCGCGACTCAGAAGAAGACCGCTGCCGTGGCGGCCAAGTCCACTGCCAAGAAAAAGTAGGCGGCTTTTTGCGTGGTCTCTCGCAGCCTATCTGGAAACTGCGAGAGATGCCGCGCCCTAAAAGTTTGGCGCCGGGCCGGGAGCCGGCTTTCGACCAGGATAAGTGACAGGCGAATTCGTGTGGACTCGCCGCGGATTTTTCGTCGAAACAGAATCGGGGGGCAATAATTTTCGAAGCCGTTTCCATTTGGGAACGGCTTCTTGTTGTTTTAAGCTTTCCGCCGTCACCGATGTTTTGTTGCACCATCAATGAACGGACCGAGCTGCGGCAAATCCACGTCCCACATGCCGGCGAACTATTCCGGTTGGCCATGGCCAACCGCGAGTATCTGCGGCGCTGGCATCCGTGGGTCGACCTGATTCACGCCTATCCCGACGTCGAACGCGCGATTTCCCTCTGGAAAGAGCAGGACGTCAATAACCAGGGTTTCTGCACCGGCATCTGGTTCGATGGCCATTTGTGCGGCCTGATCCATCACCTGAACATCGATTGGTCCAATCGCTGGACGGCTTTCAGTTATTGGCTGGACCGGGCGCATCAAGGCCGGGGTCTCATGACCGCCGCCTGCCGGGCCCTCATCGCCTATAGTTTCAACGCGATGAAACTGAACCGCGTGGTCATCGAATGCGCAACGGAAAACACCCGCAGCCGGGCGATCCCCGAACGCCTGGGATTCAAGCTGGACGGTATCATCCGGGAGGGCGAATGGCTGCACGACCGCTATGTCGATCACGCTTTTTATAGTCTCCTGCGCTCGGACTGGGAGTCCGCCGCCAAAGTCGCCGCCGCTAACCACGATTCCGCGAAACGGAAGCCCATGAATCAGCCCGACCCATTACCCATGGATGACTTTGACCGGACGTTAAAGTTGGCGTTTGAAATGAACAACTCCGGCCGGTCCATGGAAGCCGAGGCGCTGTGCCGGGTGTTGATCCAGGTGCGGCCCGAGAGTGTGCCGGCCCTCTTTCTCTTGGGCATGGTCCTCCATAAGGAGGGACAGGATGAAGAGGCGATCAAATGGTTCTCCGTCGCCACGCGCCAGCAGCCCCAATCCGCGAACGTTTTCAACGGACTCGGCTGCGCCTATCAGAGTTTAAAGGACTATTCCCGGGCGGCCACCGCCTTTGAAAAGGCCCTGGAGCTGGAGGGACCCTCCGCCGCCACGTGCTATAATTTGGGAAACAATTGCTTTCAATTGGATCAGATCGAACGGGCGGCGGCGCTATTCCGGCAGGCGGTCGAAATGAATCCGCGCGATTTTGCGTGTTGGAACAATCTGGGGAAATGCCTCAAGGAGTTGAACCGGTTGGATGAGTCGATTCAAGCCTATGACCAGGCGGTAAAAATCGCGCCCGACTACGGCGTGGCCCGGTATGGCCGGGCCATTTCCTTGCTCGCCGCCGGCCGGCTGGCGGAGGGCTGCCGGGAATTTGAGTGGCGCTGGCACTCGCTGACCCCGCGAAAATTTCCGGGTATGGCCTGGCGCGGCGAAACTCTGCCGGATAAAACCCTCCTGCTCTTCGCCGAACAAGGCTTTGGCGATGCCATCCAGATGGTGCGATTTGTGGCCCCGGCGCGTGCGCGCGTTGGCCGGGTCATTCTCGAATGCCGACCGGAGCTGGTCACTTTGTTTCAGTTTTCCCACTGTGCCGACGCCGTTGTTCCCGCCGGGACGGCTTTACCGCCGTTCGATTGTTACCTGTCGTTGATTAGTGTTCCCCATATTTTTGGAATTACCCTGGAGAACATACGTTCACCAGTGCCCTATCTGGCCGCCCCTGCCGCCGCTCAGTTCCCGGAAACCAAGCCCGGTCAATTGAAGGTCGGTCTGGTCTGGGCCGGGAGCACGACCCATCATCAAGATGCGTTTCGATCCATTCCGCTGGCGGATCTGGCGCCCATTTTGCAGGTGCCGGGCGTGACCTTTTACAGTTTGCAAAAACCCGTGCCGGACCGCGACGCGGCCTATTTGAAATCGCAGTCAGCTACCGTGAACGCCCGCTTGGACCTCGCGGATTTTCTCAACACCGCCTCGGTTATCAACGGATTGGACTTGGTCATCACCGTCGATACCGCCGTGGCGCATCTGGCCGGAGCGCTCGGCAAACCGGTGTGGGTGCTCCTCCAGCATTCGGCCGACTGGCGCTGGTTTTTGGACGGCGCGACCACCCCGTGGTATCCCACCATGCAATTGTTCCGTCAAAGCACGCGAAACCAGTGGGCACCGCCCATTGCCCGCGTGGCCGGGGCGTTGCGGCAGTTGGCGGCGCAGACGGCGGAAACTGCTGCATCGGGAGGGAAGTAGTGCGCCGAGAAATTCGATGAACCGGCGGGACGAATGCTACCATGACTTGAGGGAGCCGCCCCTGCCTTTTTCCCGGCGAAACCTGCATTCAATTTCCCCATGACGGGAGCGAAATCAAAATCGCCGCCCAAACCCTGAAAAACTTGGATCCACGGCGGTCAACCTTTCCGCCACACCTTCCCTCGCTATTCCACCTGAACTTTTAATCCCGTTGGCGGGGTCAGCAGGATTATCACCGGGGGCGCTGGTGAAGTCGGCGCCGGGTAATTATTCGTGTCAAACAACAACGGCGCAGAGTACGGGCTGACCGCTCCGTTGGTCACCTGCGTCGTTACGGAGAAAAAGACCGGATTAGCAAGATTGGTGGTATCGAATGGGCACTGCGCAACCCCATGATTCACCCGGCCATAAAGCCGCCTGGCCCCGTTATTGGTATTCGAAATGAAAACGTTATATCCGCTGACCAGTCCATTCGTATCAATCTGGTTGAGATTGAACGTCAGCAGGAATGGCCGCCCATTTACGCCTGGCACCGCCCCAATGAGCAAAATCGCTGCAACCAGCCAGCCACCCAGCGGCGATCTAGTTTCTTGTTTCATAATCAGGGTAGGATAAATCAATTGCAACAGAACGAGGTACGATTGCACCGATTGTCCAATTGCGCCACCCCGCCATCACCGAAACCAACCCCCGTTTTCTGAAGTGCGCTTCAGGCAGACTCTCAGAGCTGCGAAGCCGCCGTCCGCTTGAGCATGACGCTGATGGCTTGCTTCATGTTGTCCTTATATTGCGGATCGGCTTGTAATTCTTTCCAAACTGGCGCGCTGCCAAATCCCTGCCAGTGCTTCTTATGCTCCTCCAGATTGACCGCGCACGTAATGTAAACCAGGCTCGGCATTTGGGGTCCGACCAGTGTGCGGCTGTAGATAATCGGCGCCAGGCCCACTTCCTTCATGGTCGTGATTTCGCCGTGCTCAAACATCTGGATTTTGTTTAAGCCCTTGTTTTCACTGGGGCTCAGGTAAGTGCGCAGTTCAAACACCTTGGGCTTCTGAGCCGGCGGCGGTATCACCATTTGTTTCATCCCATCGAAAGCCACCAGAAGCGAGCTTTGGAGGTTTTCAAAGGCCGGATTGGATTTGGGCGCGTTTAGGAAATCCCCGGCGGCCGGCTGATACACGGTGTCCGCCGCCAGCCGGGCCGGTATGGCGGCAAAGGTCTCGAGGGAATCGCATGGGATGAGGACATAAACCTTGTTGGTGGGAGAATCCTCGATCTCAGTAAAGACTCCAATGGGCTGAATTCCCTGGCGATTGTACGCCGGCACACCGGCATTCCGCCAATAGTCGTTGATCCGCTGCTGTTGATCCGCCGATTTGGTCGTATAAACCCGCAATTCGTAATACTGCCGCCCCTCATCGGCCGCCCCGACCCGCGTGCAAATGCCGATGGCGATCAAAAGCAGGGTGACGATCCGGGTGATCCGGGAAGATGCATGTGAGTTCATAATGGCGTTGTATCAGACCGCCCCCGATTTGCCAAGGTTACAGCCGCCAGCGGATGGCGGCCGATCACCATTGTGTCTTAGACGTAGGCGATCGCGCAGCGTTTTGTACTGCGGCGGCCCTCCGCCGCTTTCTCGACCGCCACAAAAAAACCGCACGAAAACGCGCCCCCCGAGTGCTACCGTGACCCAAAGGTGGGCCGCCACTCCGTGCGCGCCGTCGCTGTGGCGGCGGGCGTCCCGCCCGCCGTAGAGCCGCGGCATCCTGCCCGGCGGAAAAACCGTGCGTCCGAAAAGGCGCTCCCTTCCGCTGAGCCGCCACCGTTTATGAACATCTTTCGTTTAGTTCGGAAACCGCTGACCACCACCCGCCCCCATCAGACGCCAAAGGCGTCAGTCTTCTTCCTGCATAATTCATAATTCATCCTTCATACTTTCCTTTAGCCCCTCTCGCACTTTCCCGATTCTGTGATTTATTGACAGATGACTTTGTTGGAAAATACCGATAACGGCCTCTATTGCCCGGCCGGTGATTTCTACATCGACCCCTGGCCGGCGGTTGATTTTGCGGTCGTCACCCATGCCCACTCCGACCATGCCCGCGCCGGTTCAAAAAATTACCTGTGCGCCGCCCCGGGTCGGGAAGTGTTGCAGGAACGGCTCGGACCCGATGCCGTCATTGAGACGCTTCCGTACGGCCAAAGCGTGGCCCGTAACGGCGTGCAGCTTTCGCTCCATCCGGCCGGCCACATTTTGGGCTCCGCCCAGGTGCGCGTGGAATATCGCGGCGAAATCTGGGTGGTCAGCGGCGATTATAAAACCGAGCCGGAAAAAACCTGCGCTCCCTTCGAAGCCATCCGCTGCCATACTTTTGTGACCGAATGCACTTTCGGCCTGCCGATTTATCACTGGCGTCCGCAGTCGGAGATTTTCGCGGAGATCAATTCCTGGTGGCAGGAAAACCAAAGCCAGGGACGAACCAGCGTCCTGTTTGCCTATTCCCTGGGCAAATCCCAACGCCTCCTCTCCGGCTTGGACCCGTCGCTGGGCCCCATATTTGTCCATGGCTCCGTCGCCAAGTTCTTACCGTTGTACGCCAACGCCGGAATCGCCTTGCCGACCGTCTCGCGGGTCGATCCGGAAGCCATTCGTGCCGCCAATGGCCGCGGATTGGTGATCGCCCCCGCCGCAACGGATGATTCCCCGTGGCTCCGGAAATTTGGCGCGGCTTCCCACGCTTTCGCCTCGGGTTGGATGCAAATTCGCGGGGCGCGCCGGCGCCGTGCGCTGGATCGGGGGTTTGCCCTGTCCGACCACGCGGACTGGGACGGCCTGCTCGCCGCCATTTCCGCGACCGGTGCGGAGCGGATTTGGGCCACGCACGGCTACACCGCGCCGCTGGTCCGCTGGCTGCGCGAAAAGGGCCTTATCGCGGAGGCCTTAGCCACCCGCTTTGAAGGGGAAGCGACCGGGGCGGAATGAAGCGCTTCACCCAATTGTTCGTCGCGCTGGACGAAACGAACCGGACCAACGAAAAAGTGGCCGCTTTGGAATGCTATTTCCGCGCGGTCCCCCTTCCGGACGCGGCTTGGGCGCTCTATTTCTTGTGCGGCCGGAAAATCCCGCGTTCGGTCACCTCCACCGCTTTGCGGCGCTGGATTGCTGAAGAATCCCAACTGCCGGACTGGCTCGTGGAGGAATGCTACGATGCCGTCGGCGATCTCGCGGAAACCGCGGCGCTCCTGCTGCCGGATAATAAATCCCGGCTCAGCCTGCCGCTGCACGAATTGGTCGAGGCCCGTTTGTTGCCGCTGGCAATGCTGCCGGATTTGGCCCGGAAACAACTGCTGGCGCAGACCTGGCGCGAATTGGACGCCCGCGAACGGCTGGTGTGGAACAAATTGATCACCGGTTCCTTCCGCGTCGGCGTGGCCCAAACGCTCGTGGTCCGCGCGCTCGCGGCGGTCGCGGGCATCCTTCCTGCGATCATGGCCCATCGCCTCGCCGGAAATTGGCAGGCCACCCCGGCGGATTTTCAGCGGTTGTTGCACGCCGGTGAAAATGACGTGGAACCCGCCCGGCCCTACCCATTTTTCCTCGCGTCGCCCCTCGAGGGCCCGCCCGAGTCACTGGGCGAACTTTCGGAATGGCAATGCGAGTGGAAATGGGACGGCATCCGCGCCCAATTGATCCGGCGGCAGGGCCAGACGCTCCTTTGGTCGCGTGGCGATGAGATGGTCACGGAAACCTTTCCCGAAATCGCCGCCATCGGCGCCCCGCTCCCGGACGGCACCGTTTTGGACGGGGAGATTCTCGCGTGGACGAATGGTCGTCCGCAGGCCTTCGCCAAATTGCAGCGGCGCCTGGGACGAAAAAATCCCGGGGAAAAAGTTCGGCGCGAATTTCCCGTCGTGTTTCTGGCGTATGATCTCTTGGAAGAGCAAGCGGAAGATTGGCGGAAACGTCCTCTGTCGGACCGGCGGTTGCGGTTGGAACAGATCGTCGCGGCCGCGCAATCCAAATTCGTCCCCGGCGGTGAATCGGAACCGCGGATGATGACGCCGGATTTGTTTGCCCCGGAGGCTCCGGCGGAAAAGACTCCGTTGCCCTTGCATCTTTCGGAAGTGCTTCAGCCCGCGGATTGGGCCGAGTTGGAATCCTTCCAGCGCACCTCGCGCGAACGGCAGGTGGAAGGCATCATGCTGAAGCGGCGTGACTCGCCTTACGGGGTCGGCCGGCAGCGCGGCGGCTGGTGGAAATGGAAAATAGATCCCCTCGTTATGGATGCCGTCCTCGTCGGCGCGCAACGCGGTCATGGCCGCCGGGCAAGTTTATACACCGACTACACGTTCGGCGTGTGGCACGCTGGCCAGCTGGTGCCCATTGCCAAGGCGTATTCCGGCTTGAGCGATGCTGAGATTTCTGTCGTGGACGAATTTGTGCGGAAGAACACGCTGGAAAAAGTCGGGCCGATTCGATTGGTGAAGCCGGAGCTCGTTTTCGAACTGGCCTTCGAAGCCGTGCAGGAATCCACCCGGCACAAGGCTGGCCTTGCCGTGCGCTTTCCGCGAATCAATCGCTGGCGGCACGACAAGAAGGTGGCCGACGCGGATACCCTCGAAACCGTCCGGGCGCTGATGAACAGCGGGAGCGCCGCATGAATACTTTGTGGTCCGGGTGGTTCAAAAAAAAGGGTTGGCGTCCCTTTCCGTTTCAGGCAGAAGCGTGGTCAGCGTATCTGGCCGGGGAGAGCGGCCTGGTCCACGCGCCAACCGGTCTCGGAAAAACGTATGCGGTCTGGGGCGGCCCCATTCTCGAATGGCTGGCGCAGTATCCCGATCCCCAACCCTGGCCGCGAAAAAGCGAGCCTTTGCGGGTCTTATGGATTACCCCGCTGCGCGCGCTCGCCAATGATAGCGCGGAATCTTTGCGCGCGCCCATCGCTGATCTAAAACTTCCGTGGACCGTCGATTTGCGGACCGGTGATACGTCGGCCGCAGCGCGCCGGCGCCAGCGTGAAAACCTTCCCACGGCGCTCGTGACGACCCCGGAAAGTTTGTCGCTGCAATTGTCCCGGCCGGACAGCCGGGAGAAATGCGCCGGGCTGCGTTGCCTCATCGTCGATGAATGGCACGAATTGCTCGGCACCAAGCGCGGTGTCCAGACGGAACTGTGCCTGGCGCGTCTCCGCCAGTGGTTTCCCGATCTTCGGATTTGGGGATTGTCGGCCACGCTCGGAAATCTGCCGCAGGCCTTGCAGGTGTTGCTCGGCTTCAGCGCCCAAAACGGTAAAGGACGGATGATCTCCGCGTCCGTCGAAAAGCGCTTTGAACTCCACACGCTCCTGCCCCGGGCGATGGACCGTTTCCCCTGGGCCGGTCATATCGGCCTGACACTTTTGCCCGATGTGGTCGCCCGGATCGAAAGAGCCCGGACCACGCTGCTCTTTACCAACACTCGTTCCCAGACGGAAATCTGGTTTCAGGCCCTGCGCGATGCCCGGCCGGATTGGGCGGATCAATTAGCCCTCCATCACGGTTCGATTGATCGAAAAATGCGCGAGGAAGTGGAAATTCGCCTGCGCGCGGGCACCCTCAAATGCGTCGTCTGCACTTCAAGCCTGGACCTCGGCGTCGATTTTTCGCCCGTGGAACAGATCATTCAGGTCGGCGGTCCCAAGGGCGTCGCGCGGTTGTTGCAGCGGGCCGGCCGCAGCGGCCATCAGCCCGGGGCAACCAGCAAAATTTATTGCGTGCCGGCTCACGCCTTCGAGCTCTGTGAGTTCGCCGCCGTGCGGGACGCCATTGCCGGCGGCCAGATGGAATCGCGCGAGCCCATTGAAGCGCCGTTGGATGTCCTTTCCCAACATCTGGTCACGCTGGCGTTGGGCGGCGGGTTTTGTGAGCCGGAAATCCGTGCGGAAATCCAAAGTGCCTTCGCTTACCGGAATCTCCGCGATGATGAGTGGCAGTGGGTTTTGGATTTTATCACGCGCGGAGGAACGGCTTTGCGCGCCTACCCCCAATTTCATCGCGTCGTGAAGAATGGCAACCGTTATACCGTCACCGAGCCGCTCATCGCCCGGTTTCACCGGATGTCGATTGGCACCATTACGAGCGACGCGTCCCTCGTGTTAAAATTCCTGCGCGGGGGCTATCTCGGGACGGTGGAGGAATGGTTCATCGCCCGCCTCCGACCCGGCGATGGGTTCTCCTTCGCCGGCCAGCAGTTGGAATTTGTGCGCATGCGGGACATGACCGTGTACGTGCGCCGGGCCAAAAAATCCGCCCGCCGGGTGCCGCAATGGCTCGGTGGCAAAATGCCGCTCTCCACCCAACTCGCCCGGGCGGTCCGGGAAAAACTGGCGGCGGCGCGGCGCGGTGAATTCACTTCCCCCGAAATGCGAGCCTTGGCGCCCGTGCTCAAGGTTCAAAGCGACTGGTCATTGATTCCGCATCCCGATGAATTGCTGATCGAATGGACCGAGTCCCGGGATGGCTTCCACTATTTTATTTTTCCTTTTGCTGGCCGGCTGGCCCACGAAGGTTTGGCCGCCCTCACCGCGCATCGCCTGAGCCGGCTGGCGCCGCGGTCCTTCGCGTTGACGATGAATGATTACGGTTTTTCCCTGACCACTCCAAGTGCCCTGGATTTAAGTGATGCCGAATGGAAGCGGGCGCTGTCCCCCGAACGGCTGGTCGAGGATCTGCTGGATTGCTTGAACTCCACCGAACTCGCGCGGCGGCAGTTCCGGGAAATCGCGCGCATTGCCGGCCTGATTTTTCAAGGTTTTCCCGGCGCGCCCAAATCGATGCGCCAGCTTCAGGCCTCCAGCAGCCTGTTTTTCGAGGTCTTCCACAAATACGATCCGCAGAATAAATTGCTGGACCAGGCGCGACGGGAAGTGATTGAGCGCCAGCTTGAAGTCCGTCGCCTCCAGCGCGCCTTGGAAGACACCCAAAATATGCGGTTGCAACTAAAACGATTGGAGCGCCTGTCGCCGCTGGCCTTCCCGCTCTGGGCCATGTGGGTGCAGGCCCAGGTGACCACCGAAAAATGGGCCGACCGCGTCAAACGCATGGTGGCGCAACTGGAGATCGCCGCGGATAAAAAATGAACGACAACGAACATGAAATTTCGTGGGGCGGCGAAAAACTGTCGCTTCTGCCGGAGCGCGCCTTGTGGTGGGCGCGGGAAAAAACGATGTTCATCGCCGATCCCCACTGGGGCAAGGCTTCGGCGTTCCGCTCCGCGGGCATCGCCGTCCCGGAAACCTCGCACGACGACGATTTGGACCGCTTGGAGTGCATCTTGCAACGCCATCGCGCAAAGAAACTGGTGGTGCTCGGCGATTTCTTCCACGCCAAAACCGGGCGCAGCGAGCGGACCTTGATGGCCTTCCACGAATGGCGCGCACGACATGAGAAATTGGAAATCATTTTAGTCCTGGGTAATCACGATCGCCACGCGGGCCGCCCGCCGGAGCCGTGGAACATCCGTTGCGTGGCGGAGCCCTGGGTATTGGAACCATTCCGGTGCGTGCATCATCCGCCGGAGAAAATCCCGGCGGCCTTCGTGCTCGCAGGCCATGTGCACCCCGCCTTTTGCCTGCACGAACGGAGCGGCCTCAGCGCCACCAGCCTGTGCTTTTATTTCGGCCCGCACCTGGCCATTCTGCCCGCCTTTGGCGGCTTCACCGGCAAACATAATTTAAAGCCCGCGCCCGGCGACCGGATTTTCCTCATCGCCGACGGCGAAATTGTCGACGCCACAAAATTGATCCGCTGAAGTCAGAGTGATCGATTAACCAAGGAGCCGCATTCCCGGTAGCGGCATCCTGCCGCCCGGATAGACCGTACGTCGTCAATTCACGATACCTTCGCATCCTTTTTTCGTGTTTCCCGCTAACGTGCATCTCTTATGAACCGTGTTAAGCTCGGCGGATATGAATACATTAATAGAAGATAGATCATCGAAACTGACCTTCGAGGAAACCCTGTCCGCCCTGGACGCCGGAATCCCCATTTGCGCTCCGGACATCATTGAACCGCCACGGCCGGGCTTCCGGCCCGCCAGCCAAGTTTTAAGCCATTTTAAGCGAATTTAAGTCATTTTAAGTATGAAAAAATATTTAATCAGCCGTAAAGTTAGGGCGCGCCACCGTAGCGGCGGGCATCTTGCCGCTCGGAAAAACCGTCCGTTGTCAAATCACGCAACCTTCCTCCCCAAGTCGCCGACGACCGGTGCCCCAATGAAACTCCCTGACGCTGGAGGCGTCCCAGCGGGATGGCAGAGCTCATTTACATCACCGCATCACCGACTAAAGCACCCGCCGACGGCCGCCTCCCGCCCCGGCAATTTTCATAATTCATACTTTCCCTTTGCCTCCCTTTTACGTTGCGCTCGATATGGATTTGACGGCAGCATTAATCGAATGAAGATTTTCGAAGAGAACATTGACCCAAATAAGGCGGCGCGCAAAAAGGAAATGGCTTTGCTCATCCCCACCTTTTTGGTGTTCATCCTGGTCGTCATCCACTTGATTACTGCCACGGGAAATATTCCGGCCTGGGGGCAGGCCTATTTCTGGCTCAGCCCGCTGGCCGTTGTCTATCATGCCTTTCTTTTACGCTGGCTTTGGCGCCGGCCCATGCCCCGCTGGCTCAAAGTGACCGAAATTTCCCTGGTCGTTCTAGCGCTGATACCCCAGCTCATTGCCGCTTATATCGTCATCCGCGTTTTGCCCCAGATGCACCATCATGTCGGGCCGCCGCCGGCTCATTGATTTTGCTTTCAAGTTCACGGTCACAGCATCGCTCCCCTGTTCGGCCACCGCTTGCCAGCGCGCCGGGCAAATTTTTGTTCCCTTTTTCGTCGGCGTGGACATCTATAGGTGAATGTCAGAACTGGATGACCATGATTTGCTGGCCCTATACGCCCGGGAAAGTTCCGAGCTCGCGTTTTCTGCGCTCGTAAGCCGCTACCTCAACCTGGTTTACTCCGTGGCGCTGCGCAAAACCGCCGACGCCGGAGCCGCCGAGGAAATTGCCCAGGCGGTCTTCATCGTTTTGGCGAAGAAGGCGGGCGGATTATCCCGCCGCGTGGTTCTTTCCGGCTGGCTCTACCATACGACCCGGCTCACGGCGGCAAATTACGTGCGATCTGAAATCCGCCGCCAAAAGCGCGAACAGGAGGCCTTCATGCAAATCGACGACGCGGAAACCTGGCAAAACATCGCCCCCCTGCTGGAAGACGCCATGGCCACGCTGGGCGAAAAAGATCGGGACGCCGTGGTGCTCCGCTTTTTCGAAAACAAGAGTCTCCGCGAAGTGGGACAGGCCTTGGGCGCCAGCGAAGACGCGGCGAAAATGCGGGTGAACCGCGCGCTGGCGCATTTGCGGAAAATCTTCGGCAAACGCGGGTTCACTCTATCCACCGCCGCCATTGTCGGAGCTGTCTCGGCTCATTCCGTGCAAGCCGCGCCGGTGGCGCTGGCGAAAACCATTTCCACGGTCGCCATCGCCCAGGGTGCGGCGGCCGGCGGTACAACCTTAGCCCTGGTCAAAGGAGCCTTGAAACTTATGGTGTGGACCAAAATGCAAACAGCGGCGGTGACCGCAGCCGTCGTGCTTCTGACGGCAGGAACCGCCGCCGTGGCCGTAAAGGAAATTCAAGATCATCGGACATATCCCTGGCAAGTTAGCAATGCGAACTCGGAAACTTTGCGCAAGGCCCCGCCGCAAGCAGCCATCGCCCCGGCTAAATATCCCGGCACCAGGGGCGCGGGCATTGTGACGATGGATGAAGGCAAGGTCCTGGGGATATCACAGTCGTTCGAAGAGATGGTCGGGCATGCCTACGAGGAGAGTTTGGCGCGGACCATTTTTCCCAAGACTGTTCCGTCCGGCCTCTTTGACTTTATCGCCAATCTCCGTTCCAGGAACAACGAAGCCCTCCAAAATGAAATCCGGCGAAGGTTTGGTTTGAGCGGTCGGCGGGAAACGAGAAATGCCGATGTTCTGCTGCTCCAGGTTCAAAACGCCCATGCCGCCGGCTTGCAACTGGCTGATCCTGGGCGGCGGGAGGGGAACTCACAGGGTTCTTGGCAGTCGCGCCCGGGTTATTTTTCCGGTCGAAATCAGCCGCTTGACGGTTTGAAATGGTATTTGGAATATCATTTTAAGATTCCCGTGATCAATCAAACCGGCCTGACGAACCAGTTCGACATTGAGCTGAAGTGGGACGAGGCCGATTATCACCATCCCAATATGGAAAGTCTTGCCCCCGTCTTGCTGGATCAGCTCGGCCTGGTGTTAGTCCCTACGAACATGCCGATCGAAATGTTGGTGGTCGACAAGGGGGGTTGAGTTCGTTGAACCCTCGGGAAAGACCTTCGCGTAGAGACGCGGAGGCGAAATGCGGGAAAATGTTTCCCTGGCAGGTGACCGAATCGGCTGGTGGTTAAGTGGTGGAACAGACTATGTCGCTCCTACGGAGCTCAAAACGATTTTGGGTGTCGGGTTCTACAAATACGCCGCTCCTAACGGAGCTAAATCATGCTGCCGAGGAGATGGGGATTCGGGGTCGAATCGTATCGACGACGTTCGGCCGCGGGTGGCACCACCGGAAGCTCCAGCGGAGCGCTATATTTGTAGAAACCAAATCCGAGAGCGCAGAAGTGGTTCGCCCTCGCCAATTCGCCGCCCTTGGATCTTCGATTATCGCTGACAGATTGGGAAGACGGGGAGGGCACAACTCCATTGGAATTGTGGGGACCGTGGGCGAGATTACCCGGGGTGGTCCCGCTCGCTCGGCGCCGGGCTTTGGGGCGCAATCCCTTAGGGATTGAACCGACTGCGAGGTCCCGTCGGCCAGCCTAGATGTCACAGGTCATTGATCCGGCGCAGCAAACCCGGGCGGTTTGAGTACTTGATCCGGAATGCGGCGATCCTTCGCTGGAATTGTCTGGTCTCACTGGCCTCCACATAGGCATCGCGCAGTTCCTGCAACCGGGAGGCCGCTTGGTCGTAAGCGGAGGCAATTTTCTGATCGATGAGAGATTCGAGGTCGGACCATATGGTCTCTGCGCGGTGCCGGACGGAAGCGAGGTGCTCTCGGCGCAGTTTTGCCTCCTGTTGCCTCGTTGCCTCCTCCGTTGCGGCTTTCTTTTTCCGGCTCACTTCCCGGTTTTGAATGGTCTCTTTGGCAAAGTCTGCGCATCTCTTTGCCTGGCCGACTGGGGTTTGCTTTCGGGGAAAGGTCAGGCGGTTCAGTTCGTTCATCACGCCCAGGCCACCGCCATCGGCTACCCGTGCAAGCAGGGCGCGCATTTCGGATTCGCTAAGTTCCGCTAGAACCGAGGCCATGGGAATACGGTCCGATCTGCTGGCTTGGGACAGTTGGGAAGCTAACACCAGCGCATCCTCATCCACAGGAAAGTGTTGGATCAGCGCTTTCAGCGCGGGGCTCAGTTTATCGAGGCCGGCGGGAACGGGCGGCATGACCGCCTTGGCGTCCTCGGAATTTTCCAATTCCTCCGGATCGAAATCCGCCAGCCATCCGAGAAACAAGGCCCGGTAATCGCCGCGCAGTAGTTCCTCGCGGATTCCCAAAAGTTCGTCCATGAGTCCTTCGCCATCCACCCAATCTCCTCCTTCCTCTTCATTGTATTTCCACCCGACAATGTACCGGTCGCCGGTTTCCCTGGCTGTCAAAGTGGTCTCGTACGGTTCTTCTTTCCGGAGGTATGGCTGAATTGCCTTCTTGGGAAGTGAGCCTTTGGGAAAGGCCAGCTCCAGACGGACCGAGCCCCAGTTGGCGATGTAGAAGTGGGCGT
>Ga0302320_10014920_pt1 | contig 16014 bp, 15 predicted proteins | sample Bog_T0_3_FD_202130 | JGI IMG/M metagenome (GOLD analysis project Ga0302320, IMG submission 202130) | Peat permafrost microbial communities from Stordalen Mire near Abisko, Sweden - Bog_T0_3 | ecosystem: Environmental > Terrestrial > Soil > Wetlands > Peat | place: Sweden: Abisko, Stordalen Mire... | reverse complement strand
TTTTCCTTCAACAGCGCCTCGGCGTTGACCTCACGTTCCAGCTGCTCGCTCAACTGCCTCGCCATGAGACGCGCACGGCCCATCCAGTTGCCGACTTGTCGGGCAACTTTGGGCAGCCGCTCCGGCCCGAGCACCACCAGGGCGATGGCGGAGGTGAGCAGGATCTCCGAGAACCCGAAATCAAGCATGCAGCATCAGGCGTTGGTTTTTGGGGGAACCTTGGCTTCGGCCTCGCGGGCCGCGGCGGCGGCGGCGGCGGACGCATCGAAGTCGGCGTCCTTTTCCTGCTTGAGTTGCCGCATCTTCTCCTCGCTCTCACCGTCGTTCATGGCTTGCTTGAAGCCCTTCACGGCGGCGCCGAGGTCCGAGCCGATGGTGCGCAACCGCTTGGTGCCGAAGATCACCAATGCGATCGCCAGGATGACGAGTAACATCTTTGAATCGAACATGTCGCGCTTCTCCACAATTCACGGGAATCTGGCGTGTACTTCCTAATATACGCCAAAGGGATTATGACATTTGACAGCGCGAACCCGATGCGTGTTCGGTCGCATTTGGAGTTCTGTGCAGGATCAGCCCTCCAGCCAGAATGTCACGGGCCCGTCGTTGGTGAGCGACACCTGCATGTCGGCTCCGAACACACCGCTGGCGACCGGTGAATGGGCGACGCGCGCAGCCGCTACCATCCCTTCGAACAGCCGTTTGCCCTGTTCGGGCGGAGCGGCGGTCGAGAAGCCCGGCCGTAACCCGTGCCGGGTGTCCGCGGCGAGGGTGAATTGCGGCACCAAGAGGAGATCTCCCTTGATCTCCGTCAAACTTAGATTCATTTTGCCGGCTTCGTCGCCGAAAACACGGTATTTGAGCAATTTTTGCAGCAGCCGGGCCGCATTCCGCTCCGAATCGTCCGGTTTGACGCCGACCAGGACCAAAAGCCCCCGACCGATGGAGGCCTCGAGTCGCCCGCCGATCTGGACGCGCGCGTCGGTAACGCGTTGGAGCAGGGCAATCATCCGGCATTCTCCCCAGGTTGGCGGCGACCGTGCAACGCCGCACAATGCATGATGCAAACTCAAACCGAGAGCATCGGCTATCGCGCTTATGTTCTCGCAGTCCTCGTGGTCGCCTACACCTTCAACTTCATCGACCGGCAGATCGTCGGGATCCTGGCCGTGCCGATCAAGCATGAGCTTGCCCTGAGCGACACCCAACTGGGAATGCTCGGGGGTCTGGCCTTCGCGCTGTTCTACACCTTCCTCGGCATTCCCATCGCTCGATTGGCCGACCGCCGCAGCCGCATCGGCATCATGACTCTCGCTCTCGGGATGTGGAGCTTGATGACCGCGGCATGCGGCCTTGCGCAAGGCTTTGGACAGCTTTTCATGGCCCGGCTCGGGGTCGGCGTGGGGGAAGCCGGCGGCGTCGCGCCCGCCTATTCGCTGATTTGCGATTATTTTCCGAGCGGACAGCGTGCGCGGGCGCTCAGCGTCTACTCCTTCGGCATCCCGCTCGGAGGCGCCCTGGGCATTGTGCTCGGCGGCTTCATCAGCCATTGGATGAGCTGGCGGATGGCATTCCTGATCGTCGGACTCGCCGGGTTCGCGGTGGCGCCGCTGCTCAAGCTCACGGTGCGAGAACCCCCTCGCGGAGGATCCGAGAACGCCCCATCCGGTCCGACCGGCGATGCACCCACCCTGCCCGAGGTCCTGCGGACTCTTGCGCACAAACCGAGCTTCTGGGCCCTGTCCTTGGGCGGCGGCACTTGTTCCATGACCGGCTACGGCCTGTTCTTCTGGGCACCCTCGTTCATGGTTCGAAGTTTCGGACTCACACTGGTGCAGGCTTCCCTGTCATTCGGCGGCTTGATCCTCGCGGGCGGCTTCCTGGGGATCTGGATCGGCGGCATGGTGGCCGACAAGCACGGGGCGCGAAACAAGGCAGCCTATGCGCTGGTGCCCGCAGTGGCCTTCCTCTGCACCATTCCGTTCTATGCCGTCGGCGTTCTGGCGACGAAACTCTGGATCTGCATGGCGGTGCTGTTGATCCCGACGGCGCTGGGGCTCGCGTGGCTGGGCCCGGTGCTGGCCGCCATCCAGCACTTGGTGCCGACCACCATGCGCGCCACGGCTTCCGCCATTTTCCTGTTCATCAACAACCTGCTCGGCCTCGGGCTCGGAACGCTGATGATCGGCGCCCTGTCCGATGCGCTCAAGGTGCGTGCGGGCGTCGACTCGTTGCGTTACGCCATCCTGGGCGGAACCCTATTCTATGTGGTGGCCTCGGGATTCTTCTTTTGGGCATCTCGAAGGTTGAATCGCGACTGGGAAAGCCAAGCAATTGCGGTTTGAGTCCCACCCTTATGCGTGTATCCACTCTAATTCAGGCTCAATTTACCACCCAGCAAAAAATCCATAAAAGTGGGGGAATGGACTCCAATAGAAGCCTATTTTCGCCAGAGAGTGGGTGTGAACAGCACCAAAATCGTGAAAATCTCCAGCCGCCCGAGCAGCATCGCCGCCGAACACACCCACGTCTGGAACGGACTCAACACACCGTAATTGCTGCCGGGTCCGACCAGACCGAGACCGGGACCGGCGTTGTTGATGCAGGCCAGGATGGACGACATCGAGGTCATGAAATCCAGCCCGCTCGCCAGCTGCACGAACACCAGGGTCACGATGCTCATGAAATAAAGGAACACGAACGCCAACACCGCGAACACCACACGGTTGGCGATGATGGCCCCGCCCACCTTGACCGGCCGCACCATGTTCGGGTGCACGAGCTGATTGAGCTCCCGGTGTGCCTGCTTCGAGAGCACCAGGGTGCGGATCATTTTGATCCCGCCGCCGGTCGAACCGGAGCTTGCGACGATGCAGCTCAGGAAGATCATCCACATGGGCACGAAAATCGGCCAAGTCGAATAGTCCTGCGTGTGCAGGCCGCTGTCGGTGGCGATGGACACCAGGTTGAAGGTGGCGTGGCGCAGCGCCGTCGGAAACTCCGGATAGGTCCCGTTGAGGAACAGGTAGATCGCCGTGCCGACGCAACTGACGATGAGCACGGTCAATATCGCCTTCGCTTCGGCGTCGCGAAAATAGGCGCGCACGCCGCGCTGGCTCCAAGCGAGATAGTGGGTCGCGAAATTGAGCGCCGCCAGCACCTCGAAGACCGTCAGGACCATCTCGATGCGCAGCGAGTTGAAATGCCCGATGCTCTGGTCGTAGGTGGAGAAACCGCCGAGGGCCAGCGCGGAAAATCCATGGCACACCGCGTCGAACCAATTCATGCCGGCGGATTTGAGGCACAGGATGCAGACACCGGTGAGCCCGGCGTACACCGCCCATAGGAGCTTTGCGGTCTGCCCGATGCGCGGGGTGAGCTTCGCATCCTTCATCGGACCCGGCATTTCCGCGCGGTAGATCTGCATGCCGCCGACGCCCAAGAGGGGCAGGATGGCGACCGCGAGCACGATGATCCCCATGCCGCCGAGCCAGCTCAGCAAGTGCCGCCACAGATTGATGGATCGAGGCAGGAATTCGAGTCCGGTGAGCACCGTGCCGCCGGTCGTGGTGAGCCCCGACGCCGCCTCGAAGTAAGCCTGGGTGAAATTGATCGGCAGGTAGTGCAGCAGCGGCATGCCGGCGACCGCGGGCAGGGCCACCCAGGTGAGCGCCACCAGCATCAGTCCGTCGCGGGTCTTCAGTTCGCGCTTGAAGCGCCGCGTCGCGAGCCACAGCAGCGCGCCCAGTATGAAGGTCGCAACGCCGGAAATCACGAAAGACAAAAGAGCCGGTTCGAACTGCCAGATCGCCATCACCAGAGGCGCCAGCATGATCACCGCGAACACCATCATGACCATGGCGAACACGTGCGCAACCGGCAGTAAAATGTCCTTCACAGGAAGGAGGCGGAGCCTTGAAAGAGCTTCTCGACCGCTTCCATGTGCCGCCGGTCCGTTAAAAATAGGATCAAATGATCGTCGGGCTGCACGGTCGTGTCGTGGTGGGCGATGATCACGTCCTCGCCCCGCACCACCGCGCCCAAGGTGGTTCCCTGAGGCAGGATGATGTCCTCGATGCGCCGCCCGATGACCTTCGAGCTGTCCGCATCGCCATGCACCACCACCTCGATCGCTTCGGCCGCGCCGCGCCGCAGGGAATGCACGCGCACCACGTCGCCCCGCCGCACATGGGCGAGCAGCGATCCGATGGTCACGGTCTGCGGGGAGATCGCAATGTCGATCGAACCGCTCTCGATGAGCTCCGCATAGGAGGGCTTGTTGATCAGCGCCATCACCTTGTGGGCGCCGAGGCGCTTCGCCAGCATGGCCGACAGAATGTTCGCCTCTTCGCTGTTGGTGAGCGCCGCGAACACGTCCGCGCTGTCGATGTTCTCCTCGAGCAGGAGCTCCTCGTCCGCGGCGTCGCCGTGCAGCACCGTGGTGCGATTCAACAGCTCGGAAACCCGCCGCGCCCGCTTGCTGTCCTTCTCGATGAGCTTGACCTGGTTCTTGTCCTCGAGCTCGCTCGCCAGGCGAAAGCCGATGTTGCCGCCGCCGGCGATGACCACGCGACGCGCCGGCGCCTCCTCGCGGCGCATCTCCTTCATGACCATGCGGATGTCCTTGCGCGCCGCGAGAAAGAACACTTCATCGCCGTCCGCGATGACCGTGTCGCCCTCGGGCTGGATGCTCTTGCCCGCGCGGTAAATCGCCGCGACGCGCGCATCGGCCGAGGGGATGTGCTCCCGCAGCGTGCGCAGCGCCTGGCCCACCAAAGGTCCGCCCTGCAGCGCCCGGATGCCGACCAGGCGCACCCGCCCGTCCGCGAAGTCGAGCACCTGCAGCGCGCCCGGATAACGGATGAGCCGCGCGACATATTCCGTCACCAACTGTTCGGGGCTGATCCAGACATCGACCGCCACGGCGTTCTCGCCGAACAGCGTCTCGCGCTCGGTGTAGGCGGCGGAGCGCACGCGCGCGATTTTTTTCGGGGTGCGGTACAAGGTCCAGGCGATGTGGCAGGCCAACATGTTGACCTCATCGCTGTTGGTGAGCGCCACCAGGATATCGGTGCCTGCGATGCCGGCCGCCTCAAGAATTCTCGGGTTGGCGGCGTTGCCGCTCACGGTGCGTATGTCGAGCCGGTCCTGCAAGTCCCGCAGGATTTCCTCGTTCGAGTCGACGACGGTGACGTCGTTCGCCTCTTCCCGGGAAAGGTGATACGCCGCCGTGCGCCCGACTTGGCCGGCACCCAAAATAATGATTCTCACAGCCGGGTTATTTTACACGACCTCGAGATTCGCATACGACAGCATCAGCCACTTGGTGCCTTGCCGCTCGAAATTGACCTGAATCCGGGCTTGGGGGCCATTCCCCTCGAAATTGAGCACCACCCCGTCGCCGAATTTCGAATGTCGAACACGGCTGCCGAGCCTCATCGAGGGACTCGGGCTCTCATCGAGACTGCCCACCCCGCTCGGGCGCTTGACAAAAGTGGGGCGGGAGATTTGCAGCCGCGGCCGGATTTCCTCGACCAATTCCACCGGCAATTCATTGATGAAGCGCGAGGGTGCACCATACTGGTCCACTCCGTAGAGCCGGCGCTGCTCCGCGTAGGTCACGTAGAGCTGGCGCATGGCGCGGGTGGCGCCGACGTAGCACAGCCGCCGCTCCTCCTCGAGCGCCGCAATGTCCGACGCGGACCGCTGATGGGGAAACAAGCCTTCCTCCATGCCGGCCAGAAACACCACCGGGAATTCGAGCCCCTTGGCGGAATGCAGGGTCATCATCTGCACGCAATCGGAGTGCGCGTCCGCCTGCCCTTCGCCCGACTCGAGCACCGCGTGGGACAGAAACGACTCGAGCGGCTGCATGTCGGTTTCCCCGTCCGGGGAGAATCCACGGGCGGCGCTCACCAGCTCGAGCAGATTTTCGATTCGGCCTTCGCCGCGCTCGCCCTTCTCTTTCTTGAAGTGTTCGATGAGACCGCTCTGCTGAACCACATGATCGACCTGCTCGTAAAGCTCCATGCCGGCGACTTCCCGGGCCAGCTGTTCGATGACGGACATGAAGCTCTGAAGCGCCTGCGCCGCGCGCTGCGCGAGACCGCTCTCGACGCAGAAGGCCGCCGCGGCCCATAGGGATGTTCCCTTGGCGCGCGCGGTGTCGCGCACGAGATCCATGGTTTTCGCGCCGATGCCCCGGGTCGGCAGATTCACCACGCGCTCGAACGAGTTGTCGTCCGCACGGCTCGAGACCAGGCGCAGGTACGCGAGCGCATCCTTGATTTCCGCGCGCTCGAAGAACCGCAAGCCGCCGTAGACGCGGTAGGGCATGCGCGCGTTCAAGAAAGCCTCTTCGAACACGCGCGATTGTGCGTTCGACCGGTACAGCACCGCGACTTCGCTGCGCAGGCCGCCGTGCGCCACCCACTCGCGGATGCGGTTGACGACGAAGTCCGCCTCATCGCGCTCGTTGAACGCGGCATACAGCTTGACGCGCTCGCCGTCCGCACCGCTGGTCCAAAGCGTCTTGCCGAGGCGCCCCGCGTTGTTGGCGATGAGCGCATTCGCCGCCTTCAATATCGTGCCGGTGGAGCGGTAGTTCTGCTCGAGCTTATGCAGCGCGGCCTGCGGGTAGTCGCGGCGGAACTGGTGCAGGTTCTCGACTCGCGCGCCGCGCCAGCGATAGATCGATTGATCGTCATCGCCCACCGCGAAGACGAAACCCGAGGAGCCCGCGAGCAGCGTCAGCCATTTGTACTGGATGGCGTTGGTGTCCTGGAACTCGTCGACCAGCACATGCCGGAACCGCGTGCGGTAGTGCTCGAGCAGTCCCGGATTGTTCAGCCACAGCTCGTACGCGCGCAGCAGGAGCTCGGCAAAATCCACCACGCCCGCGCGTTGGCACGCTTCTTCGTACGCTTGGTAGATCTTGACGAGCTGGCGGCGCGTGGGATCGCCGTCGTCCTTCATGTGCTTGGGCCGCAGTCCCTCATCCTTCTGCGCATTGATGAACCAGAGGATCTCGCGCGGCACCCATCGCGTTTCGTCGAGGTCCAGGGCTTTGAGCACCTTGCGCAGCAAACGCGCCTGGTCCTCGGAATCGAGAATTTGAAAATTTTGGGGCAGGCCGGCCTCGCGCCAATGCAGCCGGAGCAGCCGATGGGCCAGTCCGTGAAAGGTGCCGATCCACAGTCCCCCGCCGGGATGACCCAGCAAGGTCTCGATGCGGCGGCGCATTTCGGCGGCCGCCTTGTTGGTGAAGGTCACCGCGAGGATGCTGTGCGGCGAGGCGCCCTCGACCTGGATCAGCCATGCGACCCGATGAACGAGCACGCGGGTCTTGCCGCTGCCGGCGCCGGCCAGGATGAGCGCGGCGCTCAGCGGCGCGCCCACCGCCTGCCGCTGCGCGTCGTTCAAACCGTCGAGGAGATGGGAGACGTCCATGAGGGCGCGGATTGTACTGCAGCGCCGCGCCCCGACAAGCCCCTTGAACGCGGCGCGGCGTGCGGGGCCCCGCGTGCGACGCCCGAACTATTCCTCGGCGAATTCGATCAAGGCGAGAACCAGCGACAGGACCACGGGGCCGACGATGATGCCGATCGCTCCAAACGCGGGAATTCCCCCGAGGACCCCGACGAAAATGGCCAGCGCCGAGATCCGGGCGCGCCCGGAGATCAAGATCGGCCGCAGCACGCTCTCCAGGCCCCCGAGCATCAGGCCCCAGGCCACCATGAAGATGGCGTAGCCCCAGCGGCCGTCATAGAGCAGCCATCCGGCCGCCGGCACCCATACGATGGACGCCCCGCCCACCGGCAGCATCGACAAGAACGCCGCCAGCACGCCGAACACCACGGGTGAGGGCAGGTCCGCGATGGCGAACCCGATGCCGACCAGCACGCCCTGGACCAATGCGGTCATGACGGTGCCGAGTACGATGGCGCGCGCCACCCCGGCAATCTGTCGAAACAAACGCTCCTTGCGCTCCTCGTCGAGCGGGATGAGTGCGCGCGCCCGCGTCACCATGATCTCGCCGTCGCGCAGAAAAAAGAACAAAAGGCACAACATGATGGAAAAGCCCACCAGCGAGCCCAATGCGCCCAGGAAAAAGGAACCGGACCAGCCTGCCGCGTGCTGCAAGATGTCCTGCGACGCCGAGATCACCCAGTCCTTAACTTGATCGGCGGAAATCCCGGCGTGCGTCTGCAGCCACGTGTTGGCGCGCGCGATCACCGGAAACTGCTGAAGATCCGAAAAACTCTTGATGTCGAGCTGCCGGGCCCGCTGCTGCAGCAGCCGCACCAGGCTCGACACCTGCGCGACGAAGTCGACGGACAGTGCGGAGAGCGGCAGCAATACGACCACCGGAGTCAACACCGTCAGCAGGCCCGCCGCTCTCGCCGAGCCGCGCAAGCGCCGCCGCAATCTCAAATTCACCGGGTAGAGCAGGAATGCCAGGAACATCGCCCAGCTCATCGCGGTGAAAAAAGGCGCGAATATCCGGAACAGCGCGTAGCCCAGAATCGCGGCCACCGCCAGCGTGAAAACCCGTGAATAAAAGCTCGATTGGGTGCGCATGGCGCCATCCTAACATCCGCCTCCACGCACCCGGTGGCTCATCAAAGACGCCGGACTCGTGTAGCATGAAGCGCCGTTTGCGGGAGAGGCTTATCGGGATGACGCAGCTGACCGTCAACAATAAAATACTCGAAGTCGACGCCGCACCCGACACGCCGCTCTTGTGGGTGTTGCGTGATCACCTGGCGATGACGGGCACGAAATTCGGCTGCGGCATGGCGCTGTGCGGCGCGTGCACGGTGCATGTCGACGGCGTTGCGATGCGCTCCTGTGTGCTGCCGCTCAAGGCGCTTGCGGGAAAATCCGTGACGACCATCGAGGGCCTGTCGAAGGACCGCAGTCACGCCGTGCAGCGTGCCTGGATCGAACTCGACGTGCCGCAGTGCGGATACTGTCAATCGGGACAGATCATGTCCGCGGCGGCGCTGCTGCACGCCAACCCCAAACCCACCGATGCCGAGATCGACGCGGCCATGGCGGGAAATCTCTGTCGTTGCGGCACTTACCCGCGAATCCGCAAGGCCATCCACCGCGCCGCAGATTTGCTCGCGTGAAACCCGCGAACCGCAGCCGCCGGGATTTCTGTCGCCGCGGCGCGGCTCTGAGCGGCGGCCTGGTGCTGGCCATGACGCTGCCGGCGTTCGGCGGCCGCGCGCCCGCCGGGCGCCCACGGTCGGGCGGGACAAGTCCGCAAGAGCCGCTCAACGCCTGGCTCAGGATCGGCAGCGACGATTCCGTCACCGTGCTCGTGGACCGCTCCGAAATGGGACAAGGCGTATATACCGCGCTGCCTACGCTCTTGGCCGAAGAACTCGAGATCGAGCTGCCGCTGATCAACATCGTCGCGGCGCCGGTGGGCGATGCGTACGTGAACGCCGCCAACGGCGGCCAGGTCACCGGCACCAGCAACAGTGTGACGGATGCGTGGGAAAAGCTCCGCACCGCCGGCGCCCAGGCACGCATGATGTTGATTTCCGCAGCGGCGCAGAAATGGCGCATCGATCCCGCAGCGTGCCGCGCACAGGACGGAAGGGTCGTCGGCCCGCAAGGCAAAACCTTGAGCTACGGGCAGTTGGCGCAAGCGGCGGCGAAGCTCCCCGTGCCGAAGGAGGTCAAGCTCAAGCCGAAATCCGAGTACCGGCTCATCGGCCAATCTCAGCCGCGGCTCGATACGCCGGGCAAGGTGGACGGCAGCGCCGAATTCGGATTGGACGTCAAGCTTCCCGGCATGCTGTACGCGGCCATCGCCTTGCCCCCGACGTTGGGCGGCAAAGCAGCGTCCGTTGATTCGGCCGACGCCGAACGCAGCGCCGGTGTGAAGCGCGTGCTCAACACCGCGAGCGGCGTGGTGGTGGTGGCCGATCATTTCTGGCAGGCGCTCAAGGCGCGCGAGGCGCTTCGCATCGATTGGGCCGTCGGCGCGAATGCGAGCCTCGACAATGCGTCGATCTTTTCGCTGTTGGCGAAGACCGCCGCGTCGAATCCCGGCCTCTCCTCGAAGAAAATCGGCGACCCCGCGGCCGCGATCAAATCCGCGCCCAAGACTTTTTCCGCCGCGTACGAATTGCCCATGCTCGCTCACGCGACCATGGAGCCGATGAATTGCACCGCCGACGTGCAGGCGACCCGCTGCGATTTGTACGTGGGCACGCAAGTTCAGCAGTCCGCGCAGGCGGCAGCTGCCGATGCGGCGGGCATGAAGCCCGAGCAGGTCAACGTCTACACCACGCTCCTGGGCGGCGGCTTCGGCCGGCGCCTTGAAGTGGATTTCATTCCGGCGGCGGTGCAGGCGTCGAAAGCGCTCGGTGCGCCGGTCAAGTTGATCTGGACCCGGGAGGACGACATGACGCACGATGTCTACCGTCCGCCCGCGCGCGAGGAAATCGCCGCCGCCCTCGATGCGTCGGGAAAGCTCAGCGCATGGACGCTGCACATCACCTGTCCGTCGATCACCGCGCGCTTCGATCCGACCAACAAGGATCCCTTCGATTCGGTCATCGAGTACGTGCAGAATTATCCCTACGCCGTGCCGAACTACTCGCTGTCCTTCACCCGCCAGGAAATCGGCATCGACGTGGGTTACCTGCGCTCCGTGAGCCACGCGCCCAACTGCTTCGCGATCGAGAGCTCCATCGATGAGATCGCGGCGCTGGCTTCGAAGAGCCCGCTCGATTTCCGCCTGGAGCTGCTTGCGGGGAAGCCGCGGCACATCAACGTCATCAATCTCGCCGCCGAACATGCGGGGTGGGGACGCCCGCGGCGCCCTGCACAGGGACGACATCTGGGACTCGCCTTCATGGAAGGCTATACGTCGGTGGTCGCTCAGATCGCCGAGATTTCCGTGACCGGCGGCGAGCTCAAAATTCACAAGATCACCTGCGCCGTCGACTGCGGCCAGCTGGTCAATCCGCGCATCGTCGAGTCGCAAATCGAGAGCGGCATCGTGTTCGGCCTCACCGCCGCGCTGTGGGGCGAGATCAACGTCGACGCCGGACGGGTTCGCGAGAGCAATTTCAACACCTATCGGTTGCTGCGCGCCAATGAGATGCCGGAGCTCGAAATCATCCTGGTCCCGAGCGACGGCGTTCCCGGCGGGATCGGCGAATTGGCGGTGGGCCCCGTGGCGCCGGCGATTTGCAACGCGATATTCAGCGCGACCGGTGCCAGGCTGCGATCGCTGCCGATCGCCGCGCACAAGCTCATCGGCAGCTAGTACTCAGCGCCGGTTTGCATTGCCAAACGCCCGGATCCTGATCGGAGCAAAAAATGAAAGCCGCCCTTTGCATCCTCTTTCTGACAATGACTTTCCTGGTTCCGGGTGTTCAAGCTCAAGAATCTCAGTCGATCATGGATGCAGAGGCCGCTGCGCGGCAGTGGCTGGAATTGACCGACGCAGGCAACTTCGACCGAAGTTGGGATGAAGCTGCGGAGATATTTCAGGAACACATAACGAAACCCGCTTGGGCTTCCGCGGCCGCCAATGCGCGATCTCCGCTTGGCAGCGTGCATTCGCGAAAAGTCCGATCCGCCCAATATGCGCGCACGCTGCCCGGAGCCCCTGACGGCGAGTACGTGGTCATCCAATTTGAAACAAGCTTTGAAAACAAGCCCAGCGCGACCGAGTTCGTCACGCCCGCGCGCGCAAAAGACGGATCCTGGAGGGTTTCCGGCTACTTCATCAAATAAGAATTGCACCCAGCGATTGGCGGGACAAGGTGTGTTTTCCGGTTCTATTCCGAGGAACCGTCAGCAACAGAGGAACACCAGAATGAAAAGCGCCATTCCTTTACTCGGACTGCTTGCGACCGTGGTTGGCGCAAGCGCCATGAGCGCCGACGTTGTAGGGTTGGACCCATTGACCAAGCTTCCGCTGCCGACCGCCGGCGCACCGCTAGTTCTCTACGACAATCCCAATAAAATGGACGATGTGCCGGTGTGCAAAAGCCACAGTGCGATGAACCTCTATACGGGGCGAAGTGGCACCGTATCCGCCGCGGTAACCTGGTATGCAAAGCATTTATCGGGCTTCAAACACGTGCACGGAATTGGCTCGGGCCGCTCCCAGGACACTTTCTACAATGCTGCCGGAACGCTGATCGTCGGGATAACCGGCGACCCGGGCCAGGAGGGGCAGGATACAAAAGTGCATTCCGTCATTTATGGGACGATTCAGCCTGGAGTCAGTGATAAAGTGATCGAGGGGATGAATATACAAAAGGTCGTTTGCCCTTAGCGCCAATGACCTCGAGGAGAATGCAGATGAGTCGACGCTTGCCATCGGTCGTTCTGGGACTGCTGCTGAGTGTTCCCGTGTTCGCCGCGCCGGAGGGCGACAGCGGCCCTCCCGCAGACATCCTGGCGATACGCAATATCGAGATCATATTCCACACCGCCGGCAGCGTCCTTCCAAGCAAGGACCTCGATCTGATGATGAGCTTGTTTGCCGATGACGCTGTGCTTACTGATACCGCGCACGACAACAAGGTCTACAGGGGCAAGCAGGAGGTCCGCACTTACTGGGCGGATGTCAGCGGTCCATTCCGTCCGGAGCATCACTGGATTGGCTATACGCCGGCGATGCGGATTAAAAGCCACGCCACGGGAAACACGGGCACGCTCGACTTCGAATGCCTGTGGATGAATGTGGACGACAATACCATCGGCGCGCACGCCTTCTCCTCGATGAATCTCGCGCGTGTCAACGGGCACTGGCTGGTCAAAGCCATCAAGGTTGGCAAGGTGGAGAAGCTTTAAACGACGAGCAGGTGCGCCAAGGTCCTGCGCGCGCGCCGGCCTGCTGTCTTTTAGATTCGATACAACAGGTAGTGATCCAGGATCAAGGCGGCGAACAACAGCATGAGATAGGTGATGGAAAACTTGAACGTGCGCATCGGCAGCTGGGGTCTCGCGCCGTCCCGGTCACCGTTGAGCGCCAGCACGTAGTAGAGAAAGCGTGCATTGAGCGCGATCGCCGCCGCCAGATAAATCAGCCCGCTCATACCGGTCAGAACCGGCAATATCGTCGCCACGCCCAACAAGATGGTGTAAAGCACGATCTGCAGCCGCGTGAACGGAATGCCGTGAGTCACCGGCAGCATCGGAATCCCGACTTTCGCATAGTCGTCGCGCCGCGCAATGGCGAGCGCCCAGAAGTGCGGCGGCGTCCACGTGAAGATGATGATGAACAGCAGCAGCGCATTGCTGTCGATGCTGTGGGTCACGGCGGCCCAACCGAGCACCGGCGGCGCCGCGCCGGCAGCTCCTCCGATGACGATATTCATCGGGGTCGCGCGCTTCAGGAACTTTGTGTACACCAGCGCATAGCCGATGAGCGAAACGAAGGTCAGCACCGCGACCAGAGCCCCGACTGCGAACGACAGCACCAGCATGGACGCGACGCACAATACGCAGGCGAAGATCACCGCCTGCCCCATCGCCAGATGGCCCGTCGGCAGGGGACGGCCGCGGGTACGTCCCATCTGTTCGTCGATCTGACGATCGAGCACATGATTGAAGGCGGCGGCGGAGCCCGACGCGAGGGCGATGCCCAAGGTGCCGAAGATCAACGCCTGCAGCGGCACCATGCCGGGAGATGCGAGCACCATGCCGACGATGGCGGTGAACACGATCAGCAGGCTCACCTTGGGCTTGGTGAGCTCCAGATAGTCGCGCCAATGCGGCGCGCGCGGAATTGCCAATGACGGGCTGGTGGGAAGGGTCGACACGTTACAAGGGTATCACGCCCGGCGCTGCCGGCCGGGGCGGCCCGGGCCAGAGCGTACGCAGCAGCGCGACCATGACGATGACCAAGAATGCGGCACCCGCATTATGCAAGGTGGCCAGGGCCAGCGGCACGCCCCAATGCACGGTGGAGACGCCGATCGAAATCTGCGCCAGCACGGCGAACATCAACACGCCGCCGAGCGACTTCAAACGCCGCCAGCGCGATTGCGTGATCACCACGATGCCGAGGCCGATGAGGTACGAGCCGGCGACGACCGCGCCGAGCCGGTGCGTGAAATGAATGGCGACGCGCGCGGGATTCCCGAGCACGCCGCCCTCGTAATCGATCCCGAGACCGCGCCACAGCACGAAGGCGTCGCGGTAGTCCATGGTTGGCCACCAGGAGTTTTGGCAAGTCGGCAAATCGGGGCAGGCCACGGCCGCGTAGTTGCTGCTGGTCCAGCCGCCGAGAGCAATCTGCAGCGCCAACACCAAAAGCCCCGCGACGGCGAATATCCGCAGACGCATTTCCTTGTCGGTCAATTGCCGGGGCGCCGGCTCGAGCGACAGCCACCAGAGCAGCGCCAGAGTCGACAACCCGCCCAACAAGTGCGCCGTCACGATCAGCGGCAAGAGCAGCAGCGTCACCGTTTTCATGCCGAGCGCACCCTGTACGCAGACCAACAGGAACAGAATCACCACCGCCCATACGGGCTGACGGGGGATGCGCCGATTGACGATCGCCCACCCCAGCAAGCTCACGATGATGAGTCCCAGCGTGCTCGCGAAATACCGATGCACCATCTCGTGCACCGCCTGCGCGAAGTGATGCGTGGTCTGGGGAAATGCGTGGCCGTAGCAGCCGGGCCAGTCCGGACATCCCAGGCCCGCGTCGGTGAGCCGCACCCAGGCACCCAGCACCACCACGCACGCGGCCAACAGAGCGCCGATGAGCGCGACACGCCTGAACCACAGCACCCGCCGTTGCTCTTTCGCGGTCATGCCGTCAACCGACGCTCGACAGACCGAGCAGCCGCTTCAGATCCTGGAGCATGCCCTTGGGCGGGGCGTCCGGCGCATACGACATCATGAGATTGCCCAGTGGGTCGATGAGATAGATGCGATCGGCGGCGGACGGGTCGCCGTTGCGCAGCTGCTCGAGCAGCGGGGCGGCTTCGGGGGTCGAGCGCACGGTGACGAGATCGCGATTTTGGGCGGCGATGAAATCCAGGTCGCAGCAGGGGCCATCCGCGATGAACACGCGCTGCACGCGCTCCATGTCGTGGCCGAGCGCGGTGCGCACTTGGCGGGTGTTGTAGAGATTGGTGCGGCAGCGCGTCGGACACTCGCCGGGCCCGACGTACAAGAGCGTCCACTTGTGCTTGAGCAAATCGGGACCGCTCTCGCCGCGGGCTTCGGCGCCGCCCATCGCGACGCGCGGCATCGCGGGCGCGATCAGCGGCCGCGGCGGATCGATCAAGTCGCCGTGATTCACACGCGCGCCGGGCCGCCACGCGAATCCGTAATAGAGAACGAACGCGAACGCGAGCGGCGCAAAAAACAAGAGCGCCAGCCCGATGAGCACGCGGCGCTGCCCGCGCGCATCCACGGGCCCCTTCACGGTCGTCACGATGGCTCCTTGCCGGCCGCGGCCGAAGCGGCGGCCGGCGCGCGCCGCAAATGGGTGACCACGTAAATCACCGCCAGGGTGAGCGCAAGGCCAAACCATTGAACCGCATAAGCCACGTGTCGGATGGGCGGAAATCCCGGGGGTCGCCATTCGCGCAGATAGCCGTCGGGTTCGCGCGCATCGAGCAGCACCACCTCGGCGGCTCCGGCCCAAGCGCTTTCGTGCAACAGCGCGCGCAGCTCCGGCTCGGTCGGATAGTTCGCGACCACGGGATACGGTGGATTGAGCGCGGCGCCGCCGAGTCTCAAGCCCGCGCGAGGCAGATTATCGGTGCGGCCGTGCAGCTCGCGGGCATCCGACGGCACCGCCACGCCCGGCTTATCGGCCCGATGGGCGCCGACGGGCACCCAACCGCGATTGATCAAAATCCAGCCCCCGCCCGCGAGCGCGAAGGTCGTGATCACGTAGTACCCCACGTGATTCGCGGCGTTGCTCACGTTGTCGATCAATATCTGCCGCGTCGGATCGTAATGGCCGAGGGCCTGCACGTGTTGATAGCGCGGCAACGGCGGCGTCGCGAG
>Ga0302320_10014919_pt1 | contig 16014 bp, 11 predicted proteins | sample Bog_T0_3_FD_202130 | JGI IMG/M metagenome (GOLD analysis project Ga0302320, IMG submission 202130) | Peat permafrost microbial communities from Stordalen Mire near Abisko, Sweden - Bog_T0_3 | ecosystem: Environmental > Terrestrial > Soil > Wetlands > Peat | place: Sweden: Abisko, Stordalen Mire... | reverse complement strand
CGGGCCGCAAGGCCGGGCTCATTGAGAGGGCCCGGACGATGAGCGGTGACACGAACCAGTCCACGATGCCGGCCGCACAGCCGAAAAGGGTTACGAACACGAGCAGGGTCATCAAGAGCCGAGTGGTGGACACCCGGTCATCGGCGCCGGCATAAATGGGGAAATACCGGCTCGCCACCGACCCGAGCCCGCCGTTGAGGCTGCCCAGGAAAGTGGTGATCGTGCTGGCGAGGACGAACATCCCGTAACGCTGGATCCCCAGGCCGTGTATGACGAACGGCGTGAGCACGAGGTTGCCCCCGGCGGTGAGGATTTGGGAGGCGGTTACCCACGTAAAGCCCCGGACGATCACTCTAAGTGGTGAATGCCTTTCTTCATTCCCCTTCGACCGAGGGTGCCCCGGAGGCGGCAGAGGCCGCGACCCCGACTCGGCCAGAGTGCCGTCCACAGAAGCTGCGGTAGCCCGAAATGGCGCCCAAGACGGTGCCGCGCCATCAGGCACAGGCGTTTGCTCGTCCGGCACCAGGCACGATGTTACAGCAGGTAGTTCGCACACTCGCTCAGCGGTCCGTCCAGGGCTCGGGTGAGCGGCGGACGGGCCCTTCGTGGCTTGTCCGCGAACGCGCAAAACACGAAAGGCTCAGCGCACGCGCGCGTTGGTCGATGAGTCTGGTGGGTAAGCTTTCCGGCGTTAGCCTTCCGCGGCGGCGTCGTTCTGCGCGCTGGCACGAAAAGTTGCAAACTAGACCAGACTGGTGGTCGCCAAGTCGAATTTCTCAAGCTAGGAGGCCCGTTGAGGTCCGTGGTCAGGTACGAAGAGAGCACAGAACCCCCCCGGGACGTAATGACTTACGGTTCCCCGGAGCTGGGCGACCGCTCTGACCTCGAACTAATCGCTCCCCCCGGCTCGCCTGAGGGGTTCCAGTCAATCGGGCGCTCGGCCCTCTCCCATCCGGTCCTGGTGGGCCTCGTCCTTGCTATAGGCCTCGTGGCGGGCGTCGTGGCCGGTTATGAACACCCGGTGACGTACAACGCCACGGCCAAGCTCTTCGTCGGACGGACCTCCGGGCTGGCCGAAGACGAGGTCCCCGGCCTGGCTGCCTCCGTACAGGGGCTGGCCGCGGACTATGCCCGGCTCATCACCGCGACCAACGTCGTCTCCGACACCGAAGCCAACCTAGGCACCTCGAGTCTGCCCGGCACCCTGACGGCCTCCCCGATCCCCCAGTCCTCGATCATCAATGTCCAGGCCAGTGCTTCCAGCCAGGCCGTGGCCATCTCCCTGGCCAACGCCGCCGCCTCCGCCCTGACCAAGGTGGTGGCCCAGGTCACAAACGACGGCCAAGCCCAGGTGCAGCCGATCTTGGAAAACTACAAGCGGGCCGAAACAACCGTCGAGCAGGAGACCGCTACCGCCAATCTCCTTCAGACCGAGCTCAACAACTATGTGACCAAGGTCGGCAACCAGTCGCCGACGCCGGCCCAACAGGCCTTCGAGCAATCCCTCGACTCCCAGATCGCTGAGGCGCAGACCCTGGCGAACACGGCCGGGATGCAGGCCACGGCCTACATGAACCAGTACCAAGCTGCCCTGCCGCCGCTGTCGGCTCAAGAGGAGATGGTGCAACCGGTGGGCCAGGCGACCTACACCGGGAGCAACCGGGCCTCCTACGCTGAGGCGGCGGGCCTGGGCGGCGCCGTGGCCGGACTGGTTGTCGGCTTGGCCGGAGCAGCGTTCATCGACTCCCGCAAAAGCCGGCGCCGCGCCCCTGCATACGCCGCCAACTGATCCCGGCGTCCACAAGACACCGCTGTGCACCGGTTCCACTTCATAACCCAGTTCCTGCAAAAGCCTGATGCGTCCGATATAGCCCTGTTCGCCATCATCGTGCTCGGCGCTCTGGCCGCGGCCTATCTGCTCAGCCGGGTGGAAGTCACGGTCCTGGCCATTGCCGCCATCCTGCTCGAGGTGTTCTCGGGCAACTGGACCTTGATGAGCGTTCCGCTGTCCCTGGACCGCATCGCCTCTGGCATCGCGTTATGCAGCCTGATCCTGAAGGGCGCCCGCAACGTGAGCGCGCGCCGGGTCGTGGTGCGCCCCCTCCACATCGCCCTGCTGTGCGCGACCACCTGGGCCATCTGCTCGGCGGTACTGGCCGGCACCATCAGCGGGAGCCTCGGGTTTTACGCCTTGTTGGACCGCTTCGGCGTCATCCCGTTCATTTGGTTCGCCCTGGCCCCCATACTCTTCGGGACGGCCCGGCAGCGGAGGCTGCTCATCGGCGCCCTTGTCGGGTTGGCTCTCTACCTCGGCCTCACGGGGGCCCTGGAGGGCCTCCACCTCTATAAGTTCGTCTTCCCGCACTACATCGCCAACCCCAATGTGGGCATCCAATGGGGCCGCGCCCGGGGACCGATCCTGGAAACCACGGGCGACGGTTTCTGCACCTTCGTAGGGGCAACAGCGTCTGCGATCGGCCTCCGGTTGTGGCAGACGACCTGGGTGCGCTGCGTGTGCGTGACGGCCATAGTCCTGGACCTGGCCACCTTGTTCTTCACCCTGACCAGGGGGGTCTGGATCGGCGGCTTCGTCGGCATAGTCGTCGCCATGATGCTCACCCCCCAGACCCGAAGGATCCTCGTCCCGGCCCTTGTCGTCGGCGCCCTGGTCGTGGGAGGCACACTGGCCGCCTCCTCCACCATCCGCAACGAGGCGTTGGGAAGAGCGGAGAGCCAATCCCCGGTATGGGACCGCGAGAACACTGACCTCGCCGCCCTGAAGATACTGAGCGAAAAGCCGTTGTCCGGAGTGGGATGGGAGAACTACGTCAATGTGTCCCCCACCTACATGGTCCAGCAGCCGGACTACCCGATCACCGGGGAAGGGCTCGAGGTCCACAACGTGTTCCTGTCCCACGCCGCCGAGATCGGCATCCCAGGGCTGCTGCTGTGGCTTCTGGGCTTCCTGGGCGCGGTGCGATGGGGCCTGTTCCCGGGACGCCGCGGGGCCCCACAGGCAGCCGCCTATGGTCCCCGTGACAAAGACCTCGCCTGGTGGCGCTACGGGGGCTTCGCCATCCTCCCCTGCTACTTCGTGATCGCCAACCTGTCACCGTTCAGCCAGGCGCTTCCCAACACGCTGCTCTGGATCTGGCTGGGGATCATGGCCATCCCTTACACCAGCCGCCTACGTGTGCCCGCCCGCCAGGTGAGCGTCGCCCAGGCCCGGCGAGCCGTGGTCGACAGGCCGGCGCCGGCCCCATCCCGGCCTGAGCCCCATCCCGGCCTGAGCCCCATCCCGGCCTGAGCCCCATCCCGGCCTGAGCCCCGTAATGGCCTAGCTCCCCCCGGGCTGAGCGAAAGGCTATGAGGTGCAGCGAGGGAGCCTGTCTGAGGGCAGATAATCGGAAAAAGACGGTGAATATACAAAAACCGGCGGTTTTCCGCAATTTCCGAAGTGCTTCCGCATTTTTACCTTAATCACGTTCCCTTCACAGCCGAGGGGAATGTATGCCCAATCTCGTTTCGACGAGGGGGCGAGCCAGCGATAGGCGAAAGTCGTTGGCCTGCAACCTCCAGGGTCACCGGGCGCGCAACATTGCGGTGGCGGTGGCGTTGGCCAGCACGGCTTACGCCGGCAGCGTCATGGTGGCTTCGGCTTCGGGCCCCCACATTCAGAGCAATGTGCAGTACGTGCCCAGGGTGCCGGTCGTCCAGGCGGTCGGCTTCGCGGCCGGGCCCGCACACAACAGTGGCTGGGTGGCCTTCCGTTCGGGTGCGGTGATCACCTACGGCGCGGCACCGCGCCTTGGCCCGGCCCCGACGGGGTTCGGCCCGGTGAAAGGGATCGCCTCGCCGCCCGACGGTGAGGGGTTTTGGCTGTTCAACGCCCACGGGCGGGTAGCGGCGTTCGGCCACGTCCACACCTACCCCGGGCCCGCGCCACTGACGACGATCGTAGGGATGGCCTCGAGCGCCAATGGCCGCGGCTACCTCCTCTTGGACTCCGCCGGCAATGTCTATCCCCATGGGGACGCCAAGTTCTACGGCGAGGCGTCGCCACGACCTGGGCCTTTCCGCCAGATCGTCGCCACGCCAAACCACAAGGGCTACTGGCTTCTGAGCAGCTCGGGGAGGGTTTACGGCTTCGGGGACGCGCATAGCTACGGCCTTAAGCCGGGCCACGGCAAGGGTTGGCGCTACGTGGCCATGGCGGCCACGCCGAACGGTCGCGGCTACTGGGAAGCCACCGTTTCGGGCATCGTCAGGAACTATGGCGACGCGCGCAAAGTGTGGACCAAAGCCGTGCCCCACCTTGTCGCGCTGATCCCCTCGACCAACGGCCACGGCTACACCGAGCTCGCCGCCAGCGGCCGGTTGGCCAGGTACGGACCGGTGTCTTCCCTGGTCGCTGACGTCATGCGCACGCCACAGGCAAGCGACAGGTACCGCACCCGGCCCACGCACCCGGCGACCACAACCACGACGGCGGCACCTGTGGTAAGCGCCCCGCCGGCCGCCGCCGCGGAGAACGGCGAGCCCGGCTCGTTCTTAGTCCCGACCAGTAGCACGACCGTGGCCCCGACCACGACGACCACCGTGGCGCCTACCAGCACGACCGTGGCCCCCACGACCACGGCAGCCCCGACCACCACTGTGGCCCCGACCACCACTGTGGCGCCCACGACGACGGTGGCGCCGACCACCACTGTGGCCCCGACCACCACGGTGGCCCCGACCACAACGGTGGCGCCCACGACCACCGCGGCCCCGCCGACCACAGCGGCGCCGACCACAACGGCGGCACCCACCACGACCGTGGCGCCACCTGCGACCGATGGCACGACTGCGACCGGGCCCCCGACCACCACGTTGAGCCCGCCGACCACGGCGGCGCCGACCACGACAGCGGCGCCCACCACCACGGTGGCTCCGACCACGACAGCGGCGCCCACGACGACCACAGCCCCGCCGACCACAGCCCCGCCGACCACAGTGGCGCCCACGACGACGGTGGCGCCGACAACGACCACGCCACCGGCTTCGGGGACGTCGTCGGCCAGTGCCGGCGACCTCACCCCGCCGGCCAGCCTGATGCCCGACAGCGTGTTCGTCTCCGACGTCCAGGGCTGGGCGCTCGACCCCAACTCGGGCGAGTACGCCAGCGCCTTTGTCACCGACTACAAGGACAACTACGGCTCGGTGGGGGTCAACACCACCCCCCTGTACTGGGTCTCGGCCACCCAGTCCGACTCAGAGGTGAGCGTGAGCAGCGGTTGTAACAACTTCACCTCCGACACCGGCACCGAGCTGCCCATCCCGAGCTACGCCAACCTCAACTCGAGCTCGGACAGCCCGCTTATCATCTACCAGCCGTCGTCGGGCAGCGAGTGGGAGCTGTGGCAGGCCAACCGCAACGCCAACGGCACCTACTCGGCGTGCTGGGGAGGCAAGCTGTCCCTGGCCAGCACCGACGGGGTCTTCCCTGCCCCCTTCGGCCTGGCGGCCAGCGGTATCGGCTACCTGCCCACCACCATCACCGAAGCCGACGTGGCCTCGGGCTCGATCGACCACGCCATCGCCGTGGAGCTACCGGGCTGCTACGCCTACGTCTACCCGGCCGACCGCTCCGACTGCAACTCGCACGGCAACGACGGCTCGTCCCAGCCCAACGAGGGCCAGTGGTTCCGCTTCCCGGCCAGCCTGGCCATGCCCAGCGGCTTGACGCCTTACGCCCAGATGGTATTTAGGGCCGTGCAGACCTACGGCATGGTGGTCACCGACTACGCCGGGGCGGTCATGCTCCAGTCCGAACAGCCCAGCGACTGGGCCGCCGAAGGCAACACCGGCACCGACCCCATCACCACCAGCTGGGACGGCCAAGCCGAGTACAGCGTGGTGGCCAGCCTGCCCTGGTCCGACCTGCAGGCGGTCGACCCGGCCAAATAAGGGGCGGCCACAGCCCAACCACCTGACATTAGGAATTGCGGCCAATTCACTTCGGTCCCCCGCGCTTTACGACATTGGCCACCCTCACATCAACTACACAAACCGCGTTCTAATCCTTTCAGCAGGGGTGCGTCAGGGTTTAGGCGCCCGCAAGACGTCGTGGCCCCAAGATCGGTGTGCAAGTAACTCGGAGACCGCAAGAACTCGAACAGTGCTCCAACCCCTCGCGACCGTGGCCTTCCGGGTCGTCGACTTGGACGGCTTCGTCGATTGGGCGCCCGTGTCAGAGCCAGCTCGTTCCTTGACTGCCGCCCGGGGCGCAGGTCCCTCTGTGATGGCACGCGCCTTGGCCCGGCTACTTCTCCGGAGAGTGTTCGTGCGGGCACTCGCCAGAGGACGGTGGCTCATAACCGACCGTTTATGACGCGATTGATCGAGGGGCCTGGCGCAGGCACGCCCCATCGGGCTTGATCTCGACTACGAGTTCTTCTCCCAGTTAGCCTCCTGCAGGCGAGCCGCCAGGCACCGGGCCCTCCCCGGTAGCGGCAGCGACGACTGGGAACAGCTGAGCGCCTTCGCAGCCGTAGAAACGGTCGAAGGGCGCCAGCGCTTCGGCCGCCACCTGGCGGCGGACGTCGTCGACCCAAGGCCCCGTTAGCGCTCGGCCCATCAGGTCCCGGAAGCTGCGGTAGGTCTGTTCGCCCTTCTGGCGTTCGGGGAACTTGACCGGGCCAGTCTCGACGCCCAGGCAGCCGCCCAGCTCGGCCAGGCTCGGCAACTGGTAGGAGCCGGCACCCTCGTGGTCGAAGATCTCGACCAGGAGCCGCACGAGCAGCAGGCGGAACCTGTTGTCCGGCCACGGCCCGGTACGGGGACGCACGAAGTGGCGGTAGTTGGAGATCACGTAGTTGAAATGGACGAAGTCTTCGGTGGGCGACACCGCGATCAGGGCCGGGTCGCTCAAGGCCTGGGGGTAGAAGGTGGTGTCGAACATGTGGTGCTCGCCGAACATCTCGTTTTGATGGGCCATGTGCAGGACGGGCGGGAACGAACGCAGCCAGGCCACCTGAGCGCACAGCTCCCAGGTGGCGGCCAGCTCCCGCCCGTGCTCGGCGAACCATGGGTCCCAGGGCGGGCTGATACCGAGGCACGCCAGTTGGCGCTGCCGGCACATCTCGAACTGGCGCCTATGAAGATCCCGGCTCATCAAGAACAGGTCGGCATCGTGCAACACGATGTGGGTGCCCAATGAGTGGCTGACGCCGGCGATCAGCTGCGAAGCGTGGTTGCGGCCGGGGTTCCCCAAACGGGGCAGCACCCAGCGCTCGGGGACCGGCAGTGGTTGCAGGCGGAGCGCACCGGGCCAGTCGGGTCGCGCTTGCGCCACGATGTCTTTCACCAAAGGGGTGACCCGGTCGGGTACGACGAGGGTCTCGAGCCTGGAGGCGGGATCCTGGTGCCGGCAGACGGCGAGGGCCAGCCGCAGGAACACAGGCAGGTCCCCGGGCACCGGGACCAGCAGGGAATAACCATCGGAACTAGCGCCGCGTTTGGGCCACCTCCGATAGCGGGCCTGCCAGTAGCGGGGGCCGAGACGGACCGGGTCACGCATGCACGTCCTCCAGGACTGGGCGAGCTGCCGCGTCAATTAGCATAGAGCTGCAAGGGTCATTTTCCGACCATGCTGCCCCACTGCTAGTCGGGCACCCCTGTCCGGTCTAGGCCCCAAATCAACTTATGGACATCTCAACGCTCAGGCCCGACGAGCTTTCGGACGCCGAACTCGCCGCCTGGCACCGCCTCCAGTTCTCGGGGGCGGGCTTGGACAACCCTTTCCTGTCGGCGCGCTTTGCCCGTGCCGTCGGGCACCATCGCCCCGACACCCGGGTCGCCATCATGCGTGACCAGGGCGAGCCCGTGGCCTACCTGGCCTATCAGCTCCGGCCCCTCGGGGTGGCCCGGGCCTTGGGCATGGGGATCTCCGACGCGCAGGCGGTTATCTGCGGCCCTGGCTTACGCTTCGACCCGGTCGAGATCCTGCGCTGCGCCGGCATCGGCGTGTGGGACTACGACCACCTGACCAGCAACCTCGATATTTTTTCCCCCTTCGCCTTTTACAACACCAATGCGCCCGTGATGGACATAACCGGGGGCTACGAAGCGTACATGCGCCAGGACGACAGGGCCGGCCACCGCCTCATGCGCTCGACGATGCAGAAACGGCGAAAGTTGGAACGTGAGCAAGGAAAACTCGAGTTTGTCTTCGAGTCGTCCGACCGTGACGCGCTGGCCCGCTTGATCAGCTGGAAATCGGCTCAATACCTTCGCAACGGGCGTTTCGACCGGTTCTCCCGGCCCTGGGTCGCCGGGGTCGTAAAAGAGCTGGCCTGGTCCGACGACCCCTGGTGCCGGGGCAGCGTTTCCACCTTGACGGCCGGGGGCCGCCTGGTGGCCGCCCACGTCGGTATACGGACGCCCGGCCGGTTGTCGCTGTGGTTCCCCGCCTACGACCCCGAGCTCGGCCAGTACTCCCCCGGCATGCAGCTGTTCCTGTTCATGGCCGAGGGCGCCGCCGGCCGAGGCGTGGCCCTGCTCGACTTGGGCGTGGGCGACGAGGCTTTCAAGCAGTCGCTGGCCTCCTGGTACTACCCGGTGAGCTGCGGGCAGGTACAAGCGAGGCCCTTTTTCGGGTGGGCGCACCACATGACCAGGCGGGCGCTGCGCAAGTTGGACAACATCGTGGGCGGTCACCCGGGCCTTCGCGACCACCTGCCTAGTTCGCTGTCGGGGGTTGACCGGGTGCAGTAACGCCCGCCCCGGCCTCGGCGGCGGGCAAAGGTCGGCGGCGGACCTGGCGTCGGAACGTCCACAGCTTGGTGAGCGCAGCGGCCCGGGCCGGCCGGGACATGAGCCAACTCCCGTGGCGCGCCACCTCTCCCCAGTTGCGCTGCGCCCGCGCCGCCTGCATGTCGTCCCACGTGTCCACCACGACCAGGCATTCGCGTAACGCCGGCGTCAACCACGGCCGCCCGGGGTACTTGTCCAGGACGTGGTTGGACGCGGCCAGCATCGAGCTGCGGTCCTTGCTCATCTGCCCCGGGTGCACGGCGTACATGCAGGTCACTTCGGGGAGCAGGGCTCCGGTCCCGCGCTCGAGCACCCTTAGCCAGGCGTCGAGGTCCTCCAGGTACCGCAATTGGCGGTCGAAGCCGCCGACGTCGACAAGGATGTCACGGCGCACCATCGTGGCGCTGGCCGTGAAGGAGTTCTCCGGGAACACCAACCGGGCCGGCGAGCGCACGACCTCGGGCGAGCCGGTGGGCGCGCCGTGGAGGCGGGGCCGGTCATCGCCCACCGTGATGCTCGAGCCCGCCACCATGACGTGGCCGTCGCGCCGCGACCACAGCGTCTCGAGATGGTGCGGGAGCCATTGGTCGTCGTCGTCGAGCAGGGCTACCCACTCGGCGCCCTCCGCCGCCCGCAGGCCGTCGTCGCGGGCCGCCGCCAAGCCCTCGTTCTGGGGCTTTTCGATGACGCGGACGCCGAGAGCGCGGGCCAGCTCGGCCGTCCCGTCCTTGGAGCCGTCGTCGACCACGATCACCTCCAGGGGCCGGACGCCGCGCTGGCCGAACACCGAGCCCAGGGCCCGCTCGAGGCGGTCCTTGCGCCGGTAGGAAGGGACCAGGACGGTGACCGGTACTTGTTCCAATCTCATCTCCTCGCTACGGCTGGCGGCGAGCGGCCGGAGCCATCTCGTCAAGGACCTGGGCCACCTGGGCGGCGCAGCCGACGACGTCGAAAGCCTGCTCCACCTTGGCCCGGCCCGCCCGGCCGAGGCTCTCCCGTAGGCCCGCCGAACCGGCCAGCTTCCCGAGCGCGCCGGCCAGTTCGTCGACGTTGCCTGGCGCTACGAGCAAACCCGACACGCCGTCCTCGACGAGCTCGGGGACACCCATGACCCGGGTGGCGACCACCGGGCAGCCTGTCGCCATGGCTTCCATGAGCACGATGGGCAGCCCCTCGGCGAAGCTGGGCAAGCAGAAAATGTCCGCCCGAGCATAATAATCCGCTATGTCGTCCTGGCCCACGGCGCCGGCGAAGCTCACCCTTTGTGCCACCCCTCGGCGCTCGGCGTGCTGGCGCAACGAAGCCTCCAGCGGGCCGGAGCCGACAATGGTCAGGTGCACGTCGGCCCCCCCCTCGACCAGGGCCCCGATGGCGCTCACCAAGACATCCAGTCCTTTTTGGGGCGCCAGTCGGGCCACGCACAGGACCGATAGGGCCCCATCGGGCGGTGGCGCAGGGCGGTACTGGTAGCGGGCCAGGTCGGTCCCGCAGTGGACGACGCTGAGCTTGCCCCAGTGGTCGGTGCCGGTCAGGTACATGAGCTGGGACTTCGTGTACTCGCTTATGCAGATGACGCCGTCGGCCCGCTCGACCTTGCGGGCCAGGTTGAACCTTTCGGTCGAGTAGAGCTCGGTGGGCCCGTGCATCGTGAAGCTCCAGGCCCAGCCCAGGCGGGGCTGCGCCATCCGGCCGAACGAGCAGGCCAACCAGCAGACGTCGGCCGCCACGTTGGCCATGTGGGCATGCAGGTGCCGGGCCTCGGCCTTGTCGGCGTGGTCCCAAAGGTAAATGGCCTCGGCAAAGTAAAACAACTGCCAGACAGGTCCTTTCCACCCCGGGGGGGCCGACCCGACCGCCTCGGCCAGGGCCCTGCCGTAGGCGACGGGGTGCCAACCAGCGGCGCGCAGGTGCGCGCCCACGAAGGCTCGCCGGTCGAGGGGCAGGATGGGCCAGGTCCGCTCGGCCTCTTCACGGTCCGCGGTCGCCAATAGTTCGCCCGGGTCGGCCCGGCGCACCGAGACCGTCTCGACGTCCGTCCCGCCCGCCCGTAGAGCCAGCACCTCGCGCAAGATGAAGGTGTGCGAGACGGCGGGATAGCGGCTGGTCACATAGACCACCCGGCGCCCGCCCTCGCCCTGGGCGGGGACCGTGCCCCTCCCTCTGGCGCTTTCATCGCGCTCCCAACCGGGCCCGGCAGCGCCCGCTGCCCGGCGGCGGGCGAGCATGTTCACGGCCACGTACACGGCCACGGAGGGGGCGAGGCGGGGCTGGCGGGCCAGGCGCAGGACCGTCTTCGCCCCCGACGGCGGCGCAGCGGCGCGGGCCAGGCCTGAGCTGGCCAGCTCACGGTTGCCACGGTAGACCCGGGTCCTCATGGCCAGAAGCCCCCGCAAGCGGCGAGGGGGGTGGACGACGAAGCTGGCGTCGCCGACCGACCTCAGTTCGGCCGGCTCGAACTGCTGCTGGACGAACTGGTCGTCCGCCGTGAGCTCGGGGAACTCGCCGAAGCGCGCCCGGCCCTGCTCGGACAGGGCGTAGACGCCGCTGCCCACCATGTCAAGGGCACGGTAAGGGACCTCTTTCCACACGTCGTAAAAGGCCCGGATCGGCCACGTGCGGTCCGCCACGTCGAAAAAAGGCCTCGGTGCCGCGCACATCACGGTCCCCTCTTCCAGGACAGCGGCCACTTGGCGCACGGCGTCGACGGAAAGTTCGATGTCGGCGTCCAGGTAGAACCGAGGGAAGTACCGGGCGGCCCGGTCGCCGGCATTCAGCGCCGCCACCTTGGACGCCACGGGGATCTCCACCACGGTGGCAAGCGGGGCCGCCCTGCGAGCCACCTCCGCCGTCTGGTCGCGGCACCCGTTGCACACCACCACCACGTCGAGCTCGCCCTCCTCGGCCCCGGCGAACAGGGCGGTCAGGCAGCGCCCGATCACCGCCTCCTCGTTGTGCGCCGGGACCACGACCGACACAGGCATTGTGCCTCCGCGCGTTTGGGTCATCAGTCCAGTCCTGAGCGGTGGCTTCCGAGGGAAAGGGCCAAATGTCCCTACAGGGGCCTTAGCACGCACTGGCCCAGCCCCCGCAGGGCCGGGCCAGCACTAATCGAGGCGCCTTCAGGATGAGCCGCTAGACCAACGGCCGCCGGCGATAGCTGAAGGCCACGACCCCACCGCCCAGGAGGATGAGGGCTAGGCCAAAGCCCAGCATCCTGCTCGAGTCCGAGCCCGTATAGGCCAGGGTGCCCGGCGTGGTGGTCGTGGTGGTGGGCGCCGTCGTCGTCGTACTGGCAGGCGCGGTCGTGGTGGGCGCGGTCGTGCTGGGCGCGGTCGTGGGCGACGTAGCCGTCGTGCTGGTCACCCCGCGGACGGCCGTGGTGGTCACGAGCGGGGCCGTCGTGGTGGGCACAACGTGGACAACCGTCGTGCTCACGACCGGCACCGTGCTCGTCGTGCCGCTGTGAGCATGCGTCCGCACGATCGTGGTGGTGACCGCGGGCGCCGTCGTGGTGGTGGCCGCGGGGGCGGTGGTCGTCGTGGCGGCCGGAGCCGTCGTGGTGGTGGCCGCCGGGGCGGTGGTCGTAGTGGCGGCGGCCGCTGTAGTGGTCGTGGCCGCGGGGGCGGTGGTCGTCGTGGCGGCCGGAGCCGTCGTGGTGGTGGCCGCGGGGGCGGTGGTCGTAGTGACCGACCTGGCGTGAGTGCGGACCGTCGTCGACGTCGAGGTTGCCACCGTTGTCGTGGTGGGGGCGATGGTCGTGGTGGGGGCGATGGTCGTCGTAGTCGTGGTGGCCAGAGCCGAGGTGGTCGGCACGGTCGTCGTAGTCGGCAGGGTCGTCGTGGTCGTGGTCCCTACCGTCCCAGGCGTGTTCGGGACCACCACGGTCGTCGAGGTCGTGCCGCTCGAGCCGGTGCTGCCAGTGGTGATTGTGGTGCAGGTCGGCGCAGTGGTGGTGGTCGTGCTGCTCGAGCCGGTGGAGCTGGTGGTGCTGGTGGTGCTGCTCGAGCTGGTGGTGCTGCTCGTGCTGGTGGAGCCGGTCGTGCTGGTGGTGCTGCTCGTGGTGGTGCTGCTCGTGCAGATCGGGATGGTGGTCGTGGTGCTGGTGCAGATCGGGGCGGTGGTGGTGGTCGTGCTGCTCGCGCCGCTCGAGCCGGTGGTGCTCGTCGTGCTGCTCGAGCCGGTGGAGCCGGTAGTGCTGGTGGTGGTGCTCGAGCTGGTGGTGCAGATCGGGGTAGTGGTCGTAGTCGTGGTCGTGGGCACGCCCCCGCTCCACGGCAGCTCGTTCTCAAAGGTACCGTTCACCTGGTTGGCATAGACATAGCCGATTATGTTGCCGTTGATGAAGGTGAAGTCCGCGTACGGGGCCAAGATGTTGAGCGACGGGCCGGCGGAATTGAGATTGACCGAAGTGGCGTTCGGGAAGTTGAGCACCGTGTTTGCTTCCAGAGCCTGGACGGTGGGGCCCGGTGACGCGTTGCCGGCTTCGTAAACGGACCCGTCCCAGTAGTAGGCGATCTGCAAGCAGGCGGTGCCGCTGCAGTTGACGCTGGTGTCGGGGACGTTGATGACCGTGCTTGAACCAGGAGGGACGTTCACGTAAAGGTTGCTCGTCGCGGCCAGTTCGCCGGGGGCCAGGTCGAACACGTTTTCCTGAGTGTTCGTACCGGTGAGCACGAGCGTCGGTAGCGACGGGGCGATCGTGGTGCCGGCCGTGGAGGTCAGCGCCCCCAAAGTCGCGCTCTCGCTCGTCAGCGCGGCGTTGATGGCGGAAAAGTTAGGCAAGGGGTTATTTGTCGACGCCGGCACGAGGTTAGATTCGGGCAGCGAGCAGGGCGATGGTGTGCAATAGTCGGCAGGAACGTGGGCATAATCTGAACCGCCATAAACGCCTGAATTGCCGGCGCCTATAACTGCAAGGGACCCACTAATGTTGCCCGCTGCCGCGAGCACCACCGTATTGGTCAGCATGTCGCCGAAATAGAAATTAAACCCGCTGAAATTACCGTCGACGGCCATGGCGCCCTGGACCTCGGTCGCGCTTGGCTGCCCCCGGAACGAACAGGTGGCGCTCGAGGCCACACCGGCACAGATGCTGTACTCGCTCATGCCACCGGTGTCACTGGCCAGCTGCTGGCCAACGCCGGAGGGAGATGCCGAAGCCAGGTTGCTGAAGGATTGAGCCACGCCCGCGCCCGTGAGCACCAACCCAATTAGTACAGAGGAACCGGCGATCAACCTGACCGACCGGCTCAGCTTTGACCTGCGTCTCCTGAATGCCACCGCGGGCTCTCCCTTCGAGCTTTAGGTCGCCCAATCTCAACGGGCGCCCTCGCAGGCTGATGTTAGTTGTCAATGGTGGACGTATAGCTACCCGCTTGCGCCGAATAACTCACGCGGTCACGCAGTGTACACAAATTGCCACTGGGCGCGCAATTGCTACTCGATAACGCTAAAAGCGGTGGACTAACCACAAGAAGTGAAATACGCCTTGCTTCATTGTGAATGTCCTGCTAAGACGGGGCGTCGCCAGTTGCAATGGGGCGTCCAGCCGTGCGTCCTCGCCTCCACGGGCCCCGGCTGGCGGGCCAGGGACGCGAGCGGCCCGGTAAGGTCTCCGGGGCTACCACTAAGGTCTCCGGGGCTACCAATAAGGTCTTCCGGACTACCGGTAAGGTCTCCCCGACGAAAAGGTAACGTCAGAGAGAGGAACGGGGTCAGGTTGGGGTTCGGGCGGTCTTCGAGTGCAGGTCGCGCACCGGCGCGGCCCGGCGGCCGTACAAAAAGGCCGGGACGGGCGGTGGGCACTGGCCTTGGGCTGGCCTTGGCCTCGTTCATGGCGCTCAGCCCGGTGACCGGGGCCACGGCCCTGGCGTCGGGGACAACTTTGTACGCCTACGTCGGTGGGGGGGCGCCGGGCCCCTCGCCGGCCAGCTGCCCGATCACGACGGCCCCCGCGGACCAGTGCACGCTGACCGAGGCCCTGGCCGTCGCCACCGCCGGCGACATCGTGGCGCTGGCCACGCCGGGCGCCATCGCTCACTACATCGGCAACTGGACGATCGACACTCCGGGCACGTCATCGAGCGCGCCCATCACCATCGAGCCCGCTCCCGGTGCCCTGGTGCCCGTGCTCGACGGCAACCTCGGCCTCCCCACCGGTTGTTCGACCACGAGCTGCGCGGGGCCGGTCCTCACTATCGGCACCATTGCCCGTACTGGCGTCACGTACGTGGAGAACGTCGTCTATGTCGACATCGACGGTCTCGTCCGCCATGGCCTCACGATCGAGGACGGTGACAACACCACCCCCACGCAGGGCGGCGTGGGTTCGGGCGACGGCTCGGGCGTCTTCACGCTGGGCGGGGCTATCCAGAACACGTGGGGCGGCGTGCTCGCCGTAACGGGCACCGACTTCGACGACAACACCGCAGATTTTGGCGGCGCCATCATCAACGCCAACGGCGACGGCACCGGCTCGGGCACCCTTACCGTCACCCGTTGCACTTTCACCGCCAACACGGCCGTTGATGGCGATGGGGGCGCCATCAATACCAGCGGCGGCGGCGAGAACGCCACCGGGGTGCTCACCGTGGAGCACTCGACCTTCAGCGCCAACAGCGCCCACGGCACCTCTGTCGCCAAGGGTGACGGGGGTGCCATAGACAACGGCGACGAATACAGCAGCAGCGGCGCCTTCGCCATTTCGAGCTCGACATTTATCGACAACACGGCCAGCGTCGACGGCGGCGCCATCGACAACGGTGACAACGGCGGCGGTGGCGGCGCGAGCGCCACCCCCAACACCGTGTCGGGCTCGACCTTCATGTACAACAGCGCCAGCACCGGGGACATCGACCATGGCGACGGCGGCGCTATCGACAATGCCGACCTGGGCGGCAACGGCTATGTGACGGTCACGAACTCGAGCTTCATGGGCAATAGTACGAGCGCCCGGGGCAAGCTTTCCTACCCTCGCTATACCGCCAACGGGGGTGCCATAGATAACGGCGACCACGGTGGCAAGGGCGACCTCACCGTGTCGGGCTCCACCTTCGACGGCAACTCCACCGACGCCCACCGGGGTGGCAATTCCGACGGTGGGGCCATCGACAATGGCGACGACGGCGGTGCGGGCGCCTTGACGGTGTCGGGTTCGACCTTCGAGGCCAACGCGGCCATTTCCGGTGCTTACGGCGCCCACGGTGGTGCCATCGACAA
>Ga0302320_10014918_pt1 | contig 16014 bp, 14 predicted proteins | sample Bog_T0_3_FD_202130 | JGI IMG/M metagenome (GOLD analysis project Ga0302320, IMG submission 202130) | Peat permafrost microbial communities from Stordalen Mire near Abisko, Sweden - Bog_T0_3 | ecosystem: Environmental > Terrestrial > Soil > Wetlands > Peat | place: Sweden: Abisko, Stordalen Mire... | reverse complement strand
GCAAACTCTCATGACAACCCTCATAAACTCCAAACCGCCTCCCGAAATCGAAAAACAGATCGCCGGCTGAAATCAGGGAGGGGAGGATGATTTAGAATTGCTGATCTTGGAAGGGCAGCACGGACACGGATGCTATCTTCCTGTACAATGACGATTCGATTCCGACAGTGAGCCCAAAGAATATGCAGGAATATCTTGAACGCCTCAAGATTCTGGCAAAACTCCAATTCACCACGGAAGACACAAACAGGCCCGCATTGCGGGGAGAAATCATTTCGCCGTAACTCAAACCTCGTGGCGCGGGCGCTGTGTGCTGGCTCTTCGTGTTTCCCACACCTGCTGACCGCCAAGACCTCGGTGGCACCAGCAATGGACCACATGGCTATTAAATTAGACCGCGCAAGCGGGTCTTGCTGGCGGGGCATTTTTGGGCCTCGATTTCGGCTCTTGATCTCAGCAACGGCTGTTCTCTTAACGCCTATTGGTCTTGGTATTGCGCCAATGTCGATTGTGGTGATGGCTCAGCAGAGCCAGCTGCCTTCTTGTGATTTAAAGAGTGTTAACTGGGATAACTGCCGAGGGAGTCGGCAGTACACAGACGGCGTCTACGTCGGTGAATTCCGGGGCAACGAGTTCGACGGGTCCGGCACTCTTACGTATCTCAACGGGACAAAATATGTCGGGGAATTCCGCAACGGCGCGGTCAACGGACAGGGCACTTTTACGGCTCCCGATGGAACAAAATACGTTGGGGAATTCAAAGACAACACGTTCGACGGACAGGGCAGTCTTACGTATCTCGACGGAACAAAATATGTAGGGGAATTCAAAGACAACAAGTTTCAAGGTACTTTTACGTCTCCCGATGGAACAAAATATGCCGGGGAATTCCGCGACGGCAGGCTCAATGGGCATGGCGCTTCTACGTATCCCGATGGAAGAGAATACGTCGGTGAATTCCGAGATAACAAGTTCAACGGGCAAGGCACTCTTACGTATCCCACCGGAGGCAAATACGTCGGTGAATTCAAAGACGATCAAGCCAACGGAAAAGGCACTTCTACGTATCCCGATGGAAGAGAATACGTCGGTGAATTCCGAGATAACAAGTTCAACGGGCAAGGCACTCTTACGTATCCCACCGGAGGCAAATACGTCGGTGAATTCAAAGACGATCAAGCCAACGGAAAAGGCACTTCTACGTATCCCGATGGAGCAAAATACGTCGGTGAATTCCGTAACGGCGCGTTCAACGGGCAGGGCACTTTGACATATGCCAACGGACGAAAATACATCGGCGAATTCCGGGACAACAAGTTCGAAGGGCAAGGTACTTTGACCTATGCCGCAGGCTCATCAATTGGTTTGTCGGGAATATGGGCCGATGGCGAATTTGTGGGTACCAGTCAAGAATTGGTCGCGATGGAAAAAGAAAATGGCGTCTATGTCGTTCCCGTGCGGTTCAATGGGGCGATAACCTTAAACGCCATCATTGATAGTGGGGCGTCTGACGTTAGCGTTCCCGCCGACATCGTATCGACCTTAATCCGTACTAAAACTGTCTCGGATGAAGATTTTTTGGGAGTACAAACCTATGTCCTCGCCGACGGCACAAAGGTGCCATCACCACGCTTTCGCATTCGCTCACTAAAGGTCGGCAACAAAACCCTGGAGAACGTAACTGCTAGTATCGCTTCTGGTAATGCAGATATTCTCCTCGGGCAGAGCTTCTTGGGCAGATTCAAGTCTTGGTCCGTTGATAACGATCGACACTTATTAATTCTTAGATGAATGGGGTTGCCGTAGTAGGAGCCGTGATCGCCACGGACACCCGCCCTTCAAGCGTGTCATCACAGGTTCCATAATGCCGCTTACGCGGCGACACGGGCGTCACCGCGCTTGGCGCGGTCGGGCTGTCGTGAACCGAACCCGCAAGCGGTTTCGGCCTTGCGGCTCCCATCCCTGACACGCTCCCTGCCCTGCCGCAGATCAACCCGACGCGCAATAATGGCCCATTTCCGACGCACGATAATTGAGACTCATTATGTCGGCAGTCCGGCGGTGCGCATTTCCTCCATGAGTTCTCGTGTTCGACCCTGATCGAGTTCGCCTCGGAGGAACTGACGGATCTCGGCCGACTTTGCATCGAACTGTTCGACACCGGGTAATTCAATTCGATTATCAATTTTGCTGCCGCACGGCGTTCCGGCGAGCCAATCTCGACGGCGCAAACCGAGAGCGCGGTTGTCGGTTGGCATTTTGGCGGGGTCTGCGTCACTTTCCGTGCAGGCAGGAACCTTTCACAGCGCAAAGCGCATTGAAAATACAAGGGAAATATGGTCCGGCCACCTGATTTCTGCGCTAAATAATTTCTAAGAGGCTTCTCGCCAAATGCTGCCGTGTTTTCAGCGTGTTAGGGGTCAAAAACGTTTTTTCCCTGCACGGAAAGTGACGCAGACCCTTCCAAGATGCTACCTGACACAGGGTACTATCGCGAGGCAGATCATCCTGAAGAGTGGAGAGTGCGGCGTTTATGGCAATATCCGCGAATGAAAAAGATTAAACGCAATAGTATGACAAGCAGTTAAATATCTAGAACGAGGGTTATTCATATCTGAAAGGTTAGGTTCTCCCCCAGCGAAAGATTTTGGATGCATTGCTAATCCGTTCATGTCTGGTATAAATAAGCCACTACACATATCTGATACTTGTGGTGTATCAAATTTCATGGGTTTTCTAACGTGAGCAAAAGCGTTTCTAAGCTCTCGGATTAGATCAAGATCGTGTCGTGTTTTTTTGCCGAATGCGTTTAATGCAAAGCCAATTAGAATTCTTGCAGAAAATGTACTTATTGGTCCATTCCCTTCGAAAAGTTTTTTTTCGTCTTCGGTCGTCAAATTGGTGCGCATTTTTTTCAAGATCGCGGCTTGCAGGAAAATCCCCAATGCGGCGCCTTGCAAAAGGGCAACCGCGCGATCAGATTCTCCGTAAAATTCTTGCTCCATGGTCGGGAGATCATTGTTAGATGGTTCTTCCCGGATGTAATCCCTGAAGGCTTTCAGGTATGCGGAATCAGCCATCATAAACCTCTAACCAGTGTCGTGATGGGACGGTGTGCGGCTCTTATAGACACTCCGCCAGACACGCCTCAATTAAGCACGTTTTTCTTAGCTTCATTGGCAGAGATCAGATGCGAAATCGTGCGCTCAGAGGGTGTGTAGCCGCCTCTCTCATGTTCATAGCTTGCGGAGTGACTGAGTCGAAAGAGACGCGGCGCAATAAACCCGAAACTCAAAAACCCGGAAATATTACACAGCAAACCACGCCGCCTCCGATTATTGTCAATGTCTCACCTCCCCAAAAAACAAGTGAAGAAATAGAGCAAGAAGCCAAGGAGCGAGAGGAAAAGTCAGACCTAGATAGGAAAGTCGTCAAACTTACGGGAGATCTCGCCAATTACACGTTTGGTCTTTTTGCCGCCACTGTTGCTCTAGTCCTTGCGACTCTTGGCTTAGGAATTTTTGGCTGGAAACAATCCCGCGACATGAAGGGCTCGATTGCTGTCGCCAAAGAATCCGCTGATGCGGCCAAGCGGTCGGCCGAAATCACTGAAAAGGCTTTTACGCTGTTGGAGCGCCCCTATGTGATCCCGGAAGATGTTGGGGACCTCCATCCTGTAAAATATTTCGGCACCGATTCCGGCTTCGTACAATTCCAGATCGGGAATTATGGGAAAGTTCCCGCGATCGTACATCGTGTCACTGCACGATTCGCAATGATTGAGCTTCCTGTAACCCAAGAAAAGCTCATCGCAGATAATTATGCGCCGGGTGAAACAAGAGTGGAAACATGGAATCTCTCCAAGGTCCTGATGAGCGGTGCAATACATCAACTTTCGCAATCCGTTGTTCCCGATGGCATGCAAAAGGTCGAAATTGAGATCGTACAGGAACGCGCGCGCCCTAAACTCGTACCTCAGCACGCATTTTATTTGAGCATTTTGATCGAATATGAAGACGCAGCCAACGGAACCATGAGGCATGCATTCACGCTCTGGGAACTTGGCCTCGGAGGCTTCATCAGATATGGCGGCAAGAAATACAATTACGAGCGCCAGATAGACGCCTGACCTCTGCCACGTCGTTCGCGCCCACATGGCGCGCGCTTCTACACGTCAACTTCCTGGCTTGGTGGGAAGCTGACCTTATATTAGATGGTGCGCCTCATGCCGTTAGGCTTGTGGCATTAGCACCATAATATCGCTTATTTAAGGGGAAGCACGGCAGACTATCCGTGCCACTTATTGGCGGAGTCTCTCCCGAAGTCCGTCGATGATCGCAGCGACATAGGAGCCGTTTCGCCCTAGCCGCTTTTCGATCTCTTGCTGAGTCTTAAAGATCTGGTCGAAACGACAATGGGGTTTTCCAAGTTCTCAATCGGTCGAGCAAAAACTGTCGGTGGCCCTATCGAAATTGCCGCGATCACCAAACATGAGGGCTTCCGTTCGGTAGCACGAAAGCACTTCTATGCAACTGACCTAAATCCCCAGGTTGCCTATAGCTAGCTCGTAGCATTGGTCTCGACGGGTTCGATTAGGCTTGGGTCATCGTCTCCACGTCCCGACACGTTGACCCGTTTTGAGACTGGCCACATGCGCAAAAGGTCATTTGGCGCGGGCAGCAAGAGTCCGACACCTGCCTTACCTGATAGCCAGGAATCAATATCACGCTGAGCCAGCAAGACCGGCATGCGGTCATGAATGCACCGCGTGAAGTCATTGGCGGCGGTCACAATCAACGTGGCGCTCGAAATTGTCTCGCCCGTTTCAGGCTCTTTCCACTGATCCCATAAGCCCGCAATCGACAGCACGGAGCCATCGACTGCGCTGATGAAATAGGGCTGTTTGCCGCCTTCGACCGCGTGCCACTCATAATAGCCGGACGCTGGCACGATGCAGCGGGTGCGTTTGAAGGCTGAACGGAACATCGGCTTTTGCGCGACAGTCTCGGCCCTTGCGTTGAACGTCGAGGGAACCTCCTTGGCGGTCTTTTTCCACCATCCTGGAATGAGGCCCCAGCGCATCGGCAAAAGCTCTGGACCGGAATCCGTCGATCTCACGACGTCGATTGTCGTTGTTGGGGCAATGTTGTAGCGCGGTCGCAAGTTTCGCGCAGGTTGCGTCAGCCGGTAAAGCTCGACCAGTTCGCGCCATGTGTAGGATTGGGTGAAGCGACCGCACGTGGCGCGACCATATCATGGGAGATCGCCGAGAACCTGCGTCGCTGAGCGAGCGGAGGCCATCGTAGAGGCCGACGATTAGGAAGGGCCTGAAAGGCAATTGACGCGGCGCGGCGCGACCATATCCGGGACGGAGAAGCATTTGGGCGCGCGGGTTTGGGCTTTGCCGATCACTAGCCAACGCGCCTAATCAAGCTTATCTTGAAGGTTGATCGGCGGGGTGCCAGCCCTGCTCTGATCGCGTAACGATGGCCGCTGGAGTGAGCAAGCGGCTTTGGGAAATGGCCGATATTGTTGACTTGTTGCAAGCGTGGGAAGCGCACGATAAGGGGGCAACATGAACTGCCTACTTCGACCTAAGCTATTGCATTTTCTCGCCACACCAAAATCGCCCGTGCCGTCTAAAAACATATCCTTTATAGAAAATTGCAGCCATATCGTAGGTGGATTCATAGGCTTTATCAGCAAGCATTTTATAAAATTCTTTCTCTTCGTAGCATTTTCGCATACCGCTGCCGCCCAAACGGTTGGGCATGGCACCTATTACATCGCTGCTGTTTCCGCCGACTTTGTCGTGGTGACCATCGATAGTCGGGAGCTTCTCAACTATGTGAATGGGCCATTCGCCAACGACCGCTATTGCAAGATCCGCCCGCTCTCGCCTACTGCATTTTTCTTCGCTACAGGCGACACTTCCGTTACTTCTGCGACCGTTCGAGTTTTCGATGCAGACGATATTGCTCAAATTGCATACGGATCTGATGCCCGTCTTGATCAACTTGCCGAAAAATGGGCAATTCAAATGCAAGCCGTTTATAACAGATATTCCGATGTGTTCGCCGCTCGTCACAAAGCCGGTGACACCGTTGCAATGGGATTTTTTGTTTGGACAGACAATGATGCCAACATCGAATTGGACGGGGCCATTATTACTTATCAGCCAACGGTCTTGATTCATTTCCCTTACGCTATCAATCATTATCCGCTTGGCGATCCTAATGATCCGAAATTGCTTCGGAGTGGCTATCCAGAAATAGTCCAAGAATTTAAAGATGACGGGCAGACGGAGCGAGCGAGAAGTATTATAGCGGCCGCGAACAAAGAGATCGTCGGAAAATTGCAAGTTGACGCAATCGCTATTCGGTTGGTTGCCATTAACTCCGCCGTACGAGATTGGAGCAGAGACTCCGGTATTGGCGGAGAAATAGCCGCAATTATCTTGGAACGCGGCAAGGGCTGGCGATGGTTCCATCGGCCAGATTTCTGCCCAGAGAATTGAAAGGATAAATATCCCGCAGCGGGCTGCCTTATTCAAACTGGCCCACTACTGATATTTTAAAGATAGCATCAACGTTCGACATTCTGTTGCTATGGGAGGATACCGTGGCTTCTATATCTCACAAGTTGATGATTAAGTATGGTCTGGGTCACACACCGACAGAAGATCAAGCAAATACTTGGTTGACCAGGACACGATCTAATATAAATCGTGGGATTGGGGAGGAGGAGGCGGGAGACCAGGCTGCTAGAGCTATATTTAGTGATTATAAAACCCATCATTACGCGACTCAGGCCGATACTATTGAAATGCTGTTGCGCGAGGCGGAGGGTAAATAAATGGACGCGCAAGCAATTATTGATTACCTAAAGAACGCTGGTCCAGTATCTATAGTTACATTCATTATGGGTTTCTTTGTTTCGCGCTGGACGATGTCAAAAAAAGAAAGAAAAGATTATGAGCAAAAGCTATACGAGAACGGCATTGATCTGATGGATAAGCAGAATGAAAGATTTCAAGAATTTACGACCGCGCTTACAAAGTATATCGAAAATAAAGAGAGACCGACGCTTGATGATTTCTACCAAATCGCGACGAGCGGAGAAAAATATTTCTACCAGCAAAAAATAGCAAGCGATGCTATTCTTACTAACAAGGTAGATGCTCACGTCAGAGATAACACGCTAGTGCCATCTATTAAAGAGGCAGTCTCAAAGTCGTTGCCGCAATATTATAAATCGCTGAAAGTCATTTCAGACAAAAAAGGGTACAAGTATACAGGACAATTGAAGCGAGAGAATTATGAGAGTCTGTACTTAGTTGTTGAGAAATATGGCCGAGAATCGGGGCAAACTATTTAACGCTCTACGCTCCGCTGCCAATATCCACTGAAATCCACAGTTGGCCCGCGCTTCGTCGCCAAGCCTGAAATCATATGAACCTGTTCGCCATTGGCCAGAACTAACGAAATGCTCTCCTGGTACGCATAAGCGGACAAAGCTGGAACGGATTTGGCTGATATCCACAGCGGATCAGATGGTTATGCCTTTTCGACCGTCGCGGGATGCGTGGCGGGCGTTGACGGAACACTTGTTTCCCGTGGGCGTCCGTACCCCGTCGAAAAAGTGCGAATACCGACGACGCCGGCCATGCATTCCAATAGGAATCCCGCCACCTGTTCCGATCTGAAGCCGGCCATGGTTCCGATTTGATGTCGGCCACCGGCTGCTTGCTTCCACAGGTCGAAGTTGATGGTGTTTGGATTATCCGGATTGGTCAAGAGTGCTTCGATTTAGGCGACGTTTGCCGCTTGCGCAAACTTTCTCCTACGAGCTCGACTCGGTAGGCGTTATGTGTAATGGACCGCAATTATCCGGAGCTGGGATCGCAATCATCGGGGGCCGGACCCACATTGATTGCAACTAGCGCCGGCGCTCCGGCCCACATTCATTGCAACTTGGCCCACAATCATTGCAACTGACCGAGGCTGAAGGGTCGATCACGCAAAGAACGTCTTGATACCTTTATAGAGCATAGAGAGAGTGACGGGTTATCCGGCATAATCCGGCAGGATCGTGTCTGTCACTCAATCGGTCGTTTGCGTGACGTGTTGATTGGCTACATGCGCGTCTCCAAGGCGGATGGCTCGCAGGTTCTCGACCTGCAGCACGACGCCCTTGCCGCCGCGAGCGTCGAGCCCTCACGGCTCTATGACGAGCTTCGAGCACTCTTTAAGCAGGAGCTCGGCGCGGAGCGAGCGCGCGACCGCAAGGAGCAAATGCTGGCCGCCGGTCTGCCGGTTTGAGCGCCAGTCAAACGATTGGATCGCGATCGATTCTTCTGCCCAGGCCAATTGCAATGAGCGTGGTCCAAACCGCCAGAGCCAGTTGCAATCAATCCGGGTCCGAGGACCGATGATTGCGATCCCAGCTCCGGATAATTGCGGTCCGTTACACATAACCCGCCTCCATTGTTGCGATCGCCGCCGATCTTGCGACCATTCGGCAACCAGGGGAAGCGGGGCCGTCCATTCCAACATGGACGCAAGCGATCTGATCAGAGCACTGCCCAAATAACCTTGCGAGGAGGGGGCCGTCCACATATGGAAAGCCGCCATTCGCTCAAATCGGCTGAATGATGCCAGTGCGCCAGGAACGGTCATTCGAACCGGCAAGAGCCCTCAACCCAGGGACCGCGATCCAACCTCCGTCAAGCATCCACCTCGAGATCCGCGAGGGCAACGCTGCAACAGGCGAAGGCAAGGCCGCTTTCTTTGCACTGTGGCGTCGTTTCGAAATCCGCCTTCTCCGAAAGCTTTCCGGAGAACCTAACCTCGCAGGCGCCGCAACTGCCGCTTCGGCACGCATATTCGATCTCGATCCCATGCGCTTCGGCGAGTTCGAGGAGGTTCACTGTCTCGTCGGTTTCGACGCTTATATCGCTTATTGTGAAACGCACGCGGTGACGCGGCTCGGAGAGCTGCAATGATTTGGCGTTACCTTTGACGCCCCGCGCAACCCGCCCGGTTCCAAAGCTCTCGGCGTGGAAATTGGCGAAATTGAAGTTGAGCTCCTGCAGGCCCTTCTTGACCTCCGCCGCAAAAGGTTCGGGGCCGCAAAGGAAAACGTGGCGTTCGTCGAGATCCGGCGCGAGCATCCGGATCAGCGCGCTGTTGATCCGGCCGGTGAGGCCGGTCCAGGATTCGGTCCGGCCCCAGGTTGAGGTGAGGGTTACCGCCACCCGAAACCGGGTATGCCTCGCCGAGATCAGCTCCAGCTCTTTGCGGAAGATGATGTCGTGCGGCGACTTGAACGAGGCCAGAAGCTTCACGTCCACATCGGCGGTCGTGTCAGCGATCCAACGGCTCATCGACATCATTGGGGTAATCCCGCTGCCGGCGCCGATGAACAACATTTTCGATGTTGGATAGGTGAAGCAACTGAATTTTCCAGCCGGCCCTTTGATCGTGAGCGATTGCCCCAATTTGACGTTGTCGCACAGCCAATTCGAGACAAGGCCTCCGGGCACGCGCTTCACCGTAATTTCCAAAACGTGTGGTCGAGAGGGGCTTGACGACATGCTGTAGGATCGCTCCACATCCTCCCCGTTGATGTTGAGGAGAAAAGTCACGAACTGTCCGGGGCGATAGGAGAACAGCGTCGGTTTTTCGCCGACAAGCCGGAAGGTTTTAACGTCGGACGTTTCTTCAACGATGTCGGCGACCCTCAAGGTTGTGACGCCTTCGGACCAGATGCTGATGTTGTCGCGATCCTCGATTAGATTCATCAACACCGGGCTTGGCGGCGGCGGCGGCGGAACGTAAAAATAGGAAGGAATTTCATCGAGCTCTTCCGCCTCGATCACATCCTCCCCCTCGACGACAGGCGCATCGGTGAGGTGGAATTGCAATTGGTAGCCGGGGATGTCGACGAGGGCGCCGTCGGCCAGGCGAACAGGCGTCGCGCTTTCGACCTTTTTGCGATTCAGCAACATCCCGTGTTCGGCGTCGAGCGCCTCGGCGTAGAGCTTTCCGTCCTTCTTGCGGATGACGGCGTGAAATAACCCGAGTTTATAGGCTTCGAGCTGGATTTGGGCGTCGGGATGACGGCCGATGATCGTATCGCCGGCGAGTTCGCCAATGGGGAACTCGAGAACCTCGACGCCATTTTTCAAGATGACCATCTTGTCGGAGGCGTTGGCGTAGAAATCATGTCCCGCGAAGAGCCGGTCGATCCAGGTTGTCTGCCTTTGGCCGGCGGCGGCTGATTTTCGTTTCGCCCGTTCGAGGTTTTCTGGCGCGACAATCGTGCGGGACTTGGCTGCAAACACCTGCTTCCAGAACGTCCGCTCTTCAAGGAGCTGCTTCGAATTTGCCTCACTTTTTTCTGTCGTCATCGCGGAATCCTCGTTGCGATCATTGAAAATCCTCGACGACGGACAAATCCCACCGTATGTCTTTCATCGCCGCGCCGGCGAGATAGGCTTGTCGTTGAAGGGCTGAAACTTCGCTTCGCGGGCCACACAGATACAGCTTGGCACCTTTGAGACTCGGCAACAGTCGCGCGACATGCGCGCCGACCGTGCCCCGGGCGCAACCGTCGGCGTCAACGCGAGGGGCGGTGCGGTCCTCGATACACGGCAAATAGCGGAAATTTGGAAATTGCTGGCCAATCTCTCGCAGCTCCCCGGACAGGTAGAGGTGGTCGCGATCGCTGACGCCATGGAACAAATAGATCGCCCCTGCATGGCCGTTCTCGAAAGCGTCTTGCATCAAGCCGATCAGCGCGCCGAGCCCGCCGTTCCAGCCGGCGAGAACGAGAGTCCGATGCGGATCGCCGATCTTATAGGTTAGTTCGCCAGTGGCGCCGCAAACGGCGAGTTCGTCGCCGGGTCGCAGGCCGCCATGCAGCCAATCGCAAAATGTCTCGCCCTTGATGCGTTCGACATGGATTTCAACCCGTCCCGCCAGTTTTCCGCTGCTAGGAGACGCGATCGGGAAACGATGGCCCTTTTTCTGGTCGTCGAGAAGCGTGAGAAACTGGCCGCCGCGATAGGGGAAATCGAACGCTGGGCAGGACAATGCAATCTCCAGAATGAAAGAGCAGAGCGCGTTGAGCTCGTCAACTTTGGCGGGTGCCGCTTCGCCGACTGTCTCGGCTGTGAAGGTGATCTCCATATTCCGTTCTGGCCGGCAATTGCAGGCGAGAAAGAAATTCCGGGCCTTAAGGCTGTCTGGAAGATTTGTCTGCGACTCCGCTGGGGGCGAGCCGTTGAGAGCGCGCATCATGCAGGTCATACAGATCTGCCGGCGGCACGAATTGGGGACCGCTAGTCCCTGCCGTAGGAGAGCATCGAGCACGGTTTCCTCGGGCCGACAATCATAGACGCCGCCACCCAGCAGAAGCCTTCGCGTTTCTGCGTCCGCCATTCCGCCATCCCAATACATCCAGGTTGCAGCATTGGCTCAATCGCCTAGCGGCACAAGATGTCCTCTCGCGTCGATTCAATGACCACGAGCACCTCTTCGACCTCCTTGGGGCCGACATCCGCTTCTTGCAGCGTCGCCTTCAAAAGCGCGGCGACCCTGTCGAAATGTTCGTCGTTCAAGCCAAGATCGGTGACCAGTCTGCTATGGGCCTTGCGCAAATCGAGCGCCGTATAAGGATAGGGGCCGCCGAAGGCCATCGCGAGAAAGGCTTTCTGCTTCAGCCTTTGCCCGGCGATATCCACATCCTCGAAGAATTTGGCGACGAGATCGTCTTCGAGAACTTTGCGATAGAAGATGTCGACGACGAGCTCCATCGCGTCGTCGCCTCCGAGGCGGTCGTAGAGCGGGATGTCGAGGAGCTGAAAATAATCGCCTTTCTTGGCGGCGACGCTGTCCGTCCCCCAATCGATCGTCCGTTCTTTCTTTTGCACGAGGGGGATATGCTTGGAGCATTGAATATAGGCTTCCTCGATCTCGACCATGACCCAGCGCTCGGGGCGTTTGTTGCCTTCCAGCGCCAGGAGTTCCGTCACCTCTTTGGGGAGTTTGTCAGTATAGGCGGACAATTCGTCGTTCTCGATGACGCGCGCCCTGCCGTTGATGTGAAGACCAACGGAATCGCGATATAAATCGAGGATCAGCATGGCGATATGAGGATTCTCGGACAGATTGCCGAGATTGGCGAAGACGCCGTTGCCCCTATATTCCGGATAGAGAACGTGTTTGTCGCCAAGCACGTGAATGAACCCCGGCTTGCCGAATTTGGAGGTGCAATCGCATTCGCCATGGCGATCGGCGGTGGCGACGAATAGATATTCCTGTTGCGCGACGAACTCTCGCATCCGTGGGGAGAGGAAGTTGAGGACTTGCCGGCCGTAAAAGGCCTGAGCGCGATCTCTGCTGCCGTATCGCGTTTGCAACAGATGCTCGCCGTCGGAGCCGGGCAGCAGACTGGGGTTTTTCGATGGGAAGGGACAGCCGCCGATTTTTTCCTGTGTAGGGGCGGAGGTAGAAAGAGCAGAACCATTCCCCGCAGTGTCGACGGTTTTTGCGGCCGCGGGCGGGGCGGCAATTGGAACTTCCCCCGCCCCGCGCATGAAACCAAATTTCTTACTTGATTGAGGGACTTCGCCCGGCGGAGGCGGAGTCTCGGGAGATTTCGTGTTGGATGGCTGTCCCGCCACTAAGCCACCAGGAGGAATTTCCGACGGTGGAGAGGCTGTTGATTCGGGACCCTGCCCGAATCGCGACAAACCGCTTTTCATGCTTGTCCCCCCTCGCGCCTTTTAGCTGCCTCGTCGCCGCAGGTAATTCGGCGCCGGGTGCGACATTTTGTCAAGCTGTCGCGGCGCATCTGGCGAGATTTACGGCTATTGATGGCGATTGAAATCTTAACATTGAGACCAAACGAAACTGAAGTTCTTTCATAGACCATATAAATTAGACTGCTTCAACGAGTTCTAATGCCTTCGCTGGATTCGCTTTAGCCTGACGGGATCAACGTTGGTTCAAGGCCAACCTCGCTGCAGCATCCGTTTTCAACCTCTACGCAATCGATTGGTCAGCAAATTGCGCCCCAGCGCACCTATAACCGCTTTGGGTCGATTCCGACCAGCGAAGCCATCGCGGGAAGCGCAGAGTTGAGCTCCCTCTGACCTTTGAGGAGCTCACCATGGATGAAGCTGTTGTTCGCGCCCACCCGGAACCGTGGAACAAGGGCAAGCTGGTTGGCCAGAAGGCGCCGTTCAAGCTGAAAGAAATCTGGGCGATCCGCGTCAGGCTCCAACTGTTTCGCCGAGCGCGAGATCTCGCGCTATTCGACCTTGGCATCGACAGCAAGCTGCGTGCTTGCGATCTCGTCAGGCTGAAGGTCCGCGACGTCTGCCACGGCGACCGCGTCGCCGCGCGGGCAATCGTCATGCAACAAAAGACCTCTCGACCGGTGCAGTTCGAGATCACCAAGTCCACGCGGGAGGCGGTGGCCGTTTGGATCAACGAGGCAGGTTTGCGCTCGGAAGACTACCTCTTCCCAAGCCGCCTCCATGAATCGCCTCACCTGAGCACCCGGCAGTACGCCCACATCATCGATTCCTGGGTCGAGGAAATCGGGCTTGATCCTGCTAACTACGGGACACACTCGATGCGCCGCACGAAGGCGTCGCTAATCTACCGGCGGACCAAGAACCTACGTGCAGTCCAGCTCCTGCTCGGAATGGCGACATACTGCCCACGAACAGCCAGCTGAAGCCCGGATCACCTACCGATATCATCCGCATTTTGGCGAAGTGGTGCAGATCAGACGGCGACTCGAAAGCGGCGGCCTCGAGTTTGTTGTCGTACTCCAACCTGATGGCTCATTCGCCAGCTTGCCGGCATGGATGATTGAACCGGCAGCGTCTCGGTTCGAGATCGGCGATGAGCCGCACTTTCCACTCCATATCCTGCGCTCGATACGTGCCGAGGCCGATGCTCTCCTAGGCTTTCTCCTGTCCGAATCAAAACCGGAGACAGCCGATAATGCCGAACAAATCAAAAAGCCACCAGACAAGCCTGTTCGACGAGGAGACGCCGAGTGTGAAGCCGTGTCCAGCTCACAAGGTCGAACTCGCGGGCCTCGTGGAAGCTCTGCTCCGCGAGATCGCAGCGACGCTTGTCAACGTAAGAAGCGGGGAGAGCGTTCATGAACAAGATCACGGCTGAGCATTTACAGCGCAGCGCTTGCGTCTATATCCGTCAATCAACCCCGGATCAGCTTGTGCACAATCTTGAAAGCCAGCGACGGCAGTATGGGCTTGCCGATCGCGCCAGGCAGCTTGGCTGGACTACTGTCGAGATCATCGACGACGATCTTGGACGATCGGGCAGCGGCATAGCCCGTCCAGGCTTCGAGCGGCTGTTAGCCGCAATTTGCAACGGCTGTGTCGGTGCGGTTCTTGCGATCGAGGCATCGCGTCTCGCGCGCAACGGCCGCGACTGGCACACTCTGATCGAGTTTTGTGGATTGGTCGGCACCATCATTGTCGACGAAGATGGAATCTATGATACTCGCCATCCCAATGATCGGCTGCTGCTCGGCATGAAGGGGACAATGAGCGAGCTTGAATTGTCGCTATTCCGCCAGCGCTCGCAGGAGGCGCTGCGTCAGAAGGCGCGCCGCGGCGCGCTGGTTCTCGGTGTGGCCGCGGGCTACGTGAAAGCTGGGCGTGACCGGATCGAGAAGGACCCGGACAAGCGCGTGCAGCAGGCCATTCAACTCGTCTTCACGAAATTCGCCGAGTTCCACAGCGCGCGGCAGGTGCATACCTGGCTTAGAGACGAAGGGATCGAATTACCCGCCAAATCGCGCCAGGGAGAGGCACACGGCGTCGTGTGGCGCTTGCCAGCCTACAACATCGTGCACAACATCCTGACCAATCCGATTTATGCCGGCGCCTATGCATTCGGACGCACGACGAGCCGAGTGAGCGTAGTGGATGGCCGCAAACACGTTCGCCGTGGCGTGCACCGGCCGATGGCAGAATGGGAAGTCCTGATCAAGGATCATCACGCCGCCTACATCACCTGGGATGAGTTCGAACGCAACCTCAAGGCGATCGCCAGCAACGCGACCGGCATGAGCAGTGCACTTGCTCGCGGGGCAGCCCGTGAAGGTGAGCTGCTGCTGCCTGGGCTTCTACGCTGCGGTCACTGCGGCCGTAAACTCCATGTGCACTACGGCGGCAAGCTCGGTCGCTACAACTGCTATGGCGCACGCATGAACCACGGCACCAAGCGCTGCATTTCAGTGAGCGGCTTAAGCATTGACGCCGCGATCGTCAAAGAGGTGCTGCGCGTCCTGAAGCCGCTCGGTCTAGAAGCTGCGATCAAGGCGATCGAGGCCCAGTCCAGCGAGACCACCGCGGCTGAGCGACAACTGGAGCTCTCACTGCAGCAGGCGCGCTATGAGGTCGTCCATGCCCGTCGACAGTATGATGCTGTTGATCCAGCCAATCGGCTGGTCGCTGGCGAGTTGGAGCGCCGATGGAATGAGGCCTTGCAAGCGGTTGCCAAGATCGAAAGCGACATCGCGGCCCTGATCGCGCGGCGTCCCCCACCGCTTGGGGAGCCGGAACGGCTGCACCTAATAGCGTTAGGCGCCGATCTCGAGTGCGCCTGGTCGCATCCCGGCGCGACGGCAGCGACGCGCAAGCGTATTCTGCGTACCGCGATCTCGGAGATCATCGTGCGCCGCGACGGCGGAATCATTCATGCAGTCCTGCACTGGCAAGGTGGCGATCATACTGAGCTGCAGGTCAAGCAGCGGCTAAATGCAGCCGGCCGGCACAATCCACGCATTCCCGACGACACGATCGCGCTCATAAGTGAGCTGACCCGGCTCATGCCTGTTACCGTCGATGAGAACCCGCGCGTAATTGCCGGAGAATGGGGCAGGTCTTGGTTTTGGCAGCAGAAAGGGGCCTGAGGGGCCCCTTTTGGTTCTTCGGTTGATTGGGCTGTTCAGAAGCCGGCA
>Ga0302320_10014915_pt1 | contig 16017 bp, 18 predicted proteins | sample Bog_T0_3_FD_202130 | JGI IMG/M metagenome (GOLD analysis project Ga0302320, IMG submission 202130) | Peat permafrost microbial communities from Stordalen Mire near Abisko, Sweden - Bog_T0_3 | ecosystem: Environmental > Terrestrial > Soil > Wetlands > Peat | place: Sweden: Abisko, Stordalen Mire... | reverse complement strand
ACGCTGAGCCACAGGCCGAGCGTGCCGCCGGGCACGCGGAACGGCCGCGGGCGGTCTGGGTACTTGCGCCGGAGGGCGATGACGGCCGGGAAGATGAGCAGGTACATCATCGCCGTCAACGAGATCACGACGGCGATGGTGATTGCGAAGAACGTCTCGAGGCTGCCGTTCGCCAGCAGGAAGACGACGGCGACGAACGCCCCGCCGATGATCGTCGAGACGATGTTCATGGCGACCGGCGTGCCAGATTTGGAGAACTTGCCCATCCACAGCGGCGCCGCGCCGTCGAGCGCAGCCACTGCCTGTACGCGGCACGTCCCCTGCTGCCACACGGCGCCCGTGCTGATGGCCGTGAGGATGACCAGCGCGGCGATCAGGTAGTTGAACACATGTGTGGCGCCGCCCAGCACGCCCGCGACAGACGCGTAGGCGTCGGTGAAGCCGGCGACCTTCGAGAGCCCGCTACCGGGCACGACGAGCAGTACACCAAGGATGATGGAGCCGGTTACCAGCGCGGCGATCAGTCCCGACCGCACAATCATCTTGGGGATGTCGCGCTGCGGATTGGTCATCTCCTCGGCGGCGCCGCTCGAGAGCTCGAAGCCGACGAAGAGGAACTGCAATAGGCCGATGACGCCGAGAAAGCCCACGACCGTCGGTCGCAGACTGCCAAAGGTCACGGTGCCGGCCGGCTTGCCGTGCTGCACGAGAAAGACTACGACCAGCGCCAGGAAGATGCCCAGGGTGAGCAGCCGCACGATGGTGCCGACGGCGCCCGCGAACTTGCCCCAGCGTAGCTCGACCCAGGAGAACAGGGTGCAGGCGCACACGACGCCGAGCCCCACGGCGATCGAGGCCCAGGTGCCGAGCGGGTGCTTCGGAACGACGAGGCTGTTGATCGCCGCCACGACGACCGCGGCCACGGTGCTGCCCACCCACACGGGGTTCGACATCCAGAAGAAGACGGCGGTGTAGGCGCCGGCCAGCCGCCCGAACGCCAGGCGCGGCCACACGTACGGTCCGCCTTCGTAGGGGAAGGCGGAGCCGAGCTCGGAGACGATCATGCCGTAGGGCACGAGGTAGACGCCGATCAGGACGAGGAGCCAGACGAGCGTCTGCCCGCCGCCGATACCGGCGGTGACCGCGATCGTGTCGATGGCCACGAGCGCGGCGACGGTGATGAACACGAGATCGATGCGACGCAGCGACTTGCGGAGCTTCTGGCGCTCCTGGCCGAAGGCGTGAGTCTGCCGTGCCGGACTTGCGGAGGTCATTGGAGACTCCACGGTCGCTCCCTTGTCGAGGATGATGAACGGCTCGCGCGTGCGGTCATGACAGAAGGGCTCGAGCGATCGGCTGCAGCTCGGGATCGGATGGCAACGTGTCGATTCCGATGAGCGCCAGCAGCAGGGCCTTCTCGAAGTGTTTGCGGTTCTCCGCCTCGTCGAGGACTATCGAGAAAGGAGCGTCGAGTATGCCACTCGTCATCTCTTCGCCGCGTATCGCCGGCAGGCAGTGCATGAACTTCGCCCCCGGCTTCGTGTGCGCCCACAGGGCTTCGTCGACCTGATAGGGGCGCAGGATGCGGCGCAGCTCGTTCTTCTCGTCCTCGGGCTGCATCCACCACCAGCCGACGGTGAAGACCACGTCGGCGTTTGCGACGGCCGCGACGGCGTCGTCTGTGAGCGTCAGCGAGGCGCCGCTCTGCTGGCAGTTGGCGCGCACCAGCGTCTCGATCTCGGGCGTCATCTGCTCCTGGGCGGGGGCCGCCATCACCACGCTGCTGCCGAGGCGCGTCAGGGTGAGGGCCATCGAGGTGCCCATCGCGTCGGTGCATTTGCCGACGAACGCACAGGTGAGTCCCTCGACCGTGCCGAGGTGCTCAAGGATGGTCAGCGCGTCGGTCATCGTCTGCACGGGGTGGTCGTAGTCGTCGGTGAGGCCGTTGATGACCGGGACCGTGGCGTGCTGCACGAGCTCGGCGAGGGTGGTGTGGAACGCGGTGCGCGCCATGATCGCGTCGACAAGGCGGCTGATCACGCGGGCCGTGTCGGCGATCGTCTCGTGGCCGCCCAGGTGGATCTCGCCGGGGCGCAGGTTCTGGGCGTGGCCGCCGAGCTCGGTCATGCCGGCCTCGAAGCTGATGCGCGTACGCGTCGACGGCTGCTCGAAGATCATGGCGAGCGTGCGGCCCTCGAGAAACGGCGTCAGCGGGCGGCGGCGGTAGAGGGCCTTCAGCTCGACCGCCAGGTCCAGCAGAGCGAGCAACTCCTGCCGCGTGAAGTCCTGGTCTGTGAAGAAGTGGCGGCCGCGCAGGCCGGCCACGCCGGTCAGCGCGCCCGCAGGCGTCAGAGTGGTCCCCATCGTCCATCCTCCTTGAAGCCGCCGCTCGAGGGCGGCGATTAAACGGTCGTGTAATAGTTATATGACCGTTTAACTGCGCGGTGTCAAGCCGCGGTCGCCGTTGCTCAAGGCGCGCTGGGCCGGGGGCCGGGGAGATATGCGAGGCGCGATGGTTCAGTCGGTCGGCAGGCCCAGGAAGCCGCCGATGAGCGAGCGCCAGAACCGCCAGGCGCGCTCGTGGTCGAAGCCCTCAGGGTCGAGCGCCCGTTGCATGGCGAGACCCTCAACGACGGCGATCGCCACGGCCGCCATCGCGTCGGCATCGCAGCTGTCGCGATCCGTCGCGGACGTGGTGAGACAGTCGGCGTCGACAGTGCGGTACGCGCGATACTCTTCGGCGAACCGAGCGCGCACCTCGGGGTCGTGCAGTGCGTGCGGGAGAAGCTCGTAGAGCATGCGGTTGGTGCGGTCGCTGGACGACACTCGCTGCTGCCACTCGAGGAATCGGGCGGTGCGCTCGGCGCCCGGTGGCTCGGCGCGGATCTCCTCGACCAGGCCGACCTGCGGGTTCACGAAGATGCCGTCGATCAAGGCCGTGACGAGGCCGGCCTTGCTGCCGAAGTAATAGGCCACGAGGGCGCGATTGGCGCCGGATTCGTGTTCCAGCGCCGACATCGTCAGCTCGGAGTAGCCGCGTTCGGCGAGGATCGTTTGGGCTGCGTCGAGGATCCGGCGCGCGGTCGGCGGCAACTCCCGGGGGTCCTGGGGGGCAGAGTGATCAGCGTTCATGCACTTCACCGTATCACCTGGCGCGCCTGCGCTCACGCCTTCGGAGATCGCTTGCGAGCGAACGTCGGCAGCGCCTCGTTCTTCTGCCGGCACTGGGTAAAGAAAGGGTGGTGCTTACCGGATCACAGAAGCGGACGAAAGGAAGCGCCATGTACGTTCTGAACTACTGGCACACCGTCTCGGACTACGGCGCGTGGAAGAAGCTCTTCGACAGCGATCCTCTCGCACGCGAAGCCTCGGGCGTGCGCCGACTCTCGATCGAGCGGCCCCTCGACGACGAACACATGGTGATAGGGGAGCTCGAGTTCGACAGCCTGGGCGAGGCCGAGACCTTCGCTGGTCGGCTGCAGGGGGTCTGGAAGGGCTCCGCCGGCGCCATGGTGGCGAATGCGGGATACCGCATCACCGAGGTTCTCGTGAACCAGGAGCTTCGCGGCGCGGCGGCTCGGAAGGTGGCCTAGCTGGAGGCACTGCAAGCCGCCGGGACCGGGCGCGGGCGCCGACGTTCGGCGCCTAAGCGCGGTCTGGCCACAACGTTGCGACCAGCTTGGCAATCCTGCGTTGGCGGACCTCTGAGTCTTTGGCTTGTTCGATGGCGACGACGTGCTTGCGCTTGAGGCCGTAAGGTAGGCGGTCGAAAGCGGCTCTGGCTTGTGGGTCGTCGTTCAGCGCCGTGGCGAGGTCCGGCGGCTCAGGTACTACTCTCGGCTCGGTGTCGAGCTCGAGATCGACCTCGACGTCGTTGCCCTCGGCGATCCCGCTTGCGGCGCGGTTCGCGGCGCTGATCCCGACCAGGCACCGCCCGCGCATCAGTGCGACCCTGCTGCGCCACGTATGGCCGTTGATCGTGACGGCGATCAAGGGCCGAGCGCCGGGACCGAGGGCCTTCATGACGTGTGCCGGGACCTCGACGGCAGTCGCGTTGCCGGAAGGAATGATCTTGGCTCGGAACTTCATGGGTTTCGTCTCCATGGCGATCGATCATCTCCGCCACGTCAAGGACGGCGATCAACAGAGAGTCCACGACGGGAATGTCGCGCCCCGCCGTCAGCCTGAAGGCGGGGCACCGACAGCGGTCAGAGATCGTCGGGCTGTACGGGGGCCAGCAGGCGTGCCGCTCCTTGCGCCCGTGACGCTCAGGCGACCAGGAACGATGCGAGGTAGGCGCCGATCTCGCGGTCCTTGCCGATGTCCATGGTGGCGAACAATCGGCACACGATCTCATTGTCGCGAACGAGTAGCGCGCCGAGATGAGTGTAGCGAGCGAGTAGGCGCTCGGTGATCTCCGCCTTCTCTGTGTGTGTCATCACGGCCCTCTCGATGAGTCCCTGTGCAGCGACCTCTCTGGCCGCTCTCAAAGATGACATCGCCCTGAGTGCCGGGGGCTGAGATAGGACGTCTGCCTATGTTGGCCGTCTTGGCGACGCCACGGCGCCCGTGGGGCGCTTGCATTCGAGCCTGGAACTGGCCGGGGGCTGGTCTGGGGCGCGGGCGTGAAACCGTCGCCGTGGAAGGCGACACTCGCCGCCATCTTGGGGGTCGTCGCCTCGGCTTACGAGTCTCCGGCGCGCCGCCCGCTCTGTCTGGTGTCGCCATCCAGGTCCGACAGGACGTCAGCGAAGTTGCCCATCTGGAACGCGCGGCTACCCCGCTGGAAGAGGCGTGGGTCGAAGTCCTGAACGGCGCTCTCCCCCGGCCGATACGCCCTGCCGGTACGGGCGTTGTAGACGCCCGCGCCTAACAGCATGTCGTACCGCCGGCGCTTCTCGGGGTCGCAAAGCGTCGCATTGGCCTCGTTGATCTCGATGAACGCCGCCTCGGCGGCCTTGTCGCCCGGGTTGCGGTCCGGATGATACTGCCTCGCAAGTCGGCGATAGACCTTGCGGATCTCGTCCTGGGGTGCGTTCTGGGAGACGCCCAGCCTCTGATAGAAGTCGGCCATGGAGGGAGTATCGGCAATCGCGCAGACCGAGTTGAAGACCCCAGGTGAAAATTGGGCGAGGATACCTAGAGCCATGAGGAAGACTGCCCATCCAGTGCCGGTCGCGGCACGCCGAAAATCACAGCAGGCAGTCTTCCATGAGGAGCAAGGCGATGACGTTGATCGATGACCGCGGACCGTGCACAGTCGACGATGAGGCCGAGAGCATGTTTCGGAGTCTGCAGTCGCCCGGACGGCGGCGCTGGGTCGCTGCACTTCGCCTGCGATCTCGTGCGGGTAGAGGTGGAGCGGATGGGCCTCTCGAGGAGTTCGGCAGGCTTACGCCAGTCGTAACATCCGACCTCGCTCAGCGGAGGGAAGACCAGCGTCAGGCGGCCGCGGCCCGCGCGCAGGCGCAGCGCCTGTCGCGCCTTGGCCGCCACCAAGACGCGATCGCTTTCTACGACGAAGCGAAGACCATCTACGCACGCCTCGGTCAGGAGATCGAGGTAGCGCGCTGCACCGTAGGCCGCGCCAACACGTGGGTCAGGCGGGGCGACTTCGAGCGGGCCCTGGCCGGCTACAACGAGGCCCGGGCCGTCCTTGTGCGTCTGGGCCGGGATGCCGAGGCTGCCTGCTGCACCATGAACCGCGCGGTCGTGCTTGCCGACACCGGCCGCTACGAAGAAGCGTTGGCCGGTTACGACAAAGCGCGGACCGCGCTTGTCCGCGCCGGCCGGGAAAGCGAGGTGGCTCGCTGCACCGCCAACCGCGCCAACCTGCTTGCCGCAACGGGACGCTTCGAAGAGGCCCTGGCCGGCTACGACGAGGCACAGGCCGTCCTTGCCCGCTGTGGCGAGGAGCTCGAGGTGGCCAGCTGTGTCATGAATCGCGCACTCGTGCTTGGCACGCTGGGGCGCTTTCAAGATGCCCTGACCGGCTTTGAGGACGCGCGAGCCGTCTATGCGCGCTGCGGCCAGGAGACCGAGGTGGCGCGCTGTAGTGCGAACCGTGCCAACGTCTTCGCCGGCTTGGGGCGCTTTCAAGAGGCCTTGGTCTGCTTTGATGAGGCCCGAGCGATCTATCAGCGGTTCGCTCAGGAGCTCGAGGTGGCCCGTTGCGCGATGGGCTGCGCCAACGCGTTGCGGAACCTGGGCCAACTGCAAGAGGCCCTGGTCGCCTACAGGGAGGCCCGAGCGATCTATCAGCGCTTCGCTCAGGAGCTCGAGGTGGCTCGCTGCACGATGGGTGGCGCCAAAGTGCTCTCCGCCATGGGCAACTTCGACGAGTCTCGGTCCGACTTCGAGAAGGCGCGCGCCGTCTTTGCGCGCTTCTCCCAGAAGTCCCGGGCGTCGTGAGAGGTCCAACGGCGGTCGCGCAGCGCCAGGGTGGCTCCCAGACTGTGAGCGATCGCACGACAGATCCACGAGAGCCTTGGGTCGCGAGAGGCAAACTGCGCGACGCTTTGGCAGAGGCAGTCGCGGCCTACGCCTCGACAGAAACGGCGGCGAACGGTGCGGCGCGGGCCGCGATGGCCGGGGATCCGTCGGCGAGCGCCGTCGATGCCGCGACCGGCGCTGGTACTGGGCAGCCTGCGGGGTCCGCTGCGGACTGTGATCGCCAGTGCGACCATCTGCAGCGCCTCAAGGCCGAGTTCGAGAACTACCGCAAGCGCGTGCAGCGCGACAACCAGGCGCTCGTGCTGCGCGCCGGCGAAGGCGTGCTCGAATCGCTGCTGCCGGTGCTCGACAACATGCAGCGCGCCCTCGAGTCGGCGCAGCGCCACGAAGAGGGGCAACTGATCAAGGGCGTAGAGATCGTCTCCGGGCAGCTGCGCTCGGTGCTCGAAGGTCACGGCCTCGACCAGGTGCCCGCCGCACCGGGCCTGCCGTTCGACCCCAACATCCACGAGGCGGTCGTGACGCAGGAATCCGACGAGTTCGACGAGGGCGCGATCGTCGCCGTGCTCGAGCCCGGCTACCTGCTGCACGGCAGGCTGCTGCGGCCCGCACGGGTCGTCGTGGCGAGATAGCCGATGGCCGATTTCTCCATCTCAGGTGCCCCGCGAGTCGCCAGGCAGGTGCAGCCTTGCCCGGACCTGCTCAGGTGTTGACCACGATCGTCTTGCGCTTGTAGAGCGCCACGGACAGAAGATACGAGACGACGAGGATCCCCAGGGTCCACGCGATGGCCGTCCAGACATTGGGCCCGGCCGTGCCATCGACCAGCAGCGAGCGCATCGTCTCGACTACCGGGGTCATTGGTTGATGCTCCGCGAACCCCCGCAACAGCGGTGTCATGGAGCTCGTCGGCACGAACGAGGGGCTGATGAATATGAGCAGAAGCAGGACGTAGCTGAATGCACCGGCCCCCTCCGTCGTCTTGGCAAGCAGGCCGAAGAAGATGGCGAGCCACGTGGTGGCAAGCGTGAACAGCAGCAGGAGTCCGGCAAAGACCAACCACCCGGTCACTCCGGCCTGCGACCGAAAGCCGATCGCGAACGCCACCAACAAGACCAACAGCGATGAGAAGAGGTTGGACAGGGTGGACGACGCGACCTGCCCGCCCAGGATCGACGACGGCGCGACCGGCATCGTCCTGAAGCGATTGATGATGCCACTCTGCACGTCCATGTTGAGGCGAATGGCGGCGTACGAGATGCCGCTGATGACCGTCATGACGACGATTCCCGGCACGATGAAGTCGATGGTGCTCACCGCGCCCGTCTGCTGTCGCAGCGACCCGCCCCACACATAGACGAACAGGAGCATGAGGGCGATCGGCATGAGGAGCACCGTGATGACCGTGTCTGGACTGCGGGTGATATGGCGCAGACTGCGCCTCGCAAGCGTCCAGGTATCTGAGAGCGTGCGCATCATCCATCATCCCCGCGGGTGCCGGTTATCTTGAGGAACACGTCGTCGAGCGTAGCCACCTTCTGGGAGAACTCGGTCGGCTCGATCCGAGCATTCTCGAGTCGGACGAAGATGCCGGCTACCTGGGCTACGGTGCCATCGGTGGTGATCGTCAGCGTCGCGCCCTCGCCTTCAGCCTGGGCGTGACTCTCGCCCAGCACCGTTGCGGCAGCGTCACGGGTCGCTTCGTCGTGGAACGTGAGCTCGATCAGCCCGCCCGGCACGAGCTTCTTCAGCTCGCCGGCCGTTCCACTGGCGACGATCCTGCCTTGATGCAAGACCGCGATGTCGTCGGCCAGTTCATCGGCCTCTTCGAGATACTGCGTCGTGAGGAAGACCGTCGTCCCGCCTTCAGCCAGCTTGTGGATCGTCCGCCACATCTCATTGCGGGCTTCCGGGTCGAACCCGGTGGTGGGCTCGTCCAGGAAGATGACCGCGGGACTACCGATCAAGCTCATCGCGATGTCGAGGCGGCGGCGCATGCCACCGGAGAACGTCGACACAGCGCGATCGGCTGCGTCCGCTAACCCAAATCTCCGCAACAGGTCTGCGGCTGTCTGAGCGGAGTCGGCAACGTGGCGCAAGTCGCCGATCAGCAGCAGGTTCTCGCGACCGGTCAGCCGATTGTCGACGGCGGCGAACTGCCCCGTCAGGCTGATCTCGTTGCGTACCTTGTGCGGTTGCGCGGCAATGTCGTAGCCGGCCACCGCGGCCGTGCCGCCATCGGCCCTTATGAGGGTCGTCAGGATGTTGATCGTCGTGGTCTTGCCGGCGCCATTGGTGCCCAGCAGGGCAAAGACCGTCCCCTTCTGAACGCTGAAGCTGACGTCTTTCAGGACTGAGACGCTCTTGTACGACTTGCTGAGCGACTTGGCTTCGATGGCTGCTTCCATGGCCGGTCTCTTCTTTCCAGGGTGGGGAGCGACGTCAAGGCGCGGGCCGCGCCTTGACGTCGCCTACGCGCAGTAGACCCGCACGACGTCGCCGTCTTTGCTGTCGACATTGACCTCCATCTCGCGCAGACCCTCGATGAGCTCGTCGATGTCTTCGGGCTTGAGATTGGTGAAATCGACCGACATGCCGTGCTCTGACAGCGACTTGTTTATCTGGTCCATGGCCAGGGGCGGGATGAGTGACGTGAGCTTGAGCCCCGAGCGCACGAGCGCGATGGGGACCTTCACGTGCACGTTGTCGCCGGTCGATCCGTTGACCTGCACGTAGAGGTACTTCGGCAGCGCCGCGACGAGCGGGCTGGGGTCGCCTGTGAACGCCGGCCCGGCCGGCCCCGCGGCGGCGCCGGCGCCCGTGTCGAGGGCGTCAAGCAGGCGCTCGGCTTCGTCGGCGGTGATCTTGCCCGCGGCAAGCAGGCTCAGGATCCGGCTGCGGTCTTCGGCCATCGTCAACATCCCTTCTTAGTAGACCGTCAGGTTGAAGGTCTCTTGCTCGCTGTTGATGCGGATGTCCATCCCGCGTGTCTCGCCGAACAGCGCGCACATGCGGGCCAGCAGGACGGTGTAGCGGCAGTAGCGCCGGCCGAGCAGAAGCAGCACGACGTCGACGATGATGGTGATCAGCAAGGCGACGACACCCAGCGCCAGAGCCAGCGGCCAGAGCAGAAACAGCGGCAGCCACAGGCGCACCGAGTGTCCGCCGGGCCGCGCGACCACCAGGTGGAGTATGGCCGGCGGGACGTTCACCGCCGCAGCCTCTCGGCGGCTTCGTCTGCCGTTATCTCACCGCTCTCGAGCAGGTCGAGAGTGTCGTCGCGTGCGGGCGCGGTGTCGACCTCGACCAGTTGGAGCTGGTCGATGATGCGGTTGAGGCGGTTCTTGACCGTCGGATAGCTGACGCCGAACGCCTTCTCCATGTCTTTGATGGAGCCGTGGCTGCGGACAAACTCACTCACGAAGACCTGGTCTTCGTAGCGCAGACGAGCCAGGGGCGGCAGCTCGAACTCGCCCCGGAGAACGATGCCGGCGTTGAGCCGCACCTCGGTGACGAGGAAGTTTCGGTCGCCGGTGAGGTCGGTGAGCTCGTGCCAGTCGTTTGTCATGTCGTACTCCACGTTCATTCAACTGATGCGCGAAAGATAGGAGAATTAATTAAGAAAGTCAATTACATACTTACGAAAATCAATCTGACGGTGCTCGCGAGCGATCGGCGCCCGAGGAATCACCTGGCGTGCGGCACCAACGTCTGGGGCACGCGACCGCTGCATGGTTGCCTGGTCGCCAGGGCCCCATGGAAACGCCGCACGCGCGTCTCTTGCCGTCGTGTGGGTAGGAACTTCGTAAGGCCGAAGACGGGTAGCTGGCGACAAGTCGGGCGCGGCGCACGCAGCCCAAGGAGGTAGCGACGATGGCGAAGATCGCGTTTCTCGGCCTGGGGATGATGGGCGGCCGGATGGCCGCTCGCCTGCTTGAGGCGGGCCACGAGGTGGCGGTCTGGAACCGCACGTCGGCGCGTGCCGCGTCCCTTGCCGAGCGCGGCGCGACCGTCGCTTCGTCGCCGGCCGAGGCGGCGGCTCGAGCCGAGCTTGCCATCACCATGCTGTCCACACCCGACGCACTCGAACAGGTGGTCTTTGGTGACGATGGCCTGGTCCAGGGCCTGCATCCAGGGCAGGTGTTGATCGACATGTCCACGGTCGGTCCTCACGCCGATCGCTCGGTCGCCGCTCGCCTGCCCCGGGGCGTGCCCTTGGTGGATGCGCCGGTGCGCGGCAGCATAGCGGAAGCCGCGGCCGGCCGCCTGCACGTCTTCGTCGGCGCAAGCGATGCGGACTTCGCGCGCGTGATGTTCGCCTTGGCGGTCTTCGGCGACGTGCGGCACACGGGGGGCCCGGGGTCGGGCCAGGCGATGAAGCTCGTGGTCAACCTGGCCTTGGGCGCATCGATGGTCGTGCTCGGCGAGGCGCTCGCGCTCGGTGCGTCGCTGGAGCTGCCGCAAGGGATGGTGCTTGACGTCTTGAGCGATTCACCGATCGGGCCCGTCGTTTCCGCCAAGCGCAGCAACATCGAATCGGGCCGCTACGAGCCGGCTTTCGCGCTGCGTCTTGCGGAGAAGGATCTCAAGCTCGTGACGGACGCGGCCGCGAGCGGCGGCTGCGACCTCAAAGTGGCGCGCGCGACCTTGAGGTGGCTTGAGGAGGCGTCTCGGCACGGCGCGGGCGACCTCGACTTCTCGGCGGTCGTAGCGACGATCGCCGGCGAGAGCACGAGCGCCTGAAGAGCGCACCACGCGCCGTGAGATGGCACATGTCGCACCCGCTTGCCGACGATGACTCTGGAGCGGATTCGCCGAGGCCGGTGATCGAGGGCGACGCCCAGCGACCGCATGCATCCGCGTGGTCTCCGTTCCGCCACAGGGTCTATCGCGATCTCTGGATCGCCCAGTTCGTCTCCAACGTCGGCACCTGGATGCAGACGGTCGGCGCGGTGTGGGTCATGCTCGAGCTCAAGGGCTCGCCCACCTTCGTCGCGTTGGTGGCGACGGCCAGCTCGCTGCCGACTGTGTTCCTCGGAGTCGCGGGCGGAGCGCTGGCCGATCTGCTCGATCGTCGTCGGCTGCTGCTCGTCACCCAGACCCTCATGCTGGCCGCCGCCGCCGCGCTGGCTGCGCTGGCTGCCTCCGGTGGTCTGACTCCTTCGTCGCTCCTGGCCCTGACCTTCGCGCTGGGAGTCGGTGCCGCCCTGAACGGCCCCGCCTGGCAGGCGATCCAGCCGGAGCTCGTGCCCCGGGACGAGTTCCCGCAAGCCGTGACGCTGGGCGGTGCCAGCATCAACCTGGGCCGCGCGCTGGGCCCCGCGCTCGGAGGACTCATTCTGGTGGTCGCCGAGCCGTGGCTCGTCTTTGCGCTGAATGCAGCGTCGTTCGGCGCCGTGGTGGTCGTCCTCTGGCGCTGGCGGCGCGCGCCCGGCGAGGCCGATGGACCTGCGGAGCGATTTGCCGGGGCGGTACGCGCCGGGATCCGCTACGCCTTGTTCTCGCACGCGCTGACGGGCGTCCTGGTGCGTGCCGGCTTGTTCTCTCTGGCGAGCGCCGGCCTCATGGCTCTCTTGCCGGTCTACTCAAAGAACGTGCTGGGCCTCGGCTCGGGTGGCCTTGGCCTGCTGCTGGGCGGGTTCGGCGGCGGCGCGCTGGTCGCCGCGGCGCTGCTGCCTCGAGCCCGCGCCCGCCTGAGTCAGGACGCCGTGGCGACGATCGGTGCGCTCTGCGTCGCCGTGGCCCTTCTGGCGCTGGCGCTCGTGCGCTCGGCGCCGCTGGCCCTGGCCATCATGGTGGTCGCCGGAGCCGCCTGGCTGCTTTGCCTGTCGACCTTCAACGTGGCCTCTCAGGAGGCGCTGCCCGGCTGGGTCCGGGCCCGCGGGCTTGCCATGTACCTCACCGCCTTCACAGGCGGTATCGCACTGGGGAGCGCCGCTTGGGGTTACCTGGCGGACTCACTGGGGACGCCGGCGGCCTTCGCCTGGGGGGCGCTCGCGGTGGCGCTGACGCCGTTGCTCGCGCTGCGCTTCCGGCTCGGTGTGATCGGCGATCTCGACCTCACGCCCGCGCCGATGTACGCGCCGGAGATGCGGCTCGCCGTTGACGATGCCGGCGGGCCCGTGTTCGTGACGGTCGCCTACGAGGTGGCACCGCGGGCGGTCGATGAGTTTCAGAGAGCCGTGCGGCGGGTGGGCCGGGCTCGTCGGCGTACCGGTGCGGTGCGCTGGTCGGTCTATCGTGACGCCGAGGCGCCGCAGCGCTTTGTGGAGATGTTCATCGTGCCGAGCTGGCAGGAGCACGTGCGTCAGCACGAGCGCCGCACGGTGACCGACGCCGCCCTGCAGGAGGCCCTGCGAGCCTTCCTTCGCGACGGCACGGAGCCGGAAGTGGCGCATTTCGTCGCGCCTCCTCGTCCCGTGCGTCGCGGCGAGGCGTGACCACGAGCCCGGCGGTGCGCTGAGCGCTTTCAGCCGTCCTGCACGATCCGCACGCTGGCGAGGAATCCGACAAAGAGCATCGTGAAGAGAAAGACGACGACGCCGGTCTCGCGGATGTCGCTCGTGCTCCACGTCCCCCCGGCGACAGAGATGAGCTTGTCTGACCTCTGCAGCAGATACCCGTAGACCTGGCTCATGCCGACCAGCACGTAGAGGATCGTGGCCTGAAACCAGTGGGTCCGCCCTGCAACGCTGCAGGGTGCGCCGTGTCGCCGGCTTCGGTAGAGAGCGAAGAGCTCGTAGAACACAAAGACGGTGAGGAACCAGCCGAGGAAGTTCGTGAGCGGCACACCGAAGAAGCCGCCACCACCTCGCCATATCCACAGCCTCTGAACGGTCGAGCTGTAAGGATCCATCCCGACATCCCACATGACCATGATGAACGCCGCGGCGATCGGCAAAGCGAATCGCGCAACGCCGCTACGCGGGTCGTCATCCGCCTTGCCCAGCAGCACGTTCGCCACCACCCACGACAAGTAGCCGCTGCCGAAGTAGGCCAGCGCGATCAGCACCGGGACCAGATAGAGGCGAGGCCCCGGCACCGCGACGTAGACATAGTGACCGAAAGGAAAGCCGGTCACGATGCTGGCGTTCTCCAGTGAGAAGCTGACGACGAGGCAGATCGCCAGGAAGACCAGGATGTCCCGGCTTCCGTAGCGCTGCCGTCCGTGCATGAGAGCGAAGACGAACGAGACGACGACGAAGGTCACGCCGAACGCAGCGTTCGCGTGCATCTTGTCGGCCAGACTGGCCGCGAAATAGACGCCGATCAGGACCCACAGCACCACCGCGCTCGACGCGTGTCGCCTTAGCGCGTCCGTGTGCCCGGCCGTGGGTCGAAGACGCTTCTCATGGTCTGCAGGACGCGGACGGCGCTCTCGACCGAGCTCTCGTCGATGGTCGTGGCGAGCGTGGCTTCGCCTGCGTGCATGCGCGCGTGCAGGTCGAGCACCATGGCGCGACCGGCGGGCGTGAGCAGCACCGGCCGCCGCCGCCGGTCTTGCTCGTCGTCTTCGCGCGAGACCAGGTCGAGTCGCTCAAGGCCGGCGACGAGACGCGTCACCGCGGCTGGGTCCACGGCCAGTTCGCGCGCCAGCGCGGAGGTGGTGGAGCGGCCGTCCTCCAAGGCAAGCTGCCGCAGTACCTCGAGCTGGGCGCCCGTCACGCCGAACTCGGCCGCCGCCTGCCGCAGGAAGGTCCGATAGGTGAGCAGCACCTCGCGCACCAGGTGCAGGTACGTTGTGCTGGGATCGTGTTCGAAGAGCCCCGCGTTGTGCTCGGAGATGGGAAGTCGAGCCATGGCAAAATACTTGTCTAAGTCAATGATAAAGTCAAGTATACGTGGGCATTCCTCTCGATGCGGCGACGCGTGTCGGTCCTGCGGCTGGGCTTGGCAGCCTCGTTCAAGCATCGCGCAGCCACAAGAGCAATCCGCCCACGATCAGCGCTCCCGCTGCCCAAGCGGCAAGCACGCCGAGGCCTGCCCAGGGGCCGATAGGCAGGCTGCGCAGATTGGTGGTGGCCTGGATGGCAAGCCCGGCCGTCATCGGCCCGATCTGCTGCAAGTGTCGCTGCCAGTGCGCGCCGGGGATCACCGCGGCCACGATCGGAAAGAGGTAGAGCAGGCCGAGAACGATGCCGATGCCAGCCGCCGAGCTGCGCACTGAGGCGGCCACGCCCAGGCTGAGCAGGGCGACCAGGGCGAGGTACAGGACCGAGCCGGCGGCGGCGCGCAGCGTCGGCCCAGAGGCAAAGGAGAGGAGGGCGTAGCCGTGCGCCGCCGTGAAGCCATGTCTGGGCAGGATGAGACGTCCGGCGAGCAGGCAGGCGCCCACGGCGAACGTGCCGGTCGCAAGTACCAGGCCACCGACGACGACGGCTTTGGCGGCCAGGACGGTCGATCGCCTGGGCATGGCCGCGAGGGTACTGCGCATCACACCAAAGCCGTACTCGCTGCCGATGGCGACCACTCCCAGGACGGCGACGACCGCCTGACCGAGGTAGATCCCGGTGAGACTGAGCTTGGTCAGGTCGACGCCCGCGCCGGTGTTCGCAGAGCTCTCCGCGGTCACTACGAAGGCACTCAAGGTCACAGTGACCACGATCGTGCCAAGCACAAGCCAGCTCGTGCCGACGACGGTGCGCAGCTTCGTCCACTCGGCGCGCACTGCCGGCCTCATGCGTCTCTCCGGCGCAAGGCCAGGGCCGCCAGGCCAAGGGCCAGCGCGGCATAGGCGCACAGCACGGCAAAGCCGGCCCAGGGTGCCAGCGGAAAGTAGCCCGTCGCCGGAGAGTAGACGTAGTCCACCTGCGGATAGGCCCTCAGGGTCTGCTGGATCGCCAAGCCGGCGGCTGGGGTGAGGCGCAACAGCCACTGCGACGCGGTCAAAGGCAGGGCGGCCGTGATCACAAGGACGTTGGGCAACACGATCGCCGCGATGACGGCGACGATCGCCACAGCGCTGCGCCGCAACAAGGTACCCACGGCAAGCGCGATGATCGCGGCAACGGCGAGCAGCCCCGCAGTGCCGGCCACCACGCGGACAGAGCTGAAGACGCTCACCGGGTACAGGTAGTTGCCGTTCACGCGCAGGAGGTGTTCGCCGAGCGGCACGGCGATCGCGGTGGCGACCAGCCCGACGGCGAAGGTGGCCGCACCGAGCACGAGCGCCTTGGCCGCGAGCACCCGGCCACGCCGCGGAGTCGCCGCCAGGGTGGTGCGGATGAGGCCACGCCGATACTCGGCGGTCATGAAGAGCGCACCCACGACGATCACCACGATGAGCCCGACGAACATGCCGGCAAGGGTGTCCGCGGGAGTGGAGCCGACGTCCACTGCCGGGGCGATGTCGCCGGAGCCACTGACGGTGAACGTGCCGTCGGACTGGTGGTAGCCGCCCGAGGTCAAGGTCGGCGTCATGGTGCCGGCTCCCACGACGCCGCCGCTCCAGGATTGTTCGGGCCACTGCCCCCGCAGGTCGACGTGGTCGAAGACGGCGCTCGCCGAACTGCCCGATGGCGACGAGAAGGCCTGAGCCGACGGTCTGGTCTCCGGAGAGGTTAC
>Ga0302320_10014914_pt1 | contig 16017 bp, 8 predicted proteins | sample Bog_T0_3_FD_202130 | JGI IMG/M metagenome (GOLD analysis project Ga0302320, IMG submission 202130) | Peat permafrost microbial communities from Stordalen Mire near Abisko, Sweden - Bog_T0_3 | ecosystem: Environmental > Terrestrial > Soil > Wetlands > Peat | place: Sweden: Abisko, Stordalen Mire... | reverse complement strand
TTTATTCCGTCTTCGGACGAAGAAACAGTGACATTCCAGCGAGCAACAAGTTGCTGTAAGGAATGAAAGGCCTCTTTGCAGAACTCTGTGGCCAGCGAGCTTTCAATGTTGCCCAGAAGGTCCGACATGGTTTATCGCTATGTTATCAAACAGCCGCCGTGCCCCAGAGCCTGACATGTTCTGCGCGGCACTGGGGGACTCGCCAAACCCGACATGTGAACCGCTCTTCTTCATCTCAAGAATGCCTACCTCGCGGAGGCGGCTTATCCGTCAGCACGCAACAACAGGCTTGCTCTAAGCCAGAGACATAGCGATAATGTATTTGGGACTCAGGTATCAAACACCTGTGATACCGAGACTCGACGTAGCACCGGAGGAAGTATGTCGCCGATTGCACACAGTCCGATGACGTTGAGCCCGCTCGCCGCCGTCTAATCCAGCCGGTCGGCTGGGTTGGCTCCATCTTTCAACTCATCAGTTGAAGCCGCATACGCATTCGTGCGCCTGTCGGCTCTGCGCGCATGCGCGCAAAGGGAGCTTTGTGAAACGAAAAAAACGCCGAGGTAAAGGAGCGGAGTTCGTCGACGAGGACTTCGCTGAAATTCTCTATGGAGAAGGAAGCGGCAGTCGGTCGGACAGCCGCCAAGTGCAACGGAAGACGGAGCAGTTCTGCTGTCAAGTGCAGCGGGCGCTGAACCTCGCGCTCGCGGATTCAGACGTTGCCGGGATTGGCTGCGAACTATTTGTAGATGAGGTTTCGCCAGCGCCTGGTTGCGGCCATTTACTGGTCCATATCGTTGTGCAGGATGGCTACTCCGTCGTCGATGCGATTAGCGCGCTCCGGCGCGATGCATCGCGTTTGCGGTCGGAAGTCGCGATGGCGATTGCCAGAAAGCGAGCACCAGAGCTGTCGTTTGTGCCGGTTTCGGTGCAAGGAGGCGACGATGAGTAATTCGTCGATGGCTCCGCTCCGAAGCTGGCTAGCTGCTCCACTAGACCGAGACGTGTCGGAGGCGCTTGAGCGAATCCGGTGCGCCCCAGATGTTCAACAAGTCGCGGTGATGCCCGATGTACACCTTGCCGCTGAAGTGTGCATCGGTGTCGTTGTCGCGACTTCTCACCTGATCTATCCCCAGGCAGTGGGAGGCGACATCGGATGCGGCATGCTGGCCGTCGCGGTTGACGTGGAGGCCTCCGCGCTGAAGAATCCGAAGACTGCCGCCCTGTTGCTGAGCGAGATCGGGCGTGCAGTACCCCCGCGCAGGCGCAACCGGAACGCGGTCATTCCTCAACCTGCGGAGATAGAAAGCGATCCGCTCAGTCATGCCCGCCTAGAGGCAATTCGCCAAAAGGAGGGCGAGATCGAGTTCGCGACTCTCGGCAGTGGAAACCACTTCCTTGAGATGCAGGCGGACGAAGAGGACCGGCTCTGGCTGATGGTGCATAGCGGATCACGAGCGCTCGGGCAAGTGATCCGCGACCATCATCTGGCGCGCGCGCAACCGGCCGAAGGGCGACTGCGTGCGCTCGATGCGGAATCGGATACTGGCAAAGCGTACCTTCACGATGCCTTGTGGGCCAGGCAATTCGCCGCGGCTTCTCGCAAGGCGATGGCAGAGGAAACCGACAAGGTGCTGATGCGAGCGTTGAAGTGCAGCATCAGTTGGGAGACGATGATCGCCATCGATCACAATCATGTCGCGCTTGAGCGTCATGGTGAGCGCGAGTTGTGGGTGCATCGCAAGGGCGCAATGTCCGCTCAACAGGGACAGCTCGGAGTCCTACCAGGATCGATGGGTAGTCCCAGCTTCCATGTGGAGGGACGCGGGTGCGAAGAGGCGCTTTGTTCGAGCGCTCACGGCGCGGGCAGAGCCTTGAGCCGGGGCGCTGCGCGGACCAAGTTCAGCGACCGTGAACTCCGGCGGCAAATGGAAGGCGTTTGGTACGACTACCGGTTGACAGGCAAACTCAGGGACGAGGCCCCCGCTGCGTACAAGGACATTCGTGCCGTCCTCAAGGCGCAGCGAGAACTGGTGAAGGTTATCCACACGCTACGACCGGTGCTCAACTACAAAGGCACCTGAAAAATGTAGGCGGTTAGCCTCTCGTGCATTCATTCGCTGTCCACTTTGGCCCGATGTTTGATCGGAGAAATGAATCAAGCCGCGCAGGTCTGGGACCTGCGCGGCGGCTTTCTGGTTGAGGTAATCGGCTGCTCGCTGGGCATGAGCGGCTGCCGCAAAGATGGCGCGCTTGTCATTCTTGAGGACTTCCAGCCACGTCGCGATATAGGCGGCGTTTTCTTCGCGCGGCTCCTCGTGAAGTTCGAGATCGGCACACAGGAACGCAGATCCCAGCTCGGCAACGAGTTCTTCGCGGCTGTAACCTTCATCGCCCCAGCTCTTGCGGCCGAGATCACGATCAAGACGCTGCGAGTGTTTCGTCCAGTGGGTCAATTCGTGGGCAAGGGTGGCGTAGTAGCTCTCGGCGTCGCGAAAGGCTTCGAACGGCGGCATCTGCACATAATCCAGTTCCTGCGCGTAATAGGCGCGATTTCCACCGTGTTTGGTCGTTGCGCCCAAGCTGCCGAAAAACTTCTCCGCATGATCTATGCGCGCCACAGGATCGCGCGTCGGAACGGCCTTAGCGTAGTAGATTTCGGGCAACCCTTCGACCTGCTCGACATTGAAAACCGTATAGCCCTTCATGTATGGGATTTCGCGCTCGACATCTTCGCCGGTCTTCTCGTCAGGCTCGGTGCATGTGATGGCGTTGGCATAGACTACGAGCGAGCCTTTCTCGCCCTTGCGGACATGCGCATTCAATTCGCCAGCCTGGCGGTAGGTCATCCAGATCGGCGCGGCAAAATTCTGGTTGAGAGCGGACATCCACAGGGACAGAATGTTGATCCCGGAGTACGGCTGGCCGTTGAAGCGCAGAGGACGGGTAATTCGGCCGGCGGCGTGCTCAGCATTCCACTGACGCGTCCAGGGGCGGACGCCTTTTTCCAGATACTCCACGATCTGTGCAGTGATGCGGCTGTAAACGTCTTTTCTTTCGGTGGTGTTTTGCATTGTCTTCTCCTTTAAAAACAATTTTTTTCTTCGCGAAACCCGCGACGGTTTGAAGGCGTTCAGCGGCGCGGACATGTCAAGGGCGCGGGCCTTACCGCGTTCATCGCAGACCCTTGACAGGGAGCACCGCTGGAATAACGCCGGTTGTGAAGGCGCGGGTTGAGTGGGGAAAAAAATGGAGAAGAAACGACTTCGGCTAAGAACACCGAATGGAGAGGACGTGCTGCAATGGACCGTGAGGAATGGCGACGGGATAGAAGCGGACTGCGTGCAAGCAAACGCGTGTTATGGGCGCATTTGTGGAACGCTTGTCATTTGTCGGAGTGACACGGATAATGATGCCGATTCCAAACATCCACTTCGGAGCTAAGGCTCATGGCATTCCAGACGCCGATTACTGTAAAAGAAGCAATCGGTAATATCTACGGCAAGAAATATCTGTTACCGGCAATTCAGCGCGAAGTGGTCTGGGACACCGCTCAGATCGAGCGCCTTTTTGACTCGCTGATGCGTGATTACCCGATAGGCTCTTTTCTGTTCTGGATGGTGAAAAGGAAACAGACAGGCAGCTATCAGTTCTATGAATTTGTTCGCGACTATCACGAGAAGGAAAATCCGCATAACGCGAAGGCGAATGTCAGTGGGCAAGAGGACATCATCGGAATTCTGGACGGACAGCAACGGTTGACTGCCCTCTATGTTGGCCTGCGGGGATCGTTTGCCTACAAGGAACCCCGAAAGCGCTGGGAGAACCCACAGGCGTTCCCTAAACGGCGTCTGTACCTAAATCTGCGAGGTCGTTCAAAAGACGAGAGTCGTGATCTTCTCTTTGACTTCCGGTTCCTCACAGACAAAGAGGCTGAGGAATCCAAGAAAGATGTCTATTGGTTTAGGGTTGGCGATGTCCTTGATCTCAAGAGTCAGTTTCAGGTCAACAACTATCTAATCAAGAATGGGTTGATGAAGGAAGAGGAGGCAAAGGCCCAGTTTGCGAATGAAACGCTCTTCAAGTTGTGGTCGGTCATACACGAAAGCCGGGTTATCAACTACTTCTTGGAAGAAGACGAGCACCTCGACAAAGTTCTGAACATCTTTATTCGCGTTAACAGCGGGGGCACGATCCTGAGTTATTCAGATCTCCTGCTGTCAATTGCGGCGGCTCAATGGACCAAATACGACGCCAGAGAAACGATCACCGGATTCGTGGATGAAGTTAACAGTATCGGCAATGGTTTTGATTTCAATAAAGACTGGGTACTGAAGAGTTGTCTTGTTCTCTCAGATTTCAGAGACATGGCTTTTAAAGTGGACAACTTTAATAAAGCCAACATGAACAAGATTGAGGGAAATTGGGAGGATATATCGAAGGCGTTGCGAAATGCTGTGATCCTCGTTTCCTCGTTCGGATACAGTCGAGAAACCCTCACCTCCAATAACGCCGTTATCCCCATCGCTTACCACTTGTTGAAACGAGGTCTGCCATCCAACTTCGATCAATCGGGCAAGTACGCTGCGGAGCGCAAGCGAATTCAGCAATGGCTGATGGTGTCTTTGTTGAAACGGGTATTTGGCGGGCAGCCTGATAACGTATTGCGTCCCGTCCGTGACGTCCTTAGCGAGGAACCTGACACATTTCCCCTGGAGGCGATCCGCGAGAAGTTTAAGGGAACGACGAAGTCATTGTCGTTTACGAAGGATGACATCGACTCCGTTCTCGAATCTCGTTATGGCCAAAGCTACACCTTTTCCGTTCTGGCCTTGCTTTATCCCACGTTGGACTTTCGGAATACGTTCCACATCGACCACATACACCCACGTTCACTGTTCTCCCGAAATAAGCTGATCAAGCGCGGGATCGACGGTGACGACCTCGGATTTTATCTGGATCATGTCGACCTCCTCCCCAACCTCCAGCTTCTCGAAGGAATTCCGAACCAGGAAAAGACTGACACAGAATTTGAAACCTGGTTGCATGAGACATACAAGAGCAAACAGACGCGGCGGTCGTTCACGGACAAGAACTACATCCCCGAAGAAGTAGATTTGGATCTCGACAATTTCCGTGAATTTTCTGAGGAAAGACGTTCTCTCCTTTCTGCCCAGCTGACTGCCCTTTTGAAACCGGAGTAGAGGAAGGGTTGACGGGGTTTTTCCCGTCTTGAATGCAGCGTCGCCGCCGAATATCGGGTAGCCATTCCCTACGCAGAACCGACAAGGTATGTCGTCTCGGTTGACTCGTTGCGAGCGTCCAAACCAGAAATCTCCATCCTCATTTTGACAGGTGATGCATACGATGAAGGCGGGAATGCCGGATTGCGGTAAATCGTTACAGAGCCATCGCGATCTTGAGGTGACCAATGTCTCCGCAAGATTAGGTCATCCCCAACGCCTTCATCGCCGCCGTCATCGGATCGGAGAAGAACACGGGGTCAACTCGTTCGACGATGTCACCAGAGACTTCAAGGAAGTTCCGCTTGTTTTCGAGGGGGATTAGCGCTTTGCGCGCGCCGTTGTCCATTGCAACTTGCAAAGGCTCAGCCAGGGACCGCATCGGCTTGATGTTACCCTGGATGCTAAGATCGCCGAGAATGACGAGGCCTGGCTGAACTGACAACCTCTTCAGGGCCGAGTATATGGCGACAACCAAGGCAATCCCGACTTCGCAAGGGACGTGATTGCTGAGTAGATCAATGGCTTCAACGTGGAAATCGGTCGTATCAACCTGCTGGCCGACTCCCATCTTGACCTTCTGTCCCATTAGATATGCAAAAGCCCGGTTGATCGACTCCCGCATCAGTCCTTCGACTCCGCCGGCGATCTTGAGCTTACCAGTACCCGGCGAGCAACCAACTTCAAGGCGGTAAAGGCCAACCTTGGCGTGATCGTCTACTGAGGATGTGTATACCGATCCCGGGGCCAGAGGATCAAGCGAGATCATGTCCCGCCCGCCCTGTTCGGGTACGCCGATGAACTTCTCCTCTCGGGTTTCGTTGTCTATCAGGGAGAAGGACGTTTGGTGAAACTCGAAAGAACCCATCTTCTTGAGTTGTTCCTTCACCCGGCGACGACCTTCGATAGACAACTCGACAAGTTCGGATATTTCTTCCTTGGAAACATTACCGCTCGGGTAGATCAGTTTAATCAAACCCGAAACGGACTTCCTCACCGCTTTGACATCACGTGACTTTAGGTGCGCTCCCAGCGAAAAATTCCGGTCGAGGATTTCGGTGAATGTGTGCTTCCTCAGCTCTCGCAGCGCCTCCGCCAGATAATCCACAACGAAGCCGTAATGATTAGTGAAGAAATCCACCTTCATCTTTGGCATTTCCCAGCCGGGGATGTAAAAGTGGATTCGGTCGAGAAACGCCATATCTTCTCGGATCACGTCGGGCATCGGCATAAAGAGGTGGGACGACCGCACCATCACTTCGACCGGCTGGTTGGTGTTCCCGAACATAGCGATGGAAGCCATGCCGGACAGGGAGTCCTTTCCGCGGGCGAATGTCCCCGACTCGCAGTAGGTCTTGAGAGTTGTTACGACCTCCTTTGGCATCTTTTGCAGGTCGGCCACTTCATCGAAGCCGATGGCATCCCAGATTCCGACCAATCCCATCTTGCCGCTGGCCATATTGAAAAAAAGGTTGGCCACCGTCGTCGGACCTGTAAGCAGGATGGTGTATGGAGACAATTCCTGATAGCCGTAGCTTTTCCCCGTCTCACGTGGGCCAAGCTCAACCAGGTTATAGTTGGCCTCTGCGAGCGGTATCAGCCGTACCAAGTAGTGCAATTTCTGGCGGCGATTGAAGTGCGATGGTTCGAGGCCGACAGTGCGTAGCAGGAGGTTGATCCATTCGTCGCTGGAAAATTGTTCTCGGCACGCCCGGTATTCTTCGAGATCGAACGTGGCAACCTGGATGGGTTTGAGGCTGTCGATCCAGAACGGGCTGCGTTTACCGGTCTGCGTTTCGTCGAAGTGGTGCCTAATATCAACTTGCGCCCAGATCCCGCCCATCAGAAGCCGGTCGTAATCCCGCAGGAAGTGTTCGGGGATGTGAACGAACTTGTTGCCAAAATTCTTCAGCTCAGCCCAGTGCTTGTCATCCTCGGAAACGTACCGTACCTGCACTTTGTCAATTAATGTGTGCTTTCCTTTGTCTTTGACGAGCGACTGCGCCTTATTAGCCTCATCGGGACGGACGAAGTTCGAGGACAGCGTATTGTTGACCACCTTTAGCCCCGCGTCGATAGCTACTGGATCGTCGGTAGCGCAATACTTTCCGAGCAGATACTCCAGGACGAAGACGGGGACATTTGCCCCGACCTTCACCTTACGAACCAAGTCCTTGCGAACCACTTTGCCAGGAAACACGGCGTTTGCTTTTTTATCTAGTTCAGGCATGGTTATTTGTCACATCGATATTGCAACATCGATCGTCAGCATCGCCAGTTCGACGCCGGTAGTGGCATCGAGCAGATAAACTCCAGCCGTTTTCTGAGCAGGGTCTCCCGTCACCATCACTGTAACGGTATTTGGTTCAATTTGCTTCTTGTCATTCTCCGCGACCTTTAGCTTCACTTCGCCGGTTGCATCCTCAAATCCGTAGGAAGCGCTCACGGGGACCGAAATGCTTGTTTTGTTCGCTCGCACTTCGATCCGCACTTTCGGGAGTTCAAATCCGAAGAGGCCCAGCTCCTTCTGGCTTCCAGCGATCTGTACAGAGAAGAATCTTGTCGTGAGTTTCGCCGTGCCCGGAGTCAATATCCACTGAATGCCAGTTGAAGGGGCTGAGGACTTCACCGCCGAGTGCAGTACGACCACCGGAATAATCAGTTCTTGCGGAGATAATCCACCGTGGAAATAGGCTCGCCCACCGCCCCTCGACTTGAAGACGGCGAACGTCCACGGGGTCGCGATGTCGAATTCGCTGTTCACTCCTAGCGAGGCCAGCGATGTCCGCAGATATGACGATTCCGAGTTCCCGCCAACGCCGATCCACACCCGGCGATGCAGGTCTTCGACTTTGCCGCCAGGGGCATCGATCTTCATGTCCTCCCCGATTTCGTCGGCAAACAAATGTCCATGGTCAGCCACCAAAACGATAGTTTTGATACCGTGGTCGGCCAGCACTCGCACGCCTCGCCGCAAGTGACTCAGCACACCGTCTATTTGGAGCCGGGCCTGGGCCACGTTGTCGGCTTCGCACAGTTCGTCGATCTCCTGCGATGTAATCAGGATCAACTCAGCAGTTTGAATACCTTCTTTGACTCTCTTCGTGGGCTTGGGAAGCAGGTCTTCTAGTTTCGCTTCAAAGACCGAAACGCCCGCGTTCTCTTTTAGAAATGCTACGCGATCTTTGCGATCTTTAATGATCTTGCCGCCGATTTCCAATGCCAGCTTGCCTCCGCCGACACTCACCACTTTGGACTCAGAAGCATTGGGCAGCAACGCGGCCATGCCGATTTCGGTAATTGTCGGCATCGTGCCGATGGCCGGCTGGAATTCGAGCTTGAAGTCGTCCGCGAGCAACCTGCACAACTCACGTGCCATCTCGAATCGAAGAGCGTCCACCCATACGTATGCGACCTTGCCGTTACGGAGGAGCGGCTTCACCTGCTTCTCAAAAATATCCTGCTGCCGGAGCACCCCTGTGATCGGATGCTTGGCGCTTTCAAAGCTGGCGATGAAGTGCTTGGCCAATGCCGAACCGACTTCCGTGTAGCGCTGTTCGGCCTTGGTGATCAGCTTTTCCAGTTCGTGATGATCGGTATTCGCATCGAACTCGAAGTTGTACTTGCGGCTTTCCATGTGCCGGTGATGCGTGTCGAGCAAGCACCATGGCTCGTCGTCGCCGGCGTAAGCTTTTATCAACGCTGGAACCGCCGTCGGAGCCGTTTTGAGGGCCCTGGACACCCGGTCAGCCTCGATCAAGACCTCGGCAGCCGACGAGATTAGCGCCCACCGGGCCTGGATTGCCGGCATCGCGTCTGCCCAGAATCGGGACAGGCGATACTGCGCCAGTTGCAGCGATGCTCTGGTCGCCACCTTGCACAGTTCGGTCTCCACATGCACGAGCAAAGCCCGTTCGACGCACAAGAAGGTTTCATTTTCTTTGAGTCTTTCCACGGGCAGTTCAAGCTGGCCAAGGTTAAACTCCTTTTCGACCTTGTTGGCGGCGATCACGTAGCTGTCGCGCACATCCCGGCTGTTTCGCCAGGTTCGCGCCAATCGTACGCTGGCATCGATACCGGCAATACTAGTGGCCACGGGTACGGAAGCGAGCGACGGTGGCGCTTGCTTTTTGAGGACGCTGAGCAGGTCGGTCATCATGACGTGCCGCCCCAGCCTTATACGCCAACCAGACAGAGCTTCCGCGGCAGAGAGTTCGATGTCGAAGCTGATTTGCAGCAGGTGGCGCAGCTCCTTCTCGGATTCTTTCTTGCGGATTTCCTCGTCGTACTGGTCGCCCTGCAGAAACGCCAAGGCAACCTCTTGCGGATTGGCTGATCCGAAGATCAGCGTCAACACGCCGGTCGAAATGTCCTTTCCTTTTTCGGCTAGGGAATTTAGATCGGCGAGCGTTAGCTTGCCCGACTCAATCTGCCGTTCGATTTCGCCAACCTGATCTTCCCCCAGGATCAGCTTGAGGGCATTCCGGCCCACGACCGACAGCCGGGTGTTGCAGGCTGGAGGCTGTTGCCGGGGCTGCATAATCACTCCAGCGCAATCGAGTTCAATCAGCGCACTATCGGTTTCGGTTCGTTCCAACGGCACATACACAACTAACCGAGGCGGTTGCAAATCATTGAGCAGGTGATCGACTTCTTTGCGGAGCTTGAAGAAACTCCCTTCGTAGCGTGCCACGGTCGTGTTCGGCAGCCGGAGTTCCGCAGCCGCCTCGCGATAGGCTTGCTCCGGGTCATACCAGATCACTAGCCCCTTCTCGTCGACCTGCTTGGCGATCAGTTGAACGAGAGCCTCGGTGACGATGCCCATTACTTCACCAGTCCTTTCAGGCAAAGTTGCTTGCCGATGGAGGACCATTCGTACTTTCCTTCTAGGAGTTCATCCCAATAATCCTTGGCAGCTTTCCACGGAACAAGTTCGTGAAGTAGAGCGATGTTCAAGACCACGCCATCGTTGAGGTCGGGTTCCAAATGTAGGTTTGCCGCTCGACGCAGCTTGTCTTCAAAATCCTGTAGTTCGGAGAAGAAATCCTCCTGTCGTTCAACTTCCTTATCCAGTCGCTTCGCTTCCTTACCAGAGTCGCCCGCTCCGGCCTTCTGGCTGCGCAAGGTCTCTAGCCGATTTTTTTCCAATCGAATCTTCGGTTCTACGTATTTCAATAAAACCTTGAAGAGCAGGTCCTTATCGAGCCTATGGTAGTAAAGCCAGATGGCGTAGTTCTTCTTGGATGATTGGAGAAGCCAGTAGATTGGCGCTTTGCGACGGCTTTTGGAGTATCGGGAAATGTGATCGTCCCAGAAGCCGCCCTTTCCAGGCTTGCGGAAGTACTCTCGAACCTCCCTCACATTGAAGATGTTACCGACTTCTTTCTCGATAGACTCCGCCCGCTTGCTCCAAACGAGTTCGATAACCTCCCTGATTCTTCGAACGATGTCGTCAGGATGGTCGGTGTCATCGACCAGCACACCGTCCCACGCTATGCGAAGGGGATAGTCGTTGGGCGGTCGGGTGGCAGGGGAGCCATCAGACTCTTGAAGCATTCCAGGCGAAAGCGCTTTGAGTTCATCAAAGGTGTGATTACCTTGGGTGTCTTCCACCCTAGCGAGTTTGGTGATGTCCCATCGACCAAAGACAATCCCAACCAAATAAGAGCAAGCGTCGTCCGCGATGCGCTGAACGACATGCCCTGGTATGAATCCAGACCGACGTCGTACTTGGGAAATCACAGCTGGTGAGACATTCAAAGCGTATGCGGCTCGCTCATAAGCCATGTCAGTTTTATGTCCGAGCTTTGTTAGAGCCCTCGGAAGGGAGCCGCCATGGAGCAGAGTATTCGAGTCCCGACTTCCCCCAAGGTATTGAGCAACCTCCTCAGCCGAGGGCACTTCGTTCAAGTCGGCTGACGGAAGAGGTCGCCCAAGTTGCGACGCGAGATCCACGAACTCATCGCTATGCAGGTCATAGTACCTCGCAACCACCTTATCTAGAGCTGCAAAAGTTGCACAAGCGCTGACAACAGCACTTTCATAAGCTTCGAACCGGTCACCTGCTGCGTCCAGAAGGGACTCGAAGTTCAAGTACGGGTGCGTGAAACGTGGCGAAGTTTCATCTCCATGATACGGGTTCATTCCGAAATAAATTTTTCTTGCTAGTGGACCGATTTCACGAAGCATCTCTCGAAAGGCAGGGGGTACGGGCATCGTCTCGACAATGGTCGGTGGGAAGTTTCGAGCAGCGGTCCCCGCTTCTGAGGAGTCTCCCCCGCCAACCAGCAGTTCAGCGTAAAACACAGCGACCGACGAATTTGTAAAGCCCAGCAAACCCCACAATTCCAACTCGCCCTCCACAAAGATACCGGGACCACCGGGACTAAAAAGCGATCCTGAAGGAAGAATACGAGTTGCAAAATTGCTCGTTGTACGCTGCGTGTATGTTAACCCTGGTCTGCCGTAAAGCTCCGAATTGGATGTTCTTCGTGCTTCATCTCGGCGGCGGTAATCAAACGCCATGTGGAGGTCCATCTGAAACGGGCAATAGTCCCCACCCTTGCTGTACGGTGTCCAAAGTGAAAGAGGTCGCAGTTCTTTAAGAGGCACTTCCCAGATGAGCCGAAGCTGTCGAAAGTCATCGCCGGTCTCCAGTCCCTTTTTTGCAGTCACGCCCAAATCTTGCGCTTTGGGATGTGTAGTAAAGCGGTCAAGCCAATGACGAGAACACCAATACGGAAGCGTCTTAGCGGGAAGTGCGGAAAATGAAGCTAACTTGTGGTAATGGACCGACTCAGAGTGTTTGGGTGTTGCAATTGCAGCAATTGACTCTTGTAGATGAGATGGCTTCGCCCTTGACGCAAGAGCCGAGATGAATGTCAGAGTGCTCCACGCGAGCGATTCAGATTCACTCTCACCAACAACGTATGCAGCTGCCTCTACAACCGCCTCGTCGAGGACTCCATATCCGAGGTCGGCAGCTTGTCTGAGTTGGAATCGAGGGCCAAGCAAAATATTTTCTCGCCAGGTCGAGAGCAAGTCTTTGAAGAAGACCAGCCGCGACGTAATCGCACCTAGGAGGCCTTCGGAAGAAAGCCGTAAGGACCACCTCTCGACGAATGCGGCGCCCAAGTCTTGAGTAGAACTCGTCACTGCCGAGTAGAGATACGAGCGGGACGGAACACTTGCCTCGCCAAACGGTGGATTCATCAACAATACGTCGTATCGCTTGTGACACAGGTCAACAAAAGCGAAACCACGCACGGCGTCTTCTGTAAAAAGTCGCCGTTGGAGCCCTTGACCATTATGAGTTCTCTCGGCGTACTGACGAAGGGCGTCGATCACTCTGGCTTCTGCGTGCTCGAAGAACTGGTCGTTGGTGATGTCTGAGAGGTCGAATAGTGAAGGCTGTTCTGGTTTCGAAGTAAGTCGGTCCATCACGGCTTGCGTGAAGAGGAGCGGTTGGCCTTTACGATCGATCGCTTGGGTTGTCTCCCGAACCCACTGTTGTTTAGCGGCGGCAACGGCGCCCTGAATTTCTTCCTCGATCTTGAGGAGCGAACCCGCCTCGCCGGCCAGCTTCATCCTGTCGAAGACGACTTCGACTACTTGACCTAAGAATTTGGGTTCCAGTTGGCTAACGAAGTCCTTGAGCATCAGTTCTTCGCCCGGCATTGGTTCGGCACAGACGAGATTCGAGCGATTGATCTTCAGCCGGTCCTTCTTCAGGCCCAGTTCCCGATACCCTCGCTGGCAACGGAGCCAGAGAGCGAGGGCTGCGATCTGGCTCGCCCGCAGGTCGATGTCAATGCCGTGCAGATTGTGGGCAAGAATCAGACGAGGTACGTGCCTCAGCAATTCTTCCAGTGTCGGATACTCCTTCTGAAGCACCGAGCCGAGCTCGGGGTCGGCGTAGGCTTCCTCGTAAATTGTCTGCAGCAGGTCAAAGCAATACAGCAGGAAGTGGCCGCTTCCACAAGCCGGATCGAGAATCTTCAATTCCCGGGGGTCCTTCTTGAAACGGTGAGGAATGTGAATTGGAAGTTTTAGCAGTTCTTCCGGCGAGAGCTTATCCTGCTTCACTGCAGCGTCCTTCGGAAGCTCGTGTTGGTTTAGGAAGATCTCGGTAGGCCTACGAACCAAGTATCTGCACTGTTCTTTGAGCTTGGTTTCGCCCTTTCGCATTTCGTACCAGATACGGCCCAGAGTGTTGTCGGCCAGGAACTCGACTACGTAGCGAGGGGTGAAGAATTGGTTGCGAAAGGCCAATTCGTAGGAATTTGCTGGAGGTTTATTCCCCGACCGAGCCACATCTCGCAGTTCTTTGGGCGTGAAATACTGGTAAACCCAGCCGATAGTCTCGTCCTGGGTCCAAATGTCTGGCCATACTTTCCGCAGCTCCGTTTCTTCGGGCTTTATGCCACCTCCACTGAGCAAGTCCAAGACTTCATCAAGAGTTTTCTGCCGAGGATAAAGGCGATTCGCCGGATCGTTGGGGCTGAACAGTACGCCGATTTCGTCGGAGAGCAACCCGCCGAGCCAGTCCAGAAAATGGCGGTAAGCGATGTCTTGATGACCTGTATTGAACAGGCGCTCGTCTTCCGGGTGGTCCGCCAGATAAAACTTCACACCGTTGGAGTTGACACCTCGGCTTACTGCTTCACGGAACTTTTGCCCGCCCACGTAGACTTCTCGCGCCTCCATCATCTTGTAGGCACAGAGACGGTTCAAATGGGTAAAGGCGATTTCCCGCACCAACTGGTCGAGCGCTTCCTTCGGTTTGAAGCCACGCGCCTTGACATGGCCAAAGTGATCGAGAATTTCTGCTCTGGCTTGGATTTCTGTTGCATCCTCCAGGTGAGTCATCGGCGCATTTGGGTCAGCAACGACCTCGCCCTTTTTCTCGTAGATGCGGAATCTGCCTTCGAGCGAATCACGCGTATCGTTTTCAAGCAGCTTGCGGCACTGCGTCACGACATTGCGGAGCTTATTGCGAATCTCTTGATCCATCAGGCTGCCCCCTGCGGTTGCGCGGCCGTCGCTTCTTTTAGCTCCTTCATGCGCTTCGCAACAAGGTCGTCGAGGGCAAGACAAACAACGCGAATCGTTTCCACAGCTTGCTTCGCGAATGGGAAGCCAATTTCCTGGGCGGGGCCAGTGGTGTCGTCCTGGGAACGGTCGGCTCGGTGCACAATATCGTTGCGACGCTTCATAGTGGCATCGAGAGTTTTCTTGATGTCTTCTTCTTCCCGGTCGAGTTGCTCTCCAATGAGGCTCAAGGGGTTGTCTAGAGAGAGCAACACCCCAGTGACGTGGATGCCCCTTTTGCCGCTGAGGTAGTTGAAACTGAGGCTGCTAATCAGCTTGTTAGCAACGAACAGCGGGTCGGGGACAACCAAAAGGCGAACGACTTCATCAAGACCAAACGTTAGCGTCTTGAACTGATTCTCGATCTCCTTGTCCTTCTTGGGGACGAAGTCTCGTCCTCGCAGTCGAATTACTTCGGGAAGATTTTCCCGCAAAAGCATGGGAAGGTACGTTTCCAGCGCGGTGCTGGCCGTAACAACGGCCTGTCGCAGCAAATTGCACAATGCACTACGTTTGATTGCTGACGGGGGAACCTCGGCCAATTCTCGAATTAGTCCCAAGAAGATGCTATTGGAAATGACCAGCAGGCTTTCGTCCTTTTCCGCTTTAACAAGGTCTCGAAGCGACTGGATTAATCCTTCCTCGGTGCTGAGAGCATCATGCTCCAGCAGCCGGAACACCTTCAGCAGCAGATCCGAAGGTCGAATGTTGTCTTCAAAGACTTGTCGGGGACTGAGCATCGTTCACTCCAGAATGATTACTGCGCCTTCATCGATGTACTTCTGAAGTGAATCTCGTAAGAGACCGAGCGCTTTTTCGAGGTCCTCTTGCGTTTGAATGGGGCGATTGAAAAACTCCGAAAGTCGAACCCTTCGTACCGGAGCTTTCTTCTCACTGCCAATTGAAAATTCTTGCAACTTGACCAGAACTGACGACTTCAACCCGTCCACGGCGCAGAGATCAGACTCCATTTCGGTCAGACTGGCTTTGCCCACCGATGCACCTTCGACCACGGACTGCTTGTCCTCATCATTGCCAACTCGTCCCAGCAACGGTGACAACAGCGAAGAAGCTGTTTCTGGATTCGTTGCTTCCAGCGGCCCCCACTCGGTACGGTTCTTAATCTCCTCAATGGCCGATTCGTAGGCATTCCTGCGTCGTTCAAATAGATCGACGTACGCCTTCTTGTATGCAGCCAGCACAGCATCGGTGTGTTCAACAATCTCATTCCATGATTCAATGAAGTGCTCTGAACCCAGCAGGGACTTCAATTGTTCGACCCTTGCAGCGATTTCCGGCGACGGACGATACGATGCAAGCCGCTGCCAGACTTGCTCGCTCACCAGCCGAGATTGTCGCAAAAGCCCGATGCTAATCGGACCTAGCCATTCCCGTGTCTCGCGGACTTTGTCTCTGGTTTCGGCAAATTGCGATCCGTTTTCCGTGAGGATGCGCACGCAGTCATCAGAGGCAGACGACTGGATGCCAATGAGCGTTTGCTGATATTCGGACAACATGGGGAGGATCGGGAGACGTTGCGCCTCCGCTGTCGCTTTCAGCGGATACAGCCTCTCCAGTTCCTCCGCCGCTAACTTCTTGAACGCTGTGGCGATGGCTCCTTCTTCGACATCAACTTCTTCTCCGGTGAGGTCCTCCAATTGCTGCACCGCTTGGGTGAGCGTCT